>Ga0210383_10000102_pt1 | contig 93060 bp, 75 predicted proteins | sample IncBWC14OmetaG_FD_160072 | JGI IMG/M metagenome (GOLD analysis project Ga0210383, IMG submission 160072) | Forest soil microbial communities from Barre Woods Harvard Forest LTER site, Petersham, Massachusetts, United States - Inc-BW-C-14-O ...
ATCGACTTGTTCGCATCTCGCCGTTCGATCAAGCCTCGCGCCGCCACACCTCCTTCGCTTCCGTCTTCGTGATTCCCGAAATCGACGACAAGATCGAAATCAACATTCGCCCCGAAGATCTGCGAGTGGACACGTTTCGTTCCGGCGGCAAGGGCGGCCAAAACGTTAATAAAGTCGAAACCGCGATCCGCATCACGCACCTGCCGACCAACATCGTCGTCGGCTGCCAAGCCCAGCGCAGCCAGGGCAAGAACCGCGAAATGGCCATGAAAATGTTGCGCTCCCGGCTTTACGATCTCGAAATTCAGAAACGCCAGGCCCACACCGACAAGCTCGACGAAACCAAACTGGACATCTCCTTCGGCAGCCAGATCCGTTCCTACGTCATGCAGCCCTATCGCATGATCAAGGACCACCGCACCAAGTTCAGCGCCGGAGACGTAGACCGGGTCATGGACGGCGACCTCGACCCCTTCATTCGGTCCTATCTAATGGCAAAAAAGACCAAGGGGAAGCTGGATATTCAGCTGGATGACGACGAGGACGCAGCCTAAAGTCATCGGCGCATCTCCGTCCAATGCACCCAGCCGCCGTTCGCCCTCGATTTTCGACCGTTCGCTGCGCGTATAACTCATTTAGCTTCAATACGTTGATTCTTGGGCATCGCGATGGTACTTTTGTAAGGTCAATCGAATACACTCTTAAATAGCCTGTCCCGGCGGCAGGGCCGCTGCGGTCCACGAAGGAGAAAGTCTTTTGAGCGAAGCCTTACGCAATTTTCTGTTTACCTCGGAGTCTGTCACAGAGGGCCATCCCGACAAGATTGCCGACCAAATTTCCGACGCGGTTCTAGATGAAGTGATGAAGCAGGACCCGAAAGGCCGCGTTGCCTGCGAAACGCTCGTCACCACTGGCCTTGCCGTGGTCGCCGGCGAAATCACCACAAGCGCCCTCGTCGATTACGACACGCTGGTGCGGAACACCATTCGCGGCGTCGGCTACGATCGCGCGAAATACGGCTTCGATGCCGAAACTTGCGCCGTCATGTGCACCGTTAAGCGCCAATCGCCGGACATCGCCATGGGCGTCGATACCGGCGGCGCGGGGGACCAAGGCCTGATGTTCGGCTTTGCGTGCGACGAAACCGCCGAGCTTATGCCCATGCCTATCCAACTCGCACACCGCCTCACGCAGCGCCTCTCCGAAGTTCGCAAGTCCGGCAAAGTCGATTTTCTTCGTCCTGACGGCAAATCCCAAGTCACTATCGAGTATCGCGACGGCCGCCCCGCTCGCGTCGATTGTGTAGTTATCTCCACGCAGCACAGCGAAAAAGTTTCCAACGCCGATCTCCGCGACGCCATCACCGAGCACGTCATACGTCCCATCATTCCTCCGGCGATGCTCGACAGCAAGACCAAGCACCACATTAATCCCACCGGGCGCTTTGTTATCGGTGGTCCCATGGGCGACGCCGGTTTGACTGGCCGCAAAATTATCGTCGACACCTACGGCGGCTACAGCCGTCACGGCGGCGGCGCTTTCTCCGGCAAGGATCCCTCGAAGGTCGACCGCTCCGCGTGCTACATGGCGCGCTACATTGCGAAGAACATCGTCGCCGCGGGACTCGCCCGCAAAGCCGAGATTCAGCTTGCATACGCTATCGGAGTTGCCGAGCCCGTCTCCGTGATGGCCGAAACTTTTGGCACCGCGGCTATTTCTGAAGAAAAAATCACCGCGCTCATCCGCGAATATTTCTCGCTAACTCCCAAAGGCATCATCGAAGCGCTCGATCTTCGCCGTCCCATCTACAAGGACACCGCCGCTTACGGCCATTTCGGACGGAGCGGGCCCGGCTTCACCTGGGAACGCACGGATCGCGCGGATGCTCTGCGAAAGTCGGCCGGCCTCGGAGCAACAGCCCCAGTGGAAGCTGCAGCGCACCGTTAGACTGTGTTCGCAACGCCGGTTTACGCCGGCATCTCGGCTTTTCCCGCGCGCAGTCCCTTCGAGGCGCAATATTTGAATTAAGGAGAAAAAGTGTGGCTACAGCTGAGCTAAAAAAAGGTGACGTCAAGGATATCGGGCTGGCCGACGCCGGCAAACGCAAGATCGAGTGGGCGCACCAGCAGATGCCCGTTCTCGAAATTATCCGCAAGCGATTTGTGAAAGAACAGCCGCTAAAGGGATTGCGTGTCTCCGCCTGTCTGCACGTGACCAGCGAAACCGCCAACCTGATGATCGCGCTTCGCGATGGCGGAGCAGACGCGGTTCTTTGCGCGTCGAATCCGCTTTCGACGCAGGACGAAGTCGCCGCCTCGTTGAATCGCGATTACAACATTCCGACGTACGCGATCAAAGGCGAGGACAACGAGACGTACTATTCGCATTTACGTGCCGCGCTCGAACATAAGCCGCAATTCACAATGGACGACGGCGCGGACTTGGTCACCATGCTTCTTACCAAGCGCACCGACCTGGTTGCCAACGTCATCGCCGGCACTGAAGAAACCACCACCGGCGTCATCCGCCTTCGCGCGATGGCCAAGGACGGCACGCTGAAGTATCCGATCATCGCCGTAAACGACGCCGAGACAAAGCATTTCTTCGACAATCGCTACGGCACAGGCCAATCCACGCTGGACGGCGTGATTCGCGCCACCAACTTGCTTCTCGCGGGCCTAAAAGTGGTTGTCGCAGGTTACGGCTGGTGCGGCCGCGGCGTTGCAATGCGCGCCAAGGGTCACGGCGCCGACGTCATCATCACCGAAATCGATCCGACCAAGGGCATTGAGGCCGTAATGGACGGATTCCGCGTGATGCCCATGGCTGAAGCGGCCAAGCATGGCGACGTTTTCATCACCGTCACCGGCAACAAGAGCGTGATTCGGGCCGAACACTTTGAAGCCATGAAGAGCGGCGCAGTGGTTTGCAACTCCGGCCACTTCAACGTCGAGATCGACATTCCCGCTCTCGAAAAGCTTTCCACAGGCAAGCGCGAAGTGCGCCCGCTCGTCGATGAATACCTGCTGAAAGATGGCCGCAAGGTTTATCTACTTGGCGAAGGGCGCTTGGTAAATCTTGCAACTGCCGAAGGACACCCGGCCGCCGTTATGGACATGAGCTTTGCCAATCAAGCTCTGTCCGCTGAATACTTGCTGCAAAATTACAAGCAGTTGAAGCCGCAGGTTTACGTCGTGCCGCAAAATCTCGACAAGGAAATCGCTCGCCTCAAGCTCGACAGCATGGGCCACAAGCTCGACAAGCTCACCGCCGAGCAGGAGCACTATCTGGCTTCCTGGCAAGAGGGCACGTAAGGAGCGCAGACACTCCTGTCTTTTTCTAGTATGTAGAGACAAGCATTCCGGTTTGTTGTCATGCACTTTCGTCGTGGGGCGCACTAAACCGCGCCCCATTTTCTTGTAAACTTTCTATAGCCTCATCCAGGTCAAGTTCATGTGGGATAACTGCACCAACGCGCTCGACACGGCCCGCCTTCGCGGCGCAACGTACGCCGATGCACGCATGATGCACCTCCGCCAGCGCGATTTGACCACAAAAAATGGCCAGGTCGGCACGCTAGCGCAGTCTGAATCAATTGGCATTGGCATTCGCGCGCTAGCAAACGGCGCATGGGGTTTTGCTTCCACCGACCGCCTCACCCGCGAAGGCGTCTCCGCATGCGCAGCGCAAGCCGTCTCGATCGCCAAAGCATCCGCGCTCGCCAAACGCGGAGACGTCCAAATGGTTCCGGAAGACCCGTATATCGATAGTTGGCAAAGTCCGTTTCGCAAAGACCCGTTCGAACTCCCCCTGGAAAATCAACTCACTCTTTTGCTAGCCGCCGACGCCGAAATGCGTCGCGTCAAAGGAGTCACCCTCACCGAGACCGGCCTGCAATTTCGCAAAATTGATTCCTGGTTCGCCTCCAGCATCGGTTCGCGGATTCATCAACGCAAATTGATCACCGGCTGCGGCATCGCCGCCACTTCGTTCCAAGGAGACGAGATACAGAAGCGCTCCTATCCCAACAGCTTCGGGGGACAGCATGCTCTCGAAGGCTACGAACTCGTCGAGTCGCTGGAACTTCTGAAGCATGCGCCTCGCGTAGGCGAAGAAGCCGCGGCACTCCATTCCGCGGCGCAATGTCCCGAGAAAACGGGAACGCTGATTCTCGGCGGAAGCCAGTTAGGCCTGCAGATCCACGAATCTGTCGGCCATCCCATCGAACTCGACCGCGTCCTCGGCCAGGAAGCCAATTTCGCTGGCACAAGTTTTCTGACGCTCGACCAACTCAACAAGCTTCGCTACGGCTCCGACATCGTCAACGTCGTCGCCGACGCCCGCCTTGAACATGGCCCCGGCCTCGGCTCGTTCGCCTACGATGACGAAGGCGTCCCCGCGCAGTGCACCGACATCATCAAAGACGGCCAATTCCGTGGCTATCTTTCCAATCGCGAAACCGCCCATCTCATCGGCCTCAAGCGCTCGTCCGGCACCATGCGCACTGAGAGCTGGAATCGTCTCCCGATCATTCGCATGACGAATATCAGCCTCAACCCCGGCACCTGGGATTTTGACGACCTGATCGCAGATACGGACGACGGAATTCTTATGGAGACAAACCGATCGTGGTCCATCGACGATCGACGCTACCAATTTCAGTTTTCAACGGAGATGGGCTGGGAAATCAAGGGCGGCAAGAAAACTCGCCTGCTGAAAAATCCCAGCTACAGCGGCATCACTACCGAATTCTGGAATTCCTGCGATGCGATCTGCTCTCGAGATCATTGGACGCTCTGGGGCACGCCGAACTGCGGCAAAGGCCAGCCCATGCAAACGATGGGCACCGGCCACGGCGCAGCACCATCGCGCTTTCGCAACGTCAAAATCGGGTCGGCCTTCTCCAACCAATGAGTACTCAGAACAAATCCAATTCCGGGAAGTCCTCAGCAGAGAAGAGCGCCGTGTCCTCCGCGCAACTTTTTCCCGAACAAGAATTGCATCGCATCATTGACACGGTTCTCCGCTTGGCCAAATCCACTGGCGCCGATGAAACCGAAGTGCACGTCGACGAAACCGCCGACTCCCTCACCCGCTTCGCCAACGACGCCATCCACCAGAACGTCGCCGAGCGTGGCCTCAACGTTTCCATCCGCACCGTTGTGGACCACCGCACCGCTCGCGCCACAACAAATCGCGTCGACGAAGACTCTCTCCGCGCTGCCATCGAAGCCTCTTTGTCCCTCGCGCACAGCCAGCCCAAAGATCCACATCTCCTCCCGCTCCCCGGTAAACAGCGCTATCGCAAGGCGAATCGCTTCGCAAAGGACACCGCGGCCCTCACTCCCGAAGACCGCGCCCGCGCCGTCCGCCGCGCCTGCGACATCGCCATCGAAAACGGCCAGGTCGCCGCCGGAATTTTCGCCAGCGGCCTCCAACAATCCGCGCTCGGCAATTCCCGCGGCCTCTTCGCCGCCTATCGCGAAACCCACGCCGAGTTCTCCATCACCGTGCAAGAAAATCCCGCCGCGAGCTGGGCCAAAGCCAATGCCGCCAGCGTCCGCGCTTTCGATCCGCAGAAACTCGCCGAGCGCGCTAGCGAAAAAGCGCACATGGCCGTCGACGCCCGCGAACTTCCTCCAGGCCGCTACACCGTGATCCTCGAACCCGCCGCGGTCCTCGATCTAGTCGGTTTCCTCTTCTACGATTTCGCCGCCACCGCCCTCCAGGACAAACGCTCCTGCCTCAACGACCGCATGGGCAAGCCTCTCTTCGGCAGAAACATTTCCATCACCGATGACGCCTACCATCCGTTGCAACTCGGCGCCCCTTTCGATGGCGAAGGCATCCCCCGCCAGCAAGTCCAGCTCGTCGATCGCGGCGTCCCCAAAAATCTCGTTTACTCCCGCAGCAGCGCCAAAGCCGCCAACAAAAAGCCCACCGGCCACGGCTTCGCTCTCCCCAACGAATACGGCGAAGCTCCCATGAATCTCGTTTTCTCCGGCGGCGACTCCTCCCTCGAAAAAATGCTCGCCTCCACCGACCGCGGCCTCTTGGTTACACGCCTCTGGTACATCCGAGAAGTCGACCCCTACGAAAAAGTCATGACCGGCATGACCCGCGACGGCCTTTTTCTCGTCGAAAAGGGCAAAGTCACCAGCGCCGTGCGTAATTTCCGTTTCAATCAGTCCATCCTCGAAATGCTCCGCAACGTCGAGCAGCTTGGCCCCGCCGTCCGCGCCACCGGCGAAGAAGCCTTCGAAATGGTCGTCCCAGCGATGAAGGTTCGCGATTTTCACTTTTCGGAAGTTACAAAGTTTTAATAATCCACAGCTTAGAATCTCCTCCCCCACAAAACCGATTTGATGAATGCAAATTCTGCGTTGTACATATTTGCCTCGCCAGCTTAATAAACAAGTATGTACCAGCGGTGCTTGCCCGCCCGCAGCGATCGGCACCCGAATTGGGGCCACCCGGACCACGACGCCTGTGGTACGGGTTTTGTCGCGCGCCTCGGCGGCGTCCCCAGCCATGAAATCGTCAACGTCGCACTTACAGCCCTCGAGCGCCTGACCCACCGAGGCGGCGTCGATGCCGATGGTGCCAGCGGCGACGGTGCCGGCCTCCTGACCTCGCTCCCTCATGAATTTTTCCGAGCCAGGGCTCAAGAGCAGGGCATTGATCTCCCAAAAGTTTTTGGTTTGGGTTTTGCCTTTTTCCCAACCAACGCGGCGACCGAAGCAAAAGCTGCCGTCGCAGCCGCCGCCGACACCGAGCGTCTCCGCATCCTCGGCTGGCGCCGCGTCCCCACCAACACAAATTCTCTTGGCAGCAAAGCGCTCGAGACCATGCCCGAAATCTGGCAGTTCTACGTCGCGCCTTTTCACGCATCCCGCGGCGTCTCCCGTTTTGAGTGGAAACTCGCGCTCCTTCGCAAGCGCGCCGAGTCGCTCCTACCGGAGCGCTGTTATCTCTGTTCGCTCTCCTCCCAAACAGTCGTTTACAAAGGCCTCCTCACGCCCTGGCAATTCCCGCAGTTTTACGAAGATCTCCGCGACGCCACCTTCGCCACCACGTTCGCCATCTTCCACCAGCGCTATTCGACCAACACGCAGCCCTCCTGGGATCTCGCGCAGCCTTTCCGTTACAGTGCCCACAACGGCGAAATCAACACCATCATCTCGAACCGCCGCTGGCTCCGCGCCAAGCAGCGCGAGCTCCGCGCCCGCCTCACCGTCGGTTCCTGGTTCACGCCGCTCGAAGCAAAAGTCAGTGACTCCGCCAGCTTCGATAACGCATTCGAGCTAAAGCTCCTCGAAGGCTTCGGTCCAGATGAAGCCATGCTCACGCTCGTTCCTCCGGCCTTCGAAAACGATCCGCTCCTCTCGCGCGACATCCGCGCCGCGCTCACCTCGCTTTCGCAACAAAGCGAGCCGTGGGACGGCCCCGCCGCCCTGATTTTCTCCGACGGCCAATTCGTTGGCGCCAAGCTCGACCGCAACGGCCTCCGCCCCCTGCGCTACACGCTAACGCACGACGGTCTCCTGATCGCCGGCTCCGAAACCGGCCTCTCGATCTCGACGAATCCCGCATCGCCGAACGCCAGCGCCTCGGCCCTGGCGAAATGATTCTCGCCAATCCCGCCACCGGCCTTTTCCTCCGCTGGCGCGAAATTCTCAAGCGTCTCGCGATGCATCAAGCGCGCAACGCCATGCCTCCGCCTCGCCATCTGACCTTTTCCGCCTCCGCGCCGCCCGCAGCCACACCTGAGCCCAAGCGCATCGCCGCCGCCGCGGGCTGGACCGAAGACCAATTCAAAACTCTTTTCTCCGCGCTCATCCACGGCAAAGAAGCCGACTGGAGCATGGGCGATGACGCCCCTCCCGCTTTTCTTTCCACTCTTCCGCGCACGCTCTGGGACTACTGCAAACAGCGGTTCGCACAAGTCACGAACCCGCCCATCGATCCGCTGCGCGAAACGCATGTCATGTCTCTCGACGTCCATCTCAAAGATGGCGTCACACTCCCCGGCCCGCTCCTCAACGCCGGACAACTCGCCGAACTCTCTGAATTTTTCGGCCCCGTTCATCGCATCGACATGACTTTCTCTTCTGCCCTGGGAGTCCCGGGCGCGCGCAGCAGAATTGCTCAGCTATCATCTACCCCTCTGAGTAGCAGCGGACGCCCGGGCCTCCTCCTCCTTTCTGATCGCGGCCTCAACGCGGAAAATGCCGTTCTTCCCGCGCTGCTGGCTACCGCCGCCGTCTGGAAATTGATGGTTCGCGAGGGCCTCTGGGACTTGCCGCTCGTCGTCGAATCCGCGCAAGTCTTCGATACGCATCACGTTGCTCTCTTGGTGGCCGCCGGTGCGAGCGCTGTCGTTCCGTATCTCGCTGACGAATTCGCCGAAGCCCTCGAACCGGGCGGTGCCGACCGCATGCGCGTCGCCATCACCGCGGGCCTTCGTAAAGTTCTCGCGCGCATGGGCGTCTCCACGCTGGCGAGCTATCGCAACAGCCATCTCTTCGAAATCGTCGGCCTGTCCGAAGATCTCTGCGCCGATTTCTTCGAAGACGCCGCCGACTATCCCGGCTCGAAAACGCTCGACGATCTCTTCACCGATTACATCCGCATGCACAGCACGGCCTTTTCGCCCGCGACTACGGAACTGGCCGACGCAGGCCTCTACCGCTTCCGCAAAGGCGCCGAACTTCACGCCACCTCTCCCGAAGTCGTCCGGCGAATGCATGCGCACGTTCGCGCTCCCGAAGCCGGAAAATTCGCCGCCTTCGAAGAACTCTCCGAACACCAGGGGACTGTCTTCCTTCGGGATTTGCTCGAGACCGTTCCCGGCACGCCTGTTCCCGTGGATGAAGTTGAATCCACCAGCGCCATTCTCCGCCGCTTCAGCACCCAGGCCATGTCTCTCGGCTCGCTGAGTCCCGAAGCCCATCGCACGCTAGCTCTCGCTATGAATCTCATCGGTGGACGCAGCAACACTGGCGAAGGCGGCGAAGACCCCAACACGTATCGCTTCGAGCCCGCCGCCGCAAATAAAATTAAACAAGTTGCCTCCGGCCGCTTCGGCGTCACCGCGGACTATCTCGTCCACGCCGAAGAACTCGAAATCAAAATGGCGCAAGGCTCCAAGCCCGGCGAAGGCGGCCAACTCCCCGCGCGCAAAGTCACGGAATACATCGCGCGCATTCGCCACGCCACTCCCGGCACGCCGTTAATTTCACCGCCGCCGCACCACGATATTTACAGCATCGAGGATCTCGCGCAGCTCATCCATGATCTGCGCGCCGTCAATCCCAGCGCCCGCATCGGCGTCAAACTTGTTAGCGGTGCAGGCGTGGGGATCATCGCCGCTGGCGTCGCCAAAGCAGGTGCTGACGTCATCACCATCAGCGGCCACAACGGCGGCACCGGCTCGTCGCCGCTAACCTCCATCAAGAACACTGGCCTGCCGTGGGAAATCGGCCTCCGCGAAACGCACGACACGCTCGTTCGCGCCGGTCTCCGCTCCCGCGTCTCGCTCCGCGTCGACGGCGGTCTGAAATTTTCGCGCGACATCATCGTAGGCGCACTCTTCGGCGCCGACGAATTCGGCTTCGGTACCGCCTCTCTTCTCGCGATCGGCTGCGTCATGGCGCGTCAATGCCATCTCAACACCTGCCCCGTCGGCATCGCCACGCAAGACGAAAAACTCCGCACTAAATTCAATGGCAAGCCGGAAATGGTCGTTGCTTATTTCCGCTCGCTCGCTGAAGAAGTCCGCAATCGCCTCGCGGAACTCGGCGCGCATTCTCTGAGTGATCTCACCGGCTGGTACGACCGCCTTAGCGCCCGCTCTGGCATGGATCCTCTGCTGATTGTCCCAATCACTGAATCCAACCGCGTCGCGCCGCACCAATCTCCCGCGCTGCACGCCTCTGCGCGCGAAGACGCCCTGCATTTCAGCGCCGCCCTTGAACTCCAAACCGAATCGCAGCCCATCCAAAATTCTGACCGTAGCGTCGGTGCTGGCATGAGCGGAGAACTCATGCGCCGCCGCCGTCCGGGTAGCCAGAGTGCTCCGATCATGCATGAACTCACCAAGGAATTCCACGGCTGCGCGGGACAAAGCTTCGGCGCATTCCTGGCCGATGGCATCACTCTGACGCTCTCCGGCGAAGCCAACGACTACGTCGGCAAAGGTCTCTCCGGCGGCACGATCTCCATCGCTGCCAGTTCCGCCGCCTCCCGCCGTGGCGACGTCCTTGCAGGCAACACTGTTCTCTACGGCGCCACTTCCGGCCAGCTCTTCGTCGCCGGCCGCGCCGGTGAACGCTTCGCCGTGCGCAATAGCGGCGCTCTCGCCGTCGTCGAAGGCGTCGGCCAACACGGCTGCGAATATATGACCGGCGGCGTCGTCCTCGTCCTCGGGCCTCTCGGCCTAAATTTTGGCTCCGGCATGACCGGCGGCCTCTCTTACGTTCTCCGCGGCGAAGCCGACGAAGTTATCCATCGCGATTTCGTCACCCTCTCCGAAATCGATGCCCAGGAAGAAGCCTGGCTGCGCACCGTCCTCGAAGAGCACCTACGTCTCACAGCCAGCCCGCGCGCCTCGCGTCTCCTTTCGCGCCGCGGCATGCTTCCTTTCCTGCGCGTGCAGCCTCTTCATTTCCAGGGCACTCTCGAAGCTACTTGGGAGCCGCTGCTGGCCCGTTTGAAGCATCAGGAACCGGTTTTCACACCGCCGCAAACCGCGGCGTTTTCCCGGGCCACATCGCCCGTCTGAAAGGAGCAAGTTTCTCCGGTTACTTAGCGAAGACATTTCGCTATAATTATTGCCGAGCTACCTGCCTATGGACTTTGACCAACTTGCCACTTTCGTCTACGTAGCCAAACTGAAGAGCTTCTCGCGTGCCGGGCAAAAAGTTTTTCGTTCGCAATCCGCTGTCAGTGCTCAGATTCGCCAGCTCGAGCAAGCCTATCGCGCCCGTCTCCTCGACCGTTCCGCCAAATCCGTCGAGCTGACTCCCGCAGGCGAAGTCCTCTTCGATTTCGCCGAGCGCCTCCTTCGCCTCCGCGATGAATCCATCCAGGTCGTCGCTGATCGCGGCGACGTCGTCCAGGGTCCGCTCGTCTTCGGCGCCAACGAAGCCACCTGCCTCTATCTTTTGCCAGACATGTTCGCCGATTTTCAGCGCCGCTATCCGCAAGTTCACATCAGCATCTACCGTAATTTCAGCCACAAGATTCTGCAGCGCGTGGAAGACGGCTCTGTAGACGTCGGCATCGTTACGCTGCCCATCAAATCGCCTACTCTCAAGGTTCACCACATTTCGCGCGACCGCTTGCGTTTCATGGTCAGCAGCCGCAATCCGCTGGCGCATCGTTCCAAGATCACGCTTGAGGAAGTCGCCGCGCAACCGCTGATTTTCCCCCGCACCGGGTTCACCCGCCAGGTGCTCGACAAACTCTTCCGCCCCTATCGCGCACGCCTTCGCGTCGCCATGGAGCTCCCCAGCATCGGCATGATCAAGCGATTCGTAGCCGCCGACGCCGGCGTCTCCTTCATCAGCGAAAGCTTCGCCCGCGATCAGGTCAAAGCCGGCGAAGTAAAGCTCCTCAACGTGGAAGGCGTCGACCTCTGGCGCGAACTTGGCCTCGTCTACCGCCGAGACCGTAGCTTACCCCGCGCCGCCCAAGCTCTAATCGCCGTAATCCGCGAACACAAAAAATTCCCCGACACCTCCACCAGCGCCGCGGCCTCCGACTAAACCATCGGGGCTCGAACTAAATCCGTAAGGGCACGGCACGGCGCGCCCGGCCTTGCCTGCGGTTTCAAATGTAAGTACTCCTAGCCCCATAGAAATTGCAGCCACAATTTTCTTGCCGTTCCTGGAATTGCAAAGTGCCTCCAAGTTCCGTGCAACCTACGGGCGGAGCAGGGGAGCGGAAACCGCGAAGTGATTTCAATAAGTTGACGGTGAGTAATAATATGTGTAGAATGAATTGTAATAGGGAGACCGAGTCCGCCAGGAGCATGCCGTGCGAAGTCCAAGAGAGTTAACGCGCGGTGAGATTCTCGCCACCGCGAACAGGTTCCGCTGGTTTCGGAAGATGCCCAAGTGGACCGTTATTGTTGAGGACCGGGAACTCCCCGCCCGCCCCTTGGTCCTCGAAGCCGCCGGCGTACCTCCCAACGATCCCACAAACTCCCATCAAGCCATCGCGATCCTGGAGAATCTGGGATTCGAAACGCGCTATGCCGCCGAGCCCAGAAAATCAGAGCAACCTCTGCGAGCCGAAGCGCCCGCTGACGTTCCGATAGAGAAGCGCTCTATACTTGAGATTATCGCCGAAGCCACAAAAGAACTTACCGAGGAGGATTGGAAGGGGTTCCCAACCGACTTCTCCAAGAATGTAGACCACTATCTCTACGGGACAAAGCGGGAAGAGGAATGAAGGCAGTCTTTGCAGACACCAGTTACTGGTTCGCCCTCCTAAACACACGCGACACACTGCATCAAAAAGCCGTCGTTACGTCACGCCAGCTTTCTGCAGTACAGTTAGTAACGAGCGAAATGGTCTTCGTGGAGCTGCTGAATTGCCTAGGCAGCGGCAACCCAAGGGAACGCCGGGCTGTGGTCAGTACGATCGAAGGCCTTGGCAGGAGCGATTCCGTAATCGTGGTTCCACAGACGCCTGAACAATTTGCAAAGGCTCTCGAGCGCTACAAACAAAGCGCGGACAAGAACTGGAGCCTCACCGACTGTGCTAGTTTCCAAATCATGGAGACCGAACACATCGATGCCGCACTGACTCACGATCACCACTTTGTCCAGGCCGGCTTCGAAGCTCTCCTTCGCTAAGCGAAAAGCGATAGACTCACGAACGGCCAAATCGCAATTTTGCCAAGATCGAGTCCCGTCGACGATTCGGCCCCTGGGCATCCAATTTGTCTCTTGAACTTGTCTCGGGCCGAGACTAGTATTGGAGTTAGGAAGATTTCCACTCAGCGGCAGCCATCGGCTGCCGTTTTTCTTTTTTGGTCGTCGGCCCTGCCCCAGAAGGCAATTCAGGGATCATCCGGAAGAGCGACAGTCGCAGGGTTCTGCCCAATTTGGTCCTGCTACAAGTTGTTTAGAATCAGCGTTTACAGGCAGTCTGCAAGTGTTGATTCTAAAGGGGTTAAGATGACACTAAGTCTTTTAGATGCAACACTTACAAAAAAGAGAGGGAGGGGGTGCCCGGAGCAGAGGCTGTTAACTGGCTCTGCATCGATCATGGCTGGGAGCAAGCTTGCATCAGCAGCGCGCACTACTCACTGCCCACTGTTCACTACTCACTGTTTTTAATGTACGTTGAAATCCATGCTGGCGATGGATCGAGAAATCACGTTTTCCTGAATTTGAATCAGGTCGTCTTCGCCATAGGTCATTCCCAGCACCGTAAAGACGTCGGTTCCCCGGGAAATCACTACCAGCGTGCCTGACCAATCGTGGCCGTCCGCCTGACCGCGATAGTGATACTCCATGGCAGGCAAACCGCCGACCACCGTCTTCCGCTGCGAAATGCGCCGGTAGTTTTCGTAGATTTCGCTCAGCCGCTTTTCCACCGTCGCTGCGGCCGGTTCCAACGCCGTTTTCGTCTGTTCTTGCCCGATCACCATTAGCGTCGATTGGTTCAGTGTGCCCAAGGCCACAATCGCATCCGGCAGCGACTTCCGTGCCTCATCGTTCAAGACCCAGCTTGGCGCTTTGTACATACGGAAGCCGTGCGTGTAGTTTGTGTAGAGATTGCCCTGAATATCTTCGCGAATCGCCGGTGGTTCTGGCTCCTTTGGCGCTGCAGGCTGAGCGGTGGACGCCGCAATCGTCGTGTTCGGCGCCGCCACCGGCGCTGTGATGGCTGGTGCCACCGCATTCGTCTTCGTGCTAGCCGGAACTTCGGGCTTCACGGCGGCGTTGGTAATCTTGGGAGCTGCTTTTTCGTGCTTTCCCCCTGCCGGATCCGCGGATTTCGCGCTGGCATTCGTAGTCGTCGCTGTTCCTTCGGCCGAGGTCGCCACCGCCGGTTCCGCTTTCGGTTCCGCACTCGTAGCCGGGTCTTTCTTTGCGGCAGGCGTCTTATCGGTTTTCGGAGTCTCGCCGGCTGGCGTCGACGGAACAATCGACGCGATCTTGTCCTTCTCTATCAACACATACCCAAAGTCCGTTTTGACCTTGAACATGTTGTCTTCGTACGACACGATCACCCCATAAAGTTTCTTGCCGTCTTTCAGCCGAATTTCATCCGCTCGTGCCGCAGTGACCGCGAAGCACATAGCCACGGTCAATGCCGCAGCGCGAAGCCAGCCGCGTTTTTTTGGGAGAGCCAAAGCGGAAACACACTCAGAGCCATACATGTTGGCGGCGGTCAACGCCGCAACGTAGAGGGAGCCGCGCATTTTGGGGACAGCCATATTTTCAGTATGGGGTTGCTGCCACGGCCTCGCAACATTCACGCACGCGGTGGTGTCCGTCGTGTTACCTCTGCTAGCAGCGCCCCCATCCGCCGCGCCAGGCGCTCCACTTGTTCGATGGATTCGCTCAGCCGCGCCCGCAGCGGCTCTGGCAAGTTCGCATGTGTCTGCTGCATCGCCAGGGCCTCCGCGATCACGCGAAGCTCTTTCCTATGCCGCGGATTCAGCCTCTCCCAAAGCCGCCGCTTCGCGCTCCGGTTTCGCCCCAGCCACTCCTCGCCCGTCCCCGCAGGCCGCCCCGCCTCCGGCTCCGTCGAGTTACCCGCGGCCGTGGTCCCTGCCGTTGCGCTTGGTTTCCTTATGCGAAATAGCATTCTCTGCAGCCCCGCATTGTCATATTTGGAGTTTTGACCGAATCATGAATCACCAATTGTTTTGCAACCCACGGCTTGCCGGCTCTTTGAAAAATGTAGCGCGGGGCACAGCCCTACAACTTTGTCCGTGCCAGTTACCAGTCACGAGTCACCTGTCACTTTCTCAACGCTTCCATTTTTTCTCCATTGATCTGCCCTCCTATTTCCACGCGCCCCGTCACCCGCATCGCCCGCGTCTCAAACACCAACCCGCCATAACGGTCATACGCATCCGGAAAAAGCACCACCTCATACAGCCCGCGCTGATCCTCCAATGTCACAAACATCATGTTCCGGTAATTTTTCGTCCCCACGTGTCGGTAAGTCACCACCCACCCGCACAACGTCACGCGCTTCCCCCGCAACCCATCCAACTCGTCGCTCCACACCTCGCCATTCCGCGGCAAAAAATCCAAAGGATGCCCGCTCACGCACACCTCCAAAATTTCTCGCTCGTATCGCAGCCTCTGCTCCTGCGTGTACGCTGCCGCAGGCATCCCCGCCAGCGCCGAAACAATCACATCATCGGCTTTCGTATCAACAAACAATGTTTCCGGTGCTTTTGGTGGCACAGCCAATCTTGGCTGTGCGCCTTTGCTTTGAAGAGGCTGTACACCTTTTCTCCCAGCTTGCAAAAAATTCCACCGCCACAACATCTCTGGCCGCGAAATTCCGCACGGCTCACCATTCACTCGATCACCTGCCTCATCACTCACTTCATCAAATGCCCCGCACTTAATCAGCGCCTCGATCTCATCTTTCTCCACGGGCACGCGCTGCAGAAAATCCTCGAGCGACCGAAACGTCCCGTCCTCTTCCCGCGCGCGCACAATCGCGGTCATCGTTTCCACACGCAGCCCCTTCACCTGCATCAATCCGACGCGCAGCGCGCGCTTCCCATTCGCGGGCAAAGATGAGACAGACATTCCCGTCTGTCGCTTCTTCGCCGCCGTGTATTTAGTCTCAGTCGTGTACTCCATGCGCGAATGATTTACCGACGGCAACCGCACCTCGATCCCCCAGCGCTTCGCCTCTTCCACGTACGCCGACACGTGATAAAACCCCGCACCCGCGCTGCACATTGCCGCCAAAAACTCCGCCGGGTGATGCGTCTTCAAATACGCCATTCGGTACGAAATGTCCGCGTACGTCGCCGCATGCGCCTTGCAAAAACCGAACCCCGCGAATTTTTCCACCATCCTCCAGGTCTCTTCGCGCTTTTGCGCGGTCAGCCCCATCATTCCCGAGGCCAGCATAAACTTTCCGCGCAAACGATCGATGTCACGCCGCCCGGAATATTTCGCGGAGGAACGCCGCATGATGTCGGCTTCCGCCAACGACATCTCACCGGCCACCTGCGAAATCTGCATCACCTGTTCCTGGAAAATGCATACGCCTCGCGTATCGCCCAGAATCTCCTTGAGCGCCTCATGTGGATATTCAACTGGTTCCTCTCCGCGAAGCCGTTTGATAAACAGCTCTTTCGATCCATATTCCGCTGCCCCAGGCCGGATCAGCGCCAGAGCTTGCGCGACTTCTTCCAGAGTGCGTGCTTTCATCATGCGGAGCAGCCCGCGCATGGCCGGCGACTCGATCTGAAATACCCCCATCGTTCTTCCCGCCGCAATCACGTCGCATGTCGCCGGATCGTTTTCCGGTATCGCATCAAAGTCGATCTCGCGCGGCTTCGGGCAGGGCGTCACGCCATCCGGCGCAACATTTGCCGTAGGAGTACAGCCACTCCTGGCTGTGCTCTTATCTTTCTTTTCCTTTATTTCCCTTGCCTCCTCTGCTTCCTTCTCGATGTTGTCCAGCGCCAACGACATCGTCGTGAACCCGCGCTGCCCGAGCAGGTCCATCTTGATCAGTCCGAGCGCTTCGATGGCATTCATGTCGTACTGCGTCACGACTATCCCTTTCGTGGCGCGCTCCAGCGGTGTCAGCCAAGTCAGCGGCCGCGCGGAAATCACCGTCCCGCAAGGATGAATCCCCATGTGGCGGGGGGCGTCATCAAGGTGCAGTGCTACTTGCAGAATGGTTTTCCATGGTTCTTCGTCGATAGGAAGATCGCGGCATTCCGGGAGAGCCTGAATCGCGTGCAAAATCTCGCGAACCGGCCGGTGCGGCAAACGCTTTGTGAAGCGATCCACATCGGTGGGGGGTACGCCAAACACTTTTGCCACCTCGCGCACAGCGAGCCGTGCATGCATGGTGATAAAACTTCCAATCATGGCGACGTGTTCGACGCCCCAGTGCTCGTAGACGTAATCGAGCAGCTCATCGCGGCGCGCGCCGCAAATGTCAATGTCAATATCCGGGCAGTCGCCACGCTGCTCGTTCAGAAAACGCTCGAAATACAATCCCCAGCGCAGCGGGCACACGCAGGATATTTCTAGACAGTACGTGACCATCGAACTTGCCGCCGAGCCACGTGCCACCGCCGGAATTCCGCGCCGCTTGGCTTCTTCCACGATGTCGCGTACGAGCAAAAAATACGGCGCGAGCTTCCATTGCTTGATGACTCGCAACTCGTGAGTCAGGCGCGATCTTGCTTCTGGTTTCAGCCAGCCATAGCGTTTAACCAATCCTTGCAGGCTAAGTTTCGCTAAATGCGAGTCGGGAGTGTTGTTTTTCAGGACCGCGAATTCCGGCAAGATGGGCTTTCCCAATTCCAATTTCAGATCGCAACGCTCGGCAATTGTTAGCGTTGCTTGCAGCAGGTCCGGATGATCGGGGAACAGTTTTTGCATTTCCGCAGCAGGCTTGAACCAGGCCTCGGCGGTGGTGATTTCCGGAGGTGCAACGGTTGTCAGCAATTGGCCGGTGCGAATGGCGTTTACGGCGCGATGATCCAGATGCTCCTCGGGCCGGAGAAAATGCACGTTGTTTGTTGCGACGAGAGGAACATTCAGCGCGTGGCCGATGCGTTTTGCTTCGCGGAGCTTTCGACCGTCGCCTGGCGATAGGTGCTGGACCTCGATCCAGAGGCGATCGGCGAAAATGTCTTTCAGTTGGGCGAAGTGGTTGGTGATTGGTGACTCGTGGTTTGCGCCGGAAAATTCTTGGTACGGTTCATTCGTAGCGCCGGAAGAACGGGCACGGTGTGCCGTGCCCCTACGGGGGAGTGCCTCGGGCGTTTGCATCGGCAATGGGCAGAGCGCAATCACGCTTTTGGAATGTTTCGCCAGTTCGTCGAGCGTCACCGGGCGCCCTTCCTTTTCTGTGGGCCGCTTATCGTGTTCCTTGGAGGTTTTGCTCTTAGCCAATTCCGTGGTTCCCAAATGCCGCAGTGTGACCAACTGGCACAGGTTGCTGTAGCCCTCCATGTCCATCGCCAGCAGCACGATTGCAACCGAGCGTTCGCTTGCGTTATCCCAAGAGGAGCGAGGGGCCTCTTTTCGGCTGTACGGCCACTGCACATCCAGCGTTACTCCCACAATCGGTTTGATTTTCGCTGTGACCGCCGCCTGATAAAACGGCACCGCGGCATACAAACCATTCGTATCTGTTAACGCGACGGCGAGCATCTGTTGCGCGACCGCCGCCGCAATGATCTCTTCCGGCGGCGCGACGGCCCGCAAGAACGAGTAGTGGCTGTGACAATGCAGATGAATGAACACGTGATTGGTGCTCGCGACGGGTGACTCGTGAAACCTGCGCCGCGAACGTGGTTTTCCACGAGCCGCGAAAGAGGAGCCACGGGCCACGTCGTGCGAGGACGCGCCCCTTGTATGCAAAACAACTCAGGGTAGGGAACGGGGGAAGGAATTCAGCAACGGTCAGGTGGTTCTTTGTAGGGGCGCAGCCTGCTATGCCCCTACGAACACAGCGTCAAAATGTGCTGCTCGGCCAGCCTTTGGGTTCGAGAGATTTCTTCATCTTGATAAGCAGGGCGTGGAGAGGACGAGGCCGCCGGGCTTGGTGGCATAATGTTCGCGGAGTTCGAGACCGTTGCCGTAGAAGACGGCGTTCCAGCCGTAGCGACCACGGACGGAATCTAGGCCGCGATTCAGGTACCAGCGGCGGTTTGCGTCGGTGTCAAAGAGTTCGTGCTGGCGGCGGTCGACTTCGAGGTTGGTCACGTTTACGCCGATCAGATGGACTGCGACGCGACGCACGAATAGTTTTGCGAAAAGATCTTTGGCTTCCGCGAGCAGTTCGCGCTCGTCATTGGATGGGCGCGTCAATCGCACTGTCTGGTGCACTGAAAAATGGTCTACATAGCGGATGCGCAGTCCGATCGTGCGTGCCTGGCGGCCGTATTCGCGCAGGGTCGAACCGATTCGCTCGCTCAAATATTCGATGAGGCCGCCGAGAAACTCCGTGTCGATTGTGCCGCCTTCGATGGTGGTTTCGCGCGAGACCGATTTTGGCGTCGAGGGCAGCATCACCTCGCGCCCATCAAGACCACGAGCTCGCTCCCAGATTTGTCCACCAATCACTTCGCCGAACGCAGCCTCCAGAGCGGCTCGCGGCACGTGCCTCAACTCGCCGATCGTGGCGATTCCGCGCTCCGCCAGCATTCCTGCGTGGACATGTCCAATCCCATGCAGCTTTTCGACCGGCAGCGGCGTCAAAAAGTCGGCTTCCGTTCCCGGCGCAATCATGCGGAAGCCGCGTGGGCGTTCGAGCCGCGAGGCAATGGACGCTACCACTTTGGTGCGCGCCGCGCCTACGCTCACGCTCAGTCCGGTTTGTTCCAGCACGTCCGCCTGCACGCGCCTTAGTGCGGTCTCGTAATTCGGATACAGCCGTTCGGTCCCTGCAAAATCCAGATAAAAATCGTCGAGCGCCGCCGTTTCAACCGCGGGCGTGTACGTCTCGAGAATGCGCCGCACGCGCTCCGCAAAATCGGCGTAGTGTTCGTACTGCCCCGGCACGACAATCGCCTTGGGACAAATCCGCAGCGCGTCACGAAACGGCATGGCGGTTTTCACGCCACATATTTTCGCTTCGTAGCTTGCCGACGCCACCACGCCGCGGCCGACGAGCACGGGCTTGCCGCGCAGCTTCGGATCAAGCACTTGCTCGACCGACGCAAAAAAGGCGTCCACATCCACATGGACGATATTTGGAATCGCCTTCGGGCGCGAGGCGTCAGCTCCGTGGCCTTTTTCTTCGCGCGCATCTTCTTGGAAAGGATTGAACGGCATCGCCACTGCGGGGAATACGTTTTCGATACAGACGTCCATAACGGCTCCTAGTAACGGTCACCACACAGCGGTGAACACAGGGAAGCGGACCGAGTAGAATCTTTTCGGGAGTCGAGGGATCGCTCTTTAGAAGTGACCCCTCACCCCGCTTAGGGCTCGGAATTTTCAACGGGCGGCGCCCAGTTCGTGAGAGCCAAAAATGGCAATGGAGCCGAACGCCACCCGTTTCCCGTTTCCTCTACCGCCCCGCACTATAGGCGAACAAAAAGCGAAAGTCAAGAAGTTCCTGCCTTTTTTCTTTTCGCGTAATTAATTAATAAAAACAGCTGGTTTCTATTCTGGGAAAAAGTAGCTCCGGCTTTCGTTCTCTCACTCTTAATTCTTGACACTTACTAGCGTGCGAGATACACATCTTTGCATGAGCGCTACTTTCGTCTTCGTTCTCGCATTTGCTATTGGCATTGTGTCGGGGATGCGGTCGATGACGGCGCCGGCGGTTACGGCTTGGGCAGCGCATCGCGGCTGGCTGAATCTTGCCGGAACCAAGCTCGCGTTCATGGGATCGACCGCTGCCGTCGCCATTTTTACTGTGCTTGCCATTGCCGAACTGATCTCAGACAAGCTGCCCTCGACGCCCAGCCGCACCGCGCCCGTGGGGTTGATCGCGCGCTTTATCTGCGGAGCTCTTTCCGGGGCTTGCGTGGGTGTATCTGCCGGACAATCTCCCGCGCCTGGCGCCATTCTCGGCGCTGCGGGAGGCATCGCTGGAGCGTTTGCGGGCCATCAGTGGCGCACGGGGCTGGTGAAGGCGCTTAAGGTTCCCGATTTCGTCATCGCGCTTCTAGAGGACGCCATCGCGATCGGCGCCGGTCTCTTTATCGTTTCCCGGTACTAATCCGGTACCAATTCCAGAGCCGCTCGCAAAAATCGCGATCATCTAGCGACGCCGACGTTTCGTTCAATCCAATTATTCATTTGCTTCGACTCTGTATTTCCGCGACTATTTCTCCACTCCGGGCACGCCGGATATTTCTATGAACTTGAATCTCTTCTTCGCGCTGCTCGGTGGATTGCTCGTTCTGGCGTTCGTCGCCAATCGGCTGGTGCGTTTCACGGGCGTACCGGACGTCATCATCCTGATGGCCACAGGTGTGGTCATCGGCCCCGTATTGCATTGGGTGAATCCCGATGTTTTTCGCGGCGCCACGCAGGGCTTTGGTTCTCTCGCGCTGATTCTCATCCTTTTCGAAGGCGGTCTCGATCTCAAGCTCCGCGAAATTGTCAGCCATTTCGGCGGCGGACTATTTCTCGCCGTTTTCAGCTATGCGCTCAGTGCTGTCGGAGCCGCGCTCGTCTGCCGCCACGCGCTCCATTTTGCATGGATTCCTTCGCTCCTTGTGGGCGCTGCGCTCGGCTGCATCAGCAGCTCGATCATTCTTCCGGTTCTGCAGCAAGTAAATCTGCGGCGCGAAGTCAAAGTCACTCTGCTCGTCGAGGCTACGTTTGGCGACGCTCTCGCCGTCCTGGCGGTCACCACACTTCTCGATATCGCGGCCGGCGGCAGTGCCTCGGCAAAAATGATCACCTGGAGCCTCTTTGCAAGCGTTATCTTAGCCGTGGCGTCGGGCGCGCTTATTGGCATGCTGTGGTCCTATCTTCTGCCGCTTCTTTCCGAGGAGCGCTTCTGGCACGTGCTGACGTTTGGCGTTGTTTTGCTGATCTACTCCGGCGTCCACGCCGTGCATGGCAATGAACTCGTCGCCGTGCTGGTCTTCGGCCTCACGCTCTCGAACTATCCGGCGGCACAAAAGCGCTTCCAGCTTGGCGATGCCTCCGAGAGCGGCGATTGGTTTTCCGAAACGCCCGTCAAGCAAGAGCATGGCGGCTCGCTAGCGAAACATCACGGGCAGATGCTCACGTTTCACGGCGAGCTGGCATTTCTGATTCGCACATTTTTCTTTGTTTTGCTGGGCGCGCTTGTGGAATTCGAGGGCTTGCGCAAGCAAGCCGTCCTTGCCTTGGGCTGTTCTGGAGCGCTCTTCATCGCCCGCTGGTTAACGGTGCAATCCGGCCGCTTCGCCTGGCGCGCTTTCACATCTCACGAACGCGAGCTGATGACCTGGTTTCTGCCCCGAGGCCTCATCACCGCCGTGCTCGGCATAGATGTTTTGGAAGCGCGCGGCGCCGATTTTGCGTTTCTTCCATCGCTGGCGTTTGCGGTGATTCTGATTACCAATCTTGCGCTACTGATCGGCTCGCTGCGCGCCAAGCGGCTTTTCCCGGAGCCTCTCACAGCGGCGCCTGAACCGGCGAGCCCGCAGATCGCTTCCTAGCCGGCGGTGCGCTCCAGCTCCGCGCGATTCCACTTGGCAAGGTCGGCGCCGGCGTCATAGGTGCTTTGCAAGAAGGCGAGGAGAGCCTCTCTTGGCGAAGGGGCGCGACGCACGTCGTCGTACATCAGGATAAATTCCTTCAGCTGCGGATGATAGAACGCTTCAGCGGGGCGCACCGGACGCTGCGCAAAGCCGGCCGGTTCCGGTGCGGCATAGGCGTAAAACGCAGGCCCTTTGACGTCGCCGCCTCCCGGCCAAAATCCCGCGCTGATGACCTCGTGCGAATACGCCTCCCGCGTGATGGGATCGGCGCCCTCACGCTGCGGGGCGCGACGCCCCGAAAAGCGCGTTGCTGCGAGATCGAAGCTGCCCCAGAAAAAATGTATCGGACTCGCTTTGCCGATGAATCCCGCGCGGAATTCTTTGAAGACCTCATCACAAGAAACGAGAATTCGCCAGAAGCGATTGGCGTATTCGGGATCGTACGCGGCGTGCTTGGTGTCTTGATCAAACGGAATCGGATCAGGAATCTCGACCGGCATCTTCCAGATTTTCACCGCAATACCGAGCGAAGCGAGAGCCGCCATGAAATCGCGGTAGAAATCGGCCACGGAGCGCGGCGCCAGGGTTAGCGCGAGGATCGCATCGTTGCTGGTTCGAATCACGAGTTGGTGATGAATGAAATCGAATAGGACCTCGAAGTATCCGCCGGCGTAGGGAATGGGGGAAGTGGTCAGGCCCAAGGCGTTTACGTAGAGCGGCACGCCCCACCAATGATTGATATTGGGGCTCAGCGCGAGCCGAACCTTGCCCACAATTTGCATCCACATGTGCAGCGTGCTTAACGTGTCCTGCCAGGCGGCAAGGGAAAGCTCGGGCCACAGGTCGCGCTCGGAACGAGCAGTCGTTGCGTTCATAAATCCTCCGCGGAGGGTAATCACCGGTCACTGGGATTATATGCCCGCGGGTCGAACACGTTCACTGCGTGCGGGAAAATTCTTTGGAGGTAGCACAGCCACTCTTGGCTGTTTGCTTTTTGTTTGTCGATTTGGCGACGCAGACACACGATAAACCCGCACAGGCAGGAGTGCCTGTGCTACTCCTCCGCGTGTGCGGGTTTTTTGGTTCAGCTAAACAGTTTGCGGAACGCAAAGAACAAAAATCCCGACAGCGTCATTGCTGCTGGCAGTGTCAGCACCCACGCCAACAACAAGTTCCGCACCGTCGACCATTGCAGCCCGGAATGATTGGCCATCATCGTTCCTGCAACGCCGGACGACAATACGTGCGTCGTACTGACCGGCAAGCCCAACCCATCCGCCGCGCCGATCGTCGCCATCGCAGTAATTTCCGCTGCCGCGCCCTGTGCATACGTCAGGTGGTTCTTCCCAATCTTCTCGCCTACCGTCACTACGATCCGCTTCCATCCAACCATCGTGCCGAGGCCCAGCGCCAGCGCGACCGCCACCTTAACCCACAGCGGGATAAACCGGGTAGCCCTGTCTATGTGCACCTTGTAATTCTTCAGAACGGCGGCATCCGCCGCGGCAATTTCCGGTTTCCCCGATTTCAGCATTAGCCGGATCGCTTCGCTCACCAGGTACATGTCATTCCGGAAGTTGCGCACTTGCGTGTGCGGCACCTTCGACAGCTCTTTGAAGATCGCCATTTCCGTCCCGACGCCGTTCACTAGCTCGCGCAACGCAAGCATCGTGTTGGGCTTGAACTCTTTCGTTCGAATGTATTCGGTCACGTCTTCGCGGGGGTCGCCGATCGCCGCGCTGCTCTGCACGTATTTATTCAATGTGTCGGCGGTCTGCGTGGACACGGCAATGAAATCCTGCGACTGCTGTGCCGTCACGGCATGGTTCAACGCATACGTGGTAGGCACGGTACCGATCAGGATCAACATGATCAAGCCCATGCCTTTTTGTCCGTCATTGGACCCGTGGAAAAAGCTCACACCCGTGCAAGTGAAAACCAGCATCGCGCGAATCCAGAACGGCGGCGGTTCGGCTCCCCTTGGCGCTTCATAGAGCCGCTTGTCCTTGATGACAGCTTTCATAAAGAGGAACAGTCCAGATGCGAGAATGAACCCGAACACCGGTGAGAGTAGCAGCGACTTTCCGATGCCTATTGCCTGTGCCCAGTCCACGCCGCTTGTCCCGGTGCGCCCCTGCATTAGCTGGTTGGCGATGCCTACCCCGATCACCGATCCAATCAAAGTGTGCGAACTCGAAGCCGGCAGCCCTAGCGCCCACGTTCCCAAATTCCAGAGAATCGCCGCCACAAGCAGCGCAAAGACCATCGCAAAACCCGCGCCGCTTCCAACTTGCAGGATCAATTCCACAGGAAGCAGCGAAATGATCGTGAAGGCCACCACGCCGGACGACGTCACCACGCCCGCGAAATTCCAGAATCCGCTCCATACCACCGCAATGTGCGGCTCCATCGAGTGCGTGTAAATCACAGTGGCGACGGCGTTGGCTGTGTCGTGGAATCCGTTTACAAACTCAAATCCCAGGGCCACGAAAAGTGCCGTGCCCAAGAGAATGTAGGGCAGCGCAGAGCCGAGCTCCAGACCGGCCAAGTCCTTCGAAAGGCTGTAACCGATGAAGATCACTCCGATGATCAGCACCACGCCGAAGGCCAGCATTCCGATGCGGCCGGGCTTTCTGTTCAACTTTTCCGTCAATGCGTGCGGCACTGCGGGTGTGGATTCGGGCATAGTTGCAGGCGCTATAGCGGACATAACTCTCCTGTGAACTCTCGACCTGAGAGCCAGCCTGCGGAAAGGTAAGCTGGCCTGTCAGCCAGCGTTATATGGAAGATTTGTTACGGTCGAATGAACATTGCGCTGCAGAACGTTCATATTGGCAAGACTCAGGGGGCTGTGGAAGACCAGTAGCAATAGACGTTGCCGAGCAACATGCCTCAACCTGTGCTGCTATAGGCGCATGCGCTGCAGATTCGGTCTAGTGGTTTTGACTCTTAATAGGTCCCGTTGCGATTGGACTTCTTGGCGGTTTTGCGCTGGGCTTTCGAATACCTCTTCATCGCTTTACGCTGCTTCTTAGAGGCCTTTTTCAAGCGCTTATTCTCCTGCTTCGCCATCTTCTTGTCTCGTTCGCGGGAATTACGTGCGTATTCTTCGACGCCGGGACTTTGCGCCCTGGCTGGTATTGACCAGGCAACGCTTAACGCGGCTAGAAGTGTGAAAACGGCGATTCGTTTCATGTGCAACTTCCTTCTTGCCCCCGAAATCAGCACCAGTTTACACCGTCCGCGCACGTTCTCTGCGGTTTGAAGCGGTTTAGTGTCCAGATTCGAGCAGGCCACGGTCCTTCAGCATCGGCTCGACGCTTGGGTCTTTGCCACGCCAGGCTGCGTACATCTTTGCCAAGTCCTCCGTATTGCCGCGCGAGAGTACCATTTGGCGAAAGCGGTCGCCATTGGCACGTGTCATCCCGCCATGCTCTTCAAACCATTGATAGGCATCGTCATCGAGCATCTCCGCCCAAAGATAGGCGTAGTAACCGGCGGAATAATCCAAGGCCCAAACATGACTGAAATAGCTCGACCGGTAGCGAGGCGGCACAGTCGCAATAAGTAGATGCGTTTTCTCGAGGGCCTGTTGCTCGAAGGCGTCGGGTTGCTGAAGCGGCGCGCTGGCCGGAAGCGTGTGCCACTGCATGTCGAGCTCGGCTGCGGCGACCAATTCGGTTAGCTTGTAGCCCTGATTGAAGCTCGCCGCTTTTCGGATTTTGGAGACCAACTCGGCGGGCATGGGCTCATTCGTTTTGTAGTGTTTCGCGTAATGATTGAAGACCTCGGGATATAGCGCCCAGTGCTCGTTGAATTGGGAAGGGAACTCGACGAAGTCGCGCGCGGTTGCTGTGCCCGAGAGGCTTGGATATTTTGTGTTGGCGAACATCCCGTGCAGTGCGTGGCCAAACTCGTGGAACATGGTAGTCACATCTGTAAAGCTGATGAGCGCGGGCTCACCCGGCGCGGGCTTCGGCAGATTGGCGACGTTGTAGACTACCGGCAAGTTGCCTAGCAGCTTCGACTGGTTTACGAAGACGTCCATCCAGGCGCCGCCGTTTTTGTTGTCACGCTTGAAATAGTCGCAATAGAAAAGAGCGAGCGGCTTGCCGTCCACATCCGAGACCTTGAAGACGCGAACATCCGCCTGATAAACCGGAATGTCCTTACGTTCCTTGAAAGTGATCCCGTAGAGCTGATGAGCGGCATAGAAGACGCCGTTTTCGAGGACGTTGTTCAACTCGAAGTAGGGCTTGACGTCCGCGTCGTTCAAATCGTATTTCGCTTTACGCACTTGCTCGGCGTAAAAGTCCCAGTCCCACGGCGCGAGTTTTAAGCCGCCCTTCTGCGCGTCAATGAGATCCTGAATATCCTTGCCCTCGCGCGCTGCCTTCGCTGTTGCGCCAGGAACAAGAGCGTCGATGAACTTCAACGCGGCTTCCGGCGTTTTGGCCATCTGATCGCCGAGCTTCCAGGCCGCGTGGTTGGGATAGCCGAGGAGCTGCGCACGCTGAGCACGCAGCTGTGCCAGTTGTGAAATGAGGTCGCGCGTATCGCTGGCATCGCCACGCTCGGCGCGGTTCCAGGATTTCTCGAAGATGGCTTCGCGAGTCGCCCGCACGCTGAGCGAGCCAAGCACCGGTTGCTGCGTCGTATTCTGAAGCGGGAGCACGAAGCCGTCTTGTTTGCGGCCCTGCGCTGCTTGGGCCGCAGCTGCAATTTGCGAGTCGCTCAAGCTGGCGAGCGCACTCTTGTCCGTTGTCGCAAAGGCGCCGTTTTTCGTGGCTTCCAGGAGCTTTGTCGAAAAGTCGTTCGAGAGAGTGGCGATCTTTTCGTTCAACTTCTTCAACTCGGTTTTGTCGGCGTCTGAAAGGTTTGCGCCCGAGCGGACGAAGCCGTCGTAGGTAACCTGCAGCTCGCGCAGCGACTCCGGATCAAGACGGAGCGATTCGCGCTGTTTGTAGACGGCAGCCACTCGTGCAAAAAGTTTGGCATTCAGGACGATGGCGTCCTGGTGCGCCGCCAATTTCGGTGCCTCATCGGCCTGCACTTTTTGCAGCGCAGGATTCGTGTTTGCCGCCGTGACTCCGCCAAAAGCTGCGAGAACCCGCTGCAAGAGCTGCCCGGTCTTCTCCATGGCCACAAGCGTATTCTCGTAGGTCGGCGGCGCCGGATTGTCGGCAATCGCCTGGATCTCCGCGAGTTCTGCGGCCATGCCCGCCTCAATGGCCGGCTGAAAGTCTTCATCCTTAATTTTGTCGAACGGAGGAGCATGGAAGGGCAGCGTACTCGGCGCGTAAAACGGGTTCGACGGCCCGAACGTCCCATCGGCGGCAGTCGCCGGCGCGGAAACGGCGCCCAGTGTTATGGCACCGGATGCAATAAAAACAGTCATAAGTTTCAGCATAACCTTCCCCGGGCGTGATGGCATCGTGCACATCCGGACCCGCAGCCCACGCGCATCGATTGTAAGAGAATTCCGGCGTCGGCCACAAGAAAATGGGAAAGTTGGTAGGGTCCGAATTTGAACGATGCCCTGCGAAGGGTGAAAGGTGGGAGTGAGTTAGTTGCCCTTTCAATTGGTCAAAGGCTATACGCCAACGGATGCTTGGGCTCGTAAAGCATGATGTCGTCCGCGCCGGGTACGGCCATCATGACCACGAGTCCATACCCTTGATCCTGAACTTCGCCGTGGAACTCCGCTCCTTTGCCCTTCAGTTCAGCGACCGTCTGTGAGATGTCGTCGCACATCAGGGAGATCAGATGGTGCCGCGGCGATTCGTACGTCTTGCCATCGTAGACGCTACGGGTCGGGTGCACGCCCATCTCGCTCCGCCCGGTCTTGAAGATCAGCCAACCCGCGCCTCCGCCCAGCGCATCCTCGACGTAGGGCCAACCGAGGACGTCGCGAAGGAATGCGCGCGTTGCGGGGGCATCGTCGGAATAAATCAGGGTGTGGATACTCGTGATCATCAGACTGAACTACGGAAATCTCCCAAGATTGTACAATTTCGATCTACTACAAAACAAGAAGCCGTTCACCGCACTGGAGATCAAAATTAGGACACTACCCGTTATCGGACAAGTCGTGTACCAGGACTCCACTCTTCCGGTATCCCGTTAATCAGGACTGGGGTCGAGCCTGTTTTGCGCGGAGTATCCAAGAGCCCCAAAGACGAACGCGGCAGTCAATCATTCTAGTCGCTAGCGAGATACCGAAGGTCAGAGCGCAGAAATGAAACGCTAGTCTGGCATTTTTCGCAAGTTATCCTGGCTCCAGCAGGTACCACCGGCTTCGCAGGCATAAACCAGTCCTCTAAATGTTTCTGCTCCACCGTAGAGTGGACAATATTTGGATTGCAGTTTGTACAAATCACAGCCCAGACTGCCACATGGAAGCCTCGGATACTCTTTCAACCTGTGCTTGCCGCGAGCGAGACGCAATACCCATAAAGCCTTAGTACCTTGATTTGCCTGAGCCGTTGTCGGCACCTGCCCGGTTGAGCTGGCAGCGTTTATCGGGTATTGCCGCCAGCCGTTCGAGAAGGTCGCTAAAGCGCGAAAACTTCTTGTTGATGAGTGTCTGCTCGGTACCATCGGGACTTATCCTTTGCAAATAGTGTATGGCACTGTTATAGGCCTTTCGAGCGTTGCGAGCATTTCGTTCCTTATTTTCTTCATTCCGGGTGGACAACGCCAGTTCGCAGAATGTGGCCGCAAGATCCAATTCAACTAGGACAAAACCAAGCCCCGCTTCGTTGGGTATTTCTGTCGGAGTGGCGTTTGCCATCATAAGCGAGAGTTTCCTTACTCGTGCAGTACGACGCTCAAGAGAGAAGTGTTGACCTGCAGGCCGCCGTTGTACTTGATGAAGCCCAATTTCCTAAACTTGTTCATGAAAAAATTGACCCGCGAACGCGTCGTGCCGACCATCTCGGCCAGCACTTCCTGTGACACTTTGGGGAGCAATCCATGGGGCTGGTCCTCTTTGCCGTAGCGCGCAAGCAGCAGAAGAGTGCGGGCGAGCCGCTTCTCGCTCGAGTTGAATAGCTGATCGACCAGGTCCTCCTCGATGCGAATGTTCCGTGCCAGCATGAACCCGATGAAGCGGTCGGAAAGGTCATGCTCTTCGTGCAGCACCTTGAACATCTCACTCTTCTCAATGACGAGCACAGTGGTGAGCGTCATCGCGGTAGCTGTCCCAAAGCGAACGGATTGGCTTGCCAGGCACCCTTCCCCGAAGAAGTCGCCCGGTCCCAGAATTGCAACGACTGCCTCTTTGCCGGCTTCATTGACGACGGTCAGTTTCACTCCGCCGCTTTGCAGATACATCACGCTGTCGGCGGCGGCACCTTGAGCGTAGATGAGCTCCGCTGGCTTAAACTGTCTAACTTTTCTTGCCACACCGGCGGAATCTAGAAAAGCCTGTGCGTCGAAAGCATGCTTCTGCCTGAGTTTTGTAAGGGGCTTGAGTTTCTTGGAGGCCGTGGATGTCCGCATGCAGACACCTAGCCTCATCGTATAGTGCAAACGCGGCACTCTAGCCAAGAGAGTTTTTGCCTGATTGCCACCGCTATGGATTGGATCGGGTACTTGCCAATCGTGGCGCACATCGAGGATCGCTACTTCTTCGAAAGCTCGCCCTTGAAACGGCTTTCAACTTCTTCGCGGCTCATCGGGTTTCCTGCTTTTGCCAATACGATCGAATACACCACCTCATTGCCTGCAATCTGCGCGGTAATAAATGCCCCGTCTTCCGGCAGTTCCTGGTAGATGAATTTCACTTTTCTGCCGTCTGCGAGGGTTTTGATCCACTCTTCATCGGGCATTTTCGCACCTCTTGAGGTTAAGCCCGTGTGCCGCAACTATGCGCGCCCCGCTGCCACAATTCGGGCATCGGAGATCAGGAGTCAAGCTGCTGAAGGTGTTTGGCAAGCGCATATTTCCGTAGAAAACTGAACTGCTTCTGGAGCCGGGCCATCCCGGCGAAGATGCAAACGGCGAAGTGACCGGTCCGATCGATGGCTCACGAGACCAGCCACTTGGCAGCGAGCCGGTGAAGACGCGATACCTTTCGACCGGTTAATGCACAGTCAAGATCGCATACGCCGGACTGATTGGCAGTCCTAGATAATTTTCGCGGTTGACGTCTCGCCTTTGGCAGCGACGGTCACCTCAACGCGGGCGCCCTTTTTGAGCTTCACTTCATCGCCGTGCTCGTTTGTGAGCGAATTTTCAATTCGAAGATTTCGATACCTAGGGGCGGCCCTGTCAACAGCAATCTGGGCTTTTTCCGGCTGCTTCCGGCTTCGAGACGGGATGATTTTGGCCACCTTTCCCGGCATGATGGTGCTTGGTGGCTCTGGAGTTCGGCCTGCCTCCAGATTCCGTTCCATGATTCTTGCGGACTTGGCCATCCGAGGTCGCGCCATTTCATTTTTGACGAGCATACCTGCCGCGTCGAGAGGTTTTCTTTTTGCTTTCTTATGCCGCATGTACTCATCCTGGCACCGAGATGGAAGCCATACAGCCCCATTTCGCACAGTTATTAAATAAGGGCCGGCTAAATTACCAGATGGATTCCACTTCTCGCGCGGGCGCGATCTCGAGGCGTTATTTGAGGAGTACGGCGAGAAGAGGGATTTCGCCCGACCCAGCCCTGGATCTCGGCCAATGTAGCTCTTTCTCGCCGTGCCGTGCGGCAGATTAGGGGTTTCCAAGAGAGTGTGCTGTTCAATTTTATACAGTCTCTCCTAAATCCGCTTGATAGGGTGCTTCTCTTCCACCAGCCGGCCGTCGGATCGGTCACTGGAGATTAGCTTCCCGTTCGAAGCCGCTTCGGAGTGCGGCGAAAACAGTCTATCGGAACGGGACAGGATGGGGCCGCTCGCATTGCAGCCGTTTTCTTCGAACCCTCAGAAAGAAAGGAAGAAGAAATGCCCAGCATCAATCAAGTTTTGGTTATCTCTCCTGAGAAAGAAGATCATGAAAGGATTAATGCGGCGATGATCAGGTGTGGTCTCAACTCCATCTGCTGCATGAAATTCGACGAAGCGCGAACCTTTATGACCACGCAGAAGTTCCGCGTGGTGTTCTGCCACGACACTCTGCCGGATGGTGATTTCCGCGGCGTAGTCTCGGCAGCGAAGCCCACGCCAGTTGTCGTGCTTTCGCGTTTCGCTGAATGGGATCACTACCTCGCTGCTCTCCGCGCCGGAGCCTTCGACTACATCGCGTGCCCGCCTGATTCCGCCGAAACAGAACGCATCGTGTGGTCCGCTATCGCCCGCGCACGCGAATTCTCCGCCGCTGATGCGCATTAAGAAACAGTTTTCATTTGGTTGTGGTGTCGTGGTTCGGAAGTCGTCGCTCTAGCGTCGTGCGCAAGTGTGCTGGCCTGTTCCTATTCGCACAGACGCACAATTCTCATCGCGCTAGTCTATTTCTGGATACTGATTCACTGGGTCCCACTCTCAGTTTGACCCGAATCAAAATGGAAACTCTGACTAAATTCCGAATCGGAGCGCTTTTGATGGCGGCCGCGGCTTCCTCCGCGCTCTTTGCTCAAAACAAGGGGTCGGACAAACCTCAGAATCCCTCGTACGCCCTGGATGCTCGTCAGATTGTGGGACAATCGGTCGTGGCGGCCGAGCACAGCTGGCAAGCGCGCAATGAGTACGTCTATATCGAGCGCGATGAGGATCGGCGCCTGGACTCTGCAGGGCAAGTGCAATCCCAAAATGTCGATGTCACGAGAATGACTCTCGTTAACGGCATCCGTTTTGAGCAGCTTATGGAACACAACGGCCAGGTTCCATCAGCCGAGGATCAGAAAAAAAGCGGCCAGGATGCCGAGAAACTGAGGCACGAAACGCCGGCCGAGCGGGCCGAGCGGTTCCGCAAGGACCAGGAAAACAGATCTTTTCTCCACGTCCTCCTCGACGCCTTCGACTTTCGTATCGTCGGCGAGGAGATCATAGGCGGTAGGCAAACCTATGTGCTTGAGGCCACGCCTCATCCTGGCTATCACGCCACCGGCAAATACGGCAAGCTGCTCTCCAGAGTGCAAGGCAAGCTCTGGGTTGACGAGCAGGACTTCGGCTGGGTCAAAGTCGACGGCGAGGTAACGCAATCCTTCTCGATGGGGTTGTTCGTGGCCCGCGTGCAGCGTGGCTCGCACATCATCCTCGAGCAGACTTGTCTTGGAGACGCCGTCTGGGCGCCAAAACGCCTCGAAGTGCAAGCGAGCGCCAGAATTCTTTTTCTCAAGAGTCTCGAACTCGACAGGATCCTCACCTATTCGGACTATCGCGCGGCGGCGGACGACGCCCTCTCCGTGAAAAAATAATGGCGTTCCGGGAAGCTGTCAGGGCGAGTGGTGCAAACAAAAAATCCCAAGGCGATTCAGCCTGCGCCATATACCGGTTTCGTATGGGCAGGCTTAGAGTTCACTTCACATTCGACTCGGACTGCGTGTGGAGCTCCTCATACAGCTTGGCGCGTCCGCACGGCGAGAACCCACCTAGAAGACCCGCCCAAGCTGGAAGAACCACTTGCGATGGCCGGTGTCGCCTATGCTGGCGCCCACAAACAGCGGGCCGATCACCGTTTCGGCCAGGAGGCCGGCGGCAAAATCATTGGGAAACTTGCTTTCGTTGGGGTCGCCGTACATTTTTGCGAACTCGTACGAGCCGATCACAAAGACTCTTTTGCCCACCAGCGGCGGCAAAATCCACAGATCGTGCAGATAGCCCGCCCGGAATAAGTAGTATTGATCGCCTTGCAACTCGTTCAAGCCATAAGCGCTCAGCGTCAGCGGCCCGCCCAGAAAGAATTGCGGTATGCCCGTGTTATCAAACCCAAAAGTCGAACCTCCCTCGCCGTCCACGAAAACGGAACCCAACTCCGAAACGGGTTGGAAATATTCAATTTTCGTCTGCAGCGAAGGGAACGCGTTCGCTGCACCAGGGCTGGCATCAAACCAACGGAACGTCGTTTCCGTGCGCACGCCGCTGCGCGGAATCACCGGGCTATTCGTGTGATCGAAGACGAAGTGCAGCTTCGCTGCGCCGGTGCGTCCGTTGACGGAATTGAATGTTGGCGTGCCCAGCCGGAGATTTGCGTCGAGATAGCCTACTTCGTAGCCGAAGCGCAGCTCGCTGTAGCGGTTGAATCCGTAGCCCACGTCCATGCCGATGCCGGCCTGGCCCAGCTTGTAGTCCGCCACTGGATTGCCCTTGTCATAAATTTTGAATACCTGCGTGCTCGCCGTACCAAGCGGCGCGATAAACCATTTGCTCACGGGCGTGAACGGCCGGTACAGCTCGCTATCCAGCCCGTACGTGTTTCCAAAGAGAATATCCGTGCGCCATTCGGAGCGGAATCCCGCGACATCCAAAAACGTCAGCCGCGCACCCATCGTGAAGCCCACTTCTTCGCTCGCGGAGCCATCCACCTCGAAGGCGGGCTGAATGGTGGGCGGCGCATAGTTCTTTTCGCTCACCAGAATCATCAGTCCTTGTTGACCGTCGCGCTCCATGATCCGGTAGCCCACGGTGTCATACCGGCCCACGCCGGTAAGCCGCGTGAGCGCACGATCTAGCTTATCCGTGTCCAGCGGCTTGCCTGCCAGTGGTGCCAGAAAGTGTTCGATGTTCTCTGTCTGCTGCGCCGTGTCCGCCCCCTGCACTTTGATAAATTGCGGAACGGGCGCCAGAGTTTTTTTGCGCGTCTCGCGATCCTGGACAAACGCCTGCCATTCCGAATCGCTCAGTGCGAATTTTTCGAGCAACTGCGATTTCTCGCCGGCCGTCTCGTAGCCCTTCTGGATGATGGCGTCGCGCCTTTTGTAATCCGTCGAGTTGTATCCGCTAAGAGGCACGCTCACGACGGCATCTGCGCGCGCAAGACCGCGCACTTCGCTTTCCGCCACCACCACGCGAACGGATTGTTGCAGCACGGTGAAGAGAGACTTGATGTCCGCCGCTTCCACGGGCTTGGTGTCTAAGTGCACTGCGATCACGATGTCCGCGCCCATTTGCTTGACGACGTCCGTCGGCAAGTTGTTCACCAGCCCGCCGTCCACAAGCACGCGGTCTTTATCAACAACGGGCGCGAACGCCCCCGGAATCGACATCGTCGAGCGCAACGCTTCTGCCAGCGAGCCTTGCTCGAAGACCACTTCCTTGCCGCTCACAATGTCCGTTGCCACGCAGCGAAACGGCGTCGGTAACATGCCGAACGATTCCAGTTTGTAGTAGGGCAGCGTAATCCGGTCGATCAACAAACCGATCTGGTGGCCCGAATTCAATCCTGCTGGAAGTGACAGGCCATTCCGCAGTCCAAGAATGAAAGCGTTCGGATACGCGCGCTGGTCTTCTTTGCGCCGGAAGGAAAGATCTTCGTAAGGCGTCGCATCGCCCAGTACTTCATTCCAATCGACTTCCGCGATCAATTTCTTCAATTCCTTTGGACTCATTCCCGTGGCGTAAAAGCCTCCCACCAAACCGCCCATGCTCGTCCCCGCGACGTAGTCCAGCGGAATGTGGTGCTCCTCGAACCACTCGAGCACGCCGATGTGCGCCAAACCGAGCGCGCCTCCGCCCTCCAGAGCCACGCCGATGCGCGGCCGCACTTTCGGCCGTTCCTGCGCGGCAGATGCCGCAGCTGAGAACGGCTCGTGGCGCGCAGGCGAAACGTCTGGCGGCTGCGCTTCTTGAGCGACCACAGCAAAGGGAAGCAAAAGGGTTAAGACTTGGCAGAGTGTGCGCAGCATGAAAGCCTCCTCGGGGAGAGTAAGGCCGATGCCGGACAGGGACAAGGGGTCAGGTGGCGAGTTTGCGTCGCGAGTACTTTGGTTCTCTTGGCGCAACCTTAAGCCAGCTCTAGGGTTAGAGGCAGCAGGGAAGCTCTGCCTCTCTGCGCGGCTTGGAGGGCTCTATCCCCGCTGGCTAGAGTGCTGAAAACACGAAACTGGAAGGTCAGTTAGCACATCCAACTAGAGGGGCAGAAGAGTAAGGAGCAAGTCATGCCAGTTGTTGCTAACCCCACCGGGGCGAACCCCGCGGGCGAATCCAATCCATCCAAAATCAGTGCGCTCGTGCTGATCTTCCGCATCATCCGCTGGACGGTGTATGCCTGTGCCCTCATCGTACTGATTCTATTGCTACATAAGCCAGCTCCGCCGGTGGTTTCCACTACCCCGGAAGCGGCCGCCCGCGCTGAACAAAAGTTCCAGGACGTCCAACAGTCAGTGGCCCAGGGCCAACCCGCCACCCTGCGCATGACCGAAACAGAACTGAACTCATATCTGGCCTCGCATCTGGCTCTTGCACAAAATGGCAACGCTCCGAACGGGGCAGCCAATGCCGTTCCTTCCGGCACGCCGGACGCAACACCGAACTCCGATCAGCCGACGATGGACGATGTTGAGCAGATGCGCTCGAACGTCAAGGATGTGAAGGTGCAGCTTGTTGACGACCACGTAAGGGCCTACGTCGTGTACGACGTTCACGGCAAGGACATGACCCTGCAACTCGTAGGCAAGCTAGGCGCGGACAATGGATTCTTGCGGTTCGAGCCGGTGAGCGGCCAAATCGGTTCGCTGCCTATCCCGCAAGCCACGCTGGAAGCGGCTGTGCGGAAAATGATGGAGTCTCCAGAGAATCGCGAAAAGCTGAAGCTCCCGTCGGACATCTCAGATCTGAAAATTGAAAACGGAGAAGTGGTCGCGAAATATCAGTAAGCGGTCAACGCACTTTGTAGCAGTCTCTCCCGCGAGTCTTTGTGCTCGGTTGGCATCTCTTAGGGCGAGCGAGAAAGACCCCCTCGGCAAAGAACAAGAGTAGCCATCCCACCACCGCAAGTTTCGAGCTTTGCCTGTGGCATCAAACGCGCGCGCACAATCATTCCTATCATTCGTGGCGCAGGGCGACCATGGGGTCCACTCGCATGGCACGCCGCGCTGGGACATATCCTGCGAGAACAGCCACAGCGGCAAGAGAAAATGCAACGGCGGCGAGTGTGGCCGGATCATGGGCCGAAACGTTGAAGAGCATGTGGCCGACGAGGTGAGAAGCCGCCAGCGCGCAGGGAAACCCGACAGCTAGGCCGGCAAGCGTCAATATCAGAATTTCGCGCAAGATCATTCCCAGAATTGTGCTGCGCGACGCTCCGAGGGCGACACGGATGCCGATCTCGTTCGTCCTGCGCGACACGGAGTAGGAAATTACTCCAAAAATTCCGGTAGCGGCGAGCACCAGCGCCATAACTGCAAAGAGGCCGAGCAAGAACATACGAAATCTCGGCTGCGCGACCGAAGCGTCGATTAGGTCCGGCATCTTTGCGACATCGGTCACGGGCAGATCTTTATCTATTTTCTGTACTTCCTGGCGAATCGCGGCGGCCACGCTTGAGGTGCTCAAGGTGCTCTTTACAACCAGATTCGCGCCCCAAAAAGGAGCTTGGGCAAATGGCACGTACATCACGGGGCCGGGTGACTGACCTAGCGAAACGTCGCGAACGTCGCCAACAATTCCGACGATTTCACGCGCAGTTCCGGGATTCGGAGGAAATCCGAAGTTTAGCCGCTTGCCAATGGGATCTTGATTTGGAAAGTACCGCTGCGCCAGCGCTTTGCTGATTAGCGTGACAGGTGGAGCGGATGGGATATCTTGCTGGCTGAAGAAACGGCCGGCCAACAGTGGAATTTCCATTATATGAAAATATTCCGGACTGACCGAGGCGTAATCCGCGGATCGGGATTCGGCTTCGGATGCGGGAGGAGTTCCCACAATATCGAATCCAAGATTGACGCTGCCCTGGATGATAGGCATGGGAACAACCACAGCGGATTGTTTCATTCCCGGCTGCGCTTGGATTTGAGGGAGTAGGGCGTCGGAGAAAGCGGTCCACTGCTGCGGCGTGGAATACTTAAATTGTGGAAGCGAGATATCCGCCTTTACGATGTGCTGGGCGTCAAACCCTGGACTGACGGAGGTGAGCTTGGCAAAGCTGCGCAATAGCAAACCTGCCGTCACCAGCAAAACCATGGCGAGCGAGATTTCCGCGACAGCCAGGAAACTGCGCGCGCGGCGGCGGTTGCGGCTTTCGCCGGAGCGGGGACCTTCGCGAAGGGTGTTCTGTATATCCGCATTGGCCGCGAACATGGCGGGAACCAAACCAAAAGTCACGCCTGCGATAGCGGAAAGGAGAAGCGCAAAACCCAGGACAAAATAGTCGACGCGAATGGGGTTCAATAGCGGCAAACTCGACGGCAGGAGCGAGCTCAACGCTTTAACGCCCCAGTAAGCGAGAGCTATTCCTACAGTTCCTCCAAGCAAGCCGAGCACCGCAGTCTCACTGAGCAACTGGCGCATGATTCGGACTCGCCCGGCGCCCAGCGCCGTCCGAACAGCAATCTCTTTCGAGCGGGAGGTCGCGCGGGAAAGAAGTAAATTGGCGATGTTGGCGCAAGCGATCAGCAGCACCAAGCCTACGGCCCCCAGGAGCACCAGCAGCTCGGTTCTTACGTCTCCCACAATCTCTTTCTGCAGCGGCACAAGACGGACGGTCCAACCACTGTTCTCCGCAGGAAACTCCGCGGCCAGCCTCCCGCTAATGGCGTTCATTTCAGCCTGAGCCTGCGCCACGGAAACGCCAGCCTTCAGCCGCCCTATGACTGGGAGAAGGTGCACTCGTCGCTGAGGCATGAAGGTGCTAAAGAGAGGGTCCTGAACGAGCGCGATCCAGACTTCCTGCTTGGTATTGAAAAAAGGAGTGCGAAAAGCGGCCGGTATGATGCCAACCACGGTGAACGGACGTTTGTCCAGGTCAATCGAAGTTCCTATGATTTTGGGATCTGCAGCGAACCGGCCCCGCCAGAGACCTTCGCTCACGAGAACTACGGGCGCAGCACCCTGTTTGCCGTCCTGGGGGAAAAGGATGCGTCCCGCCAGTGGCTTCACATCCAGGAGTGCAAAGAGCTCTGGAGTTACGGCAGACGTGTTCACAACGGAAGGCTCGCCGCGGCCGGTCAGGGTGAGCTGGTGCGCTACGACTCCCGCCAGCTCGCTAAAAACATGGTTCTGCGCCCGCCACTCTTCGTAATTTGGATACGAGCAACCCGTCTCCGCCACTCCCTGTTGCGTGTTCGCCTGAAACGCGGTGAACAGCTGATCGGGATTCGTAAAAGGCAGAGGCTTCAACAGCACCGCATAAACGACGCTGAAAATAGCCGTGTTCGCGCCAATGCCGAGAGCAAGCGTGAGGACCGCAACCGCGGTAAAGCCGGGATTCTTACGCAGCATCCGAAACGCAAAGCGCGTGTCCTGCAAAAACGTTTCGAGCATAGGTAGACCTCGAAGTTCGCGATTGGTTTCTGAAAGCTGTGTCTGGCCGCCCAAGCGAACGCGAGCGGCGCGCCTGGCTTCTTCCGGCGCCATGCCTCTACGCAAATTGTCGTCCGTCAGCATGGCTAGGTGCGTGTCTAACTCGTGCTCGAACTCTTGATCAACCGGGCGGGGTGAAACCCATGCTCGAGTCCGCGAAGCCAGCGCCCTGATCCACGCAAACATAGGATTACCCCCTCTCCGCCATCCCCAGCACGCGCCCGATGACGCCGGAAATGCGCTCCCAATTCCGCGCTTCCGCATGCAGCTGCTTACGTCCGGCTCTGGTGATGGAATAGAACTTTGCCTTTCGGTTGTTGTCGGAAGTACCCCAAGCGCCCGAAATCCAGCCCCTGTGCGTCAGTCGCACCAGAGACGCGTAGATCGTCCCTTGATTGATTTGCAGCGCTTCTTCGCTGATCTGTTCGATGCGGCGGGCGATTCCATAGCCGTGCAGCGGCCCCATCGTTTCGAGTGTCTTCAAGACCATCAAGTCCAGGGTGCCCTGCAGGATTTCTGATTTTTCGCCTGGCATGGTCCCTCCTGTGGCGTATCCACAGGAGTATCTGGCAGTCCCTGTGGGATGTCAACAGGAAAGTGTTTCTTCCTTTTCGTGACCTTCTTCACATCAGGAGGAGAGCGAGGAGGGAACGGCGCCAGCGAATCCACAGAAACCCGCCAATTTTTTGCAGCAGCAAAAATCCAATGGTCGCGCCGCCAAACGCGTAACCAATCGGATCGCTCAAAGTGAACGCGAAGGCCAGCAGTGTAGCGACGAAACCCCATTGAAAGGCCTGATCCCAGAGAGCCAGCCACCAGTGTGGTGGCTGACCGTCGTCATCCATTCGCGGCCGAAGCGAGGGCAGAAAGCGCGGGACGCTCTGCGCGTAAAAGCGATAACGCGCTCCAAACTCCCGCTCGAGGAGAAGCTCTTCGCGTCCGGCAAGTCGAAGCAACAAAATCGTTTCGCCAACGAGCATCACCGGAAATCCCAGGGCGCTCTGAAACGTGCCCAAGGCGAGCAATAGAAAGAAATAAGCCAGGTAATGAGGGTTTCTGACGTAACGAAATGGGCCGGCGATGGAGAACGCCGTGCGATCCCGGTTGGTCTGCGGTGGCCGGTAAACAGCCGACCAAGTGAGCAGGAGCGCCCCGCCCGCAGCCACCAGCGCGGCTGCGCCATACAGAAGGCGCACGAGCATGTCCCGCTGGGGAACTCCCTGATTCCAGGGAACCACCGCGTAGAGAACATTGAGGTTATAAACGTTGTAGAACGAATAGGCCAAAACATAGACCAGCAGAATCATCCAGAAACGATGACGGTATTCAAACTCAGATGCGACCATACGCGCCTCCCGCCTGCTGTTGAGAAGACGAAGGACCAACTCGAAATATTTCAGGTGATTGGCTTTAGGGAGCTTGGTGCAGGGAAACGGAAATGTTGAAGGTCCCTTCGACTAATTCAACGAAGTTCCGTTCTTCGTGCAAGATGAATCGTTTTGCGTGTGCAGAGTCGAAGTTTTCGCGGCCTTCCAGATCCTTTTTCAGACGCGTGCGGTACGCTTCATACGATGCCAAGCCGTCGAAGGCGATCAGTCCCCAGGCGACGTCATTGGTTCCTTCATGGGCAGAAAATAGCCGACGAGATGTCCCCCGCAGCGAGGAATGATGCGGCCCCAATTCTCAGCATACTTTTTGAAGGCCTCTCGTTGGAACGGATCAATCTGATAGCGGATGACGCATAGAATTGTCATGGGCAATCCCTTCCTGGGCTCGCTGGCAAATGCATCGCAGCCAACAGTGAGCGCGGCCACCGGGGCGACCACGCCCTCAATCGCTTCACGGCGGCTCGACCGGTCGCTGGGAGGCTTCGGTGGCCGCCTACGGAGCAGTATGGCTCTTGCCAGACATGGATACTTCGTCTAGCATCAAAGTATGAATGTAGAAGATCACGCGGACACCGCAGTCTCAAAAATTGCCGCCGCCATCGGCGAGCCGGCGCGGGCGCGCATGCTGTACTGCCTGGATGACGGGCGCGCGCGAACAAGCACGGAGCTGGCGATGCTCGCGGAGATAACGCCTTCCACCGCGAGCGTCCATCTCCACCGGCTCGCGGCCCAGCGGTTGGTGAAAGTGTTCGCGCAGGGCAAGCATCGCTATTACAGTCTGGCTGGAGCCAACGTTGCCGCCGCGCTGGAAGCTTTGAGCGTGCTCGCCGGCGGGACGCGCGATGTATTCGTGCCCAACACGCCGAACCGTTTGCGCGCCGCCCGCACTTGCTACGACCACATCGCGGGCACGCTGGGAGTCGCGCTGCATGACCGCATCAAGGCTATGGGCTGGCTGTCGAGTGCGTCGCGAGATTCCGCCGGGCCGGGTGGCGATAACGCGTACGCGCTGACACGAAGCGGCACGAAGGCATTCGAAGAACTGGGAATAGCTGTCGAGGAGATGCGCTCGCTAAGGCGTCGTTTCGCGTACGCCTGCGTGGATTGGAGCGAGCGGCGACCACACATCGGCGGCGCGGTTGGCGCAGCCCTGCTAAACGTAGCTTTGAAACGGAAATGGGTGATTCAGGAACTCGACAGCAGAGCCTTAGCCGTCACAGGAGCCGGTCGCCGCGAAATGCGCGCCCGCTTCGGCCTTCGCGATTGAGGTTCTGATCTCGCGAGGTACTCCGCACTTCATGAATTTGCTCGCAGCCGCCCTTTAGTGAACGTAGAAGCCGTTTTTGGAGAGCACGACGTAGTCTTTGCCCTTCTTTCCGAAAGAGGAAGTCAGGCGAACATCAAGTTTGTGCGGCTTCCCGAGCGCCGCACTGGCGTTCGTGTAGTAGCCCAGCGTATAGCGCGTCTTGATCCGCTGAATCAGAGCGCGAAAAACGGGATCCAGATGTGCGACGTCCTGGACGTCAAAGAGCTCCCCTCCTGTTTGGTCCATCACCTTGCGAATGTTGACCAGGCCGGGAATCATGCTGGCGGCAAAGAGAGTCTGCGGCGGATTGTAGCCGGGGATTTTGAGATTGTAGAGCACCGCATCCGCGGCGATAGCTTCCGTGACGATGTCGCGGGTACCCTGCCCGCCGGCGTCGGTGCCCACGTCATCGCTGATCAAAATAATCACGCGGCGGCCCTTCGGTGGAGTCTTCAGAAGATTTTCGCTGGCGATAAAGATGCCGTCATTGATATTCGTGGCGCCGCCCGCGTGAAATTGGCTGATCTGTTTGGCAATCTCGGATTTGTCTTTGGTGAACGGCACGCGTAATTCGGCTTCCGTTGAAAAGGTAAAAAGCGCGACTTCATCGTCGGCCTTAAGCGCGGCGAGCGCGGTGGTCGCGGCGTCACGCAGTGGGCCGAGGAATGGCCCAATCGAATCGCTTAAATCCAAAACTAGCGCGACCTCAAGCGGCAATTCGTCCCGGCTGAAGACATCCAATCTTTGCGCCACGCCATCTTCGCGAACTTCGAAATCCTCTTTTTTCAGGTCGGCCATAATGTGGCCGGACTTGTTCTTCACCGTCGCATCCACCAGGACCAAATTCACACCGACGCGAATGACGCCCTGCGGCTGCTCCTGCGCTCGAGTTGGAATTTGGGTGACGAACAGAAAGAAAATCAGCGGCGTTAAGCTACCGCGCGTGTTTCGCCAAAGTTCAGACATGGCCATCGCTCTATTGTACGCGAGACCCGCCCACGTTTACTTCCACGCGATGGAAAGCTCGGAATATTCCTTGCCTTCATCGATCGGCACGGAGAAATGGAGCACCACATCCTTCGCCCCGGAAATCTCGAGCGCTTTCTTGAAAAATCCCACGATGGCGAATCCCATGATGCGATGTTGTTTTTCAAAGCCCGTGTATTTGACCAGCGCTCTGCCGTTCCCCTGGATCTGAACCTCGATCGGGACGCCCTGAAAGTAGGTTGCATGCACGGCGGCGATGCGCTTGATTACAAATTCGGGCGAGCCCAGTTTCACGAACGCTTTGTAAATTCCCCGAAGCTGCCGTTCGATCACCGCTTCCGAGCCTCGCGTGACCATCTCCTCGTTCCCATCCGCGAGGACCTTGATTTCGATTTCGAGGAAGCGCGTAAAAAGATCGAGGGAATACCAGGTAGAGGAAAAGATTTCGCCCTCGCACACTTTACGAGTTTCGTCGTCGAGGAGTCCGAGGATTTTCTGGAAAGCTGCGTCGCCAGAGCGGCGCTTGATCTGCTCGATGGTGTCCTTGATAGCGGTTCCCTTGATTTGCACCATTCAGGCAGTCCTCCGGGGATGGGGCACGATACAGCGAGTATCTTTTGACCTTACTCTGGTTCAATGCGGACCAGCGGAGCGCTTGTCCTAATCGGAACGGAGGGTTAGCTCTTGCGCAAGTGTATCGCACCGAGCAATCTCGTGAGCCACACCGCGCGAGCGGGTCAAACCGCAAGGGTCGGGCAGCCTGAGTAAGCGCCAGCTTGCTAGGACCGCCCAGGTTTCAGCCGATGCGCGCGAGTCTGCGGATCGAGAGCGCCGTGAGAACCGCAGTGACGGTGGCGAGGACCGCCAGATGCACTGCGGACTTCCCATAGAAAGTCATTCCCATGGCGGCAAACACCAACTGTTGCAGATGATAGCTCGGCCATAGTGGAGAGATGGCGCGCAAGAATTTCGGAAGCGGGTAGAACAAGCCAGAGACGTGCATCATCGGCACGTAGATGAGATTTACGAACGCGATGGCCGCCTTACCAGAGACGCGCGTTCCGATAAATAAACCGATGGCGCAGAAGGGCAGTGACCCCAGAACATTGATCGCCGTGACGCGAGCGCATTGTGCAAAGGTCAGCGGCAAATGGCCGAGCAACAAAGCCGCGGGGATCATCGTGGCCATTACGACGAACGCAAAAAGCATCGTCATCAGAAGTTTTGCCAGCAAATAAGACCCGGCTGGCGCGGGCAACGCCCGCTTGAGCGTGAGAAGTCCTTGCTCGCGTTCCGTGGCGATGGTCGCGCCGAACCCGAACATTCCCGGGCCCATTACGCCGAACACCGCGAACGCGGCGAAGAGGAACTTTCCAGTTGCTGGATCGCTTCGAACCGCATCTCCAAACAGCACAACTCCAAATAGCAGATACAAAGCCGCCGGAAGCACCAAAAACGGTATCGAGAAGCCCAGCACGCGAAACATGCGGAGACATTCGAATCTCGCTTCCGCGAGATAGGCGCGCAGCAGCCGTGCAGTGGTCATCACGCCCGCCAGAGGCGAATCGTCAAAAGGCTCGAATGGCTTTGGACTTTCAAACGCATTGGGATTTTGGAACGATGCGGTATTCATCAGGCAGCCTCCTGCGTGAGTTCCGTAAAGGCTTCGGCGAGCCCGGCGCGGCGGACTTCGAGCTCTTGAAGATTCGAATCGGCGGCCAGCAAGCGGCGAACGACCGCCTCGGAATTGCTCGTACTGATTTGTAGCCGCTGCTGATCGCGCGTGACGCTCTCGACGTCCGGCCACGCGGCGATTTGATCGGCGGCGAGCACGGTGGAGCAGCTGATGTGTTTGCGAACCACCAGCGCGCGAATCTCATTGACCGTGCCCGAGGCGATCAGCCGGCCTTTGTTGAGAACAGCCACGCGATTGGAGAGCGATTCCGCTTCTTCGAGATAGTGCGTGGTAAGCACAATGGAAGAGCCGTTGCGAACAAGTTGGCGCAGCGCGGCCCACATCGCCTCGCGGGCGCGCACATCAAGGCCCACGCTGGGCTCATCCAGAAAAAGAAGTTTTGGGCGCCCGCAAACTGCCATCGTGAACTGTACCTGGCGCTTTTGCCCAGCGGAGAGTTTTCCGTAAGGACGCGCTGCCAAGGGCGAAAGGTTCGTTATCGCCATGGCTTCCTCATGCGTGAGCGGACGAGGATAGTAGCTGGCGACGAGAGCGATATGTTCGCGCACGCGAAGCTCTGGCGCGAGCGTCACTTCCTGCATCATGACGCCCACTTGGCGCCTCGGTTCGACGAGCAGTGGAGACTTCCCAAAGAGCCGTGCCGCCCCTGAGTCCGGTCGCAAGAGTCCGAGCATGAGCGAAACAGCGGTGGATTTGCCCGCGCCATTCGGGCCGAGCACAGAAAAAAGTTCTCCGCGCCGCACTTGCAAGTCGAGACCGTCCAGCGCCACGATCTTTCCGAATCGTTTTTTTACGCCCGAAAGCTCAGCCCAGTATTCGTTGCCCATAGTTTTTCCTCTAACTTTCCCAAGGCTTTCAGGCGCGTGACGATGCCACGGAGTTGCGACGCGTGCAGGAACGCCGAAGCACCTGGTAAGCCCCCAGCAAAAACAGAACAGCAACACTGGCTACAGCTGCGGTGAAGCAAGAATGGACAACGTTTCGAATCGCATCGCTGTCCATCAGCAAATCAAGAAGTAAGAAAAGTGCCTTCATGATCTTTAATCCTCTCCGAAGAACGGTCCCGCTAGATGACCACCGATGACGACTGCCCGCGCGTGCCCCGAACCAGCCGCCGCAAGTGCGGAACGCTGTACCATGCGTAAACAATGGCACTGATCCCCGCGTACATCCACAGCCAAGGCCCGAGAATGCCCCACCGAATCATGCCGTTGAAGTTGTCCACCAACTGCTCATAGTGCGAATTCGTCTGTACTCCGTCGGCGAGCACTACCAAGGTTGGGCTCTTGAACATCAGCACCCACAAGATTGGTACCGCCGCGGTATTGATGATCATTCGCATCACTGGCACGACCAAGTCCACGTCGGGCGCAACAGGCTCACAACTCTCTGAGACATGGAGGCCAGCACCAGGAGAAGTATAGGCACATAAAATCTGTGCCAGGTCGAAGCAAGCTTCAAATACGCCGCCCCCGAACCCAAAATCAACTTCGGGAAATGCGGCAGCGCGAGCCACCAAACGGCCACCGCGGCCCACATAATCAGCCCGCCGATCGAATACCAGCGGCTGATCGGGATCATCGGAGCAAGTTCCGCCGGCGGGTAGTACCACGGTTGCGGATGCTTGCGCCGGATCAGATTCAAAATCGTGAAAACTACCGTCAGGCAAATAATCTGCGCTAGTACCGGAACGACGAAAGCTTGCGCCGTAATGGACACATGAATCAGCAGCGAGACAACGACGACCGACGCGACCGTCAGCGTCAAATTGAAACCAAGGAACATCAAATACGTCGGGAAAAGCTCCGGCCCGATCAGCTCCCACCCGAGAGACAAACTGCGATGGTCTTGCCGGTACCGGCGCGCCACCGTCATGGGATCGCCGTGCTGCTTGAAAAAAGCCATCATCTCTTGGTCGTTGAATGGGCGGCCGAGCGCCGATTGTTGCTCTTCAATTTGTGAGCGAAGATCGTCCGAAAGTTCTTTGATGATGTCGTCGCTTTGCGTTCGTGGCAGGCAGCGTTTTACAGCCCGCAGATAGCTTTCCAGAATGTCCATCACGCGCTCCTAAAGAATCCCGTTCAGGGAAGAATTCATGCTCTTCCACTCGGCCACCAATTGCTTGAAGATGGTTTTTCCATCTTCGGAAAGCCGGTAAAACCGTTTGTTGCGCTTCTCCTCTTCACGCCATTCGCTAACCAGCAACCCCTGCGTCTCCAGACGTCGCAGCAGGGGGTACAAAGTCCCTTCATCGATGGGCATGCCATGGTCGGTGAGCGCTTTGCGGAGCGTGTACCCGTATTGCTCGGTTTGGAGAGAGGCCATCACCGCCAGGATGAGCGAGCCGCGGCGTAGCTCGAGCCGCAGGTTTTCGAAGAGGTCGTGATTGGCGTTACCGGGCGACATACAGTGTGCGACACACACTGTATGATACACAGTATAGACTGTCAACTCTTTTTTTGTGTTTTTTCAGAATGCTCCGATTCCCAAGGTTTTGGTGGAGTTTACTAGGCTCGGGAAGTGCGGCGGTAGGAGACCCCACACTTATACAGTTTGTCTTTGGTGATTTCGACGACCCAGGCGATTTGCGCGGGGACATAGATGGCATTGGCGCCGGGAGAATACGGGACGGCGACCTCGATGTCAGTCCCCTGAAAATATTGCTTGCGGCTCCGGAAGCACAGGCCGCCTTTGGACATATCCTCGCAGGTGACGATGTCGTCGGTAAAGCCCGGGCGGCGAACGGAAGCTTTGTAACTGACCTTGGTGCGAGGGTGTTTGCGGCGGTTGTCCAGGGGAGCAGCGGGCTTGCGGTCCCCAGGTGAAGCATAGGCCGAGGAAGTTTGAGAAATCGAAGAAGCCAGCGAAACCGAAGAAGCCTGCGAGATCGAGGAAGTCTGCACGCTTTGGGGAACAAACTTGGGAGGTGCGCTGGGAGCTTCGGCAGGTGCGGATTCAGCGGCGTTTTGTCCGGCAGCTACCAGGACGGGCTGTTCTTCAGGAACATCCGAAGAGCGCTTCCACAGCGTCGAATCCCCACACTGTTTGCAATAACGAACGATCCCCTCATTGATCAGGAAAACGTCGGATTCGACATCGCTCTGCTCCACAGTTTCCTGAGCTTTGCAGTTGCCGCATTCCAGGAGCATGCGGCGAGATTCCTTTTCCCTCTCGGAAACGGGGGCAAAGTCAATGTCCCAAAAATTGATGTTGGAAGGATCCGCAAAGGCCACGCCATAGGTGTAAATCTCGCCTTCGGAGCCTATGCGGCCGACAACCCGCACAAGTGCTTCTTTGTTGGTATCCAGATAGCGAATGATGATTTCTTGCTCGGCGGAGAGTTTATAGGTGGAAATGATGCCGGCGCCATGCCGGCTGAGAAGCACCGTCTTGGTCATCTCCGAGAAGCCTTTGCCATCCATATCGCTTCCGGTCAAAAGGATAGCGACCTCTTTCGGAATGCGGCTACTGCGGCGCAGGTGTTCGTAGGACACGATAAGCACTCATCGAGGGAAGCAGTACTTAAAGCAAGGTTAACCGGAAGTGTGCCAGAGAGGCACAGAAATTGGGGCGGTGGTTCCACCGGTGCAACGGGAGACGGGTGAAAACTCCGCCGATCTGGGACGAAATGCTGAAGGGATGACCGGAAAAGAACGTCCAAAGGGATGAAACGCAACGAGGGGACAGTTCACTACTCCAGGGGTCCCAACTAGACATGAGAAAAGCCACGAGCAACGCGAAGCTTCCGGGTTGCGAGAAGAAATGAAGTCGCCCTCCGTCGGGGATGTGCTCGGGCGGGAGGTTAAGCAGGTCGAGACGTCGCGTAACTTGCGACTCGAAGCAAATCCGCAGCGCCCGACTGCGCAAAAGAGCCTAATTGGCCTGGCATTTTCAGGCGGGGGGATCCGCAGCGCGACCTTCAACCTGGGAGTACTGCAAGCCCTCGCGAAGAAGAATCTGCTGCGATCGCTGGACTACATTTCCACGGTCTCTGGCGGCGGCTATATCGGCGGCTGGCTGATGGGGTGGATGTACCACCAGAAGATCGGCATCCGCGAAATTGAAAGGCGCTTGTCCGAGCCGCCAAAGATGCCCGGTGAGGCAGGCGACCAGCCCGAAATACACTTCTTGCGCGATTACAGCAACTACCTCACGCCGCGGAAGGGTTTGCTGAGCGCGGATTTTCTAGCCTTTGCGGCCAGCTACCTCCGAAACACGCTGCTCAACCAAATCATTCTGGTTCTCGCCCTTCTGTCCTTTCTGCTAGCTCCCAGAACGATTGTGGCTGTGCTGCTGGGGCTCGACGACCTCGAACGTTTCTTCCAACGCATGCCCCCCTTTGGGCTTCAGGAGTACATGAGATCGCAGAATTTCGCACTCGTCCTTTTTGTTCTCTTGGGACTGCTGGCTGTAATCTTCATCGGGTTAAACCTCGAAACAGTGGACCCTCACGAAGGAGTCCGAGATCCCTGGTACGCCAAGCCCGGTGCGGTCCACATTTTCATCATCGCTCCGTTGCTCGCGTCTTCGGCGTTATTTACCTATAGCTGGGGCTACTTCCTTGCGGATTGGGAAATCCCTTCCCACTTTTGGCTGCGTGCGCCGTTCGTAGGCGTGGGTCTCTATTTCGGGATGTGGACCGGAGCCTGCCTTGTCAGACGTCTGGTGCATTTCAGAAAGGGCCACGTAAAAAACGGCTCCCCGGTGAGCTGGCTGGTGATGTTGACCGCAGCGGGAGCCGGCATATTGATTGGATATCTCCTGGTACCGTTTGGCCGTCTCTTGATTCCCCCGGAGGTGAACACCTACAGCAACTGGCATAACATGACGTTTGGAACGCCCGTTGCTATTCTCATCATGCTTATCGCCGGCATCCTTCACATTGGCCTGATGGGAAACGGAATGAGCGACGCGCACCGCGAGTGGTGGGGCAGGCTCGGCGGATTGCTGATGCTTTACGCCCTGTGCTGGTTCGCGCTCTTCCTGGTCTCCATCAATTTCCCGCACGAGCTGAAGCACTTCTGGGATTGGGAATCCAAACATCCTTCTCTATACATCGCTGTCAACGGTGTTAAAGTGCGCGCCCTATCGACAGGGAGCGTTCTGACGTGGATCCTTTCGACAGCCTACGGCGTGCTTTTCGGCAAGAGTGAAAGAACTAGCAAATGGAACCCCGACGCCCCGGCCGCGAAGAAACTGCTGGCGATTGCTGCCAAGCTCACGCCGTACATTTTCATTCTCGGGCTGCTGCTGGGCTTATCCCTCCTGGCATCCTATCTGGCGATCTATGTCAGGCACTCCAACACTTCGATTTTCGAGCCCCCGAGCTTCCAGCATCTGGATATTCGTGTTCCGGTCCTTTGCTTCGCATTTCTACTCTCGGCTTTGTTTGTCTCCTGGCGAGTGAACATAAACGAATTCTCGATCCACTACCTGTATCGCAACCGCCTCGTGCGCTGTTATCTCGGCGCGACGGTGAAGAAACGGAATGCGCAACCGTTTACGGGCTTTTCGGAAAAGGACAATTTCCCGCTCGGCAAGCTGCAAATTCCTGCAGGCTCCGAAGATCCGAAAGACGGCCGCCCTTTGCCGATTCTGAATACCAGCCTAAACGTTGTGCGGGGCAAGGAACTCGCTCTCCAAAGCAGGAAAGCCCGTTCCTTTGCGCTTACCCCCATTTACGGAGGATTCACACGAATACTCGCTTGCGAGCGAGACTGGCAAGCCGCGTATGCGCCGACCAAGAGGCTCGCTTGCCGGCTGCCGGGATTCAAAGACGGCGTAACCATGGGAACAGCCGTGGCGATTTCGGGTGCCGCTGCAAGCCCGAATATGGGCTCGTACTCTGATCCCGGCTTGGGGTTTCTGATGACACTATTCGATGTGCGGCTTGGATGGTGGATCGGAAATCCGCCCCACGAAGGCCAGAAGAGCGACAGCCATCGCGGGAGCTTCGCTGCCCTGATGCGGAAACTCTTCGGCGGCAAGAGCGATGGTTGGAAAAACGGAAGCCCGCGCATCGGATTCGCCTGCCTGTTGCAGGAGCTGTTGGGATCCACCAACGATGACAGTAAGTACGTTTACCTTTCTGATGGCGGACACTTTGAAAATCTGGCGGTTTACGAACTCGTGCGGCGGCGCTGCAAATTAATTATCGCCAGCGATGCTTCCTGCGACTCGGAGTACACCTTCGGTGATTTGCACAACGCCGTCGAGAAATGCCGTACCGACTTTGGCGTGGAGATTGTGATGAGCGACCTGCAAGACATCGCGCCCGACGCCAATACCGATAACCCGGGGACACGCAGGTCCGAAGCACATTACGCGATAGGGAAAATTCAATACATCCCCAATTCTCCCGAAGACGATGGAATGATTATTTACCTGAAGCCAGCGCTGCTGGAGAGCGACCCCTGCGACGTTTTGGCTTACGCCACGAAGGACAAGGCTTTTCCGCACGACACCACCGCGAATCAATGGTTCGACGAAGCCCACTTCGAAAATTATCGGGCACTTGGTGAAACCAGCGGCGCGGCGGCGAGCGACGAAATTGCCGCGGCAATCCGCCGCATCCTCGGCTAAGTCGCCTACTCGTGGCGCAAAGCGACGAGCGGGTCGATACGCGTGGCGCGGCGCGCGGGAATCCAGCAAGCGAACAGGGCAATCGTCGTCAGCAAGAGAAGCACGACCGTAAACGTCAGCGGGTCGGATGGTTTGATACCCATGACGAGGCCGCTCAACAAGCGCGTGCCGGCCAGCGCAACGACCAAGCCGAGCGCCAGGCCAATACCAACCACACTTAGTCCTTGGCGCAATACCATTTTCAAAATGTCTCGCGTCGTGGCGCCCATGGCAATGCGAATGCCGATCTCCTGTGTGCGCTGTGCTGCGGCGTAAGAGACGACGCTGTAGATTCCGACAACGGCGAGAATCAGGCCGAGAAATCCCATCACGGCAGCCAATTGGGCACCGAAGCGGAAGAAGAAAAATCCATTGGCGCCCTGAAGAGACTGCGTCATGGATTGCACTTGAGTGATGGGTGCGTCCGAAGCCAGATCTTGGATTTGAGACTCAATTTGGATGGCCAAGGATTCTGGAGGGACGGAAGTATGAACGTGGAAGGTGCGCATGGACATGTAATTCTGCTCGAACGGGACGTAGAAGTAAGGCTGCGGATCTTCGGTGACATTCTGGTATTTGGCGTCCTGGACAACTCCTATAACTTCCATAAATGGACCTTTCGGGCCTTTGTCACTGAAGCGTTGGCCGAGGGCATCTTCTTTCGGCCAGAACTGTTTTGCCATCGTTTGATTGATGATTGCAACGAGAGGGGCTTTTTCGCTGTCGGAATTGGCGAACTTCCGTCCGCGTAGCAGCGGCATCTGGATCGTATCGAAATATCCGGGTGTCACGATGTTGTAATTAACGTCGGGCGGCTGCTCGCCGGCCTGGAGAGGACGGTTTTCAAAAGAAAGCCGGTCGCCGGCGCTCATGAGGCTCATAGGAGCGATGAATCCTTGTGCGACAGATTCAACTCCAGGCAGAGCCCGAATGCGGCTTTCCATTTCGCGGTAAACTTCCCGGCCGCGAGGCTCATCGTAACCGATCTGCGCGACATCCACGGAGAGATTGAGTATGTGGTCAGGATTAAAGCCGAGGCTGATCTTCTGCGCCTTGTCCAGACTACGAACAAAGAGACCGGCCACAACCAATAAGACTAGAGAGCCAGCCACTTGAGCGGCGACGAGGGAGTTTCTTGCGAATTGACGGCGAGGACCGGAGGATGAGCCCCGGCCTCCTTCATGGAGAACGGAAATGACATTTGTTCGGGCGGCCCGCAAGGCGGGCATGATCCCGACAATCAAGCCCGTCAGCAACACGGTCCCTAGAGAGAACAAATAAACGCTGGCATCTGGATGAAAATCAAACTCGATAGGAAGCTCCGACCCAAAACGGAGCGTGCCGAGAATTCCCGCCGCCCATGATCCCAGGAGTAGACCTGCGCCGCCACCGAGAAACGCCAGCAAGAGACTTTCCGTGAGGTACTGCCTGACTAGTCGGCCGTGACCGGCGCCCAACGCGGCTCGGATGGCCATCTCGCGCTGACGCACCGTAGCGCGCACCAAGAGAACATTGGCGATATTAAAGCACGCGACGAGAAGTACGAGTCCAGCCAGTGCCATGAAGGCGATGGAAGCTGCAGGAACAGGGTTCTCAGGATCGGGTTCAGGTCTGGCAAGTTTTTCAGGATAGAGCCGGACCTCGATGCCTTTCTCGGTCTCCGGATGCTGAGTGGCAATGCGTTGGGCCAAAACCTTTAGCGAGGCTTGGGCCTGCTTGATCGTCACACCAGGCTTGAGCCTACCCATAATCGTGAGGCCGCGATTGGTACGGTCAATCCAGTTTTTCGTGACGAGATTATCGGGGTCCTCGCTAGTTTCGGCGCTGAACGGAACATAGCCGTCCATATCGAGGACAGAGTAGGTTCCTTTAAATTGTTTTGGTGCGACGCCGACAATCGTAAAGGGATGCTGATTGATCTCGACTTTTCTGCCGACGACATCCGGATCGCTCGCAAATCTCTTGCGCCAGTAGGAGTATCCCAAAACTAAAACCGGGTCTGCGCCCGGCGTGCGCCCTTCGGTGGGAAGAATCAAACGCCCATAGGCTGGCTGAATCCCCAATGCGGAAAAATAATTGCTCGAAACGCGGCTGATCAGGCAATGGTCCGCGCGCTTATCAGCGGCGATGCCTGCGAGCGAGACGCGGAAGGCAAATACATCGCTGAAGGAATCGCTTTGATTGCGCAGATCTTCAAAATCTGGATAGGAAAAGTGATGATTTCCGGGAACTGCGGATTGCTCCAAGGCGAAAACGGTAATCTGCTCGGGATGAGCTACAGGAAGGGAACGTAGAAGGAACCCGTTGACGACGCTAAAAAGGGTGGTGTTTACGGCCATGCCGAGAGCGAGCGTGACGATGCCGATGAAGGCGAAGCCGGGATTCTTCGTGAGGGTGCGGAACGCGTACTGGATGTCTTTCCAGAAGTTGAGCATTTAGGTGAGCTCCAATCAGCGATTTATGTGTTCGCATCCCAGATGCCTTAGAATATCGCCCTTAAACCATACAAATGCTTGGCTTTAAGATGGATACATCAAGTCATTTCCAATGGCAACTGCCCGGAAATGGGATTTTCCGTCTCAGTTGCGAACATGGCGGGTTATCGCGGATCTTGCCCCCCACCCCCCATTTTCTGGAAACATATCAAAACTCGAGACTTAAGGGGTGGGGGTCTGCAAAATATATCATTCTAAAGGATTTAGTAGACATACTGAGGCAGTCGCTTAAAGAGACGTTCCATACTTCAAAAAACGAAAAACGCCAGCTAGAAGCTGGCGCTACAGAAGCAAGGCACAAAAATGACTAGTTCTTAGTCTAGGCGAGTGGGCGGCTTTTGTCAAGGGCGGTCGATGCAGTTTTTTATTACCGGGGAGTTGCGTAGCGTTATGGGTTGTTCGGACGTTCTAGATTACGAGGGGGGAGGATGGTTGGGAAGTTTGGATTAGCTAGGAGAACTTTGCGGCTTGTTCGCGGAGGATTTTGAGGCTGCCTTCGAGATAGTCCTGGATCAGTTCGAGGTCTTTGGTGGAGTAGCGTGAGGCGTGCTTGAGGGAGGCGGCGGCGAGGCCTTCATAGAGGTGGGCGACGCGCTGTAGGGCGTCCATGCAGGGGCGGACGAAGACTTTGCGGCGGTCGCTGGCATCGCGGAAGCGTTCGACGAGGCCGGCTTTTTCGAGGCGGTCGAGGATGCCGGTGACGGCGCCGGTGGTGAGACCGGAGGCGCGAGCGATGTCTCCGGCGGTGAGGGGTCCCTGCGCATAACGGGACATTAATTCAAAGCATCTGGTATCAGTAACGTTGATTCCCAACTTTGTGGCGATGGCCTGGTGGAAGAAGATGGAAGTAGTGCTGAGTTCGCGGCCGAGTTCCATGCCGACGCGGACGATGAGGGCGTTGCGCTTCCCGCCGCCGGCCGGTTTGCAGAATTTATCGAGTTTGATCAGGCTCATTTTATCTTGACAGCTAATTATCTCACGAACTAAGATAATTAGCGACGGAAAGAGTATACCCGAAGGCGGGCGCGGCGCAAACTGCTGGAGAAGAGGGCACGATGTATCGTGCCCCTACTGGAACAAAAAAGGCCGCGAGAGCAAGAACGTACGGAAAACATCGGGGGCTTTGCGTGAAACGGTTGGCAGGCTGCAAAGCAGGTTAGAATGATGAGTAGAAAACCAGGTCTGGCCTGTAATTTTTCGAAACGACATTGCGTAGATGCAGGTGAAGGACGTCTGGCAGGGAGAGCAGGGCATTGATGGCGACAACAGAAATCCATCCAAAAGCGGATCTAGGATCGCTGCGGATTCATGACAGTCACCGTACTGGCGGCAAGACAGGCAAGGTCCTGAGTTACGTCTCGGCGGTCGTCGGCCTCGTCATTATCATTGCGGGGATCTCGTACGCATTTCGGAACCAGACGCCGGTTGTGGAGGTGGTGACGGCGCAGAAGCCGGAAATCGGGGGGCGCTCGGCAATTTTGAATGCGAGCGGGTACGTGACGCCGCGGCGAAGGGCCACGATTGCGGCAAAAATTACAGGGCGGGTTACGGGCGTGTTCTTTGACGAAGGGACGCATGTGAAAGCTGGGCAGTTGCTGGCGACGCTGGATGATTCCGACGTGAAGAAGGCGCTAGATTCCGCGAAGGCGGACAGGGATTCCTCGCAGGCGGCAATCGCGGATTTCCAAGTACAACTAAAGTTTTCGCAGATCGAATTGCGACGCGCTGAGCAGTTGCAGCAGGCCGGTGTGCAAACGCAAGAGCAGCTGGATACCGCGAGTACGAACGTGGACAGCTTGAAAGCTAAAATCAATCTAGCGAAGCAACAAGTGCAAGGATCCGAAATGCGGATTCGCGAGGCGCAGCAGGCGGTGGACAATTGCACGATCACCGCGCCGTACGACGGGATTGTGGTGTCGAAGGATGCGCAGGTGGGCGAAATGGTGTCGCCGATTTCGGCGGGCGGCGGATTTACCCGGACGGGCATCGCGACGATTGTGGACATGAATTCGAACGAGATTGAAGTGGATGTGAATGAGTCGTTCATCGCGCGCGTGAAGGATCATCAGAAAGTGACGGCGATTCTGGATGCGTATTCGGATTGGGAGATACCGAGCCATGTACGGACGGTGATTCCGACGGCGGACCGGCAGAAAGCGACCGTGAAGGTGCGAATTTCGTTCGACAAATTGGATCCGCGGATTTTGCCCGACATGGGGATCAAGGTGACGTTTTTGAGCGACGAGCCGGTGAAGAAGCCGGACGCGAATGCGCCGGTGGTGGCGGCTCTGCTGCCGAACGAGGCGTTGCATGACGATGGAGGAAAAAAGATTGTGTTTCTTGTGAAGGGCGACAAATTGGAGAGGCGGGCGGTTGGTGTGGGAAATGCGGTAGGACCGCAAACGGAGATTTTGTCGGGGATTGTGGCTGGTGACGCGGTGGTGGTGAAGGGGCCAGCCAATATGCAGGACGGGTTGGCTGTGCAGATTAAGAAATAGCGAGCCTTTCAGGTAGAGAGTTTGGTGTGATTGGGAAAAGCGGCAGCAGAGCTGCCGCACTCCATAGGAGCGGCGACGATGATTCGAGTGGATGGCCAGGGGAACGGGAAGAGCTTGATTCAGGTGCGCGGGCTTTCGAAGACGTACCGGCGCGGCGGCGAAGAGATTCAGGTGCTGCAGCGGCTGAATCTTGATTTGGACAAGGGCGATTTTGTCGGGTTCATGGGGCCGAGCGGCTCCGGAAAAACGACGCTGCTGAATTTGCTGGGCGGGCTGGACGTGCCGTCGCAGGGAAGTATTACGGTAGACGGCGACGAGATCACGCACATGTCGGGCAGCAAGCTGACGCAGTGGCGCGCGCGGCACGTGGGATTCATTTTTCAGATGTACAACCTGATTCCGGTGCTGACGGCGTTTCAGAATGTGGAGCTGCCGCTGCTGCTGACGAAGCTTTCGAAGTCGGAGCGGCGGACGCACGTGGAGACGGCGCTGAACGTGGTCGGCTTGTCGAACCGCATGGACCACTACCCGCGGCAACTTTCGGGCGGGCAGGAGCAACGCGTCACGATTGCGCGGGCGATTGTCTCTGACCCGACATTTCTACTTTGCGACGAGCCAACCGGTGACCTGGATCGAAAAAGCGCGGACGAGATTATGGCGTTGATTGAAGAGCTGGTGGCGAAACATGGGAAGACGGTGTTGATGGTGACGCACGACGCGATGGTGGCGGCGCGAGCACACACGACGCTGCATTTGGACAAGGGCGTATTGGTGGAAGCGTCGAAGCTGGAGCAGGGGGTGGTGGCGGGAGGTGTGGTATGAAATTCCGTAGGCTGATTTTCGCGAATCTGTTTCGCAAGAAAATTCGACTGATCCTGACGATTGGGTCCTTTGCCATTTCCCTGATTCTCTTCACGTTCCTGGCCGTAGTGTACAGCGCGTTCAACCGGGGCATTGAGATTGCAGGTGCGGATCGCCTGGTCATCGAAAATCGCGTTGGCTTGATACAGACGATGCCGGTTTCGTACGGGGACCAGGTGCGGGGGATTCCAGGCGTGAAGTATGTGACGCACGATCACTGGTTTGGCGGAGTTTATCAGGAAGAAAAAAACTTTTTTCCGCAATTCGTGATCGACCCGGAAAATCACCTCAAAGTGTATCCGGAATTCGTGGTGCCCGACGATCAGTGGAACACGTTCGTGAAGGACCAGCAAGGAGTGATAGCCGGCGCGAAGACGGCGAAGCGCTTTGGCTGGAAAGTTGGGGACCGCATTCCGATCAAGAACTCCCTCTACGGTCCGACAAAAACCTGGGAATTCAATCTCGACGGTATCTACCACGCGAAGACCGCGGATGGCGACGAAAGCCAGTTCTGGCTTCAATGGAAGAACTTCGATGAAAATGTTCCGGCTTTCGCGAAGAGCACAGCGGGTTGGTATATTCTGAGACTCGATAGCCCGGACGACGCGGTGCGCGTGGCAAAAACTATCGACGCGAAGTACGCCAACTCCTCTTGGGAAACCAAGACGGAAACGGAGTCCGCTTTCCAGGCTGGTTTCGCGAAGCAGTTCGGAAATATCGAATTTCTAATCCTCAGCATTGGCAGTGTGGTGTTTTTCACGCTTTTGTTGGTCACGGGTAATACCATGGCCATTTCGGTGCGGGAAAGAATCTCCGAACTTGCGGTGCTAAAGGCCATTGGCGTAAGGGACGGCTCGGTTCTGTTCATGGTGCTAGCGGAATCCATGCTCATCGCCTTCTTTGGCGGAGTCTTCGGGCTTCTGCTGGCGTGGGCGGCGATTCCAGCAATGAGCGCAAAGCTCGCAGGATTCCTGCCGCCGCTGATTCTTTCGAAGACGCTGCTGTCGTCTGGATTGCTGTTTGCCGTCTTCGTGGGCATGGCCAGCGGGCTGATTCCGGGGTTTGGTGCGATGCGCATGCGCGTAGTGAACGCGCTGCGGAGGGTCTGACGTGGCGATACCGATCGTTTACAACATACGGAGCGTAAGAGCGCGTTGGACGTCCACGATCGTCGCCGTTCTGGGCATTGCTGGGACCGTTGGCGTCTTCGTGGCCATGCTGTCGCTCGCGAAAGGTTTTCAGGCCACGCTGGTCGCGTCAGGCTCGCCGGACAACGCGCTTATCGTGCGTGCGGGGGCTACTTCGGAAATGACTAGCGGTGTTCCGCTCGACTCCGTGAAAATCATTCAGGACGCGCCAGGGATTGCGCGGGGAGCCGAAGGTCCTTTGGTGACACCCGAAGCGGTGCTGATGGCGCCGATCCCGTTAATTTCCACAGGGACGCAAGCCAATGTCGAACTGCGCGGTGTGTCGCCGAACGTGCTGGAAATTCGCAAGCAGGTGAAAATCGCTGAGGGGCGAATGTTTCGCGGCGGGATGGCGGAAGTCGTCGTCGGCAAAAACGCGACGAAGACGTACTCTGGCCTGAAGATAGGCGACACGATTGCGTTGGGCACGCAGCGCTGGCAGGTCGTGGGGATTTTTGACGCAGGCGGCAGTTCGTTTGATTCCGAGGTTTGGGGCGACTCGCATCTGCTCTCGCAGGCGTACGGCCGGCCCGAAAATAGTTTCCAGTCGGTGACGGTTCACCTGACGTCCCCGAGCGCGTTGACGCAGTTGAAGGACTCCGTGACGGCTGATCCCCGGCTGAATGTGGACGTTACGCGGGAGATCGATTATTACGCGAAGCAATCCACGGCCATGACCACACTTATCACTATTCTTGGCGGCTTCGTGGCTTCCATCATGGCCATTGGAGCGATTTTTGGCGCGCTGAACACGATGTATTCGGCGGTGGCGGATCGCGGGCGGGAAATTGCGACGATGCGGGCGCTGGGGTTTGGCGCGGTGGCGGTGGTGTTTTCGTTTTTGGTGGAGGCATTGCTGATTTCATTTGTGGGCGGCATGCTTGGCTGTTTGGCGGTATTGAAGTTGAATGGATTCACGACGAGCACGATCAATTTTCAGACGTTCTCCAACATTGCGTTCGCGTTTAGAATTACGCCGGGGCTGATGGTGATGGGTGTTGGATTTGCGCTGGCGATGGGTGTGTTGGGCGGCATTTTTCCGGCGATACGGGCGGCGCGGTTGCCGGTGGCTACAGCTTTGCGGGAATTGTAGTTCTCGCAACTTCAAATACTAAAATCCAAGAAAAAGAATTCATACAGAGAACTCAGAGGTCACAGAGGGCGCGGAGAGGTGTGTCTGCGCTACAATCCCTCGCATGAGTGAAGAAAAGAAGAATTGCGAGTTAGGGATGGGGCGCGCGATTACTCGGCGCGATTTTTTGAATGGTGTGGCGATCGGTGTCGGCGGGGCGATTGGCGCGGAGACGCTTTTGGCTGCTGCGGCGCTTGATGACTCTGCGCCGGAGAAGGCGGCTGGGTACTATCCGCCGGCGTTGATGGGGATGCGTGGGAATCATGACGGGACGTTTACGTTTGCGCATCGGCTGCGGGATGGGGGAAGTTGGGATTCTGATAGGGCGGCGGTCTCGACGGGCGAGACTTACGATTTGGTGGTGGTGGGCGGCGGAATCAGCGGGTTGGCGGCGGCTTATTTTTATCGGAAGAGCGCGGGGAGTGATGCGTCGATTTTGATTCTGGATAATCACGATGATTTTGGCGGACATGCGAAGCGAAATGAGTTTCGCGCGGGAAACCGGATTGTATTGAGTTACGGGGGAACGCAGTCAATTGAGAGTCCGGGGAAGTACAGTGACGTTGCGAAGGCATTGATTAAAGAGATTGGGATTGAGACGGAGAGGTTTTACAGGGATTACGACCAGAAGCTCTATTCGAAATTGGGGACGGCGGCGTTTTTTGATAAAGAGACGTTTGGAGAAGACCGGCTCATTACAGGGATGAACGCGACGCCGTGGCCGGAGTTTTTGGCGAAGGCGCCGCTTTCGGATGTGGCGAGACGCGATATCGCGCGTGTTTATATGGAGAAAGTGGATTATCTAGCGGGGATTCCGAAGGACGAGAAGCGCGCGAAGCTGGCGAAGATCAGTTACGCGGATTATCTGACGAGATTTTGTAAGGTGCATCCTGAGGCACTGCTGTTTTTTCAGACGTTTCCGCATGATTTGTTTGGAGTGGGGATTGACGCCGTGTCGGCCCTGGGGTGTTTTGAATCGGGCGATGACTACGAGTCGTTTACCTATCCCGGTTTTGATGGGTTGGACATTGGGGAACATGAAAAGGAAGAGCCGTACATTTTTCATTTTCCGGATGGAAATGCGTCCGTCGCGCGATTGCTGGTGCGGGCGCTGATTCCGGGCGCGATGCCGGGGAAGTCGATGGACGACGTGGTTACGGCGCGGGCGGATTACAGCAAGTTGGATGTGGATGGCGCGGCGGTGCGGATTCGTTTGAACAGCACCGTGGTGCATGTGGAGCACTCTGGGACAGGCGACGCAGCGGGTGGCGCGCCGAAAAGCGTAGACATAGCTTACATGCGCGGAAAGAAACTGCGGTTCGTGCAAGCGAAGAATTGCGTGCTGGCTTGTTACAACGGGATGATTCCGTACATTTGCCCTTCGTTGCCGCAGCAGCAGAAGGAGGCGCTGTCGTATCTAGTGAAGACGCCGCTGGTGTATACGCATGTGGCACTCAGGAATTGGAGTTCGTTTGCGAAACTAGGCGTGCGGCAGATTGTGGCGCCGGGAGGATATCACACGCACACGGCGCTCGATTTCCCCGTCAGCATCGGGGAATATGCGTTTCCCAGCAAGCCTGAAGAGCCGATGGTGCTTTTCATGTTGCGCACGCCTTGCAAGCCGGGGCTCGATATGCGGATGCAGTATCGCATGGGGCGCATGGAGCTGATGGACACGCCGTTTTCGAAATTCGAGCGCAACATTCGGGATCAGCTTGGAAGAATGCTGGGCGGGGCTGGATTCGATCCGGAGCGGGACATTGAGGGGATCACCGTGAATCGCTGGGCGCATGGATATGCGTACACGCCGAATTCGCTGTTCGATCCCGATTGGAAAGAGGAAGAGAAGCCGTGGGTGATTGGACGGAAGCCGTTTGGCAAAATTGCGATTGCGAACTCGGATGCGGGGGCCAACGCGTACACGAATGAGGCCATCGACCAAGCCTGGAGAGCGGTTCGAGAAGTTTTGAAGAGTTAGAAGGGAATTGGCGCTGGGCTGGCGGCGGTTGCGGCAAAATCAGGTTGAAGGTTTTGGAAGCCAAATGTGTTATTGTCTTTGCTGTAGACTCCCGAAGTAGGGTTGCCTGAACTCCCTGTAGGGCGCGCTTTTTGGCCCTCCCTCCACTGAATTCAGCCAATTTCAGGCCAGTGTACCGTAGCGTCCGGGAAGCGCGAGCTTGCCGTGATCCTGCACTCATGGTGCTTCGAAGAGTTCAGGGAGAATCAAGATGAAGAGTTTGTTTGTCGGGAACATGAGTTTTCAGACCACGGAAGGTGAACTGAGAGATTTGTTCACGCCGTTTGGGCAGGTGACGCGTGTGCACATGGCGATGGACCGGGAAACCGGGCGCGCACGGGGCTTTGCGTTTGTGGAAATGCCCAACGATGAGGAAGCGGCCAAGGCCATGGCCGGACTCGACGGGAAAGAATTGGGCGGGCGCAATTTGAAAGTGAATGAAGCGCGGCCGAAGGGCGAAGGCGGACCACCCCGTGGGCCTCGCAATTTTGGCGGGCCGGACAGAGGTAGCGGTGGTGGCGGAGGCCGCGGCAAGGGCGGAGGCGGCGGACGCGAACGGTTTTCGAATGAAGACTACCGCGAGTCTGCGCGGCAGCCCCGCGAACCGCGCTGGTAACAGAACGCGAAGTGGATGGACAGTAAGGGCGCGCATCGCGCCTGCTGCGTTTGCGAGGAGACGCAATGACTACGACATTTCAGAAGCGGCAAAAAGAAATGAAGCGAATGGAAAAGCGCAAAATGAAGGAAGAAAAGCGCGTCCAGCGGAAGTTGGATAAGACGGCGGAAAAGGAATCGGGAGTCTCGACGGAAGAGATTCTGGTGCCGCTGACGGGGCCGATTCCGTACGATGACGAGCAGTAGCCGGAGAATGACTAAGCCCGGTCTTCAGCAAGGCTAAGTATCACGATAAATAGAATGTATCAAAACTTCGCTGGGTTGGCGCGGAGAAGCGTGCGCATGGGTGCGCGCAAATAGTGATGCGCGAGCGAAGGCTTCAATGCACCGACATTGGGCCGCCTTTTGCTTGGGGGCGGCGCATCAGAAGAATAAAGGGCAACATTAAGACGAATAATCCCGCCAAGATCAGGAAAATGCTGTTGTAGGCGAGCATGCTGGCTTGCTGCTGGACCATGCCAAACATGGCGGCGCGAGCCTGATGAGCGGCGGTCGCGATGTCCGATCCGCCGGACATAAACATTCCCCGAAGTGAATTCATCATATTGCGCGCGCTTGCATCGTACGGAGTGACATGCGTGCCCAGTTGATTGATGTTCCTCTGTTGAAAACGAATTTGCATGGTGCTGACGGCGGCAATGCCGATGCTGCCTCCCAAGTTGCGGACGAGATTGAAGAGGCTGGTGGCGTTGCCCATGTTTTCTTTTTTGATGGGAGCCATGCTAATGGTGGTGAGGGGAACGAAGATGAGACCGAGTGACAAGCCCATGATGAGCTGCGGCCAGAAGAAGTCCCAGTAACCGGCGCTGAGACTGAGGCGCGAGAATTGGAAGAGCGTCCAGCCGCACACGATTAATCCTACGGTCAGCATTCGGCGGGGATCCAATTTGGCCATAATGAAGCCGGCGATCGGCATGGAGATGAAGGAGCCAAGGCCGCGAGGCGCCATGGCAATCCCGGCGCGGATTGCTGGGTAGCCAAGAAGAGTTTGCAGGATCAGAGGGATGAGGACTGTTGTGCCGTAGAGGCCAACGCCGAGAAGCGACATAAGGAAGACGCCGGTGGAGTAGGTGCGGTCTTTAAAAACGCGTAGATTGACGACGGGATCTTTGATGTGAAGTTCATAGATCAAAAACGCGATCAGCGTAGCAGCGGCGACGATGGCGACGACGGTAATCCACGGAGTGCCGAACCAGTCTTTTTCTTGGCCCTTATCGAGGACGATTTGCAGGGTGGCAATTCCCACGGCCAGCAGTCCGATGCCCCAGTAATCGATCTTTTGGGAAGCGCGCCGGATGTACGATGGGTCGAAGATGAAAAGCGAGGTCATCACGATAGACGCGATACCGATGGGCACATTGATATAAAAGACCCAGCGCCACGAGTGACTATCGGTAAGCCAGCCGCCCAGGACCGGGCCGAGCATGGGAGCGACGACGATGCCGAGTCCCCAGAAGCCCATGGCTTTGCCTCGGTCTTCAGGGGGAAAGGATTCGAGCAGGATGGCTTGCGAGATGGGTTGCAAACCTCCGCCGCACGCGCCTTGAATAACGCGACAGACAATCAGGAAGGGAAGGCTGGGAGCGAGGCCGCACAAAAAGGATGCAATAGTGAAGCCGGTCACAGAAAGCATGAGCATGCGCTTGCGGCCGAAGAAATTGGAGAGCCAGCCGGTGAGCGGCAGAATGATGGCGTTGGCGACGAGATAAGAGGTCAGGGTCCATGTAGCTTCGTCGACGGTTGCGGAGAGGCTGCCGGCAATGTGAGGGAGCGAGACGTTGACGACGGTGGTGTCCAACACTTCCATGAAGGTGCTAAGCATCACGGAGATAGCGATGATCCAGGGATTGATGTGAGGATGAGTTTGGGGCGTTTCCTGGGACATCAAGACCTCGAATTGCTCCTTGACGGACGTTCAGACCTTCTTCGATGAAATCATACGGTCTGAAGGGAGTGCTGGCAAACGTTCGTAACGGAGCGCGTGCTCTGCCGCCACTTTGCCCTTCGAGAAAAATGTTCACAATCAGCTGATTGCTGTATCTTGTCTGCATACAAAACGCAGAAAGGAAAGCAAATGACCACTCGCAAATCTCGCCGTGAGTTCCTCGCCGGAATGGGTGCGCTGGCTGGCGCAGCTGCTTTTCCGGGCGGCTGGCTGGCTGCCCGAGAGAAGCTGTATCCACAGGCCGACTTGTCGTACTTCGACACGCCAATTCCTCCGGGGCCATTCGAACTTCACATCGGATACGCGTCCATCACTTGGGGCGGAAATGATCGACAGGCGATTGAAGACATCGCCTCGGTGGGATTTCCGGGAATTCAGGTTCGTTCCAACAGCGTTCAGGAATTCGGAAGCGGCGCGGCGCTGCGCGACGTGCTCGAGAAACACCATCTCAAGATGGTTGCGCTCTCCAGCGGAAATCTAAGCATTGATCCGGCGATCGAGTCGTCGGAAATCGCCAAGCATGTGGCCAATGCGAAATTTCTTCGCGATGCGGGGGGGCTGTATCTGCAGGTGATTGATGAACGGCCGAAGGATCGCGCGATCGTGCCTGCGGACTGCAAACGGCTCGGCACGCTTTTGACGGAACTCGGCAAGCGCATCGTCGATCTGGGAGTGCAGCTCGGATACCACAACCATATGGGAGCAATGGGGGAAACCCCGGACGCTGTCGACCAAATCATGGAGGCGATCGATCCTCGTTATGCAAAACTGGAGCTGGATGTGGCGCATTACTTCCAGGGTGGCGGCGATCCGGCCAAGGCCATTGAAAAATACAGGGACCGGCTGCTTTTTTTGCACCTGAAGGATGTCGAGCGGCTGCCTGGCGGCCCCGAAGCGAAGCAATCCTATCGCTTCGTCGAACTCGGTCGAGGCTCGGTGAATCTTCCGGCGGTGATCGATGCGCTCCGCAAAATAAATTTCCGCGGATGGGGAATTGTCGAGCTGGACGCCGTACCGGACAAGGCGCGAACGCCAAAAGAATCGGCGATCATTAACAAGAAATACGTCGAGGAAAAGCTGGGGTTGACTGTATGAGCTCGCCTTTTCGTGTCGCCGTCATCAACGATGAGATTGGCCAGGACTTCGGCCGCTCTTGCGAAGTGATTGCACGAGAGTTTGGCCTCGAGTGGATCGAACTGCGCGCCATGTGGAATAAAAATATTCTTAATCTCGATGCCAATGAAGTCGCCGAAGCTCGCCGGATCCTCGAAAAATTCAAATTGCGCGTCACCGACATCGCCAGTCCGCTCTTCAAGGTGGATTGGCCGGGCGCGCCGAAATCCGCATTCAGCCCCAAGGGCGCGCAGTTCAGCGCCGATTTTACCTACGAGCAGCAGGATGAGGTTTTGGAGCGCAGCATCGAGCTGGCGAAAGTTTTTCAGACCGAGCGTGTGCGTTGCTTCGACTTTTGGCGGCTCGAAGACCAGTCTCCGTATCGAGCGGCGATGAATGAAAAACTTCTTGCTGCCGCCGGTGTGGCAGGGAAGAAGGGCGTGACGTTGCTGCTGGAAAACGAAGGAGCGTGCAATACGGGGACGGCGGCGGAGGCTGCAAAAGTTCTTGCTGAGGTGAAGTCTCCATCATTCATGCTGAACTGGGATCCGGGGAACGCTGCTTCGCGAGCCGAAAAAGTATTTCCAGAGGGATACGGGCTGCTTCCGAAAGAACGCATTGGCCACTGCCACTGCAAAGACGTCACAAGAAAAGCGGATAGCAACAGCTATGATTGGGCCGCGATGGGCCGCGGCGTCATTGATTGGACGGGCCAATTCGCCGCGCTGAAGCGCGACGGCTACCATTTTGCGGTCAGCCTGGAAACCCACTGGCGCGGAGCAGCCACGCCCGAGGAGTCCACGCGGCAGAGCTGGGCGGGAATGAAGGATGAGCTGCAAAAAGCGGGAGCGCTGTGAATCGCCGGAAGGAACGGAGACAAACAATTGCGATGAATGCGATGAAACGTCTGGTCGCCGTCATTGGAGTACTTCTCTGGTTTGCGTCTAGTTCGCAAGCGCAGGCTGCTCGCTGGACAGAAAAGGCCGCGACTGACTGGTACGCGCAGCAGCCCTGGCTCGTCGGCAGCAATTACATTCCTTCCACTGCGATCAATGAGCTGGAAATGTGGCAAGCGGAGAGCTTCGATCCGCAGAGGATCGATACGGAACTCGGATGGGCGGAATCGCTGGGATTGAACACCATGCGCGTGTTTCTGCATGACTTGCTCTGGCAGCAGGATCCGGCGGGATTCAAGAAGCGTCTGGATGTTTTTCTGAGCATCGCCCAGAAACACAAAATCCGGCCTCTCTTCGTGCTCTTCGATTCCTGCTGGGATCCAAATCCCAAGCTCGGCAAGCAACATGCGCCGACGCCCGGCGTGCACAACTCCGGCTGGGTGCAAAGCCCCGGAGCCGCGGCGCTCAAGGATCCGAGTCAATATCCGCGATTGGAAGCTTATGTCAAAGGAGTCGTGGGAGCCTTCGCGAACGACAAGAGAATTCTCGGCTGGGACGTTTGGAACGAGCCGGACAATACCAACAACGGAAGTTATGCAAGCTCCGAGCCACCCAACAAGGAAGAACTCGTGCTGGCTCTATTGCCTCGGGTTTTTGATTGGGCGCGCGAGGCTGGGGCGTCGCAGCCGCTTACAAGTGGCGTTTGGAAAGGGGATTGGTCAGCGGTCGAAAAGCTTGGCCCGATGGAGAAAATCCAGTTGGCGCAGTCCGATGTCGTTTCCTTCCACAGCTACGATGGTCCTGATGTTTTTGAAAGACGCGTATTGTCGCTGCAGCAGTATCATCGGCCGATTCTTTGCACCGAGTACATGGCCCGTGGGAATGGCAGCACGTTTCAAGGCACGCTGCCCGTCGCAAAGAAATATCACGTGGCGGCCATCAACTGGGGACTCGTAGCCGGTAAAACGCAGACGTACCTGCCGTGGGATTCCTGGAAGAATCCCTATACGGATCGCGAGCCGGCCGTGTGGTTCCACGAAATCTTCCGCACAAACGGCCAACCGTACCGTCAAGAAGAAGCCGATTTCATCCGGACAATAATTGCGAATACCGCTTCAGCCAGCGGATTGTCTTAGTCGATCACTGCAATCGAGCTAACTTCGTTGAGCGAAGCCCTTTGAGATTTGGAAGGCCCCGGAACACATCAAAGGGCAGGGAAGAGTTTGGTTCCGGGACGTGGACTCGAACCACGATACTCAGCTTCAAAGGCTGATGTCCTACCGATTAGACGATCCCGGAACTGTGGGAAACAGTTTAGCAGAGGAAAAAGAATGTGCGAAGTAGGGGAAAAGTGCGCGAGGCCAGAGTTTCTGCTAAATTGGTAAGGTTACGTATGTCGCGGGAGAGGTGGCCGAGCGGTTTAAGGCGCACGCTTGGAAAGCGTGTGTAGGTTAACCCCTACCGTGGGTTCGAATCCCACCCTCTCCGCCATTTGCTTTAATTTCCTGCATTTATTTATCCCGAGCATCTTTCTAATCCGATAAGAACCAATGTATGTGACCTTGTGAGCGTGTTTTCAGGGAGATTCTAAGACAGTTATAATGATGAAGTAATTTCTAGCGAGACCGCTTGATTACATTGTGGCACTCGCTTGGGTACTCGGATGTCACATAGATGTGGATCGGGATACCAAGATAGAATTAATCGTTGACTCTTCTTGTGCCGGCGATGATACTCATTTTACCCTTCAACAATCTGTTTCTCTGGCTGCCGTATCTTTTCTCTCTCAGCTTTTAGGAACTGAATGTCCCACATTTAATCTGCGTCATTCGCTCGCGAATTGGTGTATGCAAATTCGCGCAGTGTCAGGGGACGTCCCGGGAGAGCACATTGAAGACGAGAACCGGCAGGGTCCGCTCCGCGATAGCAATTGGTCCACCAAAGGGGGCAGAAGGCATCTCGGCACATTTTTTGCGCCGTTGCGAAACTGCTGCTCTGTGTGAGGTCCGACGAGCGCAGGGAAGATCCTGGCAACCTGCGCGCATTGTGCCAGTCTTCGGGATTTCTGATGGCAATGGCGCACATTTCTTGGGCTTTCGGAGGCCAGTATGCGCTTGAGATCCAATCTGGAAAGAAGACCGGACGCAACGAGGATCCTTATTGCCGACGATGACGCCATTACGCGACGTCTTCTGGAGAAGACATTGGAGCAGGCTGGCTATGAAGTGACGGTTGCCGAGAATGGGCGCAAGGCACTGGAATATCTGTCCAGGATGGATGGGCCGCAGTTGGCACTCTTGGATTGGCTGATGCCTGGGCTAAGCGGGGTCGAAGTTTGCCGTGAGATACGCAGGCATTCCGAACATCCATATACTTATATTATTTTGCTGACATCGAAAACATCCAAAGTCGACGTCGTCACGGGTCTCGAAGCGGGGGCCGACGACTATCTCACGAAGCCCTGCGATGCGGAAGAATTGAAAGCACGTTTGCGATCCGGCGAACGCATTCTTAGACTCGAAGACAAACTGACCTTCGATGCTCTTCACGACCCGCTCACACAATTGCCCAACCGATCCTTTTTTCTGGAAAGATTAACGCTCTGCGTCAGCTGGGGAATGCTCCATCCAGAATACAAATTTGCAGTGTTATCCGTCGACATGGACAGGTTCAAAGTCATGAACGACAGTCTGGGCATTTCGGCGGGCGACTGGCTTCTTGTGCAAATCGCGGAACGGCTTCTGCGGTCCATCCGGCGAGATGATGCGATTTTGCGCACAGCGGAAGTGGGTGGAATGGGGGGGCGATTGGCGGAGTCCGGCATAGTGGCGAGAGTAGGAGGCGATAAATTTACCATCCTGCTGGATAACATTCGGAACGCCAGCGAAGGAATTCGAGTAGCGGAACGAATTCAAAAAAACCTCGAACTACCCTTCAACGTCGATGGGCATGCAGTATTCACGACAGCGAGTGTTGGGATAGCGTTTAGCGGCACCGGTTATAGCGCGGCGGAAGATATGCTGGGCGATGCGAACACGGCGATGGCGCGGGCCAAGACTCTCGGCAAGGCGCGGTACGAGATGTGCGATCCGTCCATGCATGCCACCGCGGCAGGCCGATTCCGGCTGGAAACGGATCTTCGCCGGGCGACGGAGAAGCAAGAATTTCTCGTCCATTACCAGCCGATCGTTTCATTGTTCGATTTTCGCATCACCGGCTTTGAAGCGCTGGTGCGATGGCAGAGGCCGGGGTTTGGCCTGGTAATGCCCGGTGGGTTCATCTCCGCTGCTGAGGATACCGGTCTGATTCTATGGATAGGCCAGTGGATATTGAAGGAAGCCTGCCGCCAAATGTGCGTATGGAACGCGCAATTCCCGTGCTCGCCCCCGTTTACAATGGCCGTCAATATATCTGCCAAGCAGTTTGCACAGGCGAATCTAGTCAGCCAAGTCGCCGAGGTCTTGCACGAGACCGGGCTTGCGCCGGAAACCTTGAGGCTGGAACTGACTGAAAGCGTCACCATGCGGGACGAGGAGCGCACCACGCGAATTCTGAGCGAACTCCGGGGCTTGGGTGTGCGTTTGTGCATCGATGACTTCGGAACCGGGTATTCGTCTTTGAGTTACTTGCGCCGGTTTGCGTTGGATATCTTGAAAATCGACCGGTCTTTTGTGACGGACATGCTAATTAACAGCGAGAGTCAGGAGATCGTAAAAACAATTCTGAGCCTTGGAAAAAATCTGCGCATGAAAGTCGTAGCGGAAGGCGTGGAGACTCTCGAACAGATGAACCTGCTGAGATCGCTCAGCTGCGAATTTGCCCAGGGCTATCTTTTCTCCAGACCGCTGGACTCGGCCGCCGTGGTGGGAACTCTCGCCACATCGGAAGCGAACTGTTACACCTTGCCGCAGGAAACAACGGTTCAGATGGTTGCGCCTGCGAGGTGACGGGAGATTAAGCCCGTAGCCCCTTGGACACCTCGCGGCAAAGCGTTTTTAGACCGGGCGTAGGGCCGGTATAAGCTTAGATTCCCTTCGAATACAATCGGCACGCGGCTACAGGCTGCCCTCTTTCAGCCCTCGGGACCGTGTCCGGAATAGAATTCCCTTTTCAGCTAGGCGTGCGATGAAGACGAAGTCCGTGATGAGAGGCAAGCTGCAGCTCGCGTTCGGGTCCGCCGTTTTGGCTTTGCTCGTCGTGGGTGCGGTGTCCTATCGCAGCTTGGTCGAATCCAGGGAAAGCGACCGGTGGGTGCGCCACACGCACGAGGTTCTCGAGAAACTGCAGGACCTGCTTGCAGCTATGCAAACGGTGGAATCGAACGCCCGCGGGTATCTGTTGACCGGCGACGAATCCTTCCTCGATGTGTACCGCGCAGGTATAACAAAGATACAAAAGGACCAAGTCATCTTGCGCGACTTGACGGCGGATAACGCCGGACAACTGCAAAGGCTTGACACTCTCGCAGCGCTTGCCGCGCAGAAAATCAAGCTCGCGGAAAGGGTCCTGAGCTTGCGTCGGACAAGTGGTTTGCAAGCAGCTACTGACGCGATCCAAGAGGGATCGGGCAAGCGGATCATGGATGACTTTCAAGGGGTGATTGGGCAGATGCAGGAGGAAGAGTTGCGATTGTTGATGCTGCGCGAGGAAGACGCAAAGCGGCATCTAAACCAAACCAAAACCGTGCTGATCTTTGGGACCATCCTGGGCTTGTTAGTCGCCATCGTCGCGGGTTGGAGCGTCCAGCGTGACAACTCCGAGAGCAAGGATTCCGGAGCAAAGTATCGAGGGCTTCTGGAAGCCGCGCCGGATGCCATGGTGGTGGTGAACCAAGGCGGTGAGATTGTGCTGTTAAACGTGCAAGCGGAAAAACGGTTTGGCTACAGCCGAGACGAACTTCTTGGTCAGAAGGTGAAGAACATCATTCCGGAAGGTTTTGCGGAACGGCTGATAGCGGATGGCACGCGAAGCGCTGCGGAAGCGTTGGCGCAGCAGATCGGTACGGGAATCGAGCTTGTTGCGCGGCGGAAGAACAAAACCGAATTTCCGATCGAGATCATGCTGAGCCCTCTGGAAAGTGCGGAGGGGACGCTGGTGACGGCGGCTATCCGCGATATCAGCGTACGCAAAGCCGCAGACAAGCACCTGGCGCAGATGGAGGGACGGTACCGCGGATTGTTGGAGGCTGCGCCGGACGCTATGGTGGTGGTGAACCAAGGCGGTGAGATTGTGCTGTTGAACGTGCAGGCGGAGAAGCAGTTTGGCTACAGCCGAGATGAACTTCTTGGTCAGAAGGTGAAGAACATCATTCCGGAAGGCTTTGCAGAACGGTTGATAGCGGATGGTACGCGAAGCGCCGCAGACGCGTTGGCTCAACAAATCGGAACGGGAATCGAGCTTATTGCCAGGCGAAAGAATAGGAGCGAGTTCCCGATTGAGATCATGCTGAGCCCCCTGGAAAGCTCAGAAGGGACTCTGGTGACGGCGGCGATCCGCGATATCAGCGTACGCAGGGCTGCGGAGAAGCATCTGGCGCAAATGGAGGGAAGATACCGCGGGCTGCTGGAAGCCGCGCCGGATGCAATGGTGGTGGTGAACCAGGGCGGAGCAATCGTTTTGTTGAACGTGCAAGCGGAAAAACAGTTCGGCTACAGCCGAGACGAGCTTCTCGGTCAGAAGGTGAAGAACATCATTCCGGATGGTTTTGCGGAACGGCTGATTGCGGACGGGACGCGAACTGCGGCGGAAGCGCTGGCGCAGCAGATCGGTACGGGGATTGAGCTCATCGCACGGCGCAAGAACGGAACCGAGTTTCCGATCGAGATTATGCTGAGCCCTCTGGAAAGTGCCGAGGGGACGTTGGTGACGGCGGCGATCCGCGACATCAGCGTGCGCAGAGCTGCGGAAAAGCACCTGGCGCAGATGGAGGGTCGGTACCGCGGGCTATTGGAGGCGGCGCCGGATGCCATGGTCGTTGTGAACCCGGCTGGAGAGATCGTACTGCTGAACGTGCAAGCAGAGAAGCAGTTCGGATACCAGCGCGACGAGCTCGTAGGGCAGAAAGTAAAGAACATCATTCCGGAAGGCTTTGCCGAGCGGCTGATAGCGGACGGAACGAGAAGCGCCGCGGAAGCGCTGGCACAACAGATCGGAACGGGAATCGAGTTAATTGCGCGGCGAAAAAATCGAAGCGCATTTCCGATCGAGATCATGCTGAGTCCGCTGGAAAGCGCCGAGGGAACGCTAGTGACAGCGGCGATTCGCGACATCAGCGTGCGCAAGACTGCCGAAAAGCATTTGGCGCAGATGGAAGGCCGGTACCGCGGGCTGCTGGAAGCGGCACCAGATGCCATGGTTGTGGTCAACCAGAGTGGGGAGATCGTTCTGCTGAATGTTCAGGCAGAGAAAAAATTTGGGTACCACCGCGATGAACTCGTCGGGCAAAAGGTGAAAAACATCATTCCGGAGGGGTTCGCGGAACGCCTAGTTGCGGACGCTCTTCGTTCCGTGGAGGACGCGCTGGGGCAGCAGATCGGCACGGGGATCGAACTAACGGGACGCCGAAAGAATGGAACCGAATTTCCAATTGAGCTGATGTTGAGCCCGCTGGAAAGCGCCGAAGGAATCCTGGTGACAGCTGCAGTCCGCGACATCACCGTACGCAAGCAGGCAGACGCCAACCTTCTGAACAAGGTCGACGAATTAAACCGTTCGAATGAGGAACTCGGGCAGTTCGCCTACATCGCCTCTCACGATTTGCAGGAGCCGCTCCGGATGGTGGCCAGCTACACGCAACTCTTGTCCAGACGCTACAAGGGAAAGCTGGACTCCGATGCCGATGAATTTATTGCTTTCGCCGTGGACGGAGCCAGCCGCATGCAGAGGTTGATTCAGGACCTGCTGGCCTACTCGCGCGTTGGGACAAAAGGAAGGGATATGGTCGAAATCTCCAGTGAAGAAGCGCTGCAACAGGCGCTCATTAACTTGCGAGGGGCCATTGAGGAAAAAGGCGCGCTGGTGACCCATGACTCTCTGCCCTCTGTCATCGCAGACGACATGCAATTGGTTCAGTTGTTCCAAAACCTTGTCGGCAACGCCATCAAGTACCAGAATTCTGGAATTCCGAAAGTGCATATCTCCGCAGCCAAGAATGGCGGCAAGAAATGGACATTTTCGGTGAAAGATAACGGACTCGGGATTGACCCTCAATACTTCGAAAAAATCTTTGGCATGTTCCAGCGTCTTCACAAGCGCGAGGAATTTGCCGGCACCGGCATCGGCTTGGCCATCTGCAAGAAGATTGTGGAGCGGCACGGCGGCAACATTTCGGTCGAGTCAGAGCCAGGGCACGGTTCCACGTTTCGCTTCGCCTTGGCAGAAAGTCTGAGCAAATGATGAAGCTCATCGGAGGAGATGGCATGCCAATAGAAGTGCTTTTGGTTGAAGACAGCCCCGGCGATGTCCGGTTGACGCAGGAAGCCTTTCGCGATGCAAACAAATCGATCCACTTGCACGTGGCTTCTGATGGCGTGGAGGCAATGGCTTTCTTGAGGCGCCAAGGCATCCACGCGCAAGCTCCTCGTCCTGAGCTCATCTTGCTGGATCTAAACCTGCCCAAAATGGATGGCCGCGAGGTGCTGGCCCATATCAAAGAAGATGCCAGTTTGAAAACGATCCCGACCGTAATTCTCACTACATCCGAAGCTGAAGCGGACATCGTAAAAAGCTATCAACTTCAAGCGAACTGCTACCTGAGCAAGCCGGTGCAGCTGGATGCGTTTGAAGCACTGGTAAAGAGCATCAACGATTTCTGGCTGACCAAAGTCAAGTTGCCCCAGCAGAGGCAAAACGGATGATCAGCAAGTCGCTTAAGTTGCTCCTGCTGGTCGAGGACAACCCCGGAGACGCTCGTTTGCTCAGGGAAATGCTCAATGAGGCAGGCGCGCACAAAACCGAAATGACGCAAGCCGAGAGCATGGGCGAGGCCGAGAGGCATCTTGCGCAGGCACTCTTTGACATTGTCTTGCTCGATCTGGGGCTGCCCGATGCGCAAGGATTGGAGGCCGTCCGGCGAGCCCGTGCCATCGCGCCTCGCGTCCCGCTCGTGGTACTGACAGGCTTGGACGACGAAGCGCTGGCGACTCGAGCGTTGCAAGCGGGCGCGCAGGACTATCTCATCAAAGGACAAATCGAGACGCGTGGTCTTCTGAGGGCCCTGCGCTACGCCATCGAGCGCAAGGGCCTGGAAGAGGCGCTGTTTGTCATAAAGGAGCGCGCGCAAGTGACGCTCAACTGTATTGGCGACGCCGTTGTTTGCACCGACGTCTCTGGAAATATAACTTTCCTGAATCTTGTCGCCGAAAAAATGACGGGCTGGCCGTGGGAAGAGGCGATAGGGCGGCCCATGGGCGAGGTGTTTCAACTACAGGATGCCATGACCCACGAGCCCTCTCCGAATCCGATGGACGCGGCCGTGGCGCAGAACAAAACTGTGCACCCGCCATCGAATTGTATGCTCATCCGGCGCGACGGATTTGAAACGCCGATCGAAGACTCAGTTGCCCCCATTCATGACCGTGAAGGGAAAGCGACCGGTGCCGTCATCGTCTTTCGCGACGTCAGCGCCGCTCGCGCCATGGCCGAGCAGATGACCCATTCAGCCCAGCACGACTTCTTGACCGGGCTGCCCAATCGCATGCTCCTGAACGACCGTGTGAACCAGGCCATCGCTTTGGCTGCGCGGCATGCCAAAAAAGTTGCCGTACTTTTTTTGGATTTGGATGGTTTCAAACACATCAACGATTCCCTCGGGCACCCCATAGGCGACAAACTTCTTCAATCCATCGCACGACGCCTCGTGAGTTGCGTGCGCGGCACGGATACCGTCAGCCGGCAAGGCGGAGACGAATTCGTTGTCTTGCTTTCCGAAATGGCACAACAGGAAGATGCTGCCATCTCCGCGCTGAGAATCCTGGACGCCGTGGCAAAGGCTCATTCCATCGACCAGCACGACCTTCACCTTACTGCCAGCATAGGTGTAAGTGTGTGCCCCGACGACGGGCTGGATGCCGAGACGCTCATCAAGAATGCGGACATTGCGATGTATCAGGCCAAGGAAAATGGCCGGCAGAGCTATCAATTTTTCAAGCCTGTCATGAACGTCCGCGCCGTGGAGCGACAATCTATCGAGGAAAGTCTGCGGCGCGCACTTGAGCGCAAAGAGTTCTCACTTCGCTACCAGCCCAAGGTCAAGCTCGCAACAGGAGAGATAACGGGAGCTGAAGCCCTTGTGCGCTGGTCTCATCCGACGCGTGGTCCTGTCTCACCGGCGAATTTTATTCCCGTCGCCGAGGATTGCGGTCTGATTCTGCCGATTGGCCAGTGGGTTCTTCGTGAAGCTTGCAAGCAGGCCCGCGCCTGGCTGGACGCGGGTTTGTCGCTGGGTTCTATCGCGGTGAACATCTCCTCGATGGAGTTCCGCGACGCCAATTTTCTCGAGAGAGTGTTCGCAACTCTCAGCGAAACTGGTCTCGATCCGAAATCCCTCGAGCTGGAACTTACGGAGAGCGTTTTGATGAAGCGCGCCGAATCCGCCGCCTCTGTACTGAAAACATTGAGAGCAAGAGGAGTGCAAATTGCCGTCGACGACTTCGGCACGGGCTATTCCAGTCTGAGCTACCTCAGAAAGTTTCCGATCGATGCTCTCAAGATCGATCAGTCGTTCGTCCGCCAGATATCTTCTGCACCGGACGATACGACCATCGTGAAAGCAATTATTAGTATGGGCCGGAGCCTGAACCTTCGCGTCGTCGCCGAGGGCGTGGAAACGCGGCAGGAGCTGGAATTTCTTGGGGCTCACCAATGTGAGGAAGCGCAGGGATTCTATTTCAGCCGGCCCGTGCTCCCTCAGCAATTCGCAAATTTACTTAAGAGCGGAATTCCCGAAGCGTCGGTTGTGGTCCATCGATGAGTGCAAGTCTTGTAATCGGATCAGCAAAAGAGCGCGCTGGTGTGAATGTCATTCATAAGCTCGTCGTCGAAGCACCTTCATCTGCTCTCGGGCTGGAACTCACATAATGGGACTGCTTAACAAAACAGCTTATGGTCATCCAGTTCCGGCACCTGCTGAGCAGGTCGAAAAGCGCAGCTGCCCTCGCTTTCCTTTTTCGCCTGCTGTTGAGGCCCTCGATCTTCAGGCGGATACTCGAATTATGGGCCGGCTTTCCGATATCAGCAGGAACGGATGCTACGTGGATACCATCAATCCGTTTGCGAAGGACGCTGCTGTCACTCTTACGGTTACGAGAGACAATCAGTCTTTCAAAACCCAGGCAAAGGTCGTTTATTCAAAGATGGGTATGGGCATGGGACTGTTGTTCACGACGGCAGAGCCCGATCAATTACGTACCCTGGGGGCCTGGCTGCACGAGTTGAGTGGCGGGAGAATAGATGATGAGGAGCAATCAAACGTCTTTCTGCAACGCGAAGCCGTGAAGAGCACGGATGTTGAACTTCGGGAGCTTCGGAAAATCGTCAGCGAACTAGTTGCGTTGCTTAACGGCAAAAACATCCTCGACGATTCCGAGGGGATGGCCCTGCTGCGAAAGCTGGCCAAGTAACTGAATGCAAAAAAACGTCGGATCCCGAAAGGTCTAGAGGAAAAGAGAGGATCACCGCGAGAACACGCCTGCTTCAGAAGTGGCAGGAGGCAACGCCTCGCTTTTGCAGATACTTCTGATGGTATTCTTCCGCGCGATAGAATGTGCCTGCGGGCGTGATTTCTGTTGCGATGGGTCTTTTTAGCTTTCCGCTGGCCTCCAGCGCTTCGCGCGATTTTTTCGCGGCGGCTTCCTGCTCGGGAGAATGAAAGAAAATGGCCGTGCGATACTGAGAGCCGAAGTCCGGGCCTTGGCGGTTTACTTGCGTTGGGTCGTGCACTTTCCAGAAGACGTCGAGCAATTGTTCGTAGCTTACTTTGGCGGGATCGAACGTGACTTGCACTACTTCCGCGTGGCCCGTCTCATCCGTGCAGACATCCTTATAGGTGGGATTCGGCATTTCGCCGCCGCTGTAGCCTACCGCTGTATCGATTACACCGGGCACTTGTTGAAACGCCGCTTCAATTCCCCAGAAGCATCCTGCTCCAAATGTTGCAATCTCTGGCATTGCCATCTCCTAAGAAAACTCGTTTTTTGTTCGCTATGCTCGTCAGCGTCAACCTCTCATACAGACAGCTATTGGATGCGGGCGCTTCCTCTGAAGTTTCGGCGGGTTGTTCAAAACAATTCTCACGCTTCTGCCTGGCAGGAGCTTCCTGCCGGAATACTCGCTCTTCCGTAACAAACTTCCGCTTCAAGACTTCTGCTTTGGCGCCGCCGCGAAGCTCTTCAATTTTGCCTGCGCTAACGCCTTGTACGGGCTATTTACTGATGCCGACTGCGTAAAGGCATCCTTTGCTTCCGCATTCCTTTTCAAGTTCAGAAGCGCAAAGCCCAGCCGGTATTGATTGCGGCCATAGCTGCCCTCGTCTGGTTTGAGCAGTGGCGAGGCGGCCTTGAGATTCTGCACAGCTTGTTCGTTGTCCTTCTTTTCTATGTTCACCTGTCCCAGGCAGCTGAGCGCCAAACCCTTCTGCAGCGAAATCTGCTGCTGCCATTGTTCGTCGGTCACTCCTTCGGGCTTCTGGACTGTGGCCAGCAAGGTAATCACCTTCTTGGCGTACGCTTCCGCTTTGTCCAGCTGCTCGCCTTTTTCGCCGTAGTCGTCGGAGAGCAAGAGCAGCATCCCTATATTGTCTGGATCTTTCGCCAGGAGGCCGTTCGCCACCTCGAGCATTTTGGGCATGTTTTGCGCTTGCTGATAGGACGTCGCCGCCACGCCCAGCGCTTGATTTGCGAATTGGGAATCCGGGAAAAGCTGTGCGAATCGCGTCAAACTGGCGGCCCGCTTCGCGGGGCTAGTAATTCGATAGAAGCCCAGGAACATGGCCTGCTCGATGTAGGTGATGTTGTCTTTGTTGTTGTCCAACGTATCTTTTTGCTGCCGCTGCCAGTTGAGTGCTTCGACTCCCTCCGGAGCGGGCGAAGCCTTGTATCGTTGCAGGATGCCGGGCACCTTCTCGCCGTAAGTCATGAGTTTATCGGTGTCGCCCTTTTCGCTGGCCGCTCGAACCATGTTCAGGGCGTTGGAAAAATTGTCGGGATCGAGCGCAAAAAGCTTGTCGCCGTACTCGAAGGCCTTGTCGTAGTTTTTCTGTCCGAGGTAGTAATTCACGTAGAGATCGTCGGCCACAATGGCCATGTCACCCTGGCCCAGAGTCGAGGAGAATTTATCGATCAAGGCGAGTTTTTGCGCTGGATCGGCTGTTCCGTTGATTTCCGTCAGAGCATGGTCCGCGTCGGAGCCTGCTGCGATCGGCACAAACTTGCCCATCGTTTGTCCGCTGGCAGGTCGGGCTGCAAAGAACAGCAAGGCGAGAATCCTAATAATACCGGTCAGTCGCTTCATGGACGCCTCCACTGGAAGGAAATTGCCTGCATCTTAGTGCCGCTTGGCCCTCCGCGCAAACAAATTTCTCCTACAAGCGGGCACTCCCCCATCGTGCTCCTCACTCACGTGTTTTCGTTTAGAATGGAAGTGCTGCCGTTAATCGCGGGGAGGAGCTCGTGGAAACATTTGTGTCGCATCCCATTTTGACATTGCGGAAGACCGCGGCCTTTGCGCTGACAGCATCTTGTCTTCTCATTAGCTACCCCCAGCGTACAAACGCGCAGGCTGGTATGGCCTGCCACTCGATGGACATGCGCGTGGAAGTCGCACCAGAACAACTGCCGCCTCCCCAGAAACTCACCGGCATCGGCAACGCCCACATTCGCATCACCGCGACTCCCGAGGCGCAGATGTGGTTCGACCAAGGTTTGAATCTATTGCATGACTTTTGGGATTACGAATCCATTCGAGCCTTCGAACAGGGCGTTCGCGTCGATCCCCAATGCGCGATGTGCTACTGGGGCGTCTACCAAGCCGAGAAATTTCGTCACAGCAATTCCGCATATTTCGCCGACCCAGCCTTGGCCAAAGCGGTCAGCCTCAAGGGTCGCGTTAGTAAATCGGAACGACTCTACATCGATGCGAGTGCCGCCGCCGATGCCGCCGAGAAATCCGAAAAAGAAGAAAAGAAAGCAGAGGACTCGAAAGAAGTGCAACTTTACCGCAAGCTCGTCAAGGGCAGCCCTACGGACATGCAGGCGCGAATTTTTCTTGCGAACGCGCTCTCCGATGGCTACGACGATAACGATCAGCCGCGCGCGGGCCAAAAAGAGGCGCTGACGATTTTCCAGACTGTGTTGAAAGAGGATCCGGAAAACTCCGCGGCGAATCATTACTGGATTCACGCAGTCGAAGCCAGCCCGCATCCGGAGCAAGCACTTCACAGCGCCGAAATTCTCGGCCGGCTCGCCCCGACGTCTGGACACATGGTTCACATGCCGGGCCACATTTTCTATCGCACCGGCGACTATGCGCGCGCAAGAGAATCTTTTGCCGCGTCCATGAAAGCCGACGAGCAGTACATGGAGGCGCAACACGTGGATGTCGATGATGATTGGAACTACGTCCACAACCTGATGTACGCGATCGCCAATTTGATGGAAGCCGGTCAATTGGGCGAAGCGACCGCGCTCTCCGGCAGAGCTCGGGCCGCACGCGGCCAACTCTCCAACACGTTATATCCCTGGTCGACGCGCGATGCGATTTCACGTCTCGACCCGCGCCTCCCGGTTACATTGCGAGCTGCAGATTGGGCTACGACTTTGGATCTGCTCAAATCCGTCGATGCGCCTGCGTCGCTGCCAAATCTCGAGTTTTTGGCGCGTCACCTGACGCAATTCGCTCTCGGCATGCAGGCCCTGGATGCGCACGATTTGTCTCGAGCCGAGGCCACGTCGGCGCAGTTCGACGCGGATCTTTGGAGAATTTCCAATCGCTTGAAGGACGAAGAGGACGCCAAGTCCAAAAAAAAAGACAAGGATGAGAAAAAGTCAGACGCAGCACCGCCAAAATTAGAGCTGATGCCGGATGCCATGCCGAAGCCGCTGGTGAGCAACTTATCCATTATGTCTCTGGAACTGCGCGCGGGGATTCTGATGGCCAAGAAGCAGAACGCCGAAGCAAAAAAACTTTACCTGCAAGCTGCGCAAGAAGAAAAAGCGCTCGGCTATCACGAGCCTCCGGCATACGTACGGCCCGTCGGAGAAACCGAAGCGGCGGCCTACATGGCCGCGTCGGATTGGACCGCCGCAAAGGCTGCCTACCAAGAGGCTCTCGTCGAGCGGCCGCGCTCCGGCTTTCCGCTTTATGGTATCGCGGCAGCCAGCGAGAAAGCCGGCGATATTTCCTCCGCCGCAACCGAGTACACGGAGTTTTTGGCCGCATGGAAAACCGCCGATGCCAATCTTCCCCAGTTGGCCCATGCCCGCGACTACGTGGCCTCTCACGGCACGCCCGCGGCCGGCAAGTAGAGGGCAGGCTTGATTGAAATTTATTCGGACCGCTGTCGGGACCAGAACTCCGCGGAAGTCACGACCGGTACAATTTCAAACTCGACGAGATCGTTCCAGCGGCTCACCCAGTCCTGGAGCATTTCCGCACGATCCGCTTCCATGATCTGGAAACAACGCCCGCCCGCCGCGTCCACCCAACTCATATGATAAGCAACGCCAGGCGGCAGCATGCGACCGTCGCGTACGAATCGCTCGCCTATCGACTTGGTGTCGCCATTTTTGAACCGCTCAATCGCCATGAAAAGCATGCGCAGGAGTCTAGCCGATCATGGCCTCCGCGGAAACCCATTGACTGGGCCGACCTCCGCGCTTCGAGTGATTTGACGCAACAAACGTTTCGCGAGACGATGGGGAGTTTGCACGAGGTGAAAATTTGGATCTGGGCCTACAAGGCCGTGTAGCTATCGTTGCAGCCGCCAGCAAGGGACTTGGCCGCGCCGTAGCGGAAGAACTCGCGCGCGAAGGCGCCAGCGTCACCATCTGCGCTCGCACCGCATCCGAGCTCGAACGGGCTGCCGCGCACATCCAGAAAACCACTGGCCACGCCGTCTTCCATCAAAGTGCTGATGTCACAAATCCCGACGCGGTCTCTCATTTCGTCAGCGCCGTCGAAGAGCGATTCGGCCGTCTCGACATTTGCGTTACCAATTCGGGTGGACCGCCTTCGAAAATGTTTGTGGACACAAAGCCCGAAGACTGGCAGGCGGCCGTCGAACTGCTTCTGATGAGCACTGTTTTTTTCGCCAAGGAAGCGCTGCCGCGCATGCAAAAGAAGAAGTGGGGGCGATTCATCACGATCACTTCTTCGGCCGTCAAGCAACCTGTTGACGGTCTTTTGCTTTCCAATTCGATTCGTGCCGCCGTCACGGGCCTGGCGCGCACGCTTGCAAATGAATACGCCGCCCACGGCATCACCGTGAACAACGTTTGCCCCGGCTACACGCGCACGGCGCGCCTCGATAGTCTCGCCGCGTCGATTTCCGGGCGCACAGGCGCTCAACCCGAATCCGTTTTCGCCGATTGGACGCGCCAGATTCCCGCGGGCCGCATCGGCACGCCTCAAGAGTTCGCCGCCGTCGTGACGTTCCTGGCCTCGGAGCGCGCCAGCTACGTGAACGGCACTTCCGTTGCCGTAGATGGCGGTATGATCAGGAGCCTCTTCTAAAGAAATGACACTTTCCCTTCGGCGCTTTCAACTTTCACTTCTGCCAGAAAATTTTGCCATTGTCGGACTTTCGCCGGGCGCGGACATTCCTCCGTGGGCCACGCAAGGCCCTTTTTTCTCGATCACGCGCACCAGCGATGAACTCTCGATCATGGTCGAAGAGTCGCGCGTTCCCGCCGAGTATCAATCCCAAGGCGGCTGGCGCGTCATCAAGGTGCACGGCCCATTTATGTTGTCGGAGGTTGGCGTGCTTGCCGCTCTTGTCGGACCTCTTGCCGCCGCGCGAGTCAGTGTGTTGACCATCGCGACCTTCGATACCGATTACCTGCTTGTGGCCTCGGAAAGCCTGGCCGCAGCCGTCTCCGCGCTCGAGCGGGCAGGACACACATTTCAGAGGAGTCAGTCCCAATGAACTTCTCACGCTTTGCAAGGGCGAGCCGTCACAGTCGCCACAGAGTATCCTTCACCGTCGCCGCCCTGCTCGCCATTCTCTTTGCCACTCTACAATTGGGGGCCGACGAACCCTACGCCAGAAGCCGCGACTATGATCTGCAACATTCGCGAATCGCTTTGCGCTTCGATCTTGAACAGAAAAAAGTGATCGGTGACGTCACGCACACGCTGACCGTCCTCCGCGACTCCACTTCGAAAATCGTCTTTGACTCCGCCGGCTTGACCATTCAAAGCGTGACGGTCAACAAAACTCCTGCCAAGTTTGAGGCCAAGGACGACAAGCTAATTATCCCGCTCACAACTGCTGCTCGTGCCGGCGAAAAATTCGAAGTGACGATTCGCTACGAAGGCAAACCCACCAAGGGCCTCTACTTCATCTTGCCCGACAAGGATTATCCCGACCGGCCGAAGCAAGTCTGGACGCAAGGCGAATCCGAGGACACACGCTACTACCTACCGACGTACGATTATCCGAATGATCGCCTCACAACGGAAACGATTCTCACCGTGCCCGCTTCCTGGGTCACGGTTGCCAACGGCAAACTCATCAGTGTCGCCGACGCTGCGAACGGCATGAAGACTTGGACCTGGAAGGAATCGCAGCCCAGCTCGACGTATCTCATAACCGTTGTCGCCGGAGAACTCGACGAAGTAAAAGACGCGTGGCGGGGAATGCCCGTCACCTACTACGCGCCTAAGGGGCGCGGTGACCGCCTCTCAATCAACTATGCCCGCACTCCTCAGATGATCGACCTGTTCAGCAAGAAGCTTGGTGTCGACTATCCCTGGGAAAAGTACGCGCAATCGATGGTCGATGATTTCGTCGCCGGTGGCATGGAAAACTCCAGCGCCACGACCAACACCAGCAGTTCGCTCCAGCACCCCAAACTCGCTCCCGAATACCTCACTGGCCAGGACGACCTCATCTCCCACGAACTCGGCCATCAATGGTTCGGAGATCTGGTCACCTGCAAGGATTGGGGCGATATCTGGCTCAACGAAGGCTTCGCCACTTTTATGGAAACAGTTTGGAGCGAATCGCATTTCGGCAAAGACCAAGCCGACTACGAAAGGTGGCTCGCCGCCCGCGGCTGGTTTGAACAGTCCAATCTCTATGACAAGCCCATTGTTCGCCACGACTTCAATGATTCCGGCGAGTTCGATGGCAATGCCTATGCCAAAGGCGGCTGGGTTCTGTACATGCTTCGGCACCAACTTGGCGAAGATGCTTTTTACCGCGGACTAAAGCACTATCTCGAAGTGAATCGCGGGAAGAATGTCGTGACTTCCGATCTCGCAAAAGCCGTCGAAGAAGCCACGCACACGAACGTCGACCAATTCTTCGACCAGTGGCTCTATGGCGCAGGCGCTCCCAAGTTCGACCTCGGCTATAAGTACGATGACGCGAAGCACGAAGTCGCGCTCACCGTTAAGCAAACGCAAAAAGTGGAGGGCCACGTAGGCCTCTTCCATATTCCGACAGAAGTTGAAATCACCACCGCGTCCGGGCCAAGGCTTTTTCCCATCACGATATCAGGCGAAAAGGAGACGGAAGTTTTCACGTTCCGAGCCGATTCCGCTCCACTCATGGTCCTCTTCGATAAAGGCGGACACGTCCTCAAGTCTGCCGATTTTCACAAAGAAAAAAAAGAGTGGATCTACCAATTGAAGAACGCCACCGAGCTCGCGGACCGCGCCGATGCCGTCACAGCTCTGGGCAAACTCAAGGGCGATGATGACGCCGTCGCTGCCCTCTCGGATGCTCTACGCAGCGACAAAGCTTGGGGCATTCGCGCCAACGCCGCCGACGCTCTCGGCCGACTCGGCGGCTCAAGCGCTTCCAAGCAACTTCTGGAAGCGCTCAATACTGCAAAGGAACCTTGGGTGCGCAATCGCATCGTCTCCGCTCTTGGAGATTTCAAGGACGATCCGGCCATTGTCACCAAGCTGAATGCCATTGCCGCCGAGGACAGCTCCTATCGTGCTCGCGGCGCTGCTCTTCAGGCGCTAGGCCGCCTCAAAGCTCCCGGAGCGCTTGCGACGCTCGATGCCGCGGTCGCCGCCGATTCTCCTGACGGCTTCCTGCGCAACGCCGCGCTGCGTTCCATGGGCCCTCTCGGGGATGACAAAGCTGTGCCAGTGCTTCTCCAATGGTCCGCGCCCGGGAAACCCATCGATTCGCGCAACGCCGCGATTGCCAGTCTCGCGCGCCTCCAAAAAGACAATAAAGAGATCACCAGCCAGATCGCCTCTTATTTGAGCGAGCCGCACTTTCCGATCCGGATGGCGAGCATCTTCGCGCTCGGCGCCCGGGGCGACGCAAGCGCGGTTCCCGCCCTCGAGGCCTTGCTTAAGAGCGACGATCTCAGCATCGAAATGGTCCCGATGATCAAGGGACAGATCGCAAGTTTGAAGGCTGCCGCCGGCGAACATCGCCGCGGACGTGGAGAAGCTCCCGGCGGAGACGAGGAATCTGCTCCCTCCGGAGCTGCCAACGATCAGAGCGAAGGCGCCGTAGCCAAACGCTTGGATCGCCTCGAACACCTAATGCAAGAAATGAGCGACCGCCTCAAAACGATCGAGACGCGCCTTCCACCGCCAAAACAGTAATCCGCGCCGGCAAGAAATGGCGTGCTGAATACATTCGTCTCCCGCCCCGGAGCTTTGAGGCCGGAGCTTGCCCCGCGCTCTTGCATTTCCCGAGCGAATGCGAAAGGAATTGGATTGGGGTGACATCAAACTGGGAGGATGGCCGCGGGTTGTGTTAGTGTGATTTTTCCGAAATTCGTGAGAGCGAGGCAAGAAGAACGATGGCGAAACCTAAAGTGCTTGCGACGCGGCCGCTGTTTCCCGCGGCGCAAGAGATTTTGAACGCGGGATGCGAGGCGGAGTATTGGACCAAGCCGGAACGAATCTCGAAAGAGGAATTATTCAAGAAGATCAAGGATAAAGAAGGGCTGGTCTGCCTGCTGACGGAGAAAGTCAACTTGGAACTGCTCAACGCGGCGCCGAAATTGCGCATTGCGGCGAATGTAGCCGTGGGATTCGACAATATTGATGTTGCGGTTTGTACCAAGCGCGGCGTGGTGGCCACGAACACGCCGGGTGTGTTGGACGAGACGACGGCAGATTTTGCCTGGACTTTGATGATGGCAGTTGGAAGGCGGCTAATCGAAGGAGACACGCTGGCGCGATCCGGGAATTGGAAAGGCTGGGACCTGGATCAGCTTGTGGGGACAGATATTTGGGGAAAGACGCTGGGAATTGTGGGATTCGGGAGGATTGGACGAGCCATGGCGCGGCGGGCGCTCGGCTTCCAGATGAAAGTGCTCTACGCCGATGCAGTGCGCGCGCCCGAAGCAGTGGAGAAAGAATTGAAGGCGGAATATCGGGGGATGGCGAGCTTGCTGTCGGAGGCGGATTTCGTAAGCGTGCATGTGCCGCTCTTGCCCGAAACGCGCGGGTTGTTCGACGCACCGCGATTTTCGAAGATGAAGCCGACTGCATTTTTGATCAATACGTCACGCGGAGCGGTGGTAGATGAAGCTGCCCTCGTACATGCGCTGGAGAGCGGTAAGATCGCCGGGGCTGCGCTGGATGTGTTTGAAAATGAGCCGTTCATTCATCCAGGACTAAAGAGGGCGAACGTGGTGCTGGCGCCGCACATCGCGTCGGCATCGATAGAAACACGGACGAAGATGGCTTGCATGGCGGCGGAGAACGTTGTGGCCATGTTCAAGGGCCAGCGGCCGCCGAATATGCTGAATCCAGAAGTTTTGAAAGCAAAATAAGAGAGTGCCGGCGACTCCACTATGGCGGAATTGAAGCAGCTTGCCCGCCGGATTTTCCAGGAAACTATTTCGGCGATTGATATTCCCGAAGCGATGCAGAGGAAACTGCGGCGCGAGGGAACGGTGCTGTGCCTCGACGCCGCGGAAGTGAATCTACGAGCGTTCACGAGCGTGCGCGTGATTGCGATTGGGAAAGCGGCCAATGCGATGGTCGAAGGGCTGGCGAGTTTGTTGGGGCCGGAAATTCGGTTTGAGGGGATCGTTTCGGCGCCGACACCCCCATTGTTTGCGGTTGAGGGGATTAAGTACTTCGTTGGCGGCCATCCGACGCCGGATGAGCAGAGTTGGAAAGCGGCGGAAGCGATTCTGGCGTTACTGAAGGAGTGTGACGAACGGACGATTGTCTTTTTTCTTGTGTCGGGAGGTGGCTCGGCGCTCGTGGAATTGCCGCTCCAACCGGGGGTGACGCTGGCGGAAGTTCAGCAACTCTACAAAGCGTTAGTAACTTGCGGCGCGCCCATCCATGCGATCAACTCCGTTCGAAAGCACATATCGGCCATCAAGGGCGGGCGCCTAACTTTAGCGGCGGGGCGAGCGACGAAAGTGACGCTTGCCATAAGCGATGTACCGACTGGCTATGAATCGGATATCTCTTCTGGGCCAACGCTTCCGGATCTTTCGTCAATCGCTGGCGTCAAGGGAATCATTCAGGAATTTGGAGTCGAAGAGAAGCTTCCTGCCAAGCTGCGGCGTTGGATAGACGAGAGTCGAATGCCGGAAACGCCTAAGGGCGAAGAAGCCGAATTCGCTAACTCTTACTTCTCCATATTGTTGGGTTTGGATGATTTGTTTCATCCGGCGCATCACGCCACCGAGGCAAAGGGATTTGTGGCGTGTTGCGATAACACTACCGATGATTGGCCGGTAGAGAAGGCGGCAGAATATCTATTGGCGCAGCTCGAGGAATTGCGCCGGGCGAATCCAGGACAGCGCGTAGCCATGATCGCGGACGGCGAGGTTAGCTCGCCGGTCCGGGGCAAAGGGATCGGCGGAAGAAATGCGGCTTTTGTCTTGGCTTGCGTGAAGAAGATTGCGGGGGAGAAGATCGCCGTGCTCAGCGCCGGGACGGATGGAGTGGACGGAAATAGTCCGGCGGCGGGAGCAGTCGCAGATGGGGAGACTTTGGAGCGAGGACAGGCGATTGGATTGAATGCCAGATATATGTTTCGGGAGAGCGACTCCTATAGTTACTTTGCGCGGCTGGGAGATACGATTGTTACCGGACCTACGGGGAATAATTTGCGGGATTTGAGGATATTGCTGGCTGAGGGTGAAGAGAAAAAACAGAAGAGGAAGAATTAGCGCGCAGACGCGCAGAGGCACAAAGAACGCGGAGAACGAAAAGGGCACGGCAAGCCCTGTCCCCAGCCCAGTCATCAGACCTGCCTGCACTTAATCGCAGAAAACGTTTTTTATCTCGCCCCGTCTATGGATAGAACGGAGGCCTCACGAATGAAACGCATGGTCTTGCTCTCCATCCTTGCATTCTGTTCGCAGGCCTTCGCGCAAGACGCCATGTTTCGTGGCAATTCGCAACACACCGGCGTGTATACCGGCCCCGCCGTCTCCCCTTTCACAAAAATCAAGTGGCAGTTTCACACAAAGGGTCAGGTTCTTTCCTCATCGGCCATTGCGGAGGGCGTTCTCTACATCGGTAGCAGCGACCATTTTCTCTACGCGCTCGACGCCGCTTCAGGCACCCTCCGCTGGAAATTCAAGACCGATGGCCGCATCACTTCTTCGCCGGCCGTCTCCGCAGGCATCGTCTATTTCGGAAGTTTCGATAGTAACTTTTACGCCGTCAGCGCGGCCACCGGCCAGCTGAAATGGAAGTTCAAGACCGACGGCGAACGCCGCTTCGCTGCCGCGCATCTTCACGGTGCAGAGCCCGCTGCTGAAACCATGCCCGATCCGTTCGATTTCTATCTCTCGTCGCCGTCGGTTTCGAACGGCACCGTCTATTTTGGAAGTGGAGATACGAACATCTACGCGCTGGACGCCGCCACGGGCAACCTCAAATGGAAATTCAAAACGGGCGACGTGGTCCACGCCTTGCCCGCCGTATCCGATGGCACTCTCTTTGTCGGCAGCTGGGACAGCTATTTCTACGCTCTCGATGCCACCACCGGAAAAGAGAGATGGCGCTTCAAAACCGGCGAAGACGCGGAAATTCACAATCAAATCGGCATTCAATCTTCCGCCGCCGTCGCTAATGGCGCGGTCTATTTTGGCTGCCGCGATTCCAAGTTCTATGCCGTCGATGCAGCCAGCGGAAAACAGCTGTGGGCCTTCGATAATAAAGGATCCTGGGTCATCGCGTCTCCTGCGGTTAAAGACGGCAAAGTCTATTTCGCAACTTCAGATTCCGGCCTGTTCCACGTTCTGGATGCGAAATCGGGCGCCGCCATCTTCTTGCTCGACAATAAGCAGTGGCCCATGTTTTCTTCCCCAGCCATTTCCGGCGATACTCTCTACATCGGCTCTCACGAAGGCAAGCTTCTCGCCATCGATCTAGAGACCCAAAAATTTGCGTGGACGTTTGAAACGGATGGATCCAAGCAGAACGGTTCAACTTTTACCAAGCCAGATGGGACGCCCAAATACGAAGCCGCTTTCTCCGACTTTTTCTACGATGACATGGTCTCAGGCGTCCAGAAAATGATGGCTGTCGGAGCCATTCTCTCTTCACCCGTCATTGTGAGCGGCACAATCTACATCGCCAGCACCGATGGCAACATCTACGCCCTTATGTAGGACAGGTACTCTTGCCCGTCCTCTTATCCGCTTCATATCCTCAGCGCCGAACTCAGCGCAACTGCTCTTTTGTTCTCCTAAGCACCAAATCCCTGTGCAGCACCCACTCGCATCGGATGAATCTCAAATTTATTCATCCCCGCCCGTACTGTCGGATCATTCTCCAAAATTTGCCGCACTTCCTCTTCGTTTGTAACCTCAAAGACCGCCATACCGAACGCACCCTGAGGCGCCATCACCGGCCCATAGAGCAAGATCTTCCCGGCGTCGAAGCTCTCCCTCGTATAACGACCATGCTCCTGCATCAACACTCTCTCTTCCGGCGTCATGTCCATGGGAAACGTGGCTCGCGGGGGGATCAATCTCACAAAAAATGCTGTTTGCTCATAGTCCAGGCATAGTATCACGCTCGCAGAGAGGTCTCAGTGTTCGCCGATCAGATAGCGGCGACCGTTCGGCCCCATCTTCGCCGAATGAACGGTCTTTGCTGGAACGTCGCAGCGCCCTCCCGCGCGATGCGTCTCCGCTCGGCCGTTCATAGTCAATGTCATCTCGCCGCTTAAAATGATGAGGGCTGTCTCCGTGTCATGGGTATGTTCTGGATAGTACGCGTTTGGCCCATCCTGCCAAGCGTAGGTGTGGCCAAAGCTTTATCGCTCTAACTGCTTTGCCAACTCTTTCTCGTCCATAACGGCATTCTACCTGGCATCTCGCGCAGTGCGCACTTCGCCGCAGAAGGCCTTATCTTTATTTCCTCTACTTCTTTACTTCGTTATTTCCCCCAAAAACGGCTCCGCCCCTTCCGCATTGATGGGGGCAGATGCGGAAAGGGCGTGCCGTCTTCAGGAGAGAAGTTCGTTGTTTAAGAGGCACCGGATCGGTCTACACCTGCCAGCGCCAGGTTGCGATAATTAGTCGACCGACGGCGGTGCACCGATCGGTGCGCGCCCTCCGGGGCCACCAAGGCCTCGCCCGCCGGACTGAATCGAGTAGCCGGCTGGAACCGCAAACAAGCTGGCGGAAGGCTCGGTCCTCTGAACGTTGTTCACCGTGTACGTCGTCGTCCCGAATCGTGGATCGGTCCGCGTGCTCTTCAACACAATCTGAAGATCCGTCGAATACCACCGCTCGGAAACCACCTGGAGGGCCTTTTCATTTCCGATCTGCCCCGCAGGAATAATATGCGTAATCCGCGTGCCTTCCGCCATCACTCCATTGATCACCTGCGTGCCCAGCGATTCTTTCTTCAGCAAACCAGCTGCTTCTTCCTTCTGCATCCGATCCTGCTCTCGCCCATGGGGGTTTGAGGCCGCATCAGCATTGGCGCTGTTTCCCGTGTGCGCGCGAATGGCCGACTTGTGCGCCACCTTTTGCTCATCGTCCAGCATGATGTGCATGCCCGCGACCGGATCAGAAATCATTACCATCTTTTTGGGCGTTCCCGAAGCCGTCAGCGGACCGAATCCAGTAAAAGTCGCTTCATTCCGCGACCTTCCCTGGCTGTCGCGATACATGGAGACCTGCGACGTCCGGTGAATCACCGACCCGTCCTGCAACGTCTCCGTTGTTTCCGACGTAGCCGTAGCAGAGAACGGCGCGCCTTTCACGACTTTGCCGCCGTGCATCCCTTCAAAGCCCATCAACTCCATCGGGCCTCCGAAGGGCGGGCCATCCGGGCCGCGTCTCTGCGCTTGCAGCGCCGCAGCGCTCAACACCAACACCCCGCTCAGAACCAAACACATTTTGACCTTCGAGTTCATCATTGCTTCTCCTCTTCTCTCCCGTACCGCGATGCCTTGCTCATCGCGGGAATCTCGTTTTAGTTCTCTTCCTCATCTAGCCGCACGCCTTGCGGCAGTCCATCGTTTCCAACCAGCAGATCCACCTGGATCCACTCGCCAGCACGCTCTTCATTCACCGGCAATCCCAGCGCGCCAAGCGAACTGCGCTGCATCCGCACGTGCAAGATGGCCGCTTCTTCCGTCTCGTCCAGCGTTGTGCCGGGCAGCGGCGTAAAATCGCCCGAATCATCCGCCGTCGAAAGAGCATCAGAGGAATTGCTCGACTCCCGATTCGGCCCGGCGGCTTCGCTCGCTGTCATCGCGTTCTGCGCGGCCAATTTCTGATTCGCGGCTCCCCGATGGCGCGCCACCTCCCAATTCCACGAACTCACAGCGCCCACAAGAACCGCAGCAGCAGCCAAAGCCCATGCCGCCGCGACCGCACCGCGCCGCGCCACCATCGTGCGATGTCGCGTGCGAAACTCCTGCCGCAGGCGCATCTCGACTCGCGCAGGGGCGCGCGCTTCCAGTGTCTCTTCACCCAGCAGACGCAACTCTTCTCGCGCTGCTTCCCAAGACTCCTGCAACGCTGCGCAGTGCGGGCAATGGCTCAGATGGGCCAGCGCACCCGCTCTCTCGAGCGCATCCGCTGCGCCATCACGGTCCAAGTCCAGCACAATCGCTTCTACTTGTTCACAGTTCATTGCATTTTTCCCAAACGTTTCCACTATCCCTTCACCTCGCCGCTTTCATGCGCCGGGGCACGTCCCGCAACATCTCCAATTTCGCAAGCAGAAGAGCGCGCCCGCGGTGCAGCCGCGAACGTATCGTTCCAATCGGGCAACCAGTCATTTGTGCCGCTTCTTCGTAGCTCATCTCTTCCAGTTCGCACATCACAACGGCTTCGCGAAACTCTGCCGGCAAATCCAGCACCGCCGCCCTGACTTGGTGCATCCGCTCGCGCTTTTCCACCCACATCGCCGGCGTAAAGCAATCCTTCAAAACGATTCCCGCTCCCGTGCCGTCTTCGTTCTTCTCTTCCAGCGGAATTTCTCTCGGGCTCCGCTCCAGGTGCTTCATCACACGGTTGCGGGCGATTCCGAAGAGCAGCGCGCCCACCGTTCCTCGTTCTGGGTCGTACTTTTTCGGCGCACGAATCAAGGTCATGAACACGTCCTGCACGATCTCTTCCGCGCCCCAGGCACTTCCCGTCATCCGCAATGCAAACCTATATAGACCGCCCTGATGCCGCCGGTAGAGGAGTGCAAAGGCCTCCTCGTCACCTTTCGCGGCACGCCGCAAAAGCAGGTCGTCTCTATCTTGCGCTGCGATCCTCGTCTCCCCTGCTACGGCGTCTTCGCCAGTTCGAGGTGCGTGTTCCGCTTTCTCCCTTATTTCCCTGGCAGGGCGTAAAAAGTTCCCATGGTGGTTAGGAGAGAAAGTGCTCGCGTTGGTAAGCTTCGGTTTCACAATAGTTTAGACGTGGGCGGGGGCTGCCGCGTGTCCGCCAAGCGTAACTCTGAACAGGCGTCGGCCTCAATCGCAAAAGGCTGGGTTGCGCTCTAAGGAGATGGGTGGAAATTTCAGAAGACAGCCAGAAACTCGCGGGAACTAGAAGCTTTTAGGAGGCTTGAACATCCGTGCTGCGATACGGGCCACGAAACGCCGAGACACAAGTCGCTGTCCGAGCACACCCCAATAATTCCCCAGCCCGGAGACGACATAACTCTTGCCTGCTGCTAGCGCGCGCAATCCCGTTTGCGCCACTTTCTCTGCAGTCTCGCGGTTCGCTCTTGTGGCGGCGATGTGCGTTTGTCCGGCGACATCCGCGAACTCCGACTCTGTCGATCCGGGGCACAGTGCACACACTCTTATGCCGTAGGGCTTCATCTCTTCGGCCAGGCCTTCCGCGAAAAGCAAATCGAAGGCTTTGGTGGCCGCGTAGGTGGAAATGTACGGCACGCTTTGAAAAGAGGCCGTCGATGCGAGAATCAGCACGTCGCCGTGTTTCCGGGCCACCATTTCCGGCAGATACAGCCGCGTCAAATGAACCACGGCGGCGCAATTTACTTGCACCATGTCCATAAGCCTGTGCATCTCGACTGCGGGAAATTCGCCGTACGCGCCAAAACCGGCGTTGTTGATGAGCAGCTCGATCTCAATTCCTTGTTCCTTCGTAAATTGAAATATCTTTTCGGGCGCTCCGGCTTCTGTCAGATCGACCGCAAATATCCTTGTTTGGATTTTGTGGGCAGCTGTTAATTTCTGCGCCAATGCTTCCAGCCGCTCGCGCCGCCGCGCGGTAAGAACGAGATTCGCCCCGCCGCGAGCCAACTCTTCGGCCAGTGCCGTGCCAATCCCCGCGCTCGCTCCTGTTACCAGCGCCCACTTCCCGTACCACGGTGTCATCGCATGTCTCTCCGAACAAGAGTTCAGCCTATCACGGAGTTGTGGATGAATCGCTCTTGCGAAGAAAGCCCCGCCAGACTTGCAGAAACAACAATTAACCTGCCGCTCGCGAAGTCTGTGGCAATCCGGCGTCTTCTGCGGCGACGCGGCCGAGGACGGACCAGTCTTTCTCCTGATTTCCTCGGGCCATGGCGGTAATAAAACGATCGCGCACCACGCTCGCGATGGGCATCGGCACATTCGCGGCTTCCGCGGCCTGAAGCACGAGGCGTACATCCTTCAATCCGAGCGGAAGAGCGAATCCTGCAGGCTCATGTTTACCCTGAACAATCAACTCGCCGTAGGTTTTATAGACCGCGCGTTAAACAGTGTTGAGGTCAAAAATTCCATGAGCGCGCCTCCGTCCACTCCTGACTTTCGCGCGAACGCAAGAGCCTCGGCGAGCGATTCAAGTACAGTAGCGATCAAGAAGTTGCCTGATA
>Ga0210383_10000103_pt1 | contig 92566 bp, 81 predicted proteins | sample IncBWC14OmetaG_FD_160072 | JGI IMG/M metagenome (GOLD analysis project Ga0210383, IMG submission 160072) | Forest soil microbial communities from Barre Woods Harvard Forest LTER site, Petersham, Massachusetts, United States - Inc-BW-C-14-O ...
ATTTCGTGGATGCGCGTCGGGCCCGACGGCGGCTTGTGGGCGGTGAATCCGGAGAACGGATATTTCGGCGTCGCGCCGGGCACCAGCGCGAAGTCGAATTTCAACGCGATGAAGATGGTTGAGCACGACACGATTTTCACCAACGTCGCGATGACGGCGGACGGCGACGTGTGGTGGGAAGGGATGGATGTGCCGGCGCCTGACGGGATGCTCGACTGGCAGGGACGTCCGTGGAAGAAGGACTCGAAGGAGAAAGCGGCGCATCCGAACAGCCGCTTCACGACTCCGATGCGCAACAATCCGGCGTGGTCGCCGGAGGCGGATAATCCTCGCGGCGTGCCGATATCGGCGATAATTTTCGGCGGACGGCGCGCGTCGACCGTGCCGCTGGTGCTCGAATCGATGGACTGGACGCACGGCGTGTTCATGGGCGCGACGATGGGATCGGAAACGACGGCGGCGGCTTCAGGAGCGGTCGGCGTACTGCGGCGCGATCCGATGGCGATGCTGCCGTTCTGCGGCTACAACATGGGCGACTACTTCGCTCATTGGCTCAAGATGCGCGGCGCGATCAAAAGACCGCCGCGCATTTTTATGGTGAACTGGTTCCGCAAGGGCGCCGACGGCAGTTTCATCTGGCCCGGCTATGGCGAAAACATGCGCGTGCTCAAGTGGATGCTCGATCGAATTCACGGGCGCGCCGACGGCCACGCGACGCCGGTCGGGATCGTTCCCAATGAGAACGAACTCGATCTGAAGGGGCTCGACCTTGCAGAGAGCGTGGTGCGAGATGCGATCGCGGTGAATCCGGCGGAGTGGAAGGCGGAGCTTGAATCTGCGGCCGAGTTCTTCGAAAAGATCGGGCAGACGATGCCGAAGGAATTGAAGGAACGCCGTCAGGCGATTCTGAAATCGCTCAACGGCGAAGCGCCGGCGCAGAGAGTCGCGGCCGGGCGATAAGATGCCTATCCCTTTTAGCGTCGAGAACGCGCGGAGTCGCGGGACCGGTGAATCTCGACCCCATCCAGCGGCACTGAAACGAGCAGTGCCTTAAACGTCCTGCCTCCAGAGTCGCGCTCGATCGCGGCGAACTCGGCCTTCACGCGCATGCTTTCCTTGCGAACCTTGAGCGAGGCTCGCACCATCTGCTCCCCGCAGGCGCGAGCCTCTGCCTCGCGGGTCATGCGCTCGACGGCGCGGGTGCATCGATTGCGGGTCTTCATCAATATCTCTTGATAATATGTGGCCGTTTCGGGAACGGAAGCAATCCGGGGCCGCTGTGTCCGCGACTGGGCGGTGATGCTTCCGCGAAGCTCTTTCGTAGTTCCCCGGGCAGAAGCAGAATCTTGAATCGCGCGCGAAAGATGCGCGCTGCATAAGGACCCTCACCTTCGATCCTCTCCCTTGCAGGGACAGGGGAAGAGCATGCGACGCTTTACGATCTGCGACACGTCGACTATAGCGTGACTAGACTCGCAAACACTCGATCGGGATATCGCAGGTAACTCTTCTGGCTATCGAAAACAAATTTTCGTCGTTGAGCGTTCCGGTTCTGCTTCGGCATTGGCAGCTTAAGGACTTTGCTGAAGGCGAAGGGGCGGCGGCGCGCGCGTTCGACTCGAGCGATTCGGATGACAGCTGGACAGATGTCGACGCGCCCGGCGATGTGTACCTGGCGCTGTATGCGGCCGGGCGCATTCCCGATCCTTTCGGGGATGGCGGCGAGAAGGCGTGCGCGTGGGTGAAGGATCGCGAGTGGTGGTGGCGCACCGAATTCGAAGCGGCGCAGGCCGCTGACGGTCAGCGGATCATCCTTGAGTTCCAGGGTCTCGATACTTACGCGACCATCTGGTTGAACGGCGAAGTTGCCGTACGCTCTGAAAATATGTTTCGCGCGGTGCGGATCGAACTGACCGCGCGGGTGCGTCCCGGCAAGAACATCGTTGCCGCGTGCTTCCGGCCGACGTCGAGTGCGGTGATTGATCGAGAGATGCCGACGTGGCCGGTTATCGCTGACTCGATCAAAACGACCAAGCGCAACTTTATCCGGAAGGCGCAGTTCGGCTGGGGGTGGGATTGGGGTCCGACGCTGCCGACGGTGGGAATCTGGGAGCCGGTTTTTCTCCGGACGGAAACGTCGGCGGCGATTCGAACGGTGAAGTTTACGACCCTGGAACTTTCGCGATCGCACGATCGCGCCAAGGTTTCGGTCGAGATTGAAGTCGAGGTCTTCGGCACCGGCGAAGTAGTGACCGCCGAAGTCGCCTTGGTTGGTCCGGAACGGATCGACGGCACTGTCACGTTGAAGAATGGCCGCGGGCGATTCGACGCGGCGATCGTGAATCCGAAACTATGGTGGACTCCGGAGCTTGGCGAGCCTTATCGCTACGCTTTGACGATCGCGCTGAAGGCGGGCGGGCGGATTGTCGAGAATCGCGAGATGAAGGTGGGCATTCGAACGATCGCGCTGGATCAATCGGCAGATGCGGACGAGCCAGGCGCGAGCTTTTTTCGATTCATCCTGAATGGAGTTCCGATTTTTGCGCGCGGCGCATGCTGGATTCCGGCCAGTTCGTTCGTGGCCGCGGTTGATGATGCGCGTTACCGCCGACTGCTCGAAGGAGCGGCCGACGCCAACATGAACATGATTCGCATTTGGGGCGGCGGCGTCTACGAGCATGACGCGTTTTACGACATCTGCGACGAGCTTGGGCTGTTGGTCTGGCAGGATTTCATGTTCGCGTGCGCGCCGTATCCGGAACATGACGAGAAATTTGTTGAGAGCGTAGAGGCTGAAGTTGCGTACCAGATACAGCGGCTGCGAAATCATCCGTCGATCGCGCTGTGGTGCGGAAACAATGAAAACCAGGTGATACACGGATTTGTGAACGCCGTCAGCGGTCGGGACGATCCGCTGCCCGGCGATCTCTTTTACTCGAAAACAATGCCTGCGGCGGTAGCGGCGCTCGATCCGACGACGCCGTATTGGCCGGGGAGTCCGTTCGGCGGTCCGAACGCCAACAGCATGATCGCGGGCGACGTGCATGATTGGACGGTGTGGCATGGGATGCCGCCGGTGCCGGTGGATCGCGCAGTCGGAAAATTCGATCTGAGTCCCGCGAGCGTTGCGTACACTCGCTATGCCGAGGACATGGGGCGCTTCATCAGCGAGTACGGAATCCAGGCGTCGCCGGTGATGGAGACGCTCACGCGATGCTTGCCGGAGAGCGAGCGCAAGTTGGGCAGTGACGCGCTGCTCAGCCGGATCAAGGATCATCCGAAGAACAAGGTCGACGCGATGCTGGTGAGCGTCACGGGATTGCCAGCGACGCTCGACGAGTACGTCGACTACACGCAGATCACGCAGGCCGAGGGCTTGAAGTTCGGTATCGAACATTTTCGGCGGCGCAAGCCTCATTGCTCCGGATCGCTCATCTGGCAGTTCAACGACTGCTGGCCGGGAATCAGTTGGAGCCTCGTCGACTACTACGGCTTTGCGAAGGCGTCTTACTTTTATGTGCGTCGCGCGTATGCGCCGGTGATGGCCTCGTTCAAGGCCAAGGACGACGGTTCGGTTGAGCTATGGATCGTCAACGACACTCTGAATTCGATCGACACCGACGTGGAGATCGCGCTGAAGGCCTTTGCCGGCGGGTCCAAATGGACGGACTCGATCGCGGCGAGTGTCGGCGCGAACAGGGCTGAGCTGGTGTGGAGAGCGGATAGCAAACGGCTGATGAGCGATGGGCGTCATGTGATCACGGTCCGTGCGCGTGACAATGCGTTTCCGGCAAATCGGCACTTCTTCCGACCGATCAAGGATCTCGAGCGTGCTTCACCATCTGCGCCGGAAATCGAGATCGAACAACGTGGAGCGCGTGAGATCGCAGTTCATCTTAGAGCGGCGACCTATCTCCATTTTGTTCATCTACTTGTCGCTGACGAACGAACTCGATTCAGCGACAACTATTTCGATCTCGCCGACGGCGAGACGACGACAGTCATCGTACGAAATGCCGCAGCCGCGGTGCGTCCAGACGACGCGATCGTCAAGTGGCGCTGACGAATAACGCCGGAGCCCTCTCGAGCCCCGGCGTTGCATGAAATGATTTTGCTTCCCGCGCTAGTCGAGGTGCTTGCGCAGGAAGGTCGGGATGTCGAGCTTGTCGTCGCCGTCGAGCAGCGAATTGGGCTCGAGCTTCTCGCCGTCGGCGAGGCCTGAATCCTCGCCGCGACGCCTGAACGCGGGGATGTCGAGCGTGCTGTCGTCGACGACCAGACCCATGCGGCGCACCGGCTTGTTGCCGGGGAACATCCGGACCTGCCCTGCCTGCGGCGCCGGCGCGGGCTGCTTGACCTCCATCGGATCGACGGGCCGGGTCGAGGCCGCGGCGATCGGCGTGGTGACCGGTGCGCCCGAGGGCGAGTAGCGCGACGACGAACCGCGGTCGAGGTCGCCGAAGCCGGTCGCGATAACGGTGACGCGAATCTCGTCGGACATCGCGTCGTCGATCACGGCGCCGAAAATGATGTTCGCGTCTTCGTGCGCCTCTTCCTGGATCAGACTGGCCGCCTCGTTGACTTCGTAGAGCGCCATGTCGGAGCCGCCGGTCACGTTGATCAGCAGGCCGCGCGCGCCCTTGATCGAGACGTCTTCGAGCAGCGGGCTGGAGATTGCGCGCTGGGCGGCTTCGACCGCGCGATTTTCGCCCGATGCGGTAGCCGCACCCATCATCGCCATGCCCATCTCGGCCATGATCGAGCGCACGTCGGCGAAATCGAGATTGATGAGACCGTGGACCGTCACGAGTTCCGAAATTCCGCGCACCGCTTGCAGCAGCACGTCGTCGGCTTTCTGGAACGATTCTCGCAGCGACGTATTCTTGCTCGCGACCGAGAGCAGGCGCTGATTGGGAATCGTTATCAGCGTGTCGACGGCGTTCTTCAGCTCGCGCAGTCCTTCTTCGGCCTGCGCCATGCGTCGGCGTCCTTCGAACTGGAACGGCTTGGTCACGACGCCGACGGTCAACGCGCCGAGTTCGCGCGCGATGCGTGCAATCACTGGGGCAGAGCCGGTTCCGGTGCCGCCGCCCATCCCGGCGGTGACGAACACCATCTCGGCTTCCGACAGGATTTCGCGAATGCGCTCTTCGTCTTCGAGCGCGGCCTTGCGACCAATGTCGGGATTGCCACCGGTGCCGCGTCCGCGCGTGATCTCGGGGCCAATCTGAACGCGCAGCGGCGCGTGGTTATTCTGCAGCGCCTGGATGTCGGTATTGACGGCGATAAAATCGACGTTGCGCAGGCCCACATTGATCATGTGGTTGACCGCATTGCCGCCGCATCCACCTGCGCCGATTACCTTGATCCTCGCGCCCGGGTCGGGATTACTCACCAACTCAATCATCACAGATCCTCCTGCACCACCTACCGGCAAACTTTGTTGCCCATTTAATTTGTTGTTGCGGCGACTTCTCAAAAGAAGTCCCTCACCCAATCGCTAAAGCGCGAGCGCAGCTTTCCGAGCCGGCCCGCTTTTCCAACTCCGTTGCCAATTCCGCCCGCCGCGCTCTGATGCAAGAGCAGGCCGGCCGCCGTCGTGTACATCGGCTTCATCAGTTCTTCGGGCAGTCCCTTCAAGTTAATCGGAAGGCCGCGACGCACGGGCACGCCGAAGATTCGCTCGGCGAGTTCCTGCGTGCCTTCGAGCAACGACGTTCCGCCGACGAGTACCACGCCTGACGCGAGGCCGTCGGACACGCCCGAGCGGAGCAGCTCGCGCTGCACCATCGTGAAAATTTCTTCCATGCGCGGCTCGATGATTTCGCCGAGCAGGCGGCGTGCGATCACGCGCGGCTCACGTCCGCCGACGCCCGGCACTTGCACCATCTCGTCGCGGCGCACGACCTGGTTGGTCGCTACGCCGAAGGTGATCTTGAGCCGCTCGGCGTCGGAGATGGGCGTGCGCAATCCCGCGGCAATGTCGCTCGTGAGATGATTGCCGCCAATCGGCAAAACGGCAGTATGCATCACGGCGCCGCCGTGGAAGACGATGATGTCGGTGGTGCCGCCGCCGATGTCGATCAACGCGACGCCGAGCTCGCGTTCCTCGGGAAAGAGCGCCGCGTCGGCCGAGGCGAGCGGTTGGAAAACCATTTCGGACGGCGTCACGCCGGCGCGCTCGCAGCACTTGGTTAGATTCTGGCCGTAGCTCTGGGCGGCGGTGATGATATGAATGCGCGCCTCGAGGCGCACGCCGGCCATCCCGTACGGTTCGCGCACGCCCTCCTGCTCGTCGACGGCGAACTGCTGCGGGAGAATATGCAGCACCTGGCGATCGAGCGGTATCGCAACGGCGCGGGCTGCGTCGATCACGCGATCGACATCGCGCGAGCTGACTTCGCCGCCGCGCACCGCGACGATGCCGTGACTGTTGAGGCCCTTGATGTGCGGTCCGGCGACGCCGACCACGACCGAGCCGACGCGCACGCCCGAAGTCTTCTCGGCTTCTTCGACGGCCGCTTTGATCGCGTCGACAGTCGCCTCGATATTGACGACGACGCCCTTGCGCAGCCCGGTGCATGGCGCGATGCCGAAACCGAGCGTCGCCAACTGGCCGTCGGGCAGCGACTCGCCGACGATCGCGCAGACTTTGCTGGTGCCGACGTCCAGCCCGGTGAGCAGATTTCTCATCGCGTCACCGGCTCCCCTTCCGGCTGGAACGAAACTTTTCGAATCGCGTTCTTGTGCTTCGAGTGATTGCTCTCGACCGTATGCAGGCGGACGACCGCGAGACCGGGCGTGGTCAAGTCGAGCGCGGCGATCAGACTCTCGCGGCCATTCCATTGCCGGCGCACTTTGATCGCGCGCTCAAGTTCTTGCGTCGCGCGATCGAGATCGATCACAACCTCGGTGCGTTCGCGTTCGAGGAACAGCGATGCGGTGCCGTCGTCGCCGACATGCATCTCCGAAATAATTTCCGATAGCTGCGTTTCCGCGCGCACCAGCTCGGATGCGTAGTCGACCATCTGCGTGCCGTGCGCGCTTTCGAGTGCGTCGCCGCTCAGCACCGGCAAGTCGCCCTGCTTGTCCGGCGAGACTGGTCCGCGCAGCTCGCCACCCCTGAAGAGTTCGTAGAAGCCGTCGTGACGTTCGACCATCGCGATCGCGCCGTCACGCATGTCGCCGGCGGAAATCGCGGCAGCGCCCGGCTCGTTCAATTGGCGGCGGTAAATTCCCGCGCGGCCCGCCCACTCCGTCAGCACAGCGTAATAGCTCGCGGCGGTCGTGCGCGCGGGCGCGAGCGAATCGAGGATTTGATCGCGATATATGCTGAGACTAGCGGAGGCTCTGAGAGCCACCGCGCGGCCGGTCGTGCTGAACCCGGTCATCACGCCGAGCGCGAAAAATGCGCACACCACCAGCCCGCCCATCCGCGCGCTCCACCCCGCCACCGCTTTATTTCCTCCGCGAACCGCCACACCACCACCTCAACACAAATCGCGCGTCACCAATCGCCTACTAACCTGACCTCCGGTTCGAGCAAGACGCCGCTCTGCTCTTTCACTTTGAGCCGCGCCATGTCGATCAGAGCGCGCACTTCCGCGGCCTGAGCGCCGCCAAGATTCACGATAAAATTTGCATGCTGATCCGAAAATGCCGCACCACCGAGCCGCGTCCCTTTGAGTCCGGCGCCTTCGAGCAGCTTGCCGGCAAAATTTCCCGGCGGGTTTTTGAAGATTGAGCCGGCATTCGGCACGCCACGCGGCTGACGCGATGCGCGCTTGGCGTGCAGCTCGGCGACTCGCGCGGTCAGTCGATCGCGATCGCCGTGCGCCAGATCGAAGTCGACGCGCGTGATTATGAAATGATTCGGCAACTCGGTCCGCCGATATGCGAACTTGACGTCGTCCTTGGTCAGCGCGAGCGCCTCGCCGGCCTCGGTGACGCCATGCACGAGCGTGACCACCTTGGCGATTTCGCCGCCGAACGCGCCCGCGTTCATCACCAGTCCGCCGCCGACTGTGCCGGGAATGCCTTCGCCGAATTCGAGCCCCTCGAGGCCTCGATCGACTACTTCGCTGACCAGAGTTCCGAACGCGGCACCGGCGCCAGCAACAACTTTGGTGCCGTCGATTTTTATTTTTGCGAAGCCGTCGCCGAGCCTTACGACGAGCCCGCGCATCCCGCGATCACTCACGAGCAGATTCGTGCCTGCGCCGAGGCAGAAGCACGGCACGCTCGCGCGATACGCGGAGGCCTTCGCATGCATCAGCTCGGTTTCGTTCTCGACGTTGACGAACAAGTCCGCGGGTCCGCCGATGCGAAAAGAGGTGAGATCCGCCAGCGGCATCGACGCGCGGACGCGATCGCCGAATTTCGCGCGGAGGTCGTGCTCAAGCGCCTTCATGAACTTTGACCTCGGCGCTGAGCGCGTTGAGAATTTCGCCACCCATCCTGTAGATATCGCCGGCGCCCAAAGTCGCGATCACGTCGCCTGAGCGCGAGCCCGCCGCGATGCGGTCCGCGGGATTTTCGTCGGCACCGAGGTAGTTCACCTCGAGATGGCCGCGTGCGCGTAACGCTTCGTAAAGACGCCGCGACGAAACGTCGGCAATCGGCTCCTCGCCGGCCGGATAAACGTCGAACAGGTAGAGCACGTCGGCGTCGTCGAAGGCGGACAGGAATTCGTCGAAGAGATCGCGCAGGCGCGTGTATCGATGCGGCTGAAAAACGGCGACGACGCGGCGCTTGAACGATGCGCGCACGGCGGCGAGCGTCGCGCGGACTTCGGCGGGATGATGCGCATAGTCGTCGAGGACGATTCGTCCGGCCGCCTCTCCCTTGATTTCGAAGCGCCGGCTGATGCCGCCGAACTTCGCCAGCGCCGATGCCGCGCGATCGAAGCTGATTCCAACTTCCATCGCGACCGCGATTGCTGCGAGCGAGTTCATCGCGACATGCACGCCGGGCGTTGGGATCGTGACGCGGCCGAGATTCTCGCCTTTGCGAATCACCTCGAAGCGCGTCGACAGGCCGTCGATCACAATTTTTTCGGCGCGCAGATCCGCGTCCGGCGCGACGCCGTAGGTCACCATCGGCTTGCGAATCGAGGCCGTCAGCCCGCGCACGTTGACGCTGTCGATGCCGAGAACGGCAACGCCGTAGAAGGGCACGCGGTTGATGAAGTCGCCGTAAGCTTCGAGCACGCGATCCATCGTGCCGTAGTGATCGAGATGCTCGGGATCGATATTCGTGACGACGGCGATGGTCGGGATCAACAGCAGGAACGACGCGTCGCTCTCGTCGGCCTCGGCCACCATGAAATCGCCACGGCCGAGGCGCACATTGGTGCCCATGTTGCGAACGTTGCCACCGACGGCGACGGTGGGATCGAGGTCGGCCTCTTCCATGATCAGCGCGATCAGGCCGGTGGTAGTCGTTTTGCCATGAGTGCCTGCGACTGCGACGCCGAGCTTGGACATCCGCAGCAATTCGCCGAGCATCTCGGCGCGCGCGATCACCGGAATTTTCATTTCGCGCGCTCGCGCCACTTCGGGATTGGAAAATTTTATCGCTGACGAAATGACGACCGCGTCGATACCGCCGTCGTCCTTCAAGTGGGCGGGGTGATGGCCCTGGCTGATTTCGGCGCCAAGCGACGCGAGTCGCGTGATGGTCGGCGAAGGTTTCAGATCGCATCCGCTGACGCGCATCCCGAGTTTGAGGCAGAGCTCGGCGATTCCGCTCATGCCGGCGCCGCCGATGCCGACGAAATGCAATCGCCGCTGACGCGTCAAAAGACCATTTGCGTGCAATTCACTCATGCCGCCGCGCGCTCCGCGAGATCGAAGCAAATTTTTGCGATGTGACGAGCCGCGTCCGGATGCGCCTCCTGATGCGCGCGCAATCCCATCTCGTCGAGGCGCGCGGGATTGCGAATGAGCGCCTCGAGTTCGCGCGCGAGGTTGGGCGCAAGCTGATCGTCGTCGCGGACCATTATGGCTCCGCCGCGCTTTTCGATCACGCGCGCGTTGTGCACTTGTTGCTGATCCTTGTGAAATGGGTAAGGCACGAAAATAGCTGGACGCGCGCCAAGAGCAATATCGGTGACAGTCATCGCGCCTGAGCGCGCCACAACCAAGTCGGCACGATGGAGGGCGTCGGCGACGTCGTCGATAAACGGCACCACCTCAGCCGCGAAGCCGATTTCGCGGTAAGCACTCCTCACCAACTCCACATCCGCCTCCCCGGTCTGATGCACTACATGCGAATTTATAACACTTTTTCCACAGATTTTGAAAGCCCCTACGACGCCAATATTCAGGCGATGAGCGCCGGACGAACCGCCTAAAACAAGGATTTGTAATTGCCTGTCCCCAAGAGGCAATCGGTCAGGGCGGTATTGGAAGCGGGTGGGGTTACCCGTCACCACCGCTTTAGAGCGACTAAAATAATCCACACTGTCACTGAAGCCGACACAAATCTTGTTGGCGAATCTCCAGAGCATTCGGTTCGCGAGACCGGGCCGCGTGTTTTGTTCCATCAGCACAAGCGGCGTGCGGGTGATAATTGCGGCAGCGCCCATCGAGGCCGACGCGTATCCGCCGGCGCTCACGACGATGCTCGGACGAATGCGGCGGACGAGCGACGTCGCGAGTCCGATCGCGCGAAGGAATTCCACGGATGCGCGCGCACGTTCGACGGCGCTATGCCCACGAATTCCGTGCATCTCGAACAGCTCGAACTTGTAACCGCTCTTCGGCAACCACTTCGCCTCGAGTCCCGCGCTCGTGCCGACGAACAGCACGTCGAGGTCCGGACGCTCGCGCATCATTTCCTCGCCGAGCGCGACCGCCGGAAAAAGATGCCCGCCTGTGCCGCCGCCTGCGATTATCACTTTCATCGCACCGCCGGCCGGCGCCCTAGCGCGAGCAGTGCGCCCAACGCCGCCATCGCGATGATGATCGAAGTGCCGCCATAACTCAGAAATGGAAGCGGCAATCCTTTCGTCGGGATCAATCCGATCACCACCGACATGTTGATCAACGCTTGAATCGAGAGCAGCGCCGTGAGGCCGACGGCGAGGAGGCTCGCGAAGGGATCGGGCTCGTCGTGCGCGATGCGCATCCCGCGGAACAGGATGACGAGGAACAGCGAGATCACGACGGCGGCGCCGATCAAGCCGAACTCCTCGCCGACGACCGCGAACACGAAGTCGGTGTGGGCTTCGGGCAGATAGAACATTTTCTGGCGGCCGGCGCCGAGGCCGACGCCCCACTTGCCGCCCTCGCCGAGCGCGATGAACGATTGCACGAGCTGGAATCCAGCGCCGCGCGCGACCGACCACGGATCGAGGAAGGTCGTCATGCGCTTCATGCGATACGACTTCGCGACCGCCTGGAACGCGAGCAATACCAACGCGCCGCCGCCTGCGCCGGCGAGATGCTCCCAACGCGCGCCCGCCGCCCAGAGCATCGCGAAGAGGATCAGCGCGATCATCACGGTGCTGCCGAAGTCCGGCTGCTTCAAAATTAATAGTGTGATCGGACCGACGATCAGAAATACCGAGAGCGGGCCGTGTTTGAACTCGCGGATGCGCGCCTGGCGCTTGCTGAGAAATTCGGCGAGGAAAAATACGAGCGCGAACTTCACCAGCTCCGACGGTTCGGCGATCACCGGTCCAAGCCGGAGCCATCGGCGCGCGCCGCCTTTCATCAAGCCGAGGCCGGGAACGTAGAGCAGCGCGAGCATCACGATCGAGCCGATGAACAGGGGCAGCGCGATTCGACGCAGACCGGCGAGCGAGAATTGCGAAAGGATCATCAGGAAGACGAAGCCTACGGCGATGTGCGCGAGGTGAAGTTTGAAAAAGTGGAAGGCGTCGCCGCGCTTCTCGATGCCGAGAAAGTACGTCGTGTTGAGCACCATCAGCAGGCCGAGCAATAGCAGCACCGCCGCCGGCAGCCACAGCCACGGGTCGGGGCGTCGGTAAGTTACCGCGTCAAAGCGCCCGAACCAGCTCTTTATATACGTTCCCACGTTCCGCATAGTCCTTGAATTGATCGAAGCTCGAGCATGCCGGCGACAGGAGCACGGTGTCACCGGGACGCGCGGCGCGCGCGGCGTGTTCAACCGCGTCGCGCAGAGTCGCCACCGTTTCGATTTTCGTCGCACCTGCGAGCGCCGCTGCCATCTTGTCGCGCGCCGCGCCGTTGAGAATCGCGAGTTTAACTTTTTCTTCGAGCGGACGGCGCAGCGGCGCGTAGTCGCCACCCTTGTCGAGACCGCCGGCGATCAGAATTATAGGCGCCGGGAGTGCGTCGATCGCCTCGACCACGGCGCCGACGTTGGTTCCCTTCGAGTCGTCGATGTAGGTCACGCCGGCGTGCTCGTGGACGACTTCGATCCGATGTGGCAGCCCTTTGAATTCAGAGAAGGCGCGCTCGATCACGTCGGGCTTGACGCCGAGCGCGAGCGCGGCTGCCGACGCGGCCATGGCATTGGAGATATTGTGTCGTCCGCGCAGGCGAAAGTTGTTGAGGCTGATTCGGCCGCGCGGGGCGTCTTCGAAATCAAAATCGTAGATGAGCGCGTTAGCCGGTTCATCGAACCAGATCGACGCACCCGATTCGCCGCGCGCCAGCCCGAAGCCGATAACGTACGAGTGCAAACCCTTCGCGAGTTTCCATACGTTCGGATCATCGCGATTCAGGATTGCGTAGTCCGACGTCTGCTGATTTTCGAACAAGCGCGCCTTCGCGCGTCCGTAGTCGCCGAGATCTTCGTAGCGGTCGAAGTGATCGTCGGTCAGGTTGAGATGCACACCCGCTTTCGGTTGAAATCTTTCGATCCATTCGAGCTGAAAGCTGGACACCTCGACGACTGCCACGTCCCATTCTCCACCAACCGCCTCGATCAGTGGCGTGCCGAGGTTGCCGCCAACGAAGGTGCGGCGGCCCGAGGCTTTCAGAATCTCGCCGAGCAGCACGACGACGGTGCTCTTGCCGTTGGTGCCGGTGACCGAGGCGATTGGCGCGTCGAGGAAGCGGCTCGCGAGTTCGATTTCTCCGATCACTGGAATATGCCGACTGGTTGCCGCGCGCAGCAAAATAGAATCGCGTGGGACTCCGGGGCTGGTGACGACCAAGTCGATGCCGTCGATCCAGCTCGCGTCTTCGGCGCCGAGTTTCACATCGCCTGTCGGAAGTTTGCCGCGATCGATGTCGACGCGACGATCGGTCATCACGAGATGCGCGCCGCGCGAGGCGAGGAATCGCGCCGCGGCGAGTCCGGTGACTCCCAGCCCGACGACCATCACGCGGTTGTCCGACAGTTCCATCGATTCAACGCAACTTCAGCGTGCTGAGCGCGATGAGCGCGCACACGATCGACACGATCCAAAACCTGATGACCACGACAGTCTCGGGAATTCCCTTCAGTTCAAAGTGATGATGCAGCGGCGCCATCAGGAAAAAACGCTTGCCGCCCGTCGCCTTGAAATAGTAACGCTGAATGATTGTTGACGCCGCCTCGGCGACGAACACTCCGCCCGCAAGCACCAGCGCGAGTTCCTGCTTGCACAGTACCGCGACCGTGCCGATTGCGCCGCCGAGCGCGAGTGCGCCGACGTCGCCCATCATCATCGAGGCCGGGTACGCGTTGAACCAGAGAAAGCCGAGCGACGCGGCGATCACCGACGCGCAGAAAATCGCGACCTCGCCGACGTTCGCGATGTACGGAATCTGAAGGTAGCTCGCGAATTTCACGTTGCCGGCGACGTAGGTGAACGTCCAGTAGGTGAGCGCGACGGTCATCACGGGTCCAATTGCGAGGCCGTCGAGGCCGTCAGTCAGATTCACCGCATGCGAGCATCCGACGATCACGAGCATCGCGAACGGGATGTAAAACCACACGTGCAAATCGGGATGCACGTTCTTGAGGAACGGCACGGTGAGGTGCGTGTCGAAGCCGAGATAAATGAAGAGCCACGCGGCGGCGATGAAGGCGCACGAAAATGACCAGACGAGTTTCGCCGGGCCGCTGAGTCCCAGGCCCTTGCCGCGCGCGAGCTTGAAGTAGTCGTCGCTGAAGCCGATCGCGCCGAAGGTCAGCGTCACGAAGATCGCGATCCAGACGTAGGGATTCAGGATGTTGGCGAGCAGCAGCGTCGCCGCCAGCATCGAGGCGACGATCAATAGTCCGCCCATCGTCGGCGTGCCGGCTTTCTTCTGATGCGCTTGCGGAACGACTTCACGAATCGTCTGGCCGATGTTCAGCGCGCGGAATCGATCGATCAGGACGGGTCCCAGAGCCAACGACAATGCGAGCGCCGCGAGGCCGGCCAGCACCGAGCGCAACGTTTCGTACCGGAGAGCATTGAAGCCGGAATAATATTTGTGGAGGGGGTAGAGCAGCAGGTAGAGCATCGCGGCGTCCGCCGAATCTCAACTCTGCCCGCGGGCGAGTTCGGCTGCAATCTCGCGGACCACGACTCGATCGTCGAATGGAAGTGTGCGGCCGGCGACCAACTGGTAATCCTCGTGTCCTTTGCCGGCGATCAAAACGGCGTCGCCCGCAGTCGCGATTCGCAGCGCAATGCCGATCGCGGCGCGGCGATCCGGCTCGATGATATATCCGCCACTCGACGCGTCGGAACTTCGCGCGCGGCCTGCTGCGAGCAATCCCTTTTCGACCTCGGCGATTATCGCCATCGGATCTTCACTGCGCGGATTGTCGGAAGTGAGGACTGGAATATCAGAGAGCCGTCCCGCAATCTCACCCATGATCGGACGCTTGCCGCGGTCGCGATCGCCGCCGCATCCGAAGACGCAGATGATTTTACCCGCGCGCAAACTTCGAAGCGCTTTCAGCACGGCCTCGAGCGCGTCGGGCTTGTGCGCGTAATCGACCAGCACCGTCACGCCGGTTTTCGCCGGCACCACTTCGAGCCTGCCGGGGGCCCCTGGGCATCGCCGCACCCCATCCGCCACCGCCTCCATATCGACACCCAGGGCCGCCGACAGAGCCGCCGCGCCGAGGATATTGAGCAAGTTGATTTCGCCGATGAGCGGCGATTCGATTTCGATTTTTTTGCCGAGCAGCGAGAGCGTCGCGCGAATGCCGCCGAGGTCGGCGTCGAATTTTTCGGGATGCACGTCGAGCGAGCGATCCATCCCGAAACTGATTTTCGCGCCCTTCACCGCTTCCAGCACGCGCCGGCCGAACGGATCGTCACCGCGCACAATCGCGACAGTGTTCGCGCGCTTGCTGCGCGGCAATATCTCGGTGAAGAGCCGCAGCTTCGCGGCGAAGTAGGCCTCGATGGTGCCGTGATAGTCGAGATGGTCGCGGCCGAGGTTGGTGAACATGCAAGCGCGGAAGCTGAGCGCGTCGACGCGGCCTTCGGCGAGTCCGATCGACGAGACTTCTGCCGCCGCATGAAGAACGCCCTCGTGCTCCATTTGCGCCAGCGCGGATTCGAAGTCGAGCGACTCAGGCGTAGTCAGTCCGCTGTAGATTTTTTTGCCGCCGGTGAAAATTCCGACGGTGCCGATGATTCCCGCGGGCATTCCGGCCGCTTCGAAAATCGACGCGAGGATGTAACTGGTCGTGGTCTTGCCGCTGGTGCCCGTGATGCCAATCAAGTCGACGCGCTCGCTCGGTGCGCGGAAAAAGCGCGAGGCGGCCGCGCCCATCAGCAGGCGCGGCCGCTCGCTCACCACCAGGGTCGCCGCGGGGCGCGCCGTTCCCCCGTCCCATCCACCAACCACCACAGCGCGCGCCCCACGGTTTAATGCGTCGTCAATGTTGGCCCGGTTGCGCGTCGCCTCGCGGGCCGTCGAAAAATACAGATGACCGGGCCGCGCCTGACGCGAGTCGTAGCTTAGGCCCGTGATTTCCACGTTCACGTCGCCGTCGATCCGGCGAACGTCCAGTCCGTCGAGCAGTTCCCCAAGTTTCACTTTCGCCTGACGGGCGATACACCGCCGCCACTGAAATACGATGTGGGCACGACGCCCGCGTCCGCTGTCGTTTCCGAGCCACTGTCCGCGACGATTGGCGCGAGCGTCAGTTTGACCGTCGAATGGTTAAGCGGAGCGCCGGCGCCCGGATCTTGCGCGACGACATAGCCGCCGCCATGCACGTCGACGTTGACGCGCGAGACGCGCGCCAGTTCCATCGCGCGCCTGAGACTGAGACCTGAAAAATTCGGCGTGGCGCGCGTCAGCTTCGATCCTGTCAGCACGGGCAGATAGTCGTCGGGATCGGCGGCGGTTGCAGCGGGCGGAGTTACGCCGCTCGAGTCTTTGCCGAAGTCAGGCATCGGGATCATGCTCGCGGTGTCGTAGGGCTGCTTCGGCGCCGTGATATTCAAATCGCGGACCGCGCCCTGCGCAATTTCGCTGAAGACCGGCGCCGCGATCAAGCCGCCGAAGTGCTCGTGGCCTACATCATATAGGGCGACGAGGATCAGCAGCCGCGGATCGTCGGCGGGTAAGAATCCCACGAACGACGACACGTGACGATTCTGATAGTAGGTGCCGTTTTCCGGATTCACCATCTGCGCCGTGCCCGTTTTGCCCGCGACGATGAATCCGTCGACGCGTGCCTTCGCCGCTGTGCCGCCGTCGGACATCACGACGTTGCGCAGCAGCAGGTTCATCTGATGCGCGATGTCAGGCGCGATCGCGCGCCGCAGCACCTGCGGCGTGTGAGTGAAGATCGTCGTCCCGTCCGCATCGTAGGCCGCCTTCACGACGTAGGGGCGCACGATGTTGCCGCCGTTCGCGATCGCCGCGTATGCGACCGCAAGCTGAATCGGCGTGACGGCAACGCCCTGTCCGAAGCCGTGATTGGCGAGATCGATTTCCTTCCACCCGGCCGGCTTGTTCAGCAGCCCCCCTGCTTCGCCCGGCAGATCGATCCCCGTGCGCGATCCAATTCCAAAAGCGCGCAGTCCTTCGTAGTAGCGCTGCGAGCCAAGTGTCAGCGCGATTTTCGCCGCGCCGATATTCGACGACACTTCGATGATACCGCCGAGATCGAGCCATCCGTGCGGGCTGTGATCATGAATCGTGTGGCGGTCGAGATAGAACTGGCCGTTCTCGCAGAAAAATTGTTTGTCGGTCGTAATCGCGTGATCGGCGAGCGCAATCGAGCCGAGAATCCCTTTCATCGTCGAGCCGGGCTCGAATGCATCTTCGACTGCGGGGTTGTGCAGCCGGTCGTGAACGTTGAAGCCGTCGGCGTTGACGTTCGCCATCGCCATCACTTCGCCGCTGAATGGATCGAGCACGATCACACTGCCGCGCTTGGCACCGCTCGTTTTCACTTCGGCCGTCAGCTCGGTTTCGGCGAGCGATTGAATCGACGAGTCGATGGTCAGCTGGAGTTGCGCGCCGGGCTCGGGCGCTTTGAGAGCGAGCGGGCTGTCGAAAATCGCATGGCCCTGCGCGTCATGATCGAAACTCAACTCGACCGCCTCGCCGCGCGCGATTTTGTCGTACTGCAATTCCAATCCGGAGAGCCCCTGGCCGTCCATCCCAGCCAACCCCACCACCGACGCGGCCAGGTTGCTCTCCGGATAGAATCGCTTGTACTCGCTGATCGTGCCGATGCCGTCGATGCCGAGCGCGTCCGCCGCCTGCGCTTTGTCGGGAGATATCCGGCGCTCGAGCCACACGAACGGCGCATCCTTGTTGAGTTTCGATTCGAGCGAAATCGGCACCATCATCAGGATCGCCGCGAGCTTCGCGCGCTCGGCCGGCGTGCTCGCCTCGACTACTTTTTTCGGCCGCGCATAAACGGAGCGCGTCTCAGCCGACAGCGCCAGCGGCTCGCCGTTGCGATCGACGATCGGCCCGCGCACTGCGGCAAGCTGGGTTTCTCCCGTATGCTCGTGCAGCGCGAGCGAGTTCAGGTGCGGCCCGTAAAGGGCAACCAGCACCACCAGCCGAATCGCGGCGAGGCCGAATAAGGCTGCCAGCGTGAGTGTGAGTGCTCCGATTCGAGCGCGCCTCTGCTTGAACGAATTATTCATGGAAGCATCACCACCTGCCCACGCCCCGGCGGCGCAAGATGATACTGCGGCGCGAGCGCGCGCAGCCTTTCGTGCGAGCTAAGCTGTGCAGCCGCCAAGCGCAGCCCGCGATTTTCGTCCTGCAGCTTCGCGATATCATCGTGAATCTTCGAGATCCGATAGCCCTCGCGCGTCAGTTCGAGCCGAGTCATCAGTGTTGCGAATCCGACTATCGCGATCAGCGCGCCGAGTACGGCCGGCACGACTTTCGACGGCCGCCGCGTCGGTTTCACGCGTGGACTCATCGCGCGCTCCGTTCGATGCATCGGACTTTTGCGCTGCGTGCGCGCGAGTTGCGCGAGGTCTCGGCCGACGAAGGTTTGATCACCTTGCGCGCGATTGCCGTGTACTCTTCCGAATGCGCGAGATCGCGAAAGCGCTCCTTGACCGGCCGGTCTTCGAGCGAATGATACGAGATGACGAGCATACGGCCGCCAGGGTTGAGCAGCGCCGGACCGTCGCGCAGGAGCGCGGCGAGACTTTCCATCTCGCGATTCACCGCGATGCGCAAAGCCTGGAAGGTGCGCGTCGCGGGATGCGCGCCGCCGCGCCGATGGGCTCCCAGAGCCCGCTCGACGATCGCGCGCAGTTCGCCGGTGGTCTCGATCGGGGCGCGCCGCCGCGCCTCGACAATCATCCGCGCGATTCGCCGCGAGCCGCGCTCCTCGCCATAGGTATAGATGATGCGCGCGAGTTCCTCGGCGCTCTCTTCATTTACTATGTCGCGCGCGCGAACCGTCTGCCGGTCGTCCATCCGCATATCCAACGGACCGTCGAGCCGGAACGAAAACCCGCGATTGGGATCGTCGAGCGCGTAGCTGCTCATGCCGAGGTCGGCGAGCATCGCGTCGGCGCCGTCGAAGTGATGATGCTGCATGACGCTCGCAACCTCACCGAAGTCCGCGCGCTCGAGCACGACGCGATCGCCGAACTCCACCAGCCGGTCGCGCGCGACGGCCAGCGCCGCCGCGTCGCGATCCAGCCCGAGCACCCGCGCCTTGGTGGCGCGTAGCATCGCCTCCGCATGCCCACCCGTCCCAACTGTAACGTCGACGAACGCGAGCGGACCGTGTGCGGACAGCAGCCCGCACACCTCCTCCACCATCACCGGCACATGCCACCGGTCCGCTGCGTCGTCTTCGTCTCTCACCGCTAAATTCATCGCACGTCACAGACCCAGCTTCTCGAAAAATTCCGGGTCCATAATTTTTTCCTCGGCGGCTTTCAAAACCTTCTCGAGGATTTTCTTGTCCCAAAGTTGAAAGTGATCCTGGCGCGCCGAAAACGTCACCTCGCGATCGAGCTTCGCGTAGCTGCGCAGCGTCGTTGGGATGAGAATCCGTCCCTGCCGATCGACCGGCACTTCCTGCGCGCCGCCGATGAACAACGTCTCGAACGCCTGCACGCGCGGATCGAATCGCGGCTTGGTTTTTAGATTTGCGTTGAGCGTGTCCCACTGACTCGGCGGATACAGCGCCAGGCACCGCTCTCCGTCGTAGGGAAAGTTCGTGATATAAAGACGATCGTGATTTTCGCGCTGCAATACTTCGCGAAAGCGGGCCGGGATACTCACCCTCCCCTTCTCATCGATCGAATGGTCAAACCGACCACTAAACACCACGATTCCTCCCCAACGCCCCACAACATCCCACTGTGCCCCACTTCAGTCAAGCAAAACGCGCGTCCCGAGATGTAATAAACTGAGTATTAACTCGAATAGTCATTAGCGAATTAAAAGCGAAACTAGGATTCGCACTGGCTATTCGACGCGAAGCTCATCCTGAAGTTGCATCTGCCGAAATCGGGCGGCACGCACCCGCATTGAAAAAACCTCAGCTTGACAGCGACGGCATTCATTGGCGAAACTCGCGCCGATTCGTCGAACGATCCCTGCATTTGAAATTCGCAGACGCCTGAACCAGAAAGGGCCGGGAGAGAGAGGTTAGATGAAGAAGGGAAATTCTTGGCTGCGAAGCGCCGCAGTCGTTGCAACGGGCCTGATAGTGACGGTGCTCGTCATCAGCCCCGCCGCTTATTCAAAAGGGAAAAAGAAAAAGGCCGAGGTGACGCCCACCGAAACGATGACGCCGACTCCGACGCCGACCCCCGAAGTTCACGTGTGGAACTTCGATCAGGACAAGGCGGGCGAAGTGGCGTCGGGATGGAAAGCGGTGGAAGGCGACTGGCAGGTGATTGCCGATCCGAGCGCGCCGAGCAAGCCTAATACATTCGGGTTGCCCGCGGGCCGGATGGTCAAGTCGCTGATGAGTGCGCTTGCCTATTACCCAATGGCGATTCAAACCGACCCGACTGAGTATTCCGACTTCACTCTCGAAGCTCAGTTCAAATCCGCGGGCGGACGCTTCGATTGTTCCGGCGGTCTCATCTTCCGCTACGTCGACGACAAAAATTTCTACCTGCTTTCCGCGGGATGCCCCAGCGATTACTTCGCCCTTTCGCGCATGACCAATGGGACGCTCGTCGGCCTCAAGCAGAGCGTGGTGCCGACCGACAAGGACACCTGGTACCGCCTGAAGGTGACGGCCCAGGGTGGACACTTCAGTTGTTACGACGACGACAAGATGATTTTTGATTTCGACGACAGCAAGATTGCCAAGGGTCGAATCGGGCTGTGGGCGCAGGACGATTCGCAGGCGCAATTTGACGACGTGAAAATCACCGTGCTTGGCGCGGGCGACAGCGGCGCCGCGCCCGCGCCTGCGGCCTCCTCCTCACCGTAGCGCGAAAGATCTTCGCCGGCGCCCGCATGACGTAGTTGCATGCGGGCGCCTGGCCACTTACTCTGAAGCTTGATGGAAACCACTCAAGAAAAAGCGCGGGTCGAAGTTCGCGTCGAGCCGCTGCGCGGACTACCGCTGATATTGGAAGTCGCAGGCGGAGTGGGCCGCTCACTCGGCCTGACGCTGCTGTGGGGCCTCGAGATCGTCCGCGATTCGTACTTTCGCCTGCTCGATCGTCTTAACGTCCGTCCGCGCCACAAACGCGCGAGCGCATTTCCTCCAGGCCAGCCCAAGAAACAGCGCAACACCGCACCGACGCGCTAGCACTCGCTCTCCCTGCTACACCCGATCCTCTTCGAGCACTCGCGCCAAATAGTGCGCCAGCTTGTCGTCGAGCACTCGCACCAGTGCGTCGGTCTGCGCGGCCTGCGTGATCTTCAGAAATCCTTCGAGGCGATGTTCCTTGTCGTGAGCCTGAATCAGCCGCGCAATCATGCTTTGGGACAGCGCCGCCAGCTTGATTTCTAGCGCGCGGCGAATCGCCTCCATCGTGTCCTCGAGTTCCGCCTGTGGCGATGAAGTGCCGAGCTGAAAGCCGCAACTGGCGCATCGCGGTGCCGTCTCGGGCGCGATCGCATCGCCCAGCTCGCATCGCGTGATGCGCGCGCTCAGCTCCGCGACCCGCGCGCCAAGCTCGGCGCCTTCAGTACGCCCCAGCGCAGCGATCGCGTTGAGCCGCGCCAGCGCGTCGAAGTAGCGGCGCGCGTCAGCAGCGGCGAGCGCGATCCGATCCATCTTGTCGCGCCATCGCGCATGCGCGCTCAGGTAGCACTGCACATAAGTCCATTTGAATTTCTGGAAGCGCGCTTCGAGCGCATCGAGACTGCGCGGCGGGCCTGTCAGAATTCGCGGACCAAGCTCGACTCGTAGCAACTCGCACTCGGTCTCCAGCGAAACGATTGTCGTATGCTCCCAGACATTCTCCCTGATGCCGGGTTCGTCGGACGCCGCGCGCAGTCCGGTCGCAGCCAGGTACTCGCGCATCGCGCGCATCCGCGGGATTGATTCGGCCGCGGCAGCAAGAACTTCATATGCGCCGGCTATTTGGATTGCCGACGCGAGGTAGGATCGATCGGCGGCCGCCTCGAGCATCGCGGTCGCACCCGATTCCGCCAGCGCAATGTATTTTGCGATTGCCGCAGTGTTCGCCTCGGGCATCTCGAGGTTCGCCTCTCGCAGCGCCGACGCGAGCACCTCGCGCGTACGCACCGCCCCTTCGACCGCAAGCGCCATCGAGTCGTCGAGACCGTTCAGGCGAACGGCGAGACTCGCGCGGTCGCGCGCGATTGTAAGCCGCGGATCGAAGCCCCGCGCGAGCACGAGCGCTGCGTTGAACGCCGCCAGTTCGGGCGCACCAGCTGCCTCCGGGTCGAACCGCGCCGCGTCGTTCTCCAGGCGGATCACGCCGCCGGTGGCAACTTCCAATCGGCGCAACATTTCGCGAACGGCCGGAATTGCTTGCGCATCGGGCGCCGCGCCGCATGCGACGATCGGCACCCTCGACTTGATCTCTTCGATTCCGAGCGCAACAGGCTCGCCGCAGACGTTTTCGACGACGAGCGAATCGGCGATTTCGCGCGCGAGGTCCTTCTCGTACCCGCGCAGACGGGCGATGGAATCGCGCACGATCTTCGACGCAGCGCGCCCCGTTTCCGCCAGCAATCCATCGACAAGTTTCGAGATCTCGGCGTTCATCGTAAGGTCCGGCGGATAAATCAGCCGCGCCGATGACCCCGCTTCGCCGTCCGACGACGCGAGAGCCTCACGCGCGAGGCGCGACAACGGTACGATTGCGGCGCAATCGGCGCCATTGCCGTCGGGAATACGGCGTGCGGCGATCGATCGAAGTGCTCTAAGCGCCGCCGGATGAAACGGGAAGATCGCGTCGGGCGCCAGTCCCGCAGTATCGATTCCAGTGTAGGCGTTGCCGACCTCGCGCTCGGCGTCCTCGAACAGCCGGCGCGCTCGCCGGACTGCGATCACCGTCTCCTCGTTTGCGTCGCGCGGCGCCACCGCCAGCGGACGCGTCGCGTCCGGACCTACCGAACGGCCCGCCGCGATGACGGTGAACTTCACTTGCTTGAACGACGCCGCAACCTGCGCCAGCATCGCGAAGAAATCCGTCACTGATGCGCTCTGAGACGTGCCAAAATCAATCGCGACTGTCACCGCGGTGATTCCAGTGCGCCGCGCGCTCTCCAGCCCGACATTGAACGCCGCCGCTCCGCGCAATTGGCGGAAGAGTTCGCCCGAACGCGGGTCGCCGCCGATTTGTTCCGCCAGCACACTCAGCAGGAACAACTCGACTTCGGCGCCGTCGATTCGCCCAGCCAGCTCGAGGCCGCAAACGAGACGCCGCGCATTTTCCGCATCGAGCGCACCGGCCCGGCGCTGCAGCGCGATTACGTAATCAAGAAAATGCGTCTTGCCGCATCCTGCCGGTCCGCCGATCCAGAACACGCCGCCTTGCGGGCCTTCGAGATGTTGATTGAGTACTTGCCAGGATCGTTCAGCTGCGCGCGTGAACACGTAGCTGGCGACGGTCGAGACGCGCGGCGAGGTCTGCAGTTCCAATCGATCGGGCGCGGGCGGCTCGAGCTCGAACCACCGTCGCGCGCGCCGCTCCGCTACTTTCACCCGATCCATTCGCAGAGACTATCGCAGTAGTAACTATCAAAATGTCACTTTCAGCGAACAAAATATCAACTTTCTGTCACTTCGAGAACCAACTCACTTTGAAAAGCTAGTCGACTCGAATCAGCTTGTGCTTGATCGCGTAGCGAACCATCGCCGCCGTCGAACGCAGTTCGAGCTTCTGCTTGAGATTGTCGCGATGCGCTTGCGCCGTCTTCACGCTGATGCCGAGGCGCTTGGCGACCTCCTTGGTAGTCGCGCCCTCGCCGATCAACTTGAGCACTTCGCGCTCACGCCGCGTCGGACTCGCGCCGCGCGAGGAGTTCGCCGATGCGCCGTTTCGCAGGCGCGCGAGCACGATTGGCGCGACGGTCGGACTCACGTAACGGCGCCCCGAATGTACGGCGCGCACCGCACTCATCAACTCCGCCGTCGCGTCGGTTTTCATCACGTATCCCGCCGCGCCCGCCTCGCTGAGCGCTTCGATCACATATTCCTCGTCGTCGTACTGGCTAAGCATGACCACTTTGCAGGCCGGCGCTTCTTTGGCGATTCGATACGCCGCAGACAGCCCGCCGATTCCCGGCATCCCGATGTCCATCACCACCACGTGCGGTTTCAGTTGCGCGGCAATCGCGACGGCCTGCTCGCCATCCGATGCTTCCGCGACGATTTCGCATTCCGGCGCGAGCACCATCCGCAGTGCCTCACGCATGATCCGATGGTCATCGGCGAGCACCACGCGGATCCGCTCGCGGCCTTCCATCAGGCGGACTCCGGGATTTCGGCGGTCAGCGTGGTGCCGGTTGCATGAGATACCAGTGACAATCTCCCGCCCATCAACTCCAATCGCTCGCGAATGCCCGCGAGGCCGATACCCTCACTGCGGCCTGCGCTCATCCCACAGCCGTCGTCGGCGACGGAGACCCGCACGACCGAGTCGCCAGTCACGATCGTGATTTGGACCGATTTGGCGCGCGCATGCTTGATCACGTTCGACAGCGCCTCGCGGACCACTTGGAAACATAGCTGCTGGATAGGGCGCGACACGCTGGCGGCCGCGCCATCGCAGGTCAACCTCGCTTTCACGCCCGCGCGAGTCAGTCGATCGAACTCGCGCTCGATAGCCTCGTTGAGCGACGCGCTGCCAAGAGTCGTCGGACGAAGCTCGCGGGTCTTGCGGCGCAACTCCTCTTCGACTTTCTTGAAAATCGGGCGCGCCGCATCGTGTGGACCGTCAAGCGCAATTTTCGCCGCCGCAAGCAACTGCGCCTGGTCGTCGTGAAGGTCGCGAGCGATCCTGCCGCGCTCCTCGTCGATCGCCGCGAACATTCTGAGTGCAAGCTGGCGCACGAGCCGGTTCCTGCGCGCCGCTTCACGCTCCAGCATCCAGCTCATCGCAAACGGAGTCAGCCGATCGACGATTGCTTCCGCCTTTGCCGCAGATGCGTGCGTATCGCGAGAGGCCAGCGCGATCGCGCCACCCTCAAACGGAATACACACGTAGGGGCCGCCGAAATATTCGTCTTCGAAGTACCTGGCGCCATCGGTAGCGCGTTCGTGGCGATCGCGCCAACGCGCAATTATGATGTGGCGTTGGAAACTTTCCTCCAGCGCGTTGATCCTGCCCAAGTCGAACGGTTCCTGACCGGACGAAGACGCGGCGACCACGAATGAGCCATTGTCCGAGATTGCGACCACCCACCGATCGAAGCCGGCGCCGGCGGCGACGAGATGGCCGAAGAGGCCGAATCGTTCGCTGGGCTGCGCGCGTCGCGCGGCGGCAACCGCTTCATCAAGGTAAGTCGCGGCTGCGCGTTCGTGTATCAGTTCCTGCTTTGCGCCGGCAGCCAGGCGCCCGCTCTCTGCGCCGTGCGCGCGCCAAAACTCGACCGAGGCGCGCGCTGCGGCGAGGGCGATCTCACCGAAGACAGCATGAGCCACGAGTTCAAGCGTGGTATCCAGTTCGCTGCGGGCGCGATTCAGCCGCGCCACAATTACGACTCGGATCGTCCTCACGCCGTCGGCGAATGCCGCTGCAGCGAGCTGATGTCCTTTGCTGATGTTTTCGCTTGGGGCGATTGCGCCGATTTCGTCCGCGCTCAACACGATCCTTTCGATCGATTCGATTGAACCGGCGACACTGCGCGCCCGCTTCTTCCCCGACGCGGCGGCCGCGTCACCGATCCGATTCTCGAGAGCGGCGAGAATCGCGTTCAGCCCCGGGTCCCATCGCGAGTCTCCGTCGGGCGCATACACAACTTCGCCGGCGCCTACGCCGCCGGATCGAAACGCGATAGCGCATCGCTCAGCCGCGAGCGTCGCGGCGCCAAGCTCGGCGATAGCGGCGACGCGGTCTCTGAGAGAAGCTGCCTGCGCCGGCGGTGGCGGCACGACAACTGTCAGTCGATTGCGTTGTCCAACAGTGTTTCGCAAGATTCCTCTGCCACACAATGACAGAGGAAAACCGCTGCTCTAAGGAGGATGGGACCAGATACTGCGCGTCGAGTAACGCGGGGAACAGTTTGGGTGAGGGGACGATAGCGTCCCCCCACCCGGCGGGATTCAGATCACGGAATCAGGTTCCAGAAGTCGTCGCACAGATGATCTGCGCTGAAGCTTCCACTGGGTTCTACAACCGGAGTCGGCGGAATCAGCGACTGGAACTGGTCGGTAGTCGAACTGTAGGGCGACCAGGCCGGCGTCGACGGACTGTTGGGATTGCCGGTCGCCGCGAACGTCGTCCAGTAGCTGACCATCGCAGCCGACAATTGCTGCTGGGCCGGTGTGAACTCCGAGAAGAACCCGGTGTCGAACAGATATTGAATCTCGGATCCATGGTACGCGCCCAGCGGGAAGCTCAGGCCGGCAGGCGGCGGCTGAGGCGGCGCATTCTCGTCGTTGAACTCGTACGCATAGGTGGTGGTGAAATTCGAGAGCGACATGTCGCCATTGCGCGCCGAGCAGGCAAAGATACCGTCGGTGCCGGAAGCGCCAAGCGCTACGCCGCCGCTTGGAAAGGCTGCAAACGGGTAGACCGCCTCGACAATCGGGCCGAGAGCTGGTCCCCACAGCGCGATGACAGCGGCGTCATATTCGGGCTCAGTCAGGATCGGATTGCCAGTGGCGTCATACGCCTCGGCCACGAAGATGCGCCATTCGTCGTGATTGGTTCCCGCGATCACCGGGACCTGGTTGAAACTGCCGTCCGCAAACGCCTGCGCCGGCGTCTCCGTCAGCAATGTACCGTCGACGAATGCGTACAGAGTGCCGGGTTGGAGGCTCACCAGTTCGGTGTTCGGAACCGCGCGCAAGCATGCGGCAGTCGAGCATCCGAGGAAGCTCGCGACGGAATCGCCGCCGGGGACCAGGCCGCTGCCCGGGGTCTCTCCGACGGACAACGGAACGATCGACGTTATGAAGTTATCGAACATCAGATAGGAGCCGCTTTCCGAGATCGCATGTGCAAACAGGCCGGCCGCCGTCGGCGAAGCCAGGTTGCAGTACACGCTATGACCGCCGGCGGACTCGCCGAAAATCGTCACGTTGCTCGGATCGCCGCCGAACTGCCCGATATTTCTCTGCACCCAGTTCATCGCGAACTGCTGATCCATCAGGCCGTAGTTGCCCGCGTCGTGGCCCTCGCTGTCGAGCGAGGACTCGGCGAAGAAGCCCAGGTAGCCCAGCCGGTAGTTGATCGTGACGACGATCACACCCTGCTCGACGAGCGGAGTCGGGTCATAGTCGGATCCCGCGCCGCCGGTCAGCCCGCCGCCGTGAATCCAGAACATCACGGGCATCGCGCCGCCATGCTTGTTGGCGTTCTTCTTGAAGTTGGGCACGTAGATATTCAGGAACAGACAGTCTTCGCTGCCCTCGCCGCCCTGAGTACATACGTTGCCGAACGAAGACGCGTCGAGCAGGCCTTTCCATGTGCCGAAAGGCTGCGGCGGCGTCCAACGCAACGCACCGACCGGCGGTGTCGCGTACGGGATTCCAAGAAACTCCGAGATGTTCCCCACGATGACGCCCTTGAGCGGCCCGCTTTCGGTCACGATTGCGGGCGTCTTGGCCTTGGGACCGTTGCCGTTGCCATTTTTGGCAGCATGTTTGCCATGCTTGGCTGCGCTGGCTATCGATGCGCTTCCAACGGTCATCGCGCAGACAAGCGCAAGCGCGATCATCAGTTGGAGTGAGATTCCGGCGAAAACGGCGCGCCGGAAACGTGCGATACGTGCGTACATAGAAATTCCTCCACCGCGTCAGCTCGCCTCTGGACGGGTGGCGAGCGTGTGCGTGCTGCGGGTTATGTCGGAAGCACTGCGGTCCCCAAACCGCGAGTGAACCCCGTGGGGGCGTAGCGAAAACTAAGCCCCGAACCGGTGTTACGGCTCGAATCCGACTACTAGTAGTGCTGCTGCGGGAATGTCAAGTCAGGATTTACGTTGAGAGAAATCCGCGACGCTACCAGTGATGCGCCGCGTCTGACGGCAAACGGAACGCATCCCCTGTAGCGCTGCGACAGCCTCGAGCCGTGCTCAGATGATAGGGCTTTCAGGCAATCTGAATACGCATCTTACCCCGCGCAGGCTTGTTACTTTCCCGCACCTGGATGTTCACGTCGCAGCCAAGCAGCGTCAAGAATTCGCAGAGCCGTTCGATCGAGAATTTTTCCAGCCGCCCTCGCACGATCGCAGAAACTTTGGGTTGATCGACGCCGAGCAACGCCGCTGCTTTGACCTGGCTAAGTCCGCGTCGCGCAATGATCTTGCTGATCTTGATCGCAAGGTTCGCCTTGATGTCGAGTTCATCTGCATCTGGCAGTCCGAGATCTCGAAAGATGTTCCCACTGCTGACTTGGTAATCGATGGACTTATTCATTTGGCGTTGCCTATTTCCTGAGATAAACCCTCTGCGCATGCAACTCCTTAGCGCGCCTGAACCTTTCTTCGATCAGATCGAGGTCGTGTTTCGCCGTGGCAATACCCGATTTTGACTTCTTCTGGAAAGCATGAAGAACGTAAATCGCTTCGCTGAATTTCACAGTATAAACTGCTCGATACGTATCGCCGTCATAGTCTTCAACAATTTCTACGACGCTGGCGCCGCCGAAGCCCTTCATCGGTTTTGCGTCGTGATGTTTTCCTCCGGCCTGCGCAACCTTCAGTGCGAATCCTATGTGCGACCGTGCGGCCCGCGGGAACCTCTTCAGCTCGTCTTTGCTGCTGCGGATCCATACGACCGGCTTCAGCGCTTCCCCTCGCCCGGGTGTCACGTTGGGCAACTTTATGCTCTTAAGGGCATATCGTCAATCTGCCCGTCCGAGCACAAAAACGAAGCCCGTCGTGCAGTTATGGGTGCGCGGAATCTGACGGCTTGGACAGTTCGTCGCCCAGCGCTTTCATCTCGGCGCCGAACGCCGTCCAGTCGCCCGCACGTATCGCGTCCAGCGCGCGATTGTAATGTTGCGCGGCGCTCGTCATGTCCGCTTTCCCCGGTCCTGCGCCCTGCGTGATCGACGGGGGCGCCAGCTGGGTCGTGATTGCCTTGGCGATCGTTGGCGCTGGCGGAGCTTGATTCTCGAATAGCGCTGTCAACGTCAGGTCGAGCGTATCGCCCATCACCACGCGATCGCTGTACGACGCGACCACGCGCTGCAACTCGGGCAACTGGCCGTTCTCGGCTCGGATAAAGAGCGGCTCGACGTAGAGCAGCGAGTCCTGGATCGGAATGACGAGCAGGTTGCCGAGCAGCACCTTCGAGCCCATCTGATTCCACAACGAGAGTTGCCGCGAAATTTCAGGGTTCTGATTGATGCGCGCCTGGATCTGATACGGCCCGTAAAACAGCCTGTCCTTCGAAAATGAATACTCGAACAGATGCCCGTAGTCCGCGCCGTCGCATCGCGCCGCCATCCACGCGATCATATTGTCGCGCCCCGACGGCACCATCGGCAGCATCAGCATGTACTCCGCCTTCGCCTCGCCCGGCAGCCGCATGATCACGTAGTACGGCGTCATCGGCACCGTCTCGCCCGCGTAGTTCTCGCGCGGAAATCCCCACAGGTCCTCTCGGTTATAGAAAACCTGCGGATCGGTCATGTGATAGGTGCGGAAAGTGTCGGCCTGGATCAGAAAAAAATCTTCCGGATAGCGGATGTGCGCGCGCAAGTCCGTCGGCATCGACGCCATCGGCTTGAACATCGCCGGAAAAACGCGCTCCCACGTTTTGATTATCGGGTCGTCGGGATCGGCCACGTAGAAATCCGTGTCGCCCGTGTAGGCGTCGACGACCACCTTCACCGAATTACGGATGTAGTTGATGCCGTCGAGATTGCGCTGCGAGTACGGGTAGTGGTCGCTCGTCGTGTAGCAGTCGACGATCCACACCATCCGACCGTTGAGAATCACGGCGTAAGGATCGCGGTCGATATTCAGGAACGGCGCGATGTATCCGATTCGATCCTTGATATTGCGCCGGATCATGATCTTGCTCTTGTCCACGATATTCTCGGTGACGAGCAAATTGATGTCGCGATAGAAGATGCTGAACAGCAGCCGCCGGAAAAATCCCGACACCGGCACGCCGCCCGATCCGCTGTAATACGAAAAAACGTTGTCGGCGCCCTTGGGATAGTCGAACTCCGGCGTCGCCGAATTGACGACCGCGTAATTGTCGCGCGCCTCGCCAAAATAAATTGCAGGCTGCGTAACCTTTAGCCCCACATCCGACACCGCCGGGATATCCTTCACATAGAATACCGGCAGGCCCTCGGTGTCCTTCTTGTTGACCGGGCTCATCGCCAGTCCCGCGCCATGCGTAAACTTAAGATGCTGATTGACCCAGGTCTGCGCCGTCTCGGGCAGCTGGTCGACATTCATCTCGCGCGGCGACAGCATCACCTCGGTGTACTTGCCCTCGATCCAGTAGCGATCGATATCGACGTCGCGAAAGTCGTAGTAGGTGCGGATTTCCTGCAGCTGGCGGTAGGTATCGATCAGCGGGCGCGGGTCCCACAACCGGATGTTCTTGACTGTCGCCTCATCCTGACCGAGCGCCGCCGGCGTGAGCGTGCCCTGCCCTGCGAACGGCTTCACGTCCACCGTGTCGAGCTTGTACGCATGGCGCGTCGCCGCGATATTGCGCTCGAGGTACGGCTTCTCGACCCTCAGCTCGTCGGGCTTGACCCACAGGCGCTCGATCACGGGCTGGATAAAATTCATGATGAGCGCGGGTGCGAACACGATCACGAACGCGGCGACGGGAATTCTTAGGCCACCCTCGCGCGCGTTGTAGATACACATCACGGCGGCCGCCAGCGACAGCACGACTAGCAGCCACAGCCCCGGCTGCCACAGGATTCGATCGACGTAGCGCAGTCCGAACACGACGCCGTCGGTATGCAACAACAAATCGAAGCGGCCGAGCCAGTAACTCATCGCGCGCTGGACGAAGAACAATCCGAGCAGCACCGACAGATGCGCCGCGGCGCCGGGCGCTACACGCGGCGGCGTTTCCTTGAAGTCGAGCGCACCGCGCGCCCAATAGACGGCGATGCCCATCCCGGCCGCGAGCACGATCAGCACCAGGAACAGGTCGCGGATTTCCTCGAGCAGCGGCACCGTGAAAACGTAAAAGCCAATGTCATTGCCGAACGCCTGCTCGACGATCCCGAACGGCACGCCGTAAAGTCCCTTGAGGTAAGTGTCCCAGCTGGCCGCCTCGCCCTGTGCAACGAACAGCGCGAGCAGCGCCGCGCCCGCCGCGACGATTACGCGCCACGGCACGCGCTCGCCGAGCGCGCGAATCAGCTCCGGCAGATTGACCTCGACCATCTCGTCGGGACGGCGCACTACCCGCAGCCGTTCGTGGTTACGGCTCCCGCCGATCGCGATCAGCCCGCTCACGAAAATCGCGCTGAATGCGATCAGCCACACGACCAGGAAGATCGCGATTTCCGCTCCAACGGTTGTATTGAAAACGCCGGCGAAGCCGAGCGTTCCGTACCACAGGTAGTCGACCAGCAGCTGGTCGAGAAAGCTCAGCGCCAGTAGCGCAACGATAACGACCGCCGCGACGACGATCAGGATATTGCGGGGCCGCATCAGCGTGCTTTGCTATTCGCCCCGGCCAATTTGGCTGACGTGCTCACGCACGACGTCGGGTGGGCAGAGCCAGATGAACACTTTGAGCGTGAGGTAGCCGACGAGCAGCCAGTCGAGTTCGCCGACTATCGGGATCATGTCGAGCTCGAGCGCGGGCGGTGTGAAGATCAGCAGCACACCCATCCACGGCACCATCTTCGCCAGCCTCGGCACGCGCTCATCGCGCATCAGCCGATAGAACACGCGCACGAATTGCGGCAGGTACATGACGAGCCGGCTGAGTTGCATCGGCCCGAGAAACTGCATGCGAAGAATCTTCGAGAACATTGTCTTGACCCGCTAGCATCATACTCTAGCACAGCCCGCCGCCGAAGATGCGAGGATGAAGGCGACCTCGTTTTTGTTACAATTAATGGAGAGCGAGGAGGATCGAGCGGAGTGAAGAGGCACATGGCGCTGGGCGATTTTTTGGTCGCCTACCTGCGCAAGATTGGCGTGTCGCACGTCTTCGGCATCCCCGGCGACCTCGCGCTCAAGCTTTTCTTCGCGCTCGGCCGCAAGCACGGGATGAAAATCATCACGCTGTCGCATGAGCCGGGCGTCGGCTTCGCGGCTGACGGCTATGCGCGCGCGACCGGCAAAATCGGCGTCATCTGCGTCACCTACGGCGCCGGCGGCCACAACATGGTGAATCCCGTCGCCGGATCGTTTTCGGAACGCGTGCCGATTCTGATTTTTTCAGGCGGCCCGGGCGAAGAGGAGCGCAAGCTCGGCACTCTAATTCATCATCAGGCGCGCGAGATCGAATCGCAGCGCCGCATCTACAATGAAGTCACGTGCGCGTCCGCCGTGCTCACCGATCCGCGCACCGCTGCCGACGAGTTGCATCGCGTCGTCAAACAAATCTGGGCCGATCAACGGCCCGGCTATGTCGAGATCCATCGCGACATGGTCGATCGGCAAATCGAAGTCCCCGAAGAACTCATCGAATGGGACGGGCGCCTGCACTTCCAGGAATCCGACGCGCGCAAGGTCGACGAAGCGGCGCACGAGACGGCCGCGATGTTCAACGAGGCGCGCAAGCCGGTGCTCATCGCGGGCATCGAGATCCATCGCTTCAAGGCGTCGCACGATCTCGTCGAGCTGGCCGAAAAAATGGGCGCGCCCGTGTTCACGACAGTGCTCGGCAAGGGCGCATTCCCGATGGACCATCCGCTGTACATGGGCGTGCACGTCGGCCCGATCAGTCCGCCGTCGATCGTCGCGCGGATGGACGCGGCCGACTTCGTGCTCAACCTCGGATGCCTCAAGACCGACATGAACTTCGGCAATCGTCCGCCGCACGTGATTCAGGGCAGGACGGTATGGGCCGTCGATCGCAAGGTCGAGGTGAAATATCACACCTACACCGACGTCGGCGTGCGCGACTTCACGCGCGCGCTAATGCGCGAGAAGCTGATGCGGCATCATGAGAAGGTCGTCTACGCGGACAATCTGCGCGAGATTGCCGCGCGCAACGGCAAGCCGGTGAAGGTCGCGCAGATTCTGTCGACGGTCAACGAATTCCTGGCCGACAAGCGCGATTACATCGTGGTGGCCGAGTCGGGCGACATGCTGTTCGGCGGGCTGGATATCCGGGTGCCGCACAACAATGCGTACTTCGCGCAGGGATTTTACGCCTCGATGGGATTCGCGGTGCCGGCCGCACTCGGCGCGCAAATCGGCAGCGGACTGCGACCGCTCGTGATGTGCGGCGACGGCGGCTTCCAGATGACCGGCCCGGAAATTTCGCAGGCGCCGGCCAAGGGCGTGAATCCGATCGTCGTCGTGATCAACAACGGCGGATGGGGCATCTTCCGGCCGATTGCCGAGCGCCGCGACCTGCTCGACATTCCGCCGTGGCCGTACGCGCAACTGGCGCGCGATTGGGGTGGCGAAGGTTTCGAGGCCACCACCGTCGAGCAGTTGCGCGACGCACTCCGCGCGGCGCACGACTGCAAATCGTTCGCGATAATCGACGTGCGCGTCGAGCGCGATGACCTGTCGCCGGTGACGGTGAAGTACATCAAGGCGGCGGCGAAGCGCTCGCAGGCGCCGCACGAGCATGCGGCGCGCGGGAATTCGCGCGGATGACGACGGAATCAATCGAAAATTATCGGCGCGCCTATCGCGACTTCCGATGGGAGACGCCGGAGTATTTCAACTTCGCCGACGTCATCGACAAGTTCGCCGAAGATCCGCGGCGCGTCGCGATTCTGTTCGAAGACAGCGAAGGCCGTCGCGCGCGCCTGACTTTCGCCGACATCGCCGCGCAATCCAAGCGCATCGCGAACGTTCTCGCCGGCCATGGAATCCGGCGCGGCGACGCGATTCTGCTGGTGCTGCCGCGGATCACGCTATGGCAGGCCGCGTATATCGGCGCGCTACGACTCGGCGCGATCGTCATCCCATGCACCACACAGTTGCGCGAGAAGGATCTTATCTATCGCGCGAATCATTCCGGCGCGCGCGCGATTATCACCAGTGTAGAGAATGCCACGATGATCGCGGACCTGCGCAAAGAATGTCCCAGCGTCGAGCACTACCTGATTGCCGGCGCGGCGCGCACCGGATGGATCAGCCTGCAGGAGTACATGGGGCACTCTTCACCCGCGTACAAGCCTGCGAATACGAAGTCGTCGGAGCCCGCGATTTGCTACTACACTTCCGGCACGACGCGCGAGCCGAAGGCCGTGCTGCATAGCCACGGCTATACCTACAGCCACAAATTCACCGGCCTCAACTGGCTCGACCTGCGACCTGGCGATATCCACTGGACGACTTCGGACACCGGATGGGCCAAGGCCGCGTACGGCGTGCTGTTCGGTCCGTGGATGAACGGTGTGACGACGTTCATGTACAACGGCCGCTTCGACGTGATCAAAGAACTCGAGATGCTCGGCCGTTACGGCATCACTACTTTCTGCGCGCCGCCGACTGAGTATCGCATGATCATCAAGGAAAACCTCGCGGGCTTCGAATTTCCGAAACTGAGGCATTGCACCGGCGCAGGCGAGCCGCTGAATCCCGAAGTGATCAACGTGTGGCGCGAAAAATTCGGGCTGACGATTCACGACGGCTACGGCCAGACCGAGACAACAATCCTCGCCGCCAACATGCCCGGGATGCGCGTAAAGGCCGGCTCGATGGGTCTCCCCTTCCCAGGCCACGACGTCCGCGTCATCAACAACGACCTTGCGGAGACCGATGTCGACGAGGTCGGCGAAATCGCACTGCGCGTGAGTCCCGAACGACCGCCTTCACTCTTTCTCGAATATTGGAAAAGCGCCGAAGAGACCGCCAGCGTGTTTCGCGGCGATTGGTACCTGACCGGCGACCAGGCGACGCGCGACGCCGACGGCTATCTATGGTTCGTCGGCCGCGCCGACGACGTGATCATTTCCGCCGGCTACCGAATCGGCCCGTTCGAAGTGGAGAGCGCGCTGCTCGAACATCCCGCCGTGATGGAATCCGCAGTAGTCGCTTCTCCCGACGCCGACCGCGGCTCGATCGTCAAAGCTTTCATAAAACTCCGCCCCGGCGCCCAACCCGGCGAGCGTCTGGTCACCGAGTTGCAGGAGCACTGCAAGCGCATCACGGCACCCTACAAGTATCCGCGCGAAATAGAATTCATCGACGAGCTGCCCAAAACAGTCAGCGGCAAAATCCGCCGCGTCGATCTGCGCAAACAGGAAGAGTCCCGCAAAAGAAAATCCGTTTGAGAGCGCACGGCTGACGCGCTAAACGTTGGAGATTAGGAGAAGCACAATGGCAAAGACATTTGGAGCAGAATCAACCGCCGACGAAGTTCTCGAAGGCGTCAATCTATCCGGCAAACGCGTACTCGTGACCGGCGTCTCGGCCGGCCTCGGCGTCGAGACTGCACGATCGCTCGTCGCGCACGGCGCCACCGTGGTCGGCACGGCGCGCGATCTGTCGAAAGCGCGGCGCGCACTGGCGGAAGCGGGCAATCCTGCTGTCGAGCTGGTCGAAATGGATCTCGCGTCGCTCGCCAGCGTGCGCAAGGCTGCGGACGATCTATTGAAGCGCGCCAAACCCTTCGACGCGATCATCGCCAACGCCGGCGTGATGGCGTGTCCGCAGGGCAAGACCGCCGACGGCTTCGAGACTCAGTTCGGCACCAATCACCTCGGCCATTTCGTTTTCGTCAACAAGCTCGTGCCGCTGCTTCACGCGGGATCTCGAATCGTCACGCTCTCTTCTGCCGGTCACCAGATAAGCGACGTCAACCTCGAGGACCCAAATTTCGAGCACACCGAATATCAGCCGTTTACCGGATACGGCCGCTCGAAGACCGCGAATATTCTGTACGCGGTCGCGCTCGACAACCGGCTCAAGGGACGCGGCATCCGCGCCACGTCGATTCATCCCGGCGGAATCCAGACCGAGCTCGGGCGCCATATGACGCCGGAACTCGTCGAGCAGATGATGGCGCGCATCAACCGCGACGCAAAACCCGGCCAGGCGCCGGCGTTCCGCTTCAAGAGTGTTCCGCAAGGTTCGGCGACGTCGGTGTGGGCCGGGTTCGTTGGGCCGGCGGACGCCGTCGGCGGACATTATTGCGAAGACTGTCACGTGTGCGAGATCAATGACGACGCGAACTCGCGCGTCGGCGTGCGCTCATACGCGCTCAACCTCGATCACGCCAATGCCCTGTGGCGCAAGAGCGAAGAGATGGTCGGCGAGCGCTTCACGTTGTAGAGAATTCGCACCGCGGCATCGCAATGGCATCGAGCGACCAGTTCCCGCCTGCGCCAACCACGCGTCGCGAAGATTTCCAGGAGACCCTGCACGGCGTTGTCGTGCCGGATCCCTATCGATGGCTCGAAGATGGGCGCGCGCCGGAGACGCGGGCGTGGCTCTCCGCGCAGAATGACTACTCCCGGCTCCTTCTGGACATCCCGGTCCGCGAACGTCTCCGCTCGCGGCTGAGCGAGCTGATGAAAGTCGATGAGATGGGCTTTCCGTTCGAGCGGCGCGGTTACTACTTCTATTCGCGACGACGCGCCAATCAGCAACACGCTTCGATCTGCCGGCGCCACGGCCTGCATGGTGACGAGGAAGTTCTGGTCGACGCAAATACCCTGAGCGCCGATCACATGACCGGCGTTCACATCGTCACGATTTCCCGCGACGGGTCTACGCTCGCCTACGGCGTGCGGCGCGGGGGTGAAGACGAGTTCTCGATCAGCGTGCTCGATGTTGCGTCTCGCCGTGTCTTGCAAGACGAGTTTCCGAGGGCGAGATACAACAACAACGGATCGTGGAAACATGACGGCAGCGGTTTCTACTACGTAGTCAGAACCGAAGCGGGTCCGCGCGTCAGATTTCATCGCATGGGCACGCAGGTTTCCGAAGACCGCGAAATAGTCGGATCGAATTGGGGACCCGATCGATGGGCCGCCGCGCGCGTGTCGGACAACGGTCGATACCTGCTGATCGGCTGCGGCTATCGTACTGCGAGCACGAAGAGCGGCGATCGCAACGACCCGTATTTTCAGCGGCTCGACCCCGAGGGCGAGATCATCCCGATCGCCGACGACCTCGACGCCTTTTCGATAGGCTCCGACGCCGGCGATGCGTTCATCATGCTGACCAACTGGCAGGCGCCGAAGCGTCGCGTCTTTCGCGTCGACTTCGACAATCCATCGCGCGAGAATTGGCGCGAGATCATCCCGGAGGGTCCCTCGACGATCGAGAGCATGGCGACTGTTGGCGGAAAATTGGTCCTCGCCTATCTCGAAGATGTGCACTCGCGCGTTCGCGTGTTCGAACCGGACGGAACCTTCGTGCGCGAAATCGAGTTGCCGGGCCCCGGCGTCGCCGCGGGATTCAGCGGACGATGGGAACGCACCGAATCGTTTTTCTATTTCAGCTCGTTCAATCATGCGCCGACGATCTACCGGTACGATCTGGCGACCGGGGCGCGCGATGTTTGGTGGCGCGAACAAGGTGCGCCCGACCTCTCGCAATTCGAATTGAAGCAGGTCTGGTATCCGTCGAAGGACGGCACCAAAATTCCGATGTATCTCTTCCACAAGCGCGGGCTCGCGCTCGATTCCGCACGGCCGACGATGCTCACCGGTTACGGCGGATACAACCTCAGCATGCTGCCGGTTTACTCGACGATGGCGACCGTTTGGGCTGAGGCGGGCGGCGTTTTCGCGTCAGCCAACCTCCGGGGCGGCGGCGAGTTCGGCGAGGAGTGGCATCAGGCCGGCCGCCGAGAGCGCAAGCAAAACGTGTTCGACGATTTCATCGCGGGCGCCGAATGGCTGATCGCAAATCACTATACGCAACCGTCGAAGCTCGCGATTTCCGGCGGAAGCAATGGCGGTCTGCTGGTTGGCGCCGCTCTGACGCAGCGCCCCGATCTGTTTCGCGCCGTCGTCTGCCATCGGCCGGTGCTCGACATGATGCGTCATCACAAGGACCCGATGGGTCATTACTGGATCGGCGAATACGGCTGCGCCGACGACGCAAAAGATTTCCCATACCTGCTCGCGTACTCGCCGTATCACAATGTGCGCGCCGGAACGCGTTACCCGGCGGTGATGTTCGTCACCGGCGATTCGGACACGCGATGCGATCCGATGCACGCGCGGAAGATGGCGGCGATGCTTCAATCGGCGACAGCGTCGAAGAACCCAATCATACTTCACTACCGCGCCGAAGCGGGGCATATGGGCACACTGCCCATGGACGCGACGATCGATGAGCTCGCCGATCAGCTGGCGTTCCTGTCGCGCGAGCTGGACATGCCGGTGCCGTGAGCCTAGCTCCGCACGCAAGTCATTCAAGACGAGGAAACAGCGCGAGCGCGTTGCCGCGTCCGATGGCGCGGAAGTCTTCCGGCGACAACAACTTGCTGCTCAACAATTCCGCCAGATGCGCCGACACGATCGCCTCGGGCGTGTGTACGTAGTCGCTGCCGTAGAGGATGTGCGAGCGTTCCGTCATCTCGAGTAGCGGCGCGAGCGCATTCGAGCCGGACGAGCCCGCGAGGTCGTAATAGAGTTTGCGCAGATGCTCTTCAGTGTTGATCGGAGCACCCGCGCTGCCGCCGGCGAGAGCGCGACCGAACATGCCGATTCGCCGCGCGAGGAACGGCAGAGTACCGCCCGCGTGAGGCACGATGATGCGAAGTTTGGGACAGCGCGCCGTCGTCCCGCTGAATATCAGGTTGACCACCGCGCGCGTGCTGTCGAAGGTGAACTCAAGCATCGGACGCGGATATCCGAGCGCGCTCTGCTGCCAGCATATCGGCGACGTCGGATGAATGAAGACCACTGCGCCGCGGCGATTGAGCTCGTCGAAAACCGGATCGAGCCGTTTGTCGCCGAGATACACACCGTTGAAGTTGGTGAGCATGACGACGCCGTCGAGTTTCAGCGTATCGAGCGCATACGAGATCTCGCTGAGCGCGCCGTCAACGTCCGGCAGCGGCAGACTGGCGAAACCGCCAAAGCGACCGCGATGCTCCCGAATCGTGCGCGCGGCAAACTCGTTGACCGATCGCGCGAGCAACCGCGCTTTCGCATCGTTGCCGAAATGCACTCCCGGCGAAGACACCGAGAGCATCCCGGTCGCGATGTTCATCCGGTCCATCATCGCGAGCGTCGCCTCGACGCTCCATTGCGGCGCGGGAAACCCGTCCGGCCAGGCCCCGATCGCGTCGATCATCTGCTCGCGATACTCGGGGCTCAGATAGTGGAAGTGGACGTCGATACGGTCTTTGAACTCAACTGTCATGGTGGCCTCCGGTGGCGTTGCAACTACTTATAGTCCCACCGCCAGCTTGAGTTCGAACTATCCACGCAGGCGCGCGCTCATGCTGGCTTGAACGGCGCCAGCCCGAGGAGCTGTTCGCTCAAATTCCAGAGACGCTCCGCCAATTGCGGATCGACCGCATGGGGCATCACGCCGACCGGAGGCGATCCGATCACATTTGCCGCGAGCGGTTCGGTGACCAGCCGAGCGACGTCGCTATCCTGGCAATAGACGCCACCGATGCCCGCGAGCTGCGGGCTCGTCGCGCACCAGACGCTGGTCGCCGCGCCTTGCTGCGCCGTCTTCATGCTCCGTGAAGGATCGATGATGGGTTTGCCGTCGTCGTCGACCAGGCCCATCGCGCGAAGCGCCACGGGCGCGAGATGCCTGGACAAGCCAGTGCCCACGATGCTGCCGGGATGGAGCGAGAAGGCGCGAACTCCGTGCGCGCGGGCTCGCTCGTCCATCGCGACCGCGAACAGGATGTTGGCCGTTTTCGACTGGCCGTAGGCCGTCGACGGAATATATTCGCGACGCTCGAAGTTGGGGTCGTCGAAGTCCATTGGCGCGCGGCTGTGCGCCCACGCCGAAACCGCGACGACGCGCGCGCCGTTCGCCCGGCGCAGTGCGGGCCACAGGCGCATCGCGAGCTGGAAGTGTCCGAGATGATTCGTCGCGAAGTGCAGCTCGAAGCCTCGAGCATCGCGATTCAGCGGCGCACCGCCAACACCGGCGCTGTTGACGAGGATATGCAGCGGCTGGCCGGTGGCAACGAACTTCGCGGCGAAGGCGTCGATCGAGGGCGGATCGATCAAGTCCATCGCCTCGACCTCGACGTCGAGCCCTCGCGTCGCGCTTGCGGCCCCGTCGCGATCGCGCGCCGGAACGATCACGCGCGCGCCGGCAGAGCGCAACGTCCGCACGGTTTCCAGGCCGATGCCGGAATGGCCGCCGGTGACGATCGCGATCTTGCCGGACAGGTCGATGCCCTTGATCACGTCGGCGGCGGTCGACGACGCGGAAAAACCGGACCCGATGGGTTTTTGTAAACTTGCCACGATTTCGTACCTCGCGGATTCGAAATGTTCGCTCAGCGATCGATCGTCGCCATGATCCAATCGGCGTAACGCTTGCCTGAGACTTTTCCCGGAGCCATCGCGTCGTCGAGCGCCTTCATCTGCGCGGGTTCGAGCTGGATCGTCGCTGCAGCGACATTTTCGTCGAGATATTTGCGGCGCTTGGTGCCGGGGATCGGCACGATGTCCGCGCCTTGGTGCATCAGCCATGCGAGCGCGATCTGCCCGGGCTTCGCGTGTGCAGCCGCGGCAATGTCGTGCACGATCCGCGCCGCTTGCACATTGGCGTCGTAGTTCTCGCCGAGGTAGCGCGGATCGGTGCGTCGAAAATCACCGTCCGGATATTCTTCCCCGCGCACGACCTCGCCGGTGAGAAAGCCGCGGCCCAGCGGAGAAAAGGCGACGAGCCCGATGCTGAGCTCGCGCAGAACCGGAATTATTTCCGGCTCGAGATTCCGCTCCCATAGTGAGTACTCGCTCTGCAGCGCGGAGACCGGATGGACCGCATGCGCGCGGCGGATGTTCGCGATGCCGGCCTCTGACAGTCCGAAAAATCGGACCTTGCCCTGCTTGACCAGATCTCCCACCGCGCCGGCCACTTCTTCGATCGGCACCGCCCGATCGACTCGATGCTGATAGAGCAGATCGATGTAGTCGGTGCGCAGGCGGCGCAGGCATCCCTCGACCGCCTCATGGATATGCGCGGGCCGACTGTCGAAGCCGACGATGCGGTTGCCATCGATACGCGATCCAAACTTCGTCGCGATCACTACTTGGTCACGCCGGCCTTCGAATGCGCGGCCGAGCAACTCCTCATTCGCAAACGGGCCATAATTCTCCGCGGTGTCGAAGAAGTTGCATCCAAGTTCGATGGCGCGATGCAGAGTTGCGATCGACTCACGCTCATCCGCCGGATCGTAAGACTGGCTCATGCCCATGCAGCCAAGGCCGATCGCCGATACTTTAAGTCCCTGGGTGCCGAGCTTACGTGTGTTCAAAGTCATGAGTCCTGCCTTCGACTGAAACCAAGCTACGCCCGACCCTCCGGACTGTGAATGCTTGTACGTCCGCATAACTTGCGTGATAGTACGGAAATGCTGGCCGATCCTGTCTCCGACATCCTCAAGCTCACGCGCGCCGAGACCGTCGTGTCGGGCGGCTTCACGGCTGGAGGTGCGTGGGCGATCCGTTTTCCGAAGCTCGAGAAGATCATGTTCTCAGCGCTGGTGAAGGGCAGTTGCTGGCTCTGCATCGACGGCTACGAGCCGCCCGTGCACGTCGAAGAGAACGACGTCGTTCTGCTTTCGGCGCAGCGGCCATTCGTGCTCGCCGGCGACCTGGCGGCGGTCCCGGTGGATGCGGAAGTTTTGTTCGCCGGCAATGCCAGCAGGATCGCGAAACTTGGCGACAGCGAGGACTGCGTTCAAATCGGCGGCTACGTTCGGCTTGATCCCGCCAGCGGATGGCTGCTGGCGGATGTGCTGCCGCCGATAATCCACGTTCAGGCAACTTCACCGCAGACAACGGTGTTGCGATGGCTGCTCGACCAGCTCGTGCGCGAGCGCGCATCCGAACTTCCGGGAGCAAGTCTTGCGTCGACGCAGCTCGCGCAGCTGATGTTCGTCCAGATTCTGCGCGCGCATCTGGGATCATCGGGAACTTTGGCAACCGGATGGCTTCGCGCGGTTGGGGACAAGCGGCTTGCGCCTGCGCTGCGCTTGATGCATGGCGATCCGGGCCGCGCGTGGCACCTAGCGGAGCTGGCGAAGGCTGCCGCCATGTCGAGGACCACCTTCGCTCAGTATTTCAAAATGGTTGCCGGCGTCTCGCCGCTCGCCTACCTCACGAAGTGGCGCATGCGTCTAGCCGAGCGCGCATTGCGCGAAGAAACGACTCCGGTTTCCGTGCTGGCGGGCCGGCTCGGCTACACCTCCGAGAGCGCATTCAGCAATGCCTTCAAGCGCGTCACCGGCAACGCGCCCAAGCGCTACCGTACTGCGGTGCGCGCGTCATCCGGCAGCGCGCGTTGATCGAAATCGCCCGTCATCGCCGAGGAGCTTAGTCGCTAGGTGGGGCTGGCCTGCACTTCGTAGCGCTGACGCAGCACTTCGATCACGTGCGCGGGTGCGCGTCCTGCGTTGCCGTCGAACGGCGGCTGCGGATCGTATTCGATGCCAACCTGGATCGCATGCGCCACCGTATCGCCGGCGACGCGGCGCACGAGATGCAACGCCATGTCGATGCCGGCGGAGACGCCGGCCGCGGTGATTATCTTGCCGTCCTCGACGACGCGCTCTTTTCGCGGATCGGCGCCGAACTCGCGCAGTTTCTCGAGTCGCGCCCAGTGCGTCGTCGCGGGCCGTCCCTTCAGCAATCCGGCCGCGCCCAGCACCAACGATCCCGTGCACACTGAAGTAGTCCACTTCGTTGTCTTGTCGATCTGCCGCACCCATTCGAGCATGTGCGGCTTCTCGCGCACTTTCTCTTCACCGCGCCCGCCCGGCACTAACAGGATATCGGCGCTGGTCACGTCGGCGATCGAATAGTCGGCGACGATTCCGAGCGACTTCGGATCGGCGCGCTTGATGCCCGCGGTCTCACCGACGAACATCACCTCGCCGCCGGGGATTCGGCACATCACCTCGAACGGCCCGATCGCATCGAGCGTGGTCAGGTCATCGAAAATCAGGAAGGCAATCTTCATGGCATTCTCCTCTTGAGATCAGGCACTCAGTTTTTGTTGAAAGCGGCTGCGATATTCGCTCGGCGGCACGTGAAGCCGGCGGATAAACGCGCGGCGCATCGACTCGCGCGTGCCAAAGCCGCACGCCGACGCAATCGAATCGACACCGTCCGCGGATTCTTCGAGCCGCCGCCGCGCCGCTTCGACACGCAAGTTCTCGACGAATTCCCCCGGCGTCACGCCGACTTCGCGGATGAAGACGCGGGCGAAATTGCGCGGGCTCATGGCTGCGCGCCGTGCAAGCGCATCCACGGAAAGATCGGCGGCGAGATGATCGGCAATCCATCCCTGCACGTCGCGGATCGGTTCGCGATCCGCCTGCTGCGTGCTGAGCTGGACAGAAAATTGCGACTGCCCGCCCGGTCGGCGCAGGAACATGACCAACTCGCGCGCCACGGCAAGCGCGACGTCGCGGCCGTGATCGTCTTCGAGCAATGCCAACGCCAAATCGATTCCCGCAGTCACGCCCGCCGAGGTGGAAATTTTGCCGGCGCGCACGAAAATCGGGTCGGTCTCGACCTTCACGGCCGGATACTGAGCCGCGAAAAGCGCGCATAGCCGCCAATGCGTAGTGGCTGGCAATCCATCGAGCAGACCAGCTTCCGCCAGCAGAAACGCGCCGGTGCAAACCGAGCAGAGGCGGCGCGTCCGTCGCATGCTGCCGCGAAGCCATTCGATCAGCGCGCGATCGCGAATCGCATCGGTGGTTCCGATCCCACCGGCCACCAGGATCGTGTCGATCGACCCGCGCACCTGTGCGATCGATCGGTCAGCAATCAGCCGAATGCCCGACGAGGTCCTCAGCGCCCCTGCCTTCGTCGCCGCTATCTCGACAGTGTATGCGGGAACCCGCCAGCCGCGCTCATCGGTGAGCATCCGCGCGGCGCGTCCGAACACTTCGAGCGGTCCGGTGATGTCGATAATCTGCGCGTCGGGAAACGCGACCATCACGATTCGGCGCGTGCGCGAGTTCTGCGATATGCGCGCGATCTTCATGTCGCGATAATCGCGCGCTTTGGGTTTGGCAGCAATAGTTTAGCTGCCACAATTACTGCCAATCCCGCCTACAAGGCGGACATTTCAAGGATGCGGTGTTGGCGGCGGAGCAGGAGCCGCCTCAGCGGAACGCATCGGCAGGGCGCCGCGAAATTTCGGCTCGATCATCAGGAGGCCGACTGCGCGCGACATCGCCACCGACAATGACTCTGCCGGCTCGGTCTCGAGCGGCAGGAAAACCTCGGCGCCCACCGGGTTCGGCGGTTCATCCTCAAGACCGCTGATCTCGCCCGAGTAAATCACGCCGCCGTCGCGATTTCTGAGCTCGTACTTTACGCGCACCACCGATCTCATCGTGAAGTATCGGCCGTGGATGGTCTCGTTCGCGCCGAACCGCTTGTTCACCTCGAACTGTTCGATCTGGGACTCGAGAATATAATCCGAACCCTGGGGCGGTTTGCCGTCACCCGGATTCGAGTCGAGCGCGACCGGCGTCAAGCCGGCGTCGGCGAGTCCCTTGATCAACGCCTTGTTGAAAATGCCGTCCGCATCCGCGACCGTGAGCGAAGCCTGGACGCTGCCGTCGGCGCCAAAGATCTTGCCGGCCTCGAAGTCGCCGCCAAAGTCTCCCGTCGTTGGAGCTACCGCAATCTTCGCCGGTGTAAAAATATTCTGCGATCCGGCCACGAAGTCAGATAGATAGTGCAGGTCGATCCGCGTGCGCGGCGAGTTGCATCCCGTAAGCGCGAGCGTGAGCGCCACGGCACAAACGCAGTCGCAAACGCGGCTACGGTTGAGGCCGCGATACCGCAGGATGCCGATCCCTCCACCAGAAGACGAACACCACCAGCAGCACGATGAATCCGGCAAGACCGATCCATCGCGAAACCTGATGCGCCATCGCCAGCGCCGGATACAACTCGTCTCCCACCAGATAGCCGACCGTAACGACCAGCGAGCACCACACGATCGCGCCGAGCACGTTCCATCCAAGGAACTGGAAGAACGGCATCCCGCACGCGCCAGCCATCGGCCCCGCCATGAAGCGTACGCCGGTGATGAATCGCGCCATGAACACTGCCTTGCTGCCGTGGGTGCGAAAGAAAAGTTGCAAGCGTTCGTAGCGCGTGCGCATGAACGGGAACGTCGTGGCGAGCCGCTCGAGCACCCGTTGTCCGCCGGTGCGCCCGATGACGTAGCCGCAGCAATCGCCGGTGACTGCGCTGATGATCACGACGACATACACCAGTCGCAGATCGAGCAACACTTGCGATGCCAGGAATCCCGCCGCGAGCATCACGGTTTCCTCTGGCACCGGCACGCCGAGGTTGCCGACGAACACGGCGACGAAAATGCCGAAATACCCCCACGTCGCGAGCAGGTCCGCGATGTGTGCGGGGTCGGTCAACCCATGCATTGAAAATCCATAGCTTGCTGGATTGAGTCTGCCAGCGTAGAAAGCTTTTGACTAGTCAGGTGTCAAAATTACGCGTCACAAAACACGGTATTTCAAGATTCCACGGTAACCAACGAAGGTTTCTTGAACACGAAAAACTTATAACCAAAGAAGTTCGTGAACAGCGTGAGCCCGGCGCCCGAGATTGCGCCGATGTTCGCCCACAACTTCGGAATGAAGCCGTGCGGCGCGCCGATCACGTTCACGATCACATCCGCACCCGCGACGTTCACGCCCACCGCGATCAGCGTCACCACCATGAACGACACGAACTCGCGCCGCGCGTCGGCAGCGTTCGCCGTATTGAACGTCCAGTACTTGTTCCACACATAGCTGTTGAGCACGCCCAGCGTCACCGAAATTGATTTGAAGGCAAGAAATCCGCCGCCCGACGAAATGCCGGTTATCAGCATCAGAAAATTCAGGATGCCAAAATCGAAACCGGAATTCAGAACTCCGACCTCGGCAAATTTTGAAAATTCAAATAGCGAGGGAAATCGATCCGAAATCGCGCCCACCACCAGCAACCCGATCCCGAACAGCGCGGCGAGAATCACCGGTAATAGAACCAGCGGGACCCTGATCAATATCCCCAACCCAAGGTTTATCACTACCGGGATTGCCAGCGCGCCCGTCAGAAATCCGACGAGCAGCGCGAGCGTCAAGTCGCGCGTCAAAACGCCGCTGCCGTCCGAGCCGTTAAACCTCAGTGATGCCATCTGTCGCGATTTCGGATACAGAGTAGGGATCAAATCGGGCGAACGCTATAATGCCTGAACAGGAATCGACCGCTTTGCCTCTGATCAAGCAAGACCACGTACCAACCGCGCCCGATCTCGCGCGGACTCGGCCTCGTCTCGCTATCGTTGTTCCATGCTTCAACGAAGAGCTGGTGATCAGCGAAACCGTCCATCGACTCGTAGCAGTGTTGCGCGATTTGCTGGAGAAGGAACAAGTGGCGGCCGAGAGTTTCCTATTTTTTGTCGACGATGGAAGCGTAGACAAAACTTGGGACCTCCTGTGCGAACTCAACAACTCCGATCCTGAAGTCAAAGGACTCAAGCTCGCGCGTAACTTCGGCCATCAGAATGCTGTACTGGCCGGCTTGCTGACAGTTCGGCATCGCGCCGACTGCGTCATCTCGATGGATGCCGACTTGCAGCACGACCCGCAGGCTATCTACAGCTTTCTCGACAAGTACCGTCAGGGCGCGGACATCGTGTACGGGGTCAGGCGCGACGCCGGCAACGCCTCACTATCGAAGAAGCTCGGCTCGTCGCTCTTCTACTGGCTGATGACCTCGATGGGCGCGAACGTGGTGAAAGACCATCCGGACTACCGGCTGATCTCCGCGAAAGTTCTGGATACGCTAGCCGACTATAAGGAGGTCAACCTGTTCCTGCGCGGCATCTTCGCGAATATGGGTTTCAGATCGGAGGTCGTCTATTTCGACGTACACGATCGCGTCGCCGGCACGACTCACTATTCGTGGCGAAAAATGATCGCACTCGCGCTGGACGGCGTCACCTCATTTTCCGTCGTCCCGCTGCGAATCATCGCCATAGGCGGTATGTTGATAACGCTCGGTGCATTGGCCGTAGCAGTGTTCATCGTATTCAGCGCGCTCCGCGGTGACGTCGTTCCCGGCTGGTCATCGACTGTTCTTCCTATCTACGTGCTGGGGGGCATTCAGATCATGACTATAGGTCTGGTCGCTGAATATATCGGCAAGATCTATTCCGAGGTGAAACACCGGCCACGTTTCATCAGCGAGCAAGAGCTGTCCTGATTTCGCGATAAGTCCAGGCGTGGAGACTGCTAACTCATCGGCTAAGGCGACCGGCCCAATCGGTAAGAGCCGCGTCATCCTCTGGTCTTCGACGCTTCCGGAAGTCTACTTCGCACGCGTAGAGATCAGGCAGCTCGTCATCATGTCGCTCGCGTTCGCCTTTGTCTTCTTGTATCCGATTTTATGCGATAGCGCGGTAACCGGCCCCGGGCTCGGCGCCTGGATGTTCAAACCGGAGCTGAGCCACTTCACCGCGATCCCCAGCGACGGTGCGGACCGCGATATGTTCGCCCAACTCCGCTGGGTGCCCTACTACACTCTAATACATTTTCATCAATTGCCCTTTTGGAACCCGTACAAGTGCGGCGGGATGCCGATGCTAGGCAACCCCGAATCCGCGATAGTCACGCCTTTTCTGTTGCTCTACCTGGTATTCGGCTTGATCCCCGGGATGCTCCTCGAGATTTACCTGCACGTCGCGATCATGTTCGCCGGCGGCTACGTATTCGGGCGTGAACTAGGACTCGTCCCGCTCGCTGCACTGGTCCTCGCGGCGATGTTCCCCTCTAGCTCATGGCTATCGCTGCATGTAGCCATGGGTCACCTGAATTTTTTATCGATAGCATATATCCCGTGGATCCTCGCGCTACTGCTGATGTCGTGCAGGTTGCGACAATGGCATCTCGCGATCCTCGGCGGCTTGCTATGCGCTCTGACGCTGACTGAAGGGAACTACGGTTTCGTCTTTGCCGCGATGCTGGTCGCGATCTTCGCCGCATGGTACGCGATAATTCAGCTTAGCATCCGTCCGCTGCTGGTTGCGTCTTTGATAGGTATTTTCGCGCTCGCCTTCAGCTTGCCAAAGCTGGTCCCTACGGCGGAATTGTTGAAGCTACATCCGCGAGACTGGGGGCTATCCTACCTGACCTTGCGCGGCATACTCATTTCACTTTTTACCAGATACCAGGATCTTGGCCACCCGATTGTCGCCTCCTACTTTTTCTCCGAGTACGCCGCGTATCTGAGCCCTCCATTTGTTTTGCTCGCATTGGTTGGAACTTTTAGTTACCTGCGCAAGTCGTTCCCATGGTTGCTGGGTGCGATCGGCTTTTTCCTTTTGTATCGCGGTGATATCGGCCCCAATTCTCCGACAATGCTGCTGCGGCAACTACCCTTGGGCGGCAACATCGGCCTTTGCGGGCGCTGGGTGATTCCGATGTTCTTCTGCCTCAGCGTCCTGGCAGCACTCGGCGCACAATTGCTATGCGAAAGGCCACGTGATCGAAGCAGGCGACTCGCTGCCATACTACTCTCGTTAGGTATCGTGGACTCATGGTTGGTATGCGCTCCAACCTACCGCTATCTACTGCAGCCGGCACTGACAGGTCCTCCGCCATCTGATGAGTTCCGGCAGTACTGGAGCGGGTTTCCAGCACCGCTGACAGTTATCGCCATGGCTGGACTTGGCTCCACCAATTGCGGCGGAGTCGGATATACCGTACCGCGGGGCGCAGTCCTCGGATACAACGAAAAGGGGTATCGCGGCGACTACTACTTACTCAACGCCGGCACAGTGACCGAAAGCCTATGGACGCCTAATCGTCTCCGCTATGACGTGAGCGCTACCGGGTCAACGTCGTTGGTGATCAACCAAACTATGTATCCCGGGTGGCGCCTGGCGCATGGCAACGGGTTAGTCTATCCCGAAGATGGTCTGATCGCCGTGAGTATTCCAGCCGGTCGCCAGGAGATCGAATTGGTATATACTCCGCATCATATCGTAGCGGCATGCGCGGTCGCGCTATTCGCAATGATAATCCTGATAGTTGTTTGGTTGATAGAAATGCGATCGAGTCCCAAGACCTATGGCGGGCAGGAGTTATAGTGACCAACGCCCCACCGCGCTGCGCAGCCTGCGATTCCTCGTCTAACGAGCCTATCTTCGGCGGACTTCTACAATGTAAGCATTGCGGCCATGCTTTCGCTCCGCCAGACGCCACAGACGAAGACTTGGCAGCTATCTACACCGAGAGCTACTTCGCGGGAGAGGAGTACCATAACTACCTTGCCGACAAGGATGTCGCTCAGCGCAATTTCCGCGCGCGCTTGCGTGTGCTGAAAAACTTCATGGACCCTGCGCGCCATCGGCGCCTGTTCGAAGTCGGATGCGCCTACGGATTCTTTCTCGAAAGCGCAAAAGACTCTTTCGCGTCGGTTCAGGGCGTCGATGTGTCAGCGGCCGCCGTCGGCTATGCGAAGGACAAGCTGGGTCTGGATGCCACCTGCGCGGACTTTCTCCAGTACGATTTGGCCGGTCGCGAGTTCGACGTCGCATGCATGTGGGACACGATCGAGCATCTGGCGCACCCGGAATTGTATATTGCAAAGCTTGCAGATCATATGAAGACCGGCGCGCTGATAGCTATCACCACCGGCGACTTCGGAAGCCTTAACGCAAGAGTCAGACGCACCAAGTGGCGCCTGATGCATCCGCCGTCGCATGCGCACTATTTTTCGATCGCCAGCATGTCCACTATGCTCGACCGGTTCGGCTTCGACACTATCTACGGCCGCCACTGCGGCTACTATCGCAGTTTGCGGAGTATGGCCTACGGAGTATTCGTGCAGAAGCACGGCGACACTCGCACGCTCGATCTTTTGAACAGGCTAGGTCTCGGCGGCTTTCCGCTTTACCTGAACTTCTATGACATCATGTACGTGATAGGACGCAAGCGATGAGATCGCCTTGCTCACATTAGGCAGGCAGTCCGTAAAACCGAATGCACCATATACCCCAAGCTACGAGACATACCGAAGCAACTATAAGAACCCGTGACATTTGATCCATCCGGCGATTGCCCAAGGCCATCAATACCAGGACGAACGGGAACACATGTACAAAGTGACGCGTGCCGAATTGTGACGCGCCGTTGCCGACGTATAGCAGGACGGGGCCGGCGGCGAGCAGCGCAGCCGCCGCGACCAGTGCTGCATCCAATCGCTTCCAACTCGCCTTGAACGCGAGCAGAAAGGCTGGACTGGTAGTGAGAATCGATTGTCCGCCGAAGGTTGGATAGATGTAGGGGAAATTCGTGTCTATACGCGGCGCCATGAAGAACAGCGTGAAGAAATTGTTTGGAAAGTACCTCAACGCGAATAGCGGCTTGCCCGCCTCCGGCGTCGTGTATAGGTAGGAGGCGACCCCCAGATCGAAGATACTGTGATAGCGGGCGAAATTGAACGCCGTGTAGCCGACGATCATCAGCGCGCATCCCGGAATGAACCAGAACAAGTCGAGGATCGCACGGCGGCGCCAGAATAAAAGAAGCGCCAGATATGCCGGCCATACAAGTGCAAGATCGTACCGTGCGAGTGCGGCGATTCCGGCATAGAGACCCACGACCGCTGGACGCCCCTCGTCAAAGGTCTCATCAAGAGCGAGCAAGGTCATCATCACCGCGACCGTCATCGACACTGCCCAACTGCTGCCGTCGACGGTCTCGTGCCAGATGATCGTGCCGGCGCCGAAACAAACCGTCAGCCATTTCCGGGCATTGAGGGTCAGGCGGAAGCGTCCGAGCAGGCGCCACGCCAAAGCCACGTCGATCGCTCCTATCACGATCGAAAAGTAACTCTGGTTGGTGTTCAGCCCCCAGATTGCCGCGAACGGCATCAGAAAGATTGCTGGCAGAGGTGGATGAAGCTGGTAGCTGTAGGGCCCCATCTGCGCATGCTCAATATAATTCGGCGCATCGATATAGGTGTGGCCATGCACGAACGCAACCGCCTGGCGGACGTGCGCATTGAAGGGATTGGTGTCAGATCCCGCGGTTATCGAGAAGAACGTCAGGAACAGCACGAACACTGCGAGCTGGGAGAACAACTCGTCGCGCTTCGCAACCTTCTCCGCGGTGAACCGCTCGGAATCCGGAAGCCAGTACGAAAATGCCAGCATCCCCGACGCGAGAATCGCGGAGATCCAGTCGATCCGCGTCAGTAACCACCCGTGCCGCAGGATGACGGCGAATCCCAGGATGGCAAACACCACCGCCGCTGTGAGGAATCGGCGACTGGTATCCAGATTCGGGCGCGCCCCGCCAACGGGCGCGTTAGTGCGACCCATGCTTTATCGCGACTTGCGCGGCTACCCAATTGAAGATCTGGCTCGCGGAGCATACTTGCTCGTCGGTGGTGCCGTTCTGAGTTTGATAGCTACCGAGGATCCAGTATTCGAGCGGCGCGTCTTCTTGATTCACAAGCGTTTTCGTATTTGGCGGAGGCTGCGCGAACGAGCCTAGCAGCCCCGGATGAGCGAAGTCGGTGGCGTAAAAACTAAGGATTAGATTCCCGTCGCTGGTGGTCGTGACTGACTTGGCCGTCACTGTGCCCCCGCTCCCGCTGTTGCCGCTTGTCATATCCACCGGCGCATCCGCCGCGACATTGTCCAGCAGGACAATCGCCCCCTGCGCATCAACTGTCTCGCTGAACGTCCACTTCGACGTGCTCGGATCACTCGCCTGGATTGCGTGCCAATACAGCGATTGCCTCGTCGTGTCCGTGGAATCATTGCGAATCAGTTGCCATCCAGTCGGCGGCGTGATCACCGGTTTCGATCCGCCGTAAGTCAGAACGTCGGCGATCGCGACCTGGCCGGCTTGCGCTTTCTTGCCCCAGTCCAGCGCGAGACTCGTTGTCGCCTTCGCGATTGACGCTTGCGCAGTCGAAACAACGGTTGCGCCGCCGACTGCGTTATCCGCGGATTGCTGCGGTCCCGAGTTGCACGCAACCAGAAATACGGCGGCCAGCATGAGTACTCTTTTGATCATTGTCCCCTCTGTTCCCTCCTTCCCCTGACTCCAGTCCCGCGCGCTCGGCTACGCTTTCTTTGCGAATGGACGATCGCGATCCGTCAGCGCGCCTTTGAGACCTTTCTCACGGCTCGCCTTCATCCAGTTTTTCACCGTGTCAGTCTGATGTGCGATCACGTCGATATCGGCCGACGACTGCTCGGCCGCGCGAATTCCGATGATATCAAGGTATCGATTCACCGCGGCCTTGTGCAGCATCAGCAACTCCGCCGGCACCATCGCGACCCGCCGCGCATAGTTCATCGTCTCTTCCTCGAGCTTGTCCTTTGGAAAGACGCGATTCACCAGGTGCCATTCGAGCGCTTCCTTCGCCGACATGTAGTCGCCTGTGAAAAAATACTCCTTCGTCTTGCGCGGACCCATCAGCACCGGCCACATCGACATCGTCGGCAGGATTCCCAGCGAGCGTCCCGCCGGATGCCCAAATTGCGCGTCCTCGCTCGCGAACACGATATCGCAATGGCCGACGAACTCGGTGCCGCCCGCCAGGCAGTAGCCATGCACCTGCGCGATCGTGGGTTTGTTGATCGCCCACAACCGCTGCCATCGCTCGATCGTTTTCTGCAAGCCGATGCGGTCGTTGGTGACGGTGAACGTCGACCCCGGATGCTGCGTGCCCTGCAAATCGTAGCCCGCCGAAAACGCGCGCCCGGCGCCGCGAATTATCAGCACGCTCGCGTCGGGATTCGACTCGTACTCGTCCATCACCGAGTCGAGTTCCTTGAGCAGCTTCTGCGACAGCGCGTTGAGCTTCTCGGGCCGATTCAGCGTGAGCCGGTAGATTTTGTCCTCGGCCTTTTCGTAAATGACGGTCTCGTAGTTCGCCATGTGGGGCCTCCCGGCGGTTACTTCACCGCGTCGAGGAAGTCGCCGGCCACGCGTACGGCTTCGTCCGGCACTTCCCAGAAAAACATGTGACCCGCGGCCTTGAGCGTATGCTTTTTCGAACCAGCAATCGCGCCTTGCAACACTTCCGCGTTGGGGTACGGCACGATCGAATCGTCATCACCGTGAATAATAAGTGTCGGCGACTTGATTTGTCCAAGCCGCGCGAAACTGTCGAACCCGCCAATCGCCTGCCCCTGCCGCATAAACGTATGCATCGGCGTAATCGGATAGTTGCCCATCTCGGCCATCGCCTGCGTAAGCGTCGCCTGCCCCGCCTCCGAATTCAGAAACGCCTTGCCGCACGCCACCGAGAAGGCGCGCCGCGCCTGCTCGATCGGATCCATGCCGGGCGCCGGTATCAGGTTGGCGATCGCCGCCGGATCGGCCGGTACCGAATGACTCGTGCCGCAGTTGGTGCATCCGAGCACCAGCCCGCGCGTGCGCGCCGGATATGCGAGCGCGAACTCCTGCGCGATCATCCCGCCCATCGAGATTCCGAAAATGTGCGCACGCGGCGTCTTCGCATGATCCAGCACCGCCGCGATGTCAGCGGCGAGATCGCCGAGCGTGAACTCGGCGTCGGGCTTGTCGCTCTCGCCGGTGCCGCGATTGTCGATCACGAAAATCTTGAACCGCTGCTCCATCAGCTTGAGAAACGCCTCGCCCCACCCACGGCCCGATCCGCTGAATCCCATGATCAGCGCGACCGGCTCGCCGGCCCCGCGAATTTCGTAGCGTAACTTGATGCCGTCTTTGCTCTGGGCGAAATCGCGAACTACTGCCACGTCGGAATCTCCTCTTGGTCGAATACCAGTGATGAATACTAACTACGCGAGAGAAAGGTTCAAGCGGCGGCGTGCTCGACGGAGGCGTCCGCGAGGATTGCGCCGAGCAGCCGGTAAACCTCGCGATTCACGATCAGGCTCACATGCAGGCCCGACACTTCGTAGTTCGTGCCCTCGTCGTCGATGCACGCCTGCCATTGCACGACCTCGTCGCGGCGCGTGTAGATAGCGCTGAAGCGGCTGCGCGGCGGCGTCGGCGCGAACACCGCGTCGGCAATTCCGCACGAGCATTCCATCGTCCCGCAATTTTCGGGCGCGCTCGAGAACGTCTGCCAGAATGTCTGGATCGCCTGCAGCGTCGGCCGCACCTGATCGTGCACCCCGGTCCATCCACTGCGAATCGGCGAGCCGAGCGCGATCACCTCGCGCACGATTGCGGGGTTAGCCGTCGCGATCGCACGCCCGAGCACGCCACCGAGGCTATGTCCGATAATCGTCACGCGCTGTCCGGACTCGCGCGCGATCTTTTCGGCGCGCCATCCAACCAGTTCCACTTTGCGCCGCGGACATCCGACGTTGAGATCGATTCCTGACAGATACGGCTTGTATCCGACACGGCCGAGCCATCGCGCTAGCGTGCCGAGCGACCAGTCGCCCGCGGTGAATCCCGGAATCAGCAGCACAGGGCGTCCGTCGCCGCGCGGCACACCAACGCCGTAACCGACGGGGTCGCGGGCGAGAGAAGCGAATTGCTGCAGGAAGTCGAAGTAGGCAGAGGCGGTAAGTTGCAGCAGCATACAAATTGCGCGTTCGCGCGACACTGCCACGAAATGAATTCACTGTAAAGTCAAGGTGACGTAAAGAACGCACGCAAAGGCGTGCAACGTAGCGCAGATTGGAATCGCAGAAGATTTGGTCCTCCACCCGCCGCGCGAGGACTCGCGTCGGCCTCCTCCCACGACGGAGGAGGCGAAGAAGGATCCGGGATTCTTCGCTTCGCTCTAGAATGACGCAAAGAAAAGAGGCGCAGGAACCTAACCCTTAATCCCGTCCCTCGAGGGAAGCGGAACAATCGCGAGAAGAAATCGACGCTCTCTTGCCAAACTTCAGAGCGAAAGGTCGTCCTCGACATTTCGCGATTTCCTACATTGGGTGCAGGGGTCACCCCTGCCCAAGGAGGTGCGGAACCCACGGTGGGTTCCGCGTTCGACTGAGTGATCTCCCCTTCCTTGCTCTACCCCTTCGGCAGCCCGAGCACTCTCTCCCCGATAATGTTGTGCTGAATCTGATTCGTCCCCGCATAGATCGTCGGCCCGCGCGCCGCGAGCATTCTGAACGACCACTTGCCCTTGTCGAGCGCGAACGGCGCGTTGAATTCGAGCTGGCTGTACGGCCCGAGCAGCTCCATCGCATACAGCGCGATCTTGAGGCCAAGCTCCGTGCCGCACAGTTTCATCATCGAGCCTTCCGGCCCCGGCGGCATCCCCTTCAACTGACGCGTCAACTGCCGATAGCCGGTGTATCGCAGCGCGAGCGCCTCCGCCGCGAATTCCGCGACGCGTTGCCGCACACTCGAGTCGTCCCACGCGTTGCTGCCGTTGCGCGGGATTCTCTTCGCCAGCCGCGCCAGCTCATAAACTTCGCCGAGATAGCCTTCGCCGCCGCTGCCGCGCTCGAACATCAGCGTGGTCATCGCGACCTGCCATCCGTTATTGCGCTCGCCGACGATATTTTTCTTCGGCACGCGCACGTCCTCGAAGAAAACTTCGTTGAAGCCCTTGCCGCCGGTCATCTGCACGAGCGGACGCACGGTGACGCCGGGGCTGTGCATATCGACCAGCAGGTAGCTGATCCCCTTATGCTTGGGCGCGTCGGGATCGGTGCGCACGAGCGCGAAGATCATGTCGGCATGCTGCGCCATCGACGTCCACACTTTCTGCCCGTTGACGACGAAGTCGTCGCCGTCGTCAATCGCGCGCGTCTGCACCGACGCCAAGTCCGATCCCGATCCCGGCTCCGAGTATCCCTGGCACCAGATTTCCTCGCCCTTCAAAATTTTCGGGATATGATTTCGCTTCTGCTCCTCGCTCCCCCAATGCATCAGCGTCGGCCCGAGTAGGCTGATTCCCATTCCAATCATCGGCTCGTTGAGTCCGAGACGGCCCAGCTCTTCGCGATAGATCATCCGCTGCATCACGGTGGCGCCGCGCCCGCCGTATTCCTTTGGCCAGTTGACGGCGACCCAGCCGCCCTCGTTCAACTTCTTGTGCCAGTTGACGCGCGCCTCCCAATCGCCCGCGCCCTCGTCGGCCATGATATTGCTCGGCGGCGGTGCGAATTTTTTATTGGCTTCGAGCCACGCGCGCACGTCTTTGCGAAAGGCTTCGTCTTCCGGCGTGTAGTTAAAATCCATCGCTTGAATTCTTCTCCGATAATTTCCGAATCGCGCGCCGCCTAGCCCTTGGGCAATCCGAGCACACGCTCACCGATAATATTATGTTGTATCTGGTTGCTGCCCGCTGCAATCGTGCCGCCGCGCGCCGCCAGCATCCGGAACGACCACTTGCCCTTGTCGACCGCGAACGGGGCCTTGTATTCGATCTGGCTGTACGGCCCCAGCAACTCCATAGCGAACAACTGGATTCGCATGTTCAACTCGGTGCCGCACAGCTTCATCATCGAGCCTTCAGGCCCCGGCGGCATCCCTTTGAGCCGCCGCGTGAGCTGCCGATACCCGGTGTAGCGGAGCGCCGTCGCCTCGCAGGCGAACTCCGCGATCTTCTGCCGCACGCTGCCGTCGTCCCACGCCGTCGCGCCGTTGCGCGGCAACGATTTCGCGAGATTCGCCAGCTCGCGCACTTGCGCCATGCCGCCGCGATCGCCGCCGCCGCCCGATCGCTCAAACATCAGCGTCGTGATCGCAACCTGCCAGCCCTGGTTCTTCTCGCCGACCAGATTTTTCTTCGGCACGCGCACGTCTTCGAAAAAAACTTCGTTGAAGCCCTTGTTGCCGGTGATCTGCACCAACGGCCGCACCGTCACGCCGGGGCTGTGCATATCGACCATCAGGTAGCTGATTCCCTTATGCTTGGGCGCGTCGGGATCGGTGCGCACCAGCAGAAAGATCCAGTCGGCATGCTGCGCGATCGACGTCCACACTTTCTGCCCGTTGACTACGAAATAGTCGCCGTCCTCGACCGCGCGCGTCTGCAGCGACGCGAGGTCGGATCCCGATCCCGGCTCCGAATATCCCTGGCACCAGATTTCTTCCGCCTTCATGATCGGCGGGATAAAGCGCTGCTTCTGCTCCTCGGTCCCCCAATGCAACAACGTCGGCCCGAACAGGCTGATACCCATCCCGATCATCGGCGCCGTGACGCCGGCGCGCGCGAGCTCCTCGCCGTAGACGATATTCTGCAGAATCCCGGCGCCGCGGCCGCCGTATTTTTCCGGCCAGCTCGGCGCGAGCCATCGGCCCTCCGCCATCTTTTTCGCCCAGCTCTTCTGCTGATCGAATTCGCCGCGCCCCTCGGCCATTCCGATCGTAGTCTCGCCCATATGCGGCGCGAACTGCTTGTTGGCGTTGAGCCACTCGCGGAACTCCATCCGGAACGCTTCGTCTTCGGGATTGAAATTGAAATCCATCGCGCATTTCTCCTGGCACGGCTCGGCGCCTGTACCGGCTGTTGACGATCACCTCACCGACCGCTCGCGCTAGAACTTAAAACATTAGCCCCGCACTCTGCAAAGGCTGGCCGCTCTGCTGATGTCCAGCTAAAACCGTACTTATGCCGCAACCGAAAAGTATCGCTCCGAACCTGTGGATCGTCGACCAGCCCGACTTCAACACGGGCTTCGCAAAGATCGGAACGCGGATGACTGTGATCAAGCTGGCCAACGGCAGTCTCTTTCTCCATTCGCCGACCAAACTCGATGACGAAACAACGCAAGCATTGAACGCGCTCGGCGAAGTTCGCGCGGTGGTCGCACCGTCACGCGCGCATCACCTGTTCGTCGGCGACTACATCAAGACCTGGCCGAGCGCGAAGCTGTACGGCCCGCCGGGCCTCGTCGGCGACATCCCGGATTTCCGCGCGCGAATCGGCGCGCGGCGCGATCTCAAGCTCGACGCGGTCCTCGGCGACTCGCCGGAATCAGAGTGGTCCGGCGAGCTTGATCAACACCTGTTCAAAGGCGCCCCGCAGATCAACGAAGTAGTATTCTTTCATCGCGCGAGCCGCTCTGTGATTTTCACCGATCTCGTTTTCAACGTGCCGCCCGATTTCAAAGACGCGCGCCTCTTCTACACGCTGGTCGGCGGCCGCGGACACTTCGGCCCACATCGCTTGATCCGGATGATAATTCGCGACCGCAAAGCCGCGCGCGAATCCGTCGCAAAAATCCTCGAGTGGGACTTCGATCGCGTGCTCGTAACGCACGGCGACATCCTCGACTCCGGCGGCAAACCAAAATTCGCGAAAGCATTCTCGTATCTGTAGTCCTAACCTCTCCTTGTCCGAGGAGAGGTCGGCGTAAGCCGCTTGAAAAGCGGTGTCGCCGGGAGAGGTGCAACGCCCGACAACCCGCTGATCTCAACTCGTCTAATCGCAATTGCGAGGCACTTGTTCCGCCGCCCGACAGCAGCGCAACTCGCGCATCTGTGACTGCCAGCGCTGCACCCCTCCCGGCGCTCACCTTCGGCTCGTGCCGACCTCCCCTCGGACAAGGGGAGGTCAGAAATGAGGAACCGCGCAAACCCTTCCCCCAAAGGAACCTGAGAGCAAAAGGGCGTCCTCGCCATTTTGCGATTAGCCCCGGGTGCAGGGGTCACCCCTGCCCAAGGAGGTGCGGAACCCACGGTGGGTTCCGCGTTAGATTGCGCGATCTCCCCTTCCCCCCTCGTTTGACAATACTTTCGCGATTGCGGAAAGTCCTACTGTAAGAATGATCGTAAATCTCAAACTTGACCTGCCGGACGACATCTTCGACGCCCAGTTCCCCGAGCCTGACTTCGCCGTGCGCGTCCGCGAACTCGCCATCCTCGAACTGGTGCGCGTCAAGCGCCTGCACGAGCACGAAGCGAAAGCGATGCTTGCGCTTGAGCGCTACGAGTTGGTCGACCGGATGAAGGCCGCGGGTATCGCGCCGACCGAGGACGTCTTCGCCGAGATCAAGGGCGAACTGACCAAGGCGATCGATGCGCGCCGCGGGTCAAAATCAAAAGGATAATCGCATGCGCCTGCTGCACACGATGCTTCGCGTGAACAACCTCGACGAGTCGCTCAACTTCTACTGCGACAAGCTCGGGATGAAACTCCTGCGCAAGCACGACTTCCCCGGCGGCGAGTTCACCCTCGCCTTCGTCGGCTACGGCGACGAAAAAGACAACGCCGTCATCGAGCTGACCTGGAACTGGGGCACCTCGAAATACGAAATCGGCTCCGCCTACGGACACGTCGCGCTCGGCGTCGACGACATTTACAAAACTTGCGCCGACCTCAAGCAAAAAGGCGTCAATGTCGTCCGCGAGCCCGGCCCGATGAAGCACGGCACCACGCCGATCGCATTCATCGAGGATCCCAACGGCTACAAGATAGAATTGATTCAGCAAAAGTAAGCGCTCGTCCGGTCCGCCTCGCGCGGTTGGAAAAGGTTGGTTCTCGATGAAAGCTGCGGTGTTCAAAAAAAGAGACGAGATGGCAGTCATCGACGTCCCCAATCCCGTGCCCAGCGCCGGCGAAGTCGTGCTCAAGGTGCATAACTGCGGAATCTGCGGCTCCGATCTGCACGCCGTCCAGTACGGCATCGGGATGCCCACGGACACCGTGATGGGTCACGAATTCTGCGGCGAGATCCACGCGCTTGGCCCCGGCGTCAACGGCTACCGGCTCGGCGATCGCGTCACCTCGCTGCCGTACATTGCATGCGGCGAATGCGTATGGTGCAAACGCGACGACGCGATGCATTGCTCCAAACTCCTGAGCCTTGGGCTCGGCCAGCTACCCGGCGCATACGCCGAGTTCGTCGCGTGCAGCGCCGCCAGCCTGCTCAAGCTGCCCGCCAACGTCAGCAGTCGCGCCGGCGCTCTCGTCGAGCCGCTCTCGGTCGGCCTCCACGGCGTGAATCATGCTTCGATCGAGCCAGGCATGGGCGTAGTCGTGATGGGTGCGGGGCCGATCGGCCTCTCCACTTTGATCTGGGCCAAGGCCAAGGGCGCGAGCGCAGTCGTCGTATCAGAACTCGCGCCCGGCCGCACCGAACTCGCGATGAAACTAGGCGCGAGCGCTGTCGTAAATCCCACCGAAAATGATCCCGCCGAGGCGGTGAAATCGATCACGGGCCGCCCGCCCGAAGTTGTCTTCGAATGTATCGGCGTCAAGTCGACGCTCGGCGCGGCGATCGGGATGGTCGGGCGTCACGGGCAGGTCGTCGTCATCGGCGTATGCATGGAATCCGACAGCATCTTCCCGCTGAGCTGCGTGATGAAAGAAGTGCAAATCAATTTCGCACTCGCCTACACGCGCAGCGAATTCCAGGAAACCATCGACGCACTCTCAAAAGGCACCATCGACGCGACGCCAATGATCACCGACGTAATCAAGGTAGACGAAGTCCCCGAAATGTTCGCCGCCCTAAAACGCCCCGGCACCCGCGCCAAGGTGATGGTGGAATTCCCGTACTAACGTCGGCCTTCCTATTCCTAACCTCCCCTTGTCAGGATCCTAACCTCCCCTTGTCCGAGGGGAGGTCGACGCGAGCCGAAGGTGAGCGGCGGGCGAGGTGCAACGCCGGCCGTCACCGAGCGCATAGTTGTGCTGCTGTCGGGCGGCGGAACGGGTGTCTCAGAATTGCGATTAGACGAGTTGAGATCGGTGCGTTGTCAGGCGTTGCACCTCTCCCGCTGTGCTCCTGCGGCGCGCAGCGACCTCCCCTCGGACAAGGGGAGGTTAGGATCGATCACACCCCGAAGAATTCCTTGATTGCCCCCAGCGACTCCGCCTCCGTCAACGACGGCGCATGCCCCACGCCCGGCACTTCGACTGTCTTCGCGCGCTTATGCACCGTGCACATCCTCTTCGCAGTCGCAGCCGCCAGGATATCGCTGTCCGCGCCGCGCACGATCAGCACCGGGCACGCGATCCTCGCGTAAGGCACCCACAAATCCAGCCGTTGCTGCGCGGTGCCGCCGCGAAGGGGCCGCCGCACGTTGGGATCCATCTTCCACACGAGGCCGCCGTCGGCGCCCGGCTTGACCGCCCACTTCACTTCCTCGGCGATCGCATCATCCGCCATCTTCGCCGTGTACGGATAATTCTCGCGGTAGTACTTCACCGCTTCGCTCATATCCTTGAAATGCTCCGGCGCGCCGCCGACTTGAATCCCGATACGCACGAGGCCCGCCTGATCGATATCGCAGCCGATATCGTTGATCACCAGACGCTCGACGCGCTCCGGCCATCCGCCCGCGTACATCATCGAGATTATCCCGCCCATCGACGTGCCGATCAGGCTGACGCGCTCGACGCCCAACTGCTCGAGCATCCGCGCCAGGTCGGTCACGTAATTCTGCGGAAGGTATTCGGTCGGCGGACCCCACTGACTATCGCCGCGCCCGCGCACGTCAATCGAAATCACATGATACTTCGCCGCCAGATGACCGGCGAGCGCATCGAAGTTATGCGCATTGCGGCTCAGCCCATGGATGCACACCACCCACGGCGCGCCGTCGTTGCCGTAATCCAGGTAATGAAGCCGCAGCCCGTTCGCGTTGACGAATTTGTCTGTAGTCATTTTGAAATTTCCTGACGTTCACTCCGGATGCGGCGTCTGTGCAAGCTGCCACAACTTCTCCGGCACGATTATCAGCCGCCGGCCATCGCGAGCAATCACGCCCTCGCGCTCGAAGTCGTTGAGCTGCTCCGTCGTACGCTGCCGCGACGCTCCCACCAGCTCGGCCAAGTCCGCATGCGTCAGCTTGATCGTCAGCAGCGTACCACGCGAGTCGCGCACACCGAATTTTTCCGCCAGCTCGAGCAGCGCACCCGCCAGCCGCTCGCGCAATCCGAGCCCCACGAAGTTGGCATACCGCACCAGCATCCCCCACCATCGCCCGACCGTCGCGTCCAAAATTATGCTGAGACGTTCGAGCGGCACGCCGAGCACAGTATCGACAAAAATCTCCGGCTTGACCACCGCGACGATACAATCGCTGTACGCCTCGCATCGAAACGGCCGCGTCGTCTGCGGCAACAGGGACGACAGCCCGAACACCTCGCCCGGCCCCACAAAGCCGACCAGCACCCGCTGCTGGCGATTCACGTAACAGAGCTTCGCCACGCCCGACAGCAGTATATAAACGTGACTCGACGCCTCGCCCTCGCGGAAAATCGCCTCCTCGCGCCGCACCTTGAGCGACGTCGAAACCGCTGCCAGCCGCGCCGCCTGCTCATCGCGCATCCACGAAAGCGACTTGAGCCGCTTGATCGATTTGGGGTCGACCCGATGTTCAGCATCCACAATCGCTAGCTAGCACAATCGCCCCAATTGTCGCGAATGTGACAGCGCGCGCGATTTTCTGCCCCGATTTACGGCTTTTGTCACCCCTGCGACAAACGTAAGTGTATCTAATGCTTGACCTAACTGTCATATTACCGCAACTTACTCACGTCACGATTGACGTACGTTTCGAGGACGCGAGAGGAATCCATTATGGCCGATAAAAACGACACCCCAAGGAGCAAACTGAATTTCACCGACTCTGCTTTCACTGACGAGATGCTGAAACTAGCCCAAACTTTGATGCCCGAGCCGCCGACCGCCAAGGTCCGCCGGATGGTCGCCGACATTACCGATAAAGGAATCGATCGCCAGCTTCACGAAATCGGCTGGAAGGCTTACGACACCGTTATCGGCGCCGCCAACAACGCCACCAATCGCGTCTTCACCAGCCCCACCGTCGGCTCAGTCCTCGGCGGAGCAATCGATATCATGCTGCGCTACCAGCGCTTCAACGCGGCCGTCGCGGGAGCATTCTTCTCAGCGCTATGGCCGGCAGTAGGCCTGCCTTCCGCGACCGAACTCGAATCGCTCCGCTCCGACGTGCGCGCGATGCGCGAGGAACTGCGCGACGCGGTCGCCGATCGTGACTCCAAGGACGACTTCGCCAGCGAACTCCATATCGCAGTCCGCGAGTCGATCGTCACTCAGCAAGCTGACGAAAAGGCTGCCGACCGCAAGACCAACGGGCATAACGGAAACCTCGTCGACCCTGCGTCGATACCTGCGGCAAAAAAGACCAGTGTCTACCAATTTTCGGTCTGGTCGGGATGGCCCGGCGCGGATCCGATGGAGCTAGGTGAAGATGTCGGCAATTAACGAAATCGCGTCCCTCTGGATGGACGGCACGATGCGCACGCTCGACGCGTTCCGCACCGGCTTCGGCGCCGCGATGGCCGATCCGCCGCCCGCCACGCGCTCGCGCGTCATCTACGAGTCGGGCCTCGTCCGCCTGCGCCACTACGAAGCGCGCGGCGAAAACAAAAAGCGCGTGCCGCTGCTCCTCATCTACTCGCTCATCAAGCGCCCCTTCATCCTCGACCTCCAGCCCGGCCGCAGCGTCGTCGAGTACCTGGTCAAACAGGGCTTCGACGTTTACCTGATCGACTGGATTCCGCCGCGCGCCGGCGACAAGGACCACGGCTTCGACGAATACGTCAACACCGACATCGCCAACGCCGTCCGCGCCATCCAGATTTACACCGGCATCGAGCAGATCTCGATCCTCGGCTACTGCTTCGGCGCGCTCCTCGGCCTCATCTACAGCGCCCTGCACAGCGGCAACGTCAAGAATCTCGTCACCCTGACCATCCCGCTCGACACCAGCCCGCGCGTGCTGCCGATCGAACATCTCACTGCCGCGATGACCGCGCGCAGCGCCAACATGATCGTCGATCTCTACGGCAACGCCCCGGCCTGGATGATGTACTCGTTCTTCAACACGCTCGCGCCGACTCATCACCTGCTCGACAAGTTCGTCGGCGCGTACCGCACCAACTCCAAGCGCCCCGGCTACCTCGACACCTTCACGCTGTTCGAGCGATGGCTCCATAGCGACGTGCCGATGGCGGGAAAAATTTTCCTCGAGACCTCCGAGATGTGGCGCGAGAACTCGCTGCTCAAGGGCACGATGAAAGTCGGCGAATCGCTCGCCGATCTCGCCCGCGTCACGATGCCGCTGCTCAACGTCATCGGAGACCGCGACGATATCGTCAATCCGATGTCGAGCGAGCCGCTGCCCGATCTCGTGTCGAGCGACGACAAGAAAAATTTGCACTACCCGACCGGCCACATGGGCGCGGCGATCAGTGCCGACTCGCTGAAGCGTCTATGGCCCCAAATTACGAATTGGTTGAGCGCCCGCGATGAGTGAAGAAACAAAGACTCCCGGTTCGCCGCACAAGCGCTCGAAGAAACGCACCGAAAAAGGATTCAAGGGAAGCGTGGCCTCCCAGAAGATCGCCGACGCCGTCGGCGCGGCGGCCAAGACAATCGCGATAACCAACGTTAGTAAAACAACCGGCGGGCACGAGTCGCGCCGGCAAGCAGGAGAAGAGGCAATGGCAGAGAAAGAGAACGGTTCAATGTTCCAGGGTCTGGCCGGAATGGGCAACGTGTTCACAGTCGAGGGCGCAAAGAAATTCGCCGCCTGGTACATCGACACCACCGAGAAAGTCGCCAAGCAGGCGATCGACTTCCAGGCCTCGGCCACCCAATGGGCGAAGGAAACCCCGCTCGCGCCGATTTTCGAAGCGCAGATCGAATACGGCAAAAAGTTCGTCGAGCGCTCCGCCACCGCCGCCCGCTCCCTCTGGCGCCTCGAATAACTTCTCTCGCCGACGCATGATTGACCGATCGTAGGGGCGCAACCAATCCGCCCCTACGGTCTGGATTTTTTGCGAATTCCCGCCTTCGCCACGGGCACGATCTCGCGTTACACTTGATTCGATTGTAGATCGATTACCTGCATGGCTTCCCAACTAACCGCCGCGGACTCATCCGCCGCTCACGAGATCTCCCGCGACGAGCTGCAGCGCCGCCTCCACGATTCTTCGCTCACTATCCTCGACGTCTTGCCGCAAGCGTCGTTCGTGCAGGCGCACATCCCCGGCGCCATCAACATCCCGCTCGAGCAGGTTCACGATCGCGCGCGCGAGCTGCTGCCCGATCACGCCGCCGAGATCGCCGTTTACTGCGCGAAATTCACTTGAAACCTCGGTGAGCAGGCGGTCGGCCTGCTGCATGAACTGGGCTACTCCAAAGTTCGCGACTATCGCGGAGGACTCGCCGACTGGGTCGAATCGGGCTCGCCGACTGAGGGCGCAACCGAGGCCGCCCCGCAGCCCGATCCGCTTGGACCCGTCTTCGGCGGGCCGCCGCTGGCAATTTCTCCCGACGGCGAAATCGGCCGCGCGCAGGCCCGCATCTCCTCGATGCGCCGGTTCGACGCCTCCCTTCTCGACGTCGTCCAGCAACGCTCGACCTTGCAACTCTTCCTCATCTGGATTGGCGCGATCCTGCTGTGCGGCTTCGGCTACTGGTTCGGCGCGTTGATAGGCGATCACGGATTGCTCGAAGCAGGCCGCCCCGTCGAGGCCGACTTCAAGGGCTTCATGAGCGCCCTCTACTTCAGCTTCGTGACCGCAACTTCCATCGGCTACGGCGACATCGTGCCCGTCGGCGGCGCGCGCATTATCGCTGTCGCGGAGGCCATCGCCGCACTGCTGACTTTCGGCGCGGTCGTCGCCAAGTTCGTCTCGCATCGCCAGGACGTTCTCGTCGGCGAAATTCATCGCGTCACTTTCGAGGAGCGCCTCGATCGCGTGCAGACCAACCTGCACATGGTCATCTCCGAGATGATCGCGATCGCCGAGGTCTGCTCCGCGCCCAACCCTCCGCTCCATCGAGTCAGCGCCCGCTTCGAAAGCGCCGCCCTCCTCTTCCAGGGCGAGTTGCGCACCACGCACGATCTCCTCTACCAGCCGCGCTTGACCGTCGAGGAAGGCGTCCTCGCCTCGATTCTCGCTTCCGTATCTTCGGCGCTTGGCGTGACATCGGACCTGCTGGCCACTCTGCCGCCGGACTTCGCGCGCTCGCAGCCGCTCGAAATCTCGCTGCATAACATCGCACGCATCGCGCGCGAAATTTGCGGCGAATGCGTCCCGCACACCTACACGCCGCGGCTGGTCTTCTGGATGGACCGCATCCACGCAGCCGCCGACCGAATCAAGTAAGAATTTTTTCTGCTTCGACGATGGGAACGGGATCCCCCGCAGAGAGGATCATCCCCCCGAAACCCGAGAGCAAAAAGGCGTCCTCGCCATTTTGCGATTCTTTTTCACCGGGTGCAGGGGTCACCCCTGCCCGGGAAGTTTGAAACCCAGGCGGGTTTCATTGAAATTATGTTCTGCCGTGCTTTCAAAATATTTTTCGTTCGTCGCCCTGCTCTTCGCGATTTCCATCGCCACGCCCGCCGTCGCACAAATCGACTACGACACCGGCAACGACACGGTCTTCGCCCATTCCGAGACGCTGCCGTGGTGGCTCTCGGCGCAAGGAAACTTCATCGCGCAATGGCACCCCAGCTTTCATGCCGACTACAGCGGCCCCAACAGCTTCGAGCATGCCTCCGAGCAGGCCGCCTCAGAAGTCACCACGCTCTACACCGGCCTCGAATTGTCGCCGACGCTCGAAGCGATCGCGGATTTCGAAAGCGCCGGCGGCAGCGGGCTTAGCCAGACGCTCGGCCTGGCCGGCTTCACCAACGTGGACGCCGTGCGCAATCCCAGCCTGAGCGCCGCTCCCTACCTCGCGAGACTCTGGTATCGCAAAGTGATCGCGCTCAGCGACGACACCGTCACTGTCGAGCGCACCCCACTCTCGCTTCTCACGACGCTGCCGGTGCGCCGCCTCGACATCCACGTCGGCTTGTTCGACATGGTCGACTTTTTCGATCTGAACAGCGTCGCCAACGACAGCCACATGCAATTCATGAACTGGACGGTCGTCAACAACGGCGCCTACGACTACGCAGCCGACACGCGCGGCTACACCTGGGGCGGCGTCATCGATTACGAAGATCGATTCTGGGGCATTCGCTTTGCCGAGGCGCTCATCTCGAAGCGTCCCAACGGTCTCACACTGCAAAAAAATCTCCAGGATGCGCACTCGGAGAACTACGAAATTGAGTTTCGTCCGGAATTGCTCGAGCAGCGCGACACCGCCATCCGGTTCCTCGCGTACACCAACTTCGCCAACATGGGCGACTACCATCAGGCGATCGATCTGTTCGCGGCCGGAAAAACTCCGACTCCCGAAATAGACGACCACAGGCTCCAGACGACTCTCAAGTATGGTTTCGGCCTCAACGCCGAACAGGAATTCACCGGCTATCTAAGAGGCTTCGTTCGCGCCGGATGGAACGAAGGCAGCCACGAGTCCTTCAATTACACCGAAGTGAACGACACGGTCGCATTCGGCGGCGACCTCCGCGGCATTCTATGGAATCGTCCGCAAGACAAGTTCGGCGTCGCCTTCGTCGGCAACGGCCTGTCGCAAAGACATCGCCAATACCTGGCCGAAGGCGGCCTCGGCTTCCTGCTCGGCGACGGCAACCTTAGCTACGGCGCCGAAAAAATCATGGAGTGCTACTACAACTTTCCAATCCCCATTCACTCAGGTTTCTTCGGCGCCGCCGACCTCCAATACATCGACAACCCCGGCTACAACCGCGCCCGCGGCCCCGTAGTAGTCCCCGGCCTCCGCCTGCACGTAGAAATCTAACCGCATAAAGGGAAAAGAAAATCACTTGATTGAATGTGAAACCCGCGATGGGTTTCACGCTTCCTTCGGCAGGGGTGACCCCTGCACCCGATATCAATCGCGAAATGTTGAGGACAACCTTTCGCTCGAAAGTTCGGCGCGCAGCCCGGCCACGAAACCCAAAGAACCCTGAGAGCAAAATGGCGTCCTCGCCATTTTGCGCTTTCTTTCACCGGGTGCAGGGGTCACCCCTGCCCAAGGAGGTGCGGAACCCACGGCGGGTTCCGCTTAAATGAGGTGATTTACCCTTCCCTTGACATAACAGATTGCAATATCTATATTGCAAATCATAATAGAGCCGCTGGGCCTGCCGTGCGCATCGCTCAGCCCCTTTCATCCCAATGAAACTCGGCGAAAAACTTCGCTATCTCCGCCTCGTCGAAGGCACCCTCCGCGGCCTCGGCCGCGAGATGTCTCAGCAGGACCTCGCCCGCGCCCTCAAAAAGGAAATGGGCGGTGGCCTAAGCCAGTCCTATCTCTCTCAAATTGAAAGCGGCAGTCGCCCTCATCTCACCAACTCATCGCGCATGATGCTCGCGCGCTTCTTCAAGGTTTATCCCGGCTATCTGGTCAGCGATCCCGAGGGCTATCACACCGAGCTCACCAGCGATCTGCGCGCCACTCAGGATCGCCTGGACCTATGGCTGATTAACGGCGCCGAGGAATTCACTTCGGACCCCGAGCTGAGTCAAGCGATGCTTCTGATTGCGCGGCATCGCGATACGCGTAAATGCCTGGTGCTGCTCGGCGCTATCCTCGAAGCTCCCGAGCTCGTCGACCGTCTGAGTGAAGTGCTTAAGCCTGCCGCAACTACGCCTGTCCATCGCGACGGCGCAAGGAAGCGCGCGGCGGGAGCAAATCCATGAACTGGGAAATGTTCTATCTCACCTGCTTCATCGTGGGAGTAACTCTAAGCTTCATCGCATTTGTCGGCGGTAGCTTGCATCTGCCTCACGTGCACTTCCACCTCTCGCATGGCCATGCCGCCATTCCGGGTGTAGGTGGACACGCAGGAGTCGCTCGCGGCCCTGAGATGCCCGCGCTCAACTTCGCGACTATCACCGCTTTCCTCGCATGGTTCGGCGGCACCGGCTATCTGCTAACACGCCACTCAAGCTTGCTGGCTGTAGCGGTCATTTTTCTTGCGATTGCCGCGGGACTAAGCGGTGCGACGATAGTCTTCTGGTTCATCGTCAAGTTCCTTCTCACCCACGATCAAGCTCTCGATCCCGCCGACTATGACCGCGTAGGAGTCTTGGGCCGCGTCATCTCCACCATCCGTGAAAATGGCACCGGAGAAATTCTTTTCTCGCAGGAAGGAACCCGTCAAACCTGCGGCGCTCGCAGCGAAGACGGCACCGCGCTGGCCCGCGGCACCGAGGTAATAGTGACACGCTATGAACATGGCCTGGCCTATGTCCGCCGATGGGACGAGATGGCCGATAGCCATGCGGTCGATAAGACTGCGAATTGATTTAACGCTGAAACTGACTGCTTAAGGGGAGTAGAAGTATATGCCGCAGATACCAACCGATGTCTTAGTCATTGCCGGAACGGCCATCGCCGCCGTCCTGCTCTTGATGGCTGTCTTTGCTAACCTCTATCGCAAAGCCGGACCCCATGAAGCACTTATAGTCTACGGCTTTCGCGGCACTCGCGTGATCAAAGGCCACGGCACAGTTATCCTGCCGATGGTTGAGAATGTGCGCGGGCTGTCGCTCGAGCTGATGTCCTTCGACGTCGCGCCGCAGCAAGACCTGTATACCAAGCAAGGTGTCGCAGTAACTGTCGAAGCCGTCGCCCAGATCAAGGTCAAGTCCGATCCTGAATCGATACTCACCGCGGCCGAACAATTCCTGACCAAGCCGCCTGAGGATCGCGAGGCTCTCATTCGCCTCGTGATGGAAGGTCATTTGCGCGGCATCATCGGCCAACTTACCGTCGAAGAAATCGTCAAGCAGCCCGAGATGGTCGCCGATCGGATGCGCTCCACTTGCGCCGACGATATCAACAAGATGGGCCTTGAGGTGATCTCCTTTACCATCAAGGAAGTTCGCGACAAGAACGACTACATCGCTAACATGGGCCGCCCCGACATCGTCAGGATCAAGCGCGATGCGGACGTGGCTGCCGCCGAAGCCGACCGCGACACGGCGATCAAACGCGCCATCGCTCTTAGAGAGTCTGCCGTCGCTAAGGCGCAAGCCGATCAGGAACGCGTCACGGCGGAGACGGCCTCGATGGCGCGGCAGGCCGAAGCGCAGCGCGACCTCGACGTGAAAAAGGCAACCTACAATGAACTGGTCAAACGCCAGCAGGCTCAGGCCGACAAGGCGTACGAGATCCAGACCAATGTGATGCAACAGCAGGTCATTGTCGAGTCGGTCAAGGTCCAGCAGGCCGAAAAGGAACAGCAGGTAAAGGTGCAGGAAGCCGAAATTCTGCGCCGCGAGAAGGAACTCATAGCTACCGTACTCAAGCCGGCCGAAATCGAGCGCCAACGCATTCAAACTCTCGCCGAAGCCGATAAGTCTAAGACGATGGTTGAGGCGGAAGGTCATGCCAGTGCTATTCGCGCACAGGGCGAAGCGGAAGCCGAAATTATTTTCAAGAAAGGCGACGCCGAGGCGCGCGCGATGAACGTAAAGGCCGAGGCCTATCAGGAATACAACCAGGCCGCCGTCCTCGACAAGCTCATTACAGGGCTACCCGAAGTGGTGAAGGCGCTGGCCAGCCCGCTAGCCAATGTCGACCATATCACTGTCGTCTCGACTGGCAATGGCAACTCGGCCGGGATGCACAAAATTACCGGCGACCTGACTGAAATCGCGGCGCAAGTGCCGGAATTGTTCGAAGCTCTATCGGGCATGAAGATGTCCGACTTGCTCGGCAAGATCAGAACAATCGGCGATAAGGCGGACCGTCCGGACCGGCTGCCACCACCCGACGGAGCCGACAAGTCCAAGTAACGGCGTTTGCAGCGACGCAACCAAGGAGTTCGTTATGGCACTCATGGATCGTGTAGCAACACTGGTGCGAGCCAACCTCAATGACTTACTCGACAAGGCCGAGAATCCCGAAAAGATGCTTAAGCAGGTCATTCTCGACATGGAAAACCAGTTTATGCAGGTAAAGACCCAGGTCGCGATAGCTCTCGCGGACTTACACCTGCTTGAAAAGAAAAAGACCGAAAATGACGAGAAGCATGCCGAATGGATGCGTAAGGCGGAGCTTGCGGTCGACAAAAAGGACGACCAACTCGCTCGCGCCGCCCTCGAGCGCGCCGTCAGCTTTCAACTGCTCGCCGAAAATTACGACGATCAGATCTCCCATCACCACGCCCAGGTCGAGGGGATGAAGGCTGCCCTGAAGCGCCTCGAACTGAAACTCTCCGAAGCCCGCGCCAAGGCCGATATGTTGATCGTGCAGCACAGGCGCTCCCGCGCGACTCATCGCACCGCAAACGCCCAACACTCAACGAGCACCGACCACGGCGCGTTCGAACGAATGCGCCACAAGGTAGCCCGCGAAGAAGCCTTGGGCATGGCCAAAACCGACCTGCTGGGCGACGACCTCGACGTCCGCCTCCACGCGCTGGAACGCGACCAAAAAATCAACGCTCTCCTAAACGAGATCAAATCCAGAAAAGGCCTCACCGCATGACACAACCCCAAAGCCCCTGAGAGCAAAATGGCGTCCTCGCCATTTTGCGATTTCTTTCACTGGGTGCAGGGGTCACCCCTGCCGAAGGAAGCGTGAAACCCACCGCGGGTTTCACATTCAATCAAGTGATTTCCCCTTCCCCGTCACGCCGACTGCGCACGCGAGCGCGGCCTGAGCGCCTCCGCCAGGTCCGACGCTAACCGGCGCGCGTCCTCGACCGTCAACGTCGATACGGTGACGCGAATCCCCGGCGCGCTTTTGATTCGATAGCACTCGCCCGCGCGAATCGCCCACCCCTTCGCCGCCATCGCGTTGACGACCCCGGCTTCTTCGGCGACCGGTATCCACACATTCAGCCCCGAGCGCCCGCGTGCCTCGATTCCGTGCCGCGCGAGCGCTTCGATCAACGCGCGCCGCCGATTCGCATAAGTGTCGGCCGCCTTCTGCAGGAGCGTGGGAGTCGCGCTGTCTGCCCACATCATCGCGACGAGGTCTTGCAGGATATGACTGACCCATCGCGGCCCAAGACTCTGCCGCCCCTGCACTCGCGCAACTGTCAACGCGTCACCTGCCATGACACTGACGCGCAAATCCGGCCCGAGCGACTTCGACACCGAGCGCACGGTCGCCCAAAGCGCCCGTCCGCCCGACAACGTGATCGCCGGCGCGCCGGACACAGGCCCGGCGTGATCGTCTTCGATCAAGACGACGTCAGGAAACCCCGCGAGCACATGCTTCAGCTCTGCCGCGCGCTTGCGGTCGAGCGCGGCGCCGCTCGGATTCTGCGCCCGCGGCGTGACGATAAACGCCTTCGCGCCAAGCTTGAGCGCGCGCTTCAAATCCGCCGCAATCGGCCCCGAGTCATCGATCCCAACCGGCTGAGCCACCAGCGCCAGCGCGGCGACGAGATCGAGCACGCCGGTATAACTCGGATCTTCGACGGCGACGATATCGCCGGGCCGCAGATGCGCCTGAAGCACACGCTCGATCCCATCAAGCGCGCCGCTGACGACCGCAATCGAATCCGCCGCAATCCCATCGCTCTTGAACTGCCGCGCCGCCAGCTTGATCAGAGCGTCCCGATTCTCCGCGTCGCCATATTTCCCCTGGATACCCTCGAGCCGCCCGAGATACGGCTTCAGCCGCGGCAGCATCAATGGGTCCGGCCCTCCCTCTGCCAGGTTGCGCAGCCCCGCGGGCGGCGCCTGCAGCGTCGCCCGCGTCAACAGCGGCGGCCGCCGATTCACCACCGTCCCGCGCCGCCCCGATCCATGCACCAGCCCGCGCACGCGCAGCGCATTGTATGCGGCCGCGACGGTAGTCGGGCTGACGTCCAACTTCGCCGCCAGCGCGCGCACAGTCGGCAGCCGCTCGCCGGCGCGCAGCCGCCCGCCGCGGATTCCATCTTCGATACTGGCGGAGATCAGGTTGCTTGATTCTCCGCGGATTTGGTATTGTACCGATACGTTCATAGTTACGTACTGTAACAAAGAGGATGCGGAAATGGAAGAGAATTACACTTCTGCCGATCGGGCCCCTGCCAAAAACTCCAATGAATCCGTGGCCCCCACCCGCCGCACCCGCGTCAAGCGCCTCCCCAAGCGCGCCTCCTACGACCGCACCGCCATCTACTCGATCCTCGACACGGCGCTCGTGTGCCACGTCGGCTTCGCCCTCGACGGACAGCCCTACGTCATCCCGACACTTCACGTCCGCATCGCCGACCGCCTCTACATCCATGGATCGGCCGCGAGCCGGATGCTCGGCTCCGCGGCGGACGGGACGCCGATAGCGATCACGGTGACGCACATCGACGGCCTCGTGCTGGCGCGCTCCGCGTTCCATCATTCGGTCAACTACCGCTCGGTCGTGATCCTCGGCACGGCAACCCTCGTCACCGACCTGGCCGAAAAGTTCTCCGTGATGAAGGGACTGATCGATCACGTCGCGCCCGGCCGATGGGATCACATTCGACATCCCAACGAGAAGGAGCTTGCGGCCACGTCGGTCCTGTCGATTCCAATCGAGGAAGCGTCGGCCAAGCTCCGGAGCGGCGACCCGCTCGACGACGAAGCCGACTACGCGACGCCGATCTGGGCTGGACAGATTCCGTTTACAACGAAACCGCTCGCCCCAGTCGCCGACGCGCGCCTCGCAGCGTCAACGCCGATGCCCGCGCACGTGACCGAGTACCTGTTGCCCGCGAATCGAGGAGCAAGAATCACATGACGGCGATGGTGGTGATGGACATGGGCAAATTTCTGATCAGCACGGATCGATCGAAGCTCGACGTCGACGTGATTCACAAATTTCTCACGCGATCGTACTGGGCGGCGGGGATTCCGCGCGCGACGGTTGTGCGATCGATCGAAAATTCGCTGTGCTTCGGCGTCTACGACAACGCCAGTCAAATCGGGTTCGCGCGTGTCATCTCCGACTTCGCGACCTATGCGTACGTCGCCGACGTTTTCATCCTCGAGCCGTATCGCGAGCGCGGGCTGGGCAAGGAGCTGATGGCGTCGATCATGGCGCATCCGGATCTGCAGGGACTGCGGCGATGGAGCCTCGGCACGCGCGACGCGCACGGACTGTACGCGCAGTTTGGTTTCAAGCCGGTCGACAATCCGTCACCGATCATGATGGAAATCGTGAATCCGGAGATCTACTCGCGTTCTTGAATGCCCTGCGCGCGCGTTCTATATAACAAGTGTTAGGGACCGCGGCCGCCGGCTGACGCTCGTCGTGAGCGCGGCCAGGAAGCAAGCGTCGCGCGAGTCCCCGCATCGGAGGAATCGATGGATTTCAAGTTTAGCGCCGAGGACGAGGCGTTTCGCGCAGAGCTCAGCGGCTGGCTCAAGGCCAACCTGCCCAAGGCCGGAAAGAGCGACGACGGCGGCGACTTCATGAGCGAAGGCACCGCAGACGACTGGAAGCGGCGCGTCGAGTGGCACAAGAAAATGCACGCGGGCGGATGGGTCGGAATCAGCTGGCCCAAGGAGTACGGCGGCCGCGGCGCGACGCTCACGCAGCAGATCATCTACAACGAGGAGATGGCGAAGGTTAACTCGCCGATGCTGGTCAACGGACTCGGCATCATGCTCGTCGGTCCGACGATCATCCATTGGGGCACCGAGGAGCAGAAGAAAAAGCACATCCCGAAAATTCTTTCGGCCGACGAGCTCTGGTGCCAGGGCTATTCCGAACCGGGCGCCGGCTCCGACGTGGCCAGCCTGCAGACGCGCGCGGTCGAGGAAGGCGACTATTTTATCGTCAACGGGCAGAAGGTCTGGACGTCGGACGCGCATCACGCCGACATGTGTATCCTGCTCGTTCGCACCGATCCCGACGCACCCAAGCACAAGGGCATCAGCTACATCCTGGTCGACATGCACAGTCCCGGCGTGACCGTGCGCCCGCTCGTGCAGATCACCGGCGACGCGAATTTCAACGAAGTATTTTTCGAAGACGTGAAGGTGCCGAAGAAGAATCTCATCGGCGAAAAAAATCAGGGCTGGCAGGTCGCCATCACCACCTTGATGTTCGAGCGGTCGGGAATCGGAGGGGGGCGCGACATGATGGGCCAGGTCAGGGAGCTGGTCGAACTCGCGAAGAGCGTCCGCAGCAACGGACATACGGCGTGGGACGATACCAGCGTGCGGCAGCGGCTGGGCGGGTTCGCATGCGAGGCGGCTGCGCTGCGCTACACGGGATTTCGGCAACTTACGCGCCGGCTCAAGGGCTTGCCGCCGGGGCCCGAGGGATCGGTGCTCAAGCTATGCACCAGCGAACTGAATTTGCGGATGAACAAGTTCGCGATGGAGATACTGGGGCCGTACAGCCAGATGGAATTCCACGCGCCGCATGCGCTCGACAAGGGCAAGTGGTCGTATCGGATGCTCGCGTCGCGCGCGCTGACGATCGCGGGCGGCACCAGCGAAATCCAGCACAACATCATCGGCGAGCGCGTGCTCATGTTGCCCAAGGGCTAGATACTTTCGACGAGTAATCGACGAAGGGCGGCCCGGAAATCGGGTCGCCCTTCTTTTTTGCGCGAACAAGGAGACGGACATGGAAGGCAAGCTGGTCAGGCTGCGGGCCTACGAGAAATCGGATCTCGACGCCGTGATGAAATGGGTCAACGACGAGGAAGTCACCAAGTTCCTGCGCGACGAACTGTTTGCCTATCCCGTTTCGCGCGCGCAGGAAGAACAATTCATCGAGCACGTGTCGATACCATCGCATACCTCGCGCGAGTTCGCGCTCGAAACCGTCGCCGATCGTACTTACCTCGGCGGCATCGGCTTGCACGATATCGACTGGATCCTGCGCAGCGCCGAGGCGGGAATCGTCATCGGCAACAAGGACTATTGGGGCAAGGGCTACGGCACCGACGCGATGAGGACTCTGATGCGGCTCGCGTTCGACCGCATGAATCTGCATCGAGTGTGGCTGCGAGTGTACGACTTCAACACGCGCGCGATAGCGTCGTACGAGAGATGCGGTTTCCAGCGATGGGGTGTTCTGCGCGACGGCAAATTCATCCGCGGCCGCTATCACGACACGATCGTGATGGGGATTCTCGAGAACGAATATCGCGCGATCGCTTGATTCCGGCTACTCGCCGGTTCCTTGGAGGTTCACCGTTCGCGGGCCGCTCGAGCTGTTGTTGTTGATCGTGAGCGTGCCGGGACGCGGTCCGATCGCGGTCGGCGCGAAGACGACTGCGTAGTTGCAATTCTTTTTTGGCTTCAGCGTCGACCCGCATATCTTCGACAGCGTGAAGTCGCCGGCCACCTGCGCACCGATCAACGAGATCGCGACCTTGCCGCCGTTGTGCGCGGTGATTTTCTTTGACTTGCTCCGCATGCCCAGCTTCGTCGTGAAACTCGCTGAGCTGGGCGAGACCACCAGCGTCGCCTCGACAGTCGGCATCGGGGTCGGCGTGAACGTCGCAGTCGCCGTAGCTGTCGCGGTAGCCGTCGCAGTTGCAGTGGAAGTTGCCGTCGGCGAGATGACCGGAGTGCGAACCGTGGTCGGCGTTGCTGAGACTGTCGGCGTCGTCGAGGGCGTAGCGGTAATGGTGGCAGTCGCGGTAGCGGTCGCCGTTGGGGTGGCAGTCGCGGTCGCCGTTCCAGTCTGAGTTGCGGTAGGCGTGGCGGTCACAGTAGCGGTAGCAGTCGCAGTTGCCGTATCAGTTTGGGTAGCAGTCGCAGTCGCGGTCGGGGTCGCGGAAACGGTCGCGGTATCAGTCGCGGTCGCAGTGGCCGTCGAGGTCGCAGTCCTGGTTGCGGTGGCGGTGGCAGTGGCAGTTGCAGTCGGGGTTGCTGTCGCGGTGGCAGTTGCGGTCGCTGTCGCCGTGGCGGTACGCGTTGCAGTCTTGGTCGCCGTCGCGGTCGCCGATACAGTCGGTGTCGGACTTGCGGTTGCAGTCGCCGTCGGCGTCGCGGTTACTGGGCCGTTGTAGGCGTAAAGGTTGTCGTCGGTGTCGGAATTCATATAGATGGAGCCATCCGCGCCGATCGCCGGCATCGACAGCGCCTTGTAACCCGCCGCCGCAGTGACGTTGACCAGCACGCTGCCGGCACCGCCAAAAAAATTCCGCAACGAACCGCTGACGCCAGTGTCGGAGACCGCGTACAGATTGCCGTCACCGGAGCTGACGTAAATCGTGCCGTCGGCGCCGATTGCAGGCGAGACTTTCAGGCTGCTGCCGCCGACGCTCATCGACCACTTAAGCGCGCCGCTGCTGCCGCCGTCGGTTACCGCGAAGAGCGTGTGGCTGGTGGCCTTGCCGCTGCCGAGGTAAATGCTGGCGCCGTCGGAGCCGAGCGCCACTCCGGTGTTGAAGACCTCGCCGCTGCCCAGCGTCAATGCAGGCCACTTCGAGACTCCGGAGCTGGCCTTTATAGCGAAGAGATCGCCGGCCACCGGGCTGGTGGTGTTGCCCGCGATATAAAGTGTGGTGCCATCGTTGCTGAGCGACGGACTGTCGCCACTGAAGGAAGCGGCAAAGGTAGTGGGACCCCAATTGAACGAAGCGCTGACCCCATCGTCCGTTAGCGAGGCAACCTTGCCGTCACTGGAGGCGGCGTAAATGGAGCCGTCGGGGCCGACCACCGGTGCGATAGTGCCGGTCGAACCCCCCGTGCCGATTACTGCCGACCAATTCAGCGTGCCGGTGCTCGTGCTCAACGCATGGAGCTTGCCGTCGCTGACGAGGATGTAAAGCGTGCTGCCATCAAGACTGAGCGTCGGCGCGCCGCTGGTGACGAAATGGGCGCAGTCGCCGGTCGGCTGTACCGGCCCCCAATTCAGTGTGGGGCTGGTGCCAGCGCCGTTGTCCGTCAGCGAGTAAACCTGCGCGTCCTGATCGGCGAAGTAGATTGTGCCGTCGGGACCGAGCGCCGCGCCGGCATTTATCCCGGGGACGCCGCCGCAACCGGGGCCCTGGATCGCCTGGAACGGGGCCGACCACTTTGTCGTACCGATCGGAGTGACCGCGAAGAAGTTGCCCGCGGTATCGGCTTCGTAAATTGTTCCGTCGGCGCCGATTGTCGGCGAGTCTTCTATCTTGAAACCGCCGGTGGGCAGACTCCATTTTATGGCGCCGTTGTTACCGGCGGTGCTGAACTGGCTTCTGCCGCTATGCGACCGGTCGTGCTCGTACACCGGCCAGACGGTGGACGCATCGGCGCGCGAGGCCGTCAACACGATCGAGACGCAAATCGCAACTGCAGCCGCCAGACTGATTGGTGATTTCACTTTCCCCTCTTTTCTCAGACTCGTACCTGTCTACGGAGACGTCCCCGTCGCGATCAGCGGAACGTCGAGCGGGCTGCCCGTGTCGTTATTCACATTGATGAACAGATCGGAGTTGAACGGTCCCAATGCATTCGCGGTGAACTCCACCGTGTAACGGCAAGTCGCAGGCGCCGGCGCGAGCGACGCCAAACAGGTGTTGTTGATCACGACAAAGTTGGACGCGTCGCCGTCCTTTGTCGGCGGACTGATCACCGCGGTTGCCGGCGAGAGATTGGTCAAGGTCACAGTCCGGTCCGGCGTTACGGACCCGTTGTCCGGCGCCCCACTGAAATCGAGTTCCCCGGTCGAAAGGGCGATGCTGACCGTCGCGGTCGCGGTAGGCGTCGCGGTTATGGTAGCGGTCGCAGTCGAAGTTGCCGTCGCGGTCGGGGTCGCGGTGGCGGTCGCGGTTGCGGTGGCAGTAGCGGTCGACGTGACGGTGGCGGTCGCGGTGCGAGTCGACGTTGCGGTAGCTGAGGCGGTCGGCGTCGCGGTCCGAGTGGGAGTGCCGGTGCGCGTGGCGGTTGCGGTGATCGACGGAGTCGGCGTCGGAGTTCGAGTTGCAGTGTTCGCGGAGGTCGGCGACGAGGTGGGCGTCGCGCCGGGCGAGCCCTCACCGGACAGTTCGAAAATTCCGCGCCCGTGCGTCGCCGCGAAAACGACGCCGCTCAGATTCTGCTCGATATCGAAAACCGCTACGGCGGGAATCGTGCCGAGGTTAAACGGCGCCCACGTGTTTCCGCCGTCGGTCGTTCTGAAAACACCGATGTCGGTGGCGGCCAGCACGGTCTGGGCAGTGGCGTCGTTGCGATCGACCAGAAGTCGCAGCACCGGAACGTCGGGCAACGCGTTCGCGGGCGGCGGACTCTGAAGCGTCGGATTGCCGTCAGCCTGCGTCCAGCTGCCGCCAAAATCGTTCGTCACAAAAATGTGACCCATCCCGGTCGCCGCCGTGAAACCCGAAAGGCTCAGCCACGCGACGCTCGAGTTGAACGGGTCGATCGCTATTCCCGTCGCCTGCGTGGAATCCGGGAACACGATCGCCGGCAGTTGCGCGGTCTTGTCGGTCCAATGCGCGCCTTCGGGCTGGCCCGCGTTGACCTGGATGTTGGCCTCGTCGGTGGTGAAGATTTTGAACGGCGTCGGACGAAAGGTCGTGCTCGTTTGCATCGCGAGCGCGTAGGCTTTGGTGTCGTCCGATGGTGCGATCTCCAGATCCTCGAGCGCGCATGCGCCGCTGTTGCACCCGCCGGTCAAATCCTGGGTCGTCTGCTGCGCCCATGTCGTCATCGCGTCGCTCGACACGTAAACCGAATGCGCGCCGAAAAACACGCGCTGGGCCGTGGCCGGATCGCTCGCGAGCGGCGGAAAGTATGCGGCGCCTTTGTCCCCTGCCGTCGCCATCGCCGCATTCAGCGCCGCGCTCGAAGCGGCGGAGCTGAAAGTCATTCCGCCATTGCTCGATTGCGAGACCCACGCGCCGGCCGCCGTGGTCGCGAAGGAATGATAGGCGAATAGCGGATCGACGAGGTCGAAGATCGCGAAGCCGCCGTCGAGGTTGTCCACCTGCGTCCAGCTCGATGCCGGCGGCTGCGTCGCGTTGTATAGCGCGGTGCCGTTGTCCTGGAATCCCGCGATGACCACGTTGCTGTTAGTAGGATGCGGGCCGACCGACTGCGCCTGCGCGGCGCCGATACTCGTGTTGAGTGAGGCCCAGGTGCTACTCGCGTTGTCGAAGCGATAGAGACCGCCGTCGTTGCCGAGGTAGAAGCTGTGCGCCGCCGCCGGATCGAACGCGATCGCATGTTGATCCGAATGGGTTCCACCGCTCGACGCCAGTGAGGTCCAGCTGGCGCCAAAGTTTGTCGAGCGGTAAATTCCCACGCCGCCGAACACGACGGTGGCGCCGGTTGCGTCGGCGGGATCGACCGCGAGTGTCTGATCGAAAAACGACTCAGAGAAGTTGATCGAGTTGGAGCCGTCGATCGTCGTGCCACCAACCGTCGCGCTTGGCATCGACGCTTGCGTCCACGTGACACCGTCGTCGGGGGAAGTGTAGAAGCCCGCGAACTCGATACCGTCCGCTGCGCCGATAACCGCATACGCGACGCCGTTCGCCGCGCCGACGCTCGCGCGGCTGACGCCGGCGGTTAGATTGGGAAGGCTCGCCTGCGTCCAACTGAATCCGGAGTTCGAAGATCGAAACACGCCGACGCCAAGTATAGCGACCAGCACTGCCGTTGGCGACGCGGGATCGATCGCGACGGACTGCGCCGGACATGGATCGCTGGTGAAGTACGGGCACGCGCCGAAGGTTCCGGCGGGATATTGAATCCACGATGCGCCGCCGTCGCCCGATCGCCACAGCCCGTTCTGGCTGAAGTCGTCCTCGACCCACGACGCGTCGGCCCGGTTCGCGCTCGATCCGTAGGTCACTGCAGCGTAGATCGTTCGCGGCGTCCTCGTCGTGTCGATCGCGAGCGACGCGATCGATGCGTTCGCGAAATTGCTCGCGCCCAGTTGCGTCCAGCTTGCGCCCAGATTGCTCGAGACGAATACTCCCTCGCCGTAGTACGAGTCGGCGGCGCCGTTGCCCTCGCCAGTACCGACGTAGAGGGTTGGATTCGGGCTGGTGGTGGCGTCGAGCGCGAGCGCGCCGACTGCCAAGGTTGGTTGCAGGTCGAATATCGGGACGAACGATGCCGACGCGTTCGCGCGCATCCACACTCCCCCGTCTGCGGTGCCGACGAACACGCGTCCGCTGACGGTCGGGTCGGCGACAACGGCGGTAACCCGTCCCGTCACGCCGGCGAGTGCGCCGCCGAGCGCGACGCCGCCGAAAGTCGGGATCTCGTTGATCAACGGCAGCGGACCAAGCGCGTTCCATGCGAACGCACCAGCCGGTGGCATCGAGCCGGTCGCGTCGATCGCGGCGTTCGCAACGATGGCCCGCTCCTGCCGACGCATCTGCGCGGTCGCGTCGCGATAGGCGTCACGCGGCACCCCGAAGTTCAAACCACGTCGGCTGAAAACGAAGGCCTCGCGTGCAATCCGGTCGCCAGCGTGTGTGAATCCTTCCCGCTCAAGATGAAATGATCGCGTCGCCGCAGTCTGCGGAAACGAAACAATCGCCGCCAACACTGCCGACAGGAACAAACCACCCGCGACCGCGAAAAGCCGCGGCGAGTAACGTCTGGACAAAGCGAAGCCCCCCTTCCGGCCTACGTCCAGTAGTCACTCTACTCTCATTATATATACGAACGAACTATATAATGAGTATATAGTCGATTACCTATTTAGTATTGCGGAAGTCTATCTGAGTATTCCCTCGTCTACGATTGGCAGAGCTTGGCTGCTTTATCGGGCTGCGCTGGTCAGGTTGCTGCGATTCTGAAGCCAATCTTCGGGAAATGGTTCACGATCCTGCCCAGTTCCGGAACCTCACGCTCGATTGCGATCTCGTGAATCGTACTGACGACAACTCTGCCGGTCACCGGATCGAAAGCATAGTCGTCCGGCGTCACCGACACGCGAGTGCCGGCTTCGAGTCCGTTAGGATCTCGCGAGTCGACGTTCTCGGCAGTCGCAGGAGCGCTCTCCTTCGCCAGCTTCAGCGCTTCGTCGGGATCCATCGGACGCACGTCGCCGTATCCCATCCCATCGACGCGCTCGAACCACCGCATGAGATTCGCGAACTTCTGCGCGAGGCCGAATGAAGTCGGCTCGGCGCGCAGGAACCACACCGGATGGAAGCACGCGGCATCGGCCAGGCTGAACGAATCGCCGAGCAGATACGGCGATGTCGCGAGCTGCCGATCGAGGATTTCGAGGTATGCGCGCAGCTGGTTGCGCGAATCAGGCGCAGTGCGGGTCATCGCGGCCAGGTCGGCGCCCTGCATCATCTTGGCGCGGTCCTCCATGAACGCCTTCGGCACCACCGCGGCGAGCTTCTCGAAGATCACGGGCGTCGTGGACCAGAACACGCGGCGGTCGGCCCACTGATTCATCGTGTCGGCTGCGGCAGTCAGGCCGCCGGGATAAATCGTCGGCTCGGGTTTCAGCTCGTCAATTTTCCTGATGATAATTCCCGTGTCGCACCAAACGTCGGCGCCGATTTGCAACACGGGGATCCGCCGATAGCCGCCCGTCAGCGGTACCAGCTTGGGCTTGGGCATGATCACCGGCTGCTCGACCGATCGCCAGGTAATTTTCTTGTGCGCAAAAATTTTGCGGATCTTTTCAGAGAAAGGTGACGTCACGTATTGATGCAGAATTATCTCGGCCACGATTTCCTCCGGCGAAATGATCTCGTCGATTCTTATCGCATACAATTTCCAGTCGCCACCTGAAAACTGATACGTTCGCGAATATGCACGGACACCACGAATTCGATTTGTTCGAAGCGATCTACACCACGCGCTCGATGCGCCGTCTGAAGCCCGATCCTGTTTCGCCAAATCTCATCGTCAAAGTAATCGAGGCAGCCACGATGGGTCCGAGCGGTCACAACCGGCAGCCGTGGTTCTTCATCGTAGTCACCGATCCCGAGGCAAAACGTTTCGTCGCCGAGCGCTATCTCAAGGCCTGGGAGGTTGTCTTCACACCTACGGAGCGCGAAGTCGTCTTGAACGATCCTCAAAGCCAGCGTGGGCGCAACCTGCGCTCGGCAAAGTACCTGGCCGAGCATATCGCAGATGTGCCCGTGATGATCTTCGCGTGCGTGAAGAAATATACCGACCGGGCCCGCGCCGGGCAGCCGATGTGGGGTGCGATTTATCCGGCGATTCAGAATCTGTGCCTCGCCGCGCGCGGCTACGGACTAGGCACTTCGATCACAGGGATGCATACGATGTTCGCCAAAGAAATCGACGCGATGCTTGGCGTGCCGCCCGAATACGCCAACGTGATCCTGATTCCGATGGGCTACCCTAAGGGCCGCTGGGCGCGTCCGGATCGCAAGCCTGCATTGCAGGTGACGTTCTGGGAAAAATGGGGCAACCGGCGCGAGAGCGTTACCGACTGAATCACGCCTCGATGACTGCGAGCACAACATTCCGCTGAATCTGATCGCCCGCCTTCACGCGAAACTCCGCGACGCGCCCGCTGGCCGGCGCTTTCACCGGTATCTCGACCTTCATCGACTCGATCACCATCAGTTCGTCGCCGCGCGCGACCTGCGCGCCAGCCTCGACCGAGAGTCGCAGCACTTTGCCCACAGCCGGGCTCTTTATATCCATCGCTGGGCGAATCCTTCCCGATGCTCTCGGCGTCTTAGCAAGCGGCGAACGCGCGCACCAGTGCCGGAAGAAGAACGCAGCTTGTGTTTTCGGGCTGCTTGGTTGTAGAGAAACTAAATCAGCACGCGCGGTCCGGCTTATGGGGAATCGGCATGAATAGTTTCGTAGCCACTCGCACGCTCACTGAATATCCGCGCGGTTCTTATCGATGGTCGCTGCTGATTCTCACAGTGCTCGCGTCGATTCTTGGCGCATACGACTTCCAACTCGCCCCGCTGCTGCCGATCCTTCTGCCCTACCTGCACATGAGCCACACCGCGTACGGCGCGTTCATCACCTTCACCGTGCTGATCTCCGGCATCAGCGCATTCTTCGGCGGCCCGCTCGCCGATCGCTACGGCCGCGTCCTCATCATCGACGTCTGCCTCGGCCTCGTAACCGCCCTGTTGTTCCTGAACGTGCTCATCACCAACATCACGACGTTCGTGATCCTGCGCATGCTGATGGGAATCGTCGCGGGCCTCACCGCCGGCGCCGGCGCCGCATTGATTCGCGACATGTCGCCGCGTCTCAGCCGCGCCCTCGCCTTCGGACTGCTGACGATCGGCCCGGTCGGCGCGAACTTCCTCTCCAACTATGTCGCCGGCGCGACGCTGCCGATCTATCACACCTGGCAATCGCAGATTTGGATCATGGGCTTCTTCGCCGTCGCGATGTACGTCCCAATCGTAATTTGGTTGTGCGACCTCAGCCCCGAACTCCGCATGCAGATCATGAAGACCGAAATCCAGGCGCTCGCCGCCGAGGGACGCCTGCCCGCCGCCTCCGAAATCCCGTCCGGCACGCGCGACGCTTTCCGTCGCCTGCTCGGTCACATGGAGGTCTGGCTGCTGGTGCTCGGCATCACCGCCAACCTGACGTTGTACTTCGCGATCCAGGGCTTCGGCCCGCTGATGTTCACCGAGGCGTTCCATTACTCGCCGGCCGAAGCTGCGAAGATGAACGAATACTTCTGGCTGACGAATCTCGGCGTGCTGGTACTTACGGGGCTCTTGTCCGACCGTCTGCAAGTCCGCAAGCCGATCGCAATCTTCGGCGGTATCCTCGCGACGCTCTTGATGGCCTGGTGGATTCCGAAGTTCGGCACCGAGATGCCGCGCGCGACGCTGATGATGGTCGCGTCGTTGATGGGATGCTTCCTCGCGATCGCCTACGTGCCGTGGGCCGCGCAATTCTCCGAAACTCTCGAGGACGTCTCGCCCGCGTTGCAAGCGACCGGCTGGGCCTTCTTCGGGCTGGTCGCGCGCGGATGGGTCGCGATCTCCGCGCCGCTGTCGCTTTACGTCGCCGTCCACTACGGATGGGGCGAATGGGTAAAGGTCGCGATGGGCGGGATGGTGCTCTACGTGATCGCGATGGCGTTCTCGCGCGGCCACGCAGCGGTCGCGGAGCCTGCTCGCGCCGCAGCGGCGACCGATGGCGCGACCGTCGGCTAATCCCTCTCCCTGTCAGGGAGAGGTCGACGCGAGACCTTGAGCGGCGGGTGAGGGTCCAAATTCCGGATTTTCCGCTCTTTAGTCTTCTCCGCGACCCTAAGGCCGCATCGTCCGCGTGCGAATCCCCAACTGCGTCGGCACGATCTCGTACGCCTGATGCACCCAATCGACGAGTAGCGGCCGCGTGTCGCGCGGATCGATTATCTCCTCGATACCGAAGGCTTCCGCCGTGCGCATCGGCGATCGAATCGCATTGAACTTATCCTCGAGCTCCTTGCGCAGCTTCTCCGGATCGCTTGATGCCGCCAGATCCCGCTTGTACGCCGCCTCAATTCCGCCTTCGATTGGCAGCGAGCCCCAATCTGCCGACGGCCACGCGTAGCGCAGATTGAGGCCCGTCGTTATTCCATGACCGGCGCCCGCGACGCCGAACGCCTTGCGCACCATGATCGCAACCAGCGGCGTCGTCGTCTGGAACATCGCATACAGCGCGCGCACGCCGCGGCGAATCGTCCCCGTCATCTCGGCCTCGCGCCCAATCAGGAAGCCCGGCTGATCGACGAAGTTCACCACCGGCAGATGGAACGTGTCGCACAGGTCGACGAACTTGACCATCTTGTCCGACGCCGGCCCGTCCAGCGACCCGCCAATCGAAAACGGATCGTTTGCCATCACGCCTACCGGGAATCCGTCGAGCCGCGCGAATCCGGTGATAAGCGACGGCCCGAAATACGGCGTCATCTCGAAGAAGGACTCGCGATCCATTACCAGCTCGACGATTCGCCGCGCGTCATAACCGTGGCGTCGATTGCGCGGCACTATACTGATCAGCTCCTCTTCGCGGCGCGCCGGGTCGTCGTCGGGCGTGAGGCGCGGCGGTACATTCCACACGCTCTGCGGCAGGTACGACAGGAAGCGGCGAATCTGCGCGAAGGCGTCGTCCTCGCTCTCGGCCTCGTTGTCCACCGAGCCGCTCATGTGTGCGTGAATTTCGGCGCCGCCCAATTCCTCTTTGGTCAGATCCTCGCCGACGCCCCATTTGACGACCGGCGGCCCCGCGACAAACAACTGGCTCGTACCGCGGATCATCACTGAGAAATGCGACGCCGCCACGCGCGCCGCACCGATTCCTGCGACCGACCCCATGCATCCTGCGACCACCGGCACCTCGCCCATCAATTTTACCAGCACGTCGAAATCCGGATTGGCCGGGACGTATGTCCGCTTCACGGTCTCGAACGACTTCACACTGCCACCGCCGCCCGTGCCATCGACCAGCCGAATGATCGGGATGTGCAACTCGTGCGCGATCAGTTCCGCATAGCTGCGCTTGTTGCCGATATTCGCGTCCGCCGCGCCGCCGCGAACGGTGAAATCGTCGCCTCCGACCACGACGCGCCGCCCGTTGATGCGCCCGGTACCACCGACAAAGTTCGCCGGCATGATCGCCGTGAGATTTTCGCCCTCGTACTTGGGCGATCCCGCGAGCGCTCCATACTCATGAAACGTGCCCGCGTCGAGCAGCCGCTCAATCCGCTCGCGCACCGTGAGCTTGCCCCCATCATGCTGCCGTTTGATGTTCTCAGCCCCGCCCATCGTTTTCGCAAGCTCAACGCGGCGCCGAATTTCTTCAACCTCTTTCTCCCACGACATACGATTCTCCTGCCAGATGCGATTCCCGATCCTATAAACCACGCGGAGATTGAATGTGAAACAGTAGGACGGAATTTATTCCGTCGCCCCTGCCCCCTCAGAGGACGCTCTTACCATCTCGGACGACGGAATAAATTCCGTCCTACTTGCAGCCGTTTCTCGTTCGCGATCTTCCTGTTAGCTTCAGTTGGTACTTCAGTTTTTTTCGCTATGACGATGACCACTACCTCCGCGCCGAATCCGCGGCACGATTTGCTCACGGGATGGGGGCGGTATCCGCTTTCTGAGAGCGACATCTATAGGCCTGATCGAATTGCCGAGCTGCAAGCAGTTGTGACCGCAAATTCGTCCTCGCTGATCGCGCGAGGATTGGGGCGGGCTTACGGCGATGCGGCGCTCAACGATCAGAATCGCGTCGTCGATCTCACCCGACTCAATCGGATGCTGGCGTTCGACGCCACCACGGGACTTCTGCGATGCGAAGCCGGCGTCACAACAGCGGAGTTGATCGACGTCTTCTTGCCGCGCGGGTTTTTCCCGCCGGTCACGCCAGGGACTCGCTTCGTCACGCTCGGCGGGTCGGTTGCCGCCGACGTCCACGGCAAGAATCATCATCGCGACTCTTCTCTCGCCGCGCACGTGACCTGGTTCGACCTTATGATCGCGTCGGGCGAGGTGCTGCGATGCTCGCGCGAGGAAAACTCGTCGCTGTTCTGGGCGACGGTCGGCGGCATGGGCCTGACCGGTGTGATTCTCGAACTTGAACTGCGGATGCGGCGAGTCGAGAGCGCCTATCTCGAAGGCGAGTTGATTCGCGTCGGGAATGTCGACGCGGCGATCGAAGCGTTCGAGCGGACCGAGGCGCAATACGGATATTCGGTGGCGTGGATCGACTGCAACAGCGGCAAGCGCGCGCTGGGGCGTTCGGTGCTCAACCTCGGCAACTTCGCGGCGATCGATCGGCTGCCCCGAGATCTCGCACAGAATCCGCTGAACACGAAGCCGAAACTCAGCCCGATCGTGCCGTTCGATTTTCCCGGCTTCGCGCTCAACTCGCTGAGCGTGCGGGCATTCAACGCGGCGATCTACGCGTTCCATCGCGGGAAGCCGCATACGATTTTCGATTGGGAGAGTTTTTTCTATCCGCTCGATTCGATTCGCTACTGGAACCGGATCTACGGCAAGCGCGGTTTCGTGCAATACCAATGTGTGTGGCCGCTCAACGAGAGCCGCGCGGGACTGATCGAGGTGCTCGAGGCGATCGCGCGCAGCCGGCGCGGCTCGTTTCTCACCGTGCTGAAAAAGTTCGGCGCGCAGGACGGGCTGCTATCATTCCCGATGCCCGGCTACACGCTGGCGCTCGACTTCCCGGTGACCGACGGGCTGCTCGAATTTCTCGATACACTGGACGCGATGGTGCTGAAGCGCGGCGGGCGCGTGTACCTGGCCAAGGACGCGCGCATGTCGCCGGAGACGTTCCGCGCGATGTATCCCAATCTCAAGAACTGGCAGGCGGCGAAGAGTGTCGCCGATCCGAACAACCGCTTCTCGTCGAGCCTGTCGCGCAGGCTCGGGATGACGGAATGACGGAACAAATTCCGTCCTACTTATGAATCGGGTTTTGATTCTTGGCGCCACCAGTCCGATCTCGCGAGCACTCGCGCTGCGGTTCGCATCTGATGGCGCTCGATTGTATCTCGCGGCGCGCGACGCCGATGAGGCGCGCCGCGTCGCCGAAGACGTCAGCGCCCGCTCCGGAGTGACCGCGCTGTCCGGCACCTTCGACGCGTCGGACTTCGCCGCGCATGACGAGTTCGTGCGCAATGCGGCGCGCGATCTCGGCGGCCTCGACGGTGTCGTCGTATGCTTCGGCACGCTCGGCGACGAGGACGCGGCGCAGATCGATCCGGACATGGCGCTCGCCACGATCAGTCAAAACTTCACCGGCGCCGTGTCGCTGATCACGCTTGCCGCGCGCCATCTCGAACAGCAGCGCTCGGGCTTCATCATCGTGATCGGATCGGTCGCGGGCGACCGCGGCCGCAAGAAAAATTACGTGTACGGCTCGGCCAAAGGCGCGCTCGCGCTCTTCGTGCAAGGCCTGCGCGGCCGGCTCGCTGAAAGCGGCGTGCATGTGATGACGGTGATACTCGGCACGGTGGACACTCGGATGACATGGGGCCGCGAGGGTGCGCTGCTGACGATCGCGCCGGCCAAGGCCGCCGACCTGATTTACGCCGCGTATCGCAAACGCGCGGAAGTCGTATACGTGCCATGGTTTTGGCGCATCATCATGGGCGCAGTGCGGCTGATCCCCGAAAGCCGTTTCAAGCGCCTCAGCTTCTAGCCTGATCGCGCTGCAATTACTTCCTTTCTTGACATTTCAGTCATTCGATCCCCAGCCCTTCGGAACAGTGAACCGGGCGGTTCATCGTGATTGAACGCCCACCACGCAGAGCCGGCCGACCAAGGGGATTACTGCGCCCGCGAGGCGAACAAAATGCGATTGTCGACTTACGGACGCGCTTCTCATTTGGCTGACGAGGCTCATGACGTGGCCATTGCCACTTAAACTGTCCGTCAACTGAAAGTTCACGGGCAAAGGGAGGATCCGACATGAGTGTCAATATCGAGGAACGTTTCGAGGGATTGGCGAGACGGCTCGAACGAGCCGAACGAGCAAATCGGGCGATGAAGATCTGGGGCTCGATTGCCTTCGCCGTGTTGATCGGTTTCGGGTCGGGATCGTTCGCATCTAATGCCACGGCTAAGCCCAAACCGCCGGCTATCCTGACGGCGACCCGGGAAATCGACCTGAGTTCCGGCGGCGCTACGGTGGCATCGCTTAGGATTGTGAGTGGACAGCCAAACCTGGTCTTCTATGATTCTGCGGGCAAAGTCGTCGAAGACATCGGAATCAGTCCGACTGCGTTACCTACCGGTCATGCGGCGGGCGTCGCCGTTTATGACGGCAATGCGGACATACCCGGCGGCACGGGCAAAATCAGGGCGAGTTTTGGAGTAACTCCGAGCGGATCCCTGGCCGGGGTCGGCATGGGCACCTACGATGCAAACGGAGTTGAGCGATCGTCCGATGGTTCCGCGATCGACGGTTCCTTCGATGGCGTTGCATTTTATGACGCCACGGGAGCAAATCGGACCGGAGTGTCCTATTTTCCCAGCACCAATTTCAACGGCTTCTATAGCGACGACGCGAGCGGCAACGGCCGGGCATCGATGGGCGCTGGCGCCGACGGTACCTACAGCGGGTCCTTCATCAGCGATGCGGCCGGCAAACTCCGCGACCAGACCGTCTACGTTCCTTCCGCCAACTTTAACGGGTCCCAAAGCTATGACGGCGCTGGTCACGCCCTTTCGACGATGGGCAATTTCCTGGTCGACGACGCTCCGCAATTCCAGCAGGCGAACGAGTCCTTCCTGGATTTTCAGGACACCTCTGGTACCCTGCGACTGTTCGAGTTCCAGAACAGCACGAACGAAGGCGGCGTCGACTACGATGCGGGCAGCACCACCGTCCAGGGTTTCTGGGGAAATCCGTAAGGGTTGGACGCTCTAACCAAGGGGCCGGCGCGGGGTCGCATACCGTCGCCGGCCCTTCCATGCTTCCGCTTTGTGATCCTTCTAGCATTCGGATCCAGCCGGTATGATTCGACTAGCGAGGTGGAAGACGAAAATGAAGCTTGTATTGGCCTCCCTTCTCACGCTCACGATTCTCTCGACGGCCGGATCGCCGCGCGCCGCCGTGAATCCCGGCGATACGATCACCAAGGATCAGGCCGACAAGGTCGCCGACCTCGTCAGTCCGGGAAATCTGATCCTCGTGAAACAGGGCATGACGATGAAGATCGTTCCGACGGAGCGGCTCGAATGGCCGCCGCCGTACAAATCTGCGACCGAGAAATATTCGCCGCAAGTGAGTCTCGCGCCCGACGGTTCGTTGAAGGGCTATTCTGCCGGCCTTCCATTCCCGCTGGTCGACGCCAACGATCCACAGGCCGCGCTGAAGGTGATGTGGAACTTCAGCTACCGGCCGCTCTACACCGACGACGCGATATCGAAGAACGTCGAGATCGCGAGCTTCAAGCCGGGCTCGTCGCTCGCCGATCCGGTCGAGCATTTCACGATCGGCAACGTCGGGTTTTACAACAACACCGGGCGCACCGAGGTGAATCCGATGCCCACCGACCCCGAGGCGACGCGCGCGGGAATCCGCTATCGATTCGGCGCGTATCCGTTTCTGGAGCCGTCGGAGATGCGCGGCTTCGGATTCATCCGCTACCGCAGCCTCGATCCGAAGATCGAGGACAACAGCTGGATGATGAATCCGCGCACGCGCCATACGATTCGCGCGTCGGCCACCGAACTCTCCGACGTCCTGGGCATCTATACGCCGGGCGCGACAGCGGGCGCAGGCGCGGCGACCTACGCGAGCAATCTCGATCCTGATTCGTTCTTCGGCTTCGCCGCGAAGATTGAAAATTTCAATTACAGGTTCCTCGGCGTTAAGCCGATGCTCGCGGTCGTGAACGCGGAGAACTCGCCAGCGAAAGCTTGTCCCACCGACGGCGGACGGACGATCTGCCCCGAGAATTGGGAGATGCGCCAACTTTACGTGATCGAAGCGGACGCGAAGCAGGGCTCAGCTATCAGCAGCGGCCTTTCGATTCCCAAGCGCATTTTTTACATCGACTCGGAAGGATGGTTCATCACCGCGTCGGACCAATACGATCGCGACGGCAAGCTGTGGAAGACGCTCGCGACCTTCAACGCCTATCGCGACCGGCCGATCCCCGACGCGCGCGTCGCGATCTGGCCGTTTAAGCGGATGTTCCAGACGGCGCTGGTCGACGAGGACGTCACCAACGGCTTCTCGACCGTCGTGCTCTCGCCCGGGGTCGAGACCGACGAGCACGAAAGCTGGTACATCAACATGGGAATCGCGACGGACAATTTTTTCAATCCCGCGACGATGTCCAACGCAGCCCATTGAGATGGAGTGACGCTGGAAGGGGTTAGGTTGCTGGCACGCGCATTGTCAGCTGAACTATAAATGACAAATCTCGTGCGCGTGCGGAGTGACCTTCAATGTCGAATGCTGCCGAAGAAATCCAGAAGCTGACGTTCACCGGCGCCGTCGATGCCGACGGACATATCCTCGAGGACGCCGGCCTGTGGGATCGCTATATCGAAGCGAAGTACAAGGACCGCGCCGTCAGGGTTCGCAAGGACGCCAAGGGCCTCGAATATCTCGAGGTCGCGGGCAAGCCGTCGAAAGTTTTCAACGGCGGCCGGCTCGGCGGACTCTCCGCGATGGGCACGACGCGCGACGACAAATGGTCGACGCCTCCTACCTACGGCGGCCTCGCGCCGTTCGGTGCGATGGACGCGAAGGATCGCCTCAAGCGTATCGACGCAGAAGGCCTCGCCGCGGCGTTTCTCTATCCCACCATGAGCCTGCTGTGGGAAACCGAGACCGAAGACCCCGAACTCGCGCAGGCATGCACGCGCGCCTACAACCGCTATATCGTGGACTTCTGCTCTGAGAGCGGCGGCAAGTTGATCCCAATTGCGCATCTGTCGCTCGGCGATCCGGCGGCGGCCGCTGTCGAGCTCGAACGCGCCGTCAAAGCCGGATGCAAAGGCGGATGGGTCGCGCAATTCGTCATGACGCGCAAGCCGCATGCGCATCCCGATCACGACGTGCTGTTCGCCAAGGCGCAGGAACTCGACGTGCCGCTCGGGATACATCCATCGCTCGAGCCGG
>Ga0210383_10000104_pt1 | contig 90205 bp, 134 predicted proteins | sample IncBWC14OmetaG_FD_160072 | JGI IMG/M metagenome (GOLD analysis project Ga0210383, IMG submission 160072) | Forest soil microbial communities from Barre Woods Harvard Forest LTER site, Petersham, Massachusetts, United States - Inc-BW-C-14-O ...
TTCTCGAACAATGCCATGCGGTTCTTGTCGGCGTGGACGTAGGGGACGTCGGCCGGCACGTTCTCCAGGGTCGTGCCCAGTATTCTCGGCGCCGTCATCATGGGGCAGCCGTAATCTACTTGGGGGACCTGCTCGCCGAACACGACCACGCCGTCGATGCCCTCCATGGTGCGGGCTATGCGAGCGATGGGCTGGCGGACCTCGATGTAGACCCTGCCGCCGTACTTCTTCTTGATGATTGGGGCGTAGCGCATGAACTGGAGCGCGTCGCCCATGCCCTGCTCGCCGTACAGTAGAAGGCTCTTGCCTTCTAGTGGCTCGCCGTTCCACTCGGGGATGCCCAGGCCGCGTGGCGGGAGTTGGCTGGACTTCCAGCGCCAGTCGAACTCTTTCCAGCCCTCCTCCATCTGGCCCGCGTCCAGGAGGGCGAAGGCCAGGTTGAGGTGGCCGTCGGCGTAGTCGGGCTTGAGCCTGACCGCCTCCCGGTAGGCCTTGAGGGACTCGTCGATGCGGCCCGAGGCCTTGAGCCCGTTGCCTAGGTTGAGGTGGGCCTCGGCCAGGGTCGGCTTGAGCCTGATCGCCTCGCGGTACGACTGCTCGGCCGTCTCGTACTGCCCGAGGTCGGCGAAGGCCGCGCCCCGGTTGTTGTGGAAGTTGGGCTCATTGGGGTCGGCCGCTATGGCCCGGTCGAAGTTGAGCACGGCGTCGAAGTTGTTGCCGAGCTGCTTTAGCACGCACCCCCGGTTGTTCCAGGCGGCGGCGAAGTCGGGCTTCAGGAAGATGGCTTCCTGCAGCTGGACCACGGCCGTGGTCGGGTCACCGTGGAGGTGGTACTCCATGGCCGATTCTAGCATCTCGGACGCGGTCTTCTTGGTGGTCAAGGCTGCTCCTATTTTCGGGGTTTACTGGGCTGGGCTGGCGGGCTAATATAAGGCCATGTATAACGCTCTTGGACGAAAATGGTATATAGGGCACATTCTTGATTGTGCCTACCACCTGGACCAGTACCCGCGGGAGTGCACGTGCTCGCGGGCGCTGTGGTTCTGGGGATGGTGATCAATGTGACATTAACAGGACGAATGTTGGGAGATTGAATATGGACAGGACTACTCAGGACGACATCCGAGGATGGTTGCAGCGCGGCAAGGACAAAGGAGCAACCCATGTTCTCGTGGTCTGCGATACTTTCGATTGGTCCGACTATCCCGTGTTCGTAATGCCGGGGGAGAACCTGCGTGAAAAGGCCGACAAAAACAATGGGCCAAACATGACGAAGCTGATGGAGGTATATAAACTTGACATGGATTGGAACGAACAGCTAAACCAAGTGCGCTCGTTCAATTATTGAGTAGCCGACTAACCGCCGATCAGTGCCCCAACCACTCCGGGTGGGCCATCGTCCACCTGACGGTCTTCTCCAAGGACGCCTCGAACGTGACCGGCAGTCTCCAGCCCATGGCGGCCATCTTGGATCCGTCAAGGGCATACCTGAGGTCGTGGCCCGGCCTGTTTGTGTTGGCGTCCATCATCTCGTACTCCAGGCCGATCCCCATGTGGTGCGAGATGAGCAGGGCCATCTGAAGGTTGTCGACCTCACGCTCGCCGACCACGTTGTAGGACCCCCCGACCGTGCCCTTCTCCATCACGAACTGGACCGCGGCGGCCACGTTGCGGGCATGGATGTAGAACCTGGAGCCAGGGGTCAGGCGGTCAGGTCCTGCGTGGATATTGACCGTCTCGCCTCGCAGCACTTTTGACATCACCAGCGGCACGAACTTCTCCGAATGCTGGCGCTCGCCGAAGACGTTCATCACATGTACAACCTTCACTGGAAGGTTGTACGTGTTATGATATGAGAGGGCCAGGAGCTCGGCCCCCGCCTTGGTCGCGCTGTAGGGGTTGCCGGGGGCGAAGCGGTCGGACTCCTTGTGCAGCGTGCCCAGCGGCGCGGGACCGAAGACTTCGTCGGTCGAGAAGTAGATGAACTGCTCGATGTCGTCTTCCTGCCGCGCCCACTCCAGCAAGTTCGCTGTGCCGACCACGTTGTCGTAGACGAACGGCACCGGGTCGGCGATCGAGCGGTCTATGTGGGTCGAGGCGGCCAGGTGCAGGACGACGTCGAACCTGCCGAGCTGCCTCTTGAGCATGTCGTTGATCGGGGCGCGCAGATCGTGGTAGACAAATCGACATCGAGATCGGTGCCGATCCCAGTTATCGGACTGGGAGATGCGGTTGAGGTTGCCCGAGGTGTCGAGGCGGTCGAGGAACACCACCTCAGCGTCGGTGTGCCTTAAGAGATGCTCGGCGACGTGGTGACCTATGAAGCCGGCGCCTCCTGTTAGGAGCACTCTCATATGTATTTCTCAGCCACGCCAGGATTATCGATGTCTAAAGACATGAACGTGTCGCCGCTAGGTAATTTTTGAAGTGTGATAAAATTCCAATTATATGAATAAAACGTAGGAACAGTTGTAGAAAGAATCACTGTTCTTGCAAATAACCTCATGTCTTGAAGACAACGATTTACGAGTGCTGATGCAATTCCTTGTTTGCGATGATTTGATCTCGTACATACCCACATTAATGAAAATGTATCCCAATCAACCCAACTTGCTCCGTATCCTGCCATACCTAAACGTTGATCGTCTCTTTCTGCCACATAAAACATAGGCCGATAAGGACACGATGATAGACCAAAGTTTAATTCGTTGTATGCAAGTCCAGCCGTTCGTTGATTCCAGCCATCTTTAGCCAACGCAACACAATATGGAATATCATCATAACGAAGTGGTCTTATTGAATAAGACATCACGCCGCCACCTTGGCCACGAGGTCGGCGCAGTAGGCGTCCCAGGTGTTGCGGGCCGTGCGCCGCGGCGCCCAGGGGGCGAAGTCGCGGTCGCGCGTGCCCAGAAACGGCCCGGGCTTGGACTCGTGGTAGATCACGGGGTCGGTGAGCGGCATCGTGAAGTGCCAGACGTTGGCACCCACACGGGAGATCAGGTTGCCGTCTCGGCCGAGCACCGTCTGGGTCAGGACGTCGCCCCGGTCGTCGAACGTGAAGACCGCCAGCCGGCCCTCGATCACGTGCAGTGACTCTGCCTTGAACACGTGGCGGTGTGGCGGGAAGTAGTGACCCGGGCGCTCCAGCACGACCATCTCGTGGAAGTCGGCGTCGGGCATGGTGTGGAGGCATATCCGGGCCGGGCGCCCGCACGCGGCCTGGCTCTCGATGATCAGCGCGTCGATCATGTGATCGTCCACGGCCACGGTCTGGTTCAGGGCGAAGAACGATACGCTGTGGGCGGTCAGGTCGCGCTTGAACTTGGTTGGGTCTAGTCTGAGCATTTTGGCTCCAAAATAAATGCGGCGATGTGCCGGCCAGTACCGTTGCCTGGGGTTTTATCCTCGATTGCAAGCCACCGAACATCACCCAAATTACGAACCTTGGTCCCGATAGCCTTCAGCAGCATCAGGACCCATTTGTCGATCGGGTAAACCAGGACCACGCGCTTGCCTTTAGCGTGTTCCTCGATGGCCTTGCGGACCCAGGCCGTGGCACCCTTCTTCTTGCCTTGATGGACAATCGAGCCGAACGGGGGATTGACATAATTTGATGTTCCCCATTCGCAGGTCAGGCCGTCAAAACCATCGGGCAGTGGATAGGGACACGGGTCAAAGTTGAAGTTGAACTCGTTGTTGAGTTGATCGTACAGGTCAGGCGGGGTCAGCCAATAATGCTTTTGATCTGCACTATTTCCCCTGTGAAATTTGTTGTCCGCTGGTAGTAGTCTACCCATTGTCCCTCATGAACTCCTGGCCGTAGCGGTCGATCATTGCGCCGACCTCCATCGGGTCGTAGCGCCACCTCTGTATAGCACGCTCGGAGGACAGGGTAAACGGCCGCTTGTCCATGGTCACCGACGACCAGTTGATGGTCATGTTGCCCATGGATTTCGCCAGGCGCTCTATCGCCTCTCGAACCGTTATGACCCCGCCAGCTCCGAGGACCACGGCGTCGTGGCCTTTAGCTTCGGTCAATGTAGGCAGGACATGGCCGATAAACGCGGCCACGTCCGCGACATGGACCGCGTTATTAAAGAACCCGTCGAGGCCGTAGGCGTTGATGGTGTCGCCCCGGAGCAGCTTGGCCGCCACGCCGGGGAGCCAGTTTCGCAGGTGCGCGCCGGGGCCGATCACCCCCGGCAACCGGAGGGAGAGGCTCGCGAACGGCTGCTCCATCAGCGCGCACTCGCACAGGTACTTGGTCGACCCGTAGGCGTCGGGGTTGGTCCTCGGCGTGTGCTCGTTGAGCACGGGCTCGGACACCTTGCCGTGGACCGAGATCGAGGAGAGGAGGACGAAGGCCTTGGTTTTCCAGTAGCGTGCCGCTTCCATCAGGTGCAGCATCGGCGGAACGTTGTCCCGTATGGTCTTTTCCAGACTCGCCCCCGATACAGGGTGAGTCGCCGCGCAGTGCACTACAGTCTCGAACGGCCCGTCGGCCATCACTGCGCTGTGACGCATATCGATGCCGGGAATCTCTTTGAACGCGTTGTGATACGTTCCTACTATGTCGTGGCCCAGTGATGCCAGATGTGAGGCGACGTGACCGCCGACGAAGCCCGCTGCTCCGGTGACCAGCACTCGCATTCTATTTGCGCTTTTTGTTTTCGGAAGGTCTAATCTCGTCATGTCCGACAAGTGCGTTCCAGACTTGTTCTATCAAAGCGTCCGCGTTTGTTTGATCCAGATGCATACCTAGTTCTCGGTAAAGAACACGTCTTGCCTTTGATCGTATCTTATTTGACATTTCACCGTAAAATGGTAAGGAACTCATGGTCTACTCCTTCTTGTCTCCGTGCACCATAACCGACCCGACGTTCCTGATCGTGCCTATGACCACGCCGTAGCGGTCGCGCAGCTCGACGTGACCGTGGGGCAGGTCGGGGTTGGCGTACACGGCCACGCCCCCGAACGACCCGACCGGGCCGTAGGGGTTCGGCGGGTCCCCGATGAGCCGTCCGTCGTCGATGGGCATTGCCGCCTCATTCTTTGTCCTGCCGGCCCACGCTGGCCGCCTCCACCATGACATCTGCTATTTTGAAAACCATCTAGGGGTACATGCCATCTGCACAATGAAAGCTGTCATGATACCAACAGACCAGCCAGCGACAAAAACATAAACCATATCGGTGTTCATTCATCTCTCCCAGTCTCCGCTGCCTCGATCACCTTGTCCGCCACCTCTACAGGGTCGAACGTGTTGACGCAAGCATAGTCTCGATTCTCAAGGCACCCGTGCGCCGTGATCACGTGATCGTAGCGCAGCGAGCACCCTACACAATCCACCTTGGCGAGTACAGGGTAAAATCTCTTGCACAGGCCGCCAAGTCTGTAGGGTCCACAAGTTTCCGGCAGGCTCATGGTCAGCAGGCCCACGGCGGGGGTGTCGGTTGCCGGGAGGATGCCGCCTAGGATGCCGGACTCGGAGGCCACCAGGCAGGCTGCTGCTCGGATCAGCGCGGCCTGCTGCTGGGGGTTGAGGTGGTTCCTGGTGTCGCGGTGGACGTTGTTGAGGTCGTAGTCCTGGCTGGTGCCCACGGTGATGATCAATTTTCCGCGCAGGACCAGCTCGTCGACCAACTGCTGCCAGAACGCCTTGGGCAGCGTGCGGAGCCGCTCGCTCCTGGCCGGGTGCATTATTATCGCGCCGCCTAGTTCCATGTCGAGATTTGGTACCGGCACAGATGCCAGCACCACGCCCTTGTCGGCGTCCGGGCCGCGGTCGCCGAACACCTCCTCCATGTAGGCGTCCACGGCCTGGACCTTGCGGAAGCGCTTCTCGAAGGCGAGGTTGAGGTCGATCACGCGGTCGTAGTTGCCGCTCAGGTCGAGCATGCTGCCGGGGGTCGCCGGGCCGGTGTGGATCCTGGGATCGCCCCAGCGGACGTGCATGTCGTTGCCGTTGGAGGCCAGGTCGACGTCGTCGTTGCCGGAGAAGACGTAGGGGTAGAAGGTGTGGACGTTGATCGTGGCGCCGGGGCCTAGTTCTTTCCTCAGGCGGCGAATGACGGGGGTCGTGCAGAGGACGTCGCCGAACGAGTCGCGGCGGGTGACCAAGACTCTCACGTGGTCCTCGCCTTGTCTGCCAAGAGCGATCGATACAGACGCCACGCGCGTTTCTTGCGGCGTCCAGAATTTTGTCTCCACTCATGGTGCGCGGCTTTTATTTTATCGTCTAGGCTCATACTATTCGGATCTCCGGAAACGGCACGATGAACTTGGTGCCGCGGGCGCGGAGATCTTGCTCCTTGGCCAATATGTGGTCGGCGTAGTTCCAGGACAGCAGAAGCGCGTAGTTGGGCGAGTCCGTTTTCAATTCATCCGGGCTGACTATCGGGACGTGGACGCCCGGGACCATCTTGTCCTGCTTCGACGGGGAGCCGTCGACCACGAAGTCCAGGTCCGAGCCTATGCCGCAGTAGTTGAGGAGCGTGGTGCCCTTGGCGGGGGCGCCGTACCCTATGACCCGCGCGCCGCCGTCGACCAGGTCGTATACGAGGTCGCGCAGCAGCTCGCGGTGGGCCTGGGCTCGGGTGACAAAGTCAAGGTAGGTTTGCTCTTTATCCAAGGCTGCTGCTTTTTCATAGATCAGGCAATCAGCCACAGTGTCTCTGCGTGTCGGACGACTGTGACCGCAGTGGTCGGATTTTGACGCGAAAACTCTCAGCGACTCGCCGTGGTTCTTGACGATTTTAACGTCATAGGCGCGAAGGCCGGCGTGACCGAACAACTGCGCAAGCGAGTGCATTGAAAAGTAGCACAGGTGCTCGTGGTATACCTGGTCGTAGCCGGTCCGGTCGATCAGGTCCTTGACCCAGTGGGTCTCGAAGATGAACGTGCCGTCGTCGGCCAGGAGGTGGCGGACGCCTTTGAGGAAGTCGAGCAAATCATCGACGTGGGCCAGGACGTTGTTGGCGGTCACCACCTTGGCTTGGCCGAACCGGTCGACCACGCGCCTGGACGTGGCAGCGGAGAATGGCAGCGTGACGCTCAGGATTGAGTCAAGAGCCGGCGCGGCGGGGTCGATGTTGAGTACGCGTGGACTCTCGTTCGGAGATTGACTGCCTTTCACAAAATTCAGCAGTGTACCGTCATTTCCACCAATATCGACGACTAAGTCACCCCCAGTTATCAGTGGGTCGATTGCATCGTGTACATACTTGCGAAAGTGCTCGACCAGCGGCGCGCTCGCCCCGGTCGCGTAGGGGTAATCGCCGAACAGTATTGCCGGGTCGACCACGTCGGGGGTCTGGAGGAGCGAGCAGGCCCTGCAGAACGCCAGCGTTAACGGATATTGCTTCTCGTCGGCGGCGTTCTCGGGCTCGATGAAGGCGTTGGCCAGCGGCATCTCGCCCATGTCGAGGACCTCGACGAGGTCGCCGGACCCGCAGGCGCGGCACGTTGTTCGTCTGTGGTAGTCGGTCATCGCAGACGCCGGCTGTCGTTGAGCGGAGGCGCCGGTGTGGAATTATCGTGCAGAATTTCGGCGGCCAACTCGGGAAAATTTAAGAGCAAATTGAACACTGATTCTGACAAATGGCTGCATTCTCCGTCGAACACGTCGTTGTGGTTGCGATCAGTTATGCTCGTAAACTTGCCGCCATTGTCGCCATAGCCATCCTGCTGCTTCCACGGTCCAGGATGCTCTAGAATGACGTCGATGACGAGTTTAAGATAATCTTCAGTCATGCCGTCTGCTCTCTCATCTGGGCCTGGACCATCCTCATCTGGTCGTAGTGGACGTGCCTCAGCACGTAGTCGGGGGCCTTGGCGACGCGCTCTTCTATCTGCTCGGGCGTCAGAACATGGGGCCAGTTGAACATGCCGTGGAAGCCGAAGATGTCCTTGATCGGGCAGGCCACGGTGCGCTCGAAGCTGAACCTGTGGGCCAGCTCCACGGGCGCCCACGTGAACCCGGCGACCTCAAGGCGCGACCTGTACCTGCGGCACAGCGCGTCGTCCTCGGGATGCGCGAACGGGAGGCTGCTCCCGGCCATGTAGGTCGCCAGCCTCGTGGAGCGGATGCTGAACCCGCCGTTGCCTACATTCCTGTCTTCGCCGTACCACCAGGGGGCGCCGACGTAGTCGTAGGCCAGAAAGTCGCGGTCCCACCTGTTGACGTTGACGATCCAGGAGTCCCAGTGGACCACCATGAAGTGGTCGGTGGTCAGGAGCGGCGGGAGGGCGTACCACATGGCCCTCGTGGCGGCCTCGGCACCGGCGAACGGGTCGACGAGGTGGTTCCTGGCCTCCGGCACTCCCAGGTGCCTGTCGGAGAGCACCAGCACGTCGCCGAAGTCGGCCTTGTCGATGCACTCGTTGAGGGCCATGGCCGTCAGCTCGTGGCAGGCCGTGTCGATGGCCACCAGGGTCACTGACGGGAGGGCTAGTTTCTCGGCCATGGTCTAGTCGTACCAGTATGATTGAGGATTGCGGTATCCCCTAATAACGATCCAAAGCCCCGGACCACAGAACACGACTAGAAGCAATAGCGCAATTAGGTCTTTCATGGTCTAAGCGTCTCCCAAAGTACTCGCGGAACTCCACCAAACCCCACTGGGTCTCGTTTCACCTTCTCTGTGCTTGGCCACGCGCCCCTTGCGGGAAGTTCCTTTACCTTCAAGAACCCTGAGGCATGTAGCGAAGCACCGCTTTCGTCAGCCTGCGTGTATGTGATGCACCGACGATAACCCATTGCGTAGGCTGCTCGGCGACAGGCGCCGTAGAGCATAGAGTTAGCATTTTTCGTGCCGTCTGTACAGGTCCGATTTATCTCAATCGTCAGTCCATCATCAAAGTGTCGGGCAATAGGTCTTCCCGCCATTGCGACGCCGACCAGATCAGTACCTTCATACAGCGCGATGCTGAACTTGTGACCGCGTGGTGGCTTGTTGTGACGGTGTAGCTTTGCCACAAAAGCGCAGGCGGCTTTGAACGTGATCGGTCTAATCTCAGCCATCTGCTTCTCAAAAAACATGCGCGGCCCGCCAACTAAGGATACAGGCGACTTTCGGGGCTCCTATCTCAAGGTAACGGCAATGGCCGTCAGAACCCGCCGCGCTAGTTGGGCCGACCTTCTTTAGGGGGCGGCCGATCGTAGAACCTACTCATATGGGTCGGGCGCTACTCCGACCAAGTCGATGCACAGATCGTGTCGCTTCGAGAGATCACCAACGAACCTCTAGCAATCCCTGGCACAATGACTCTTACACTGTTGGCGTTAGTGCGCGTGTCTGCTTCCCACGCCGCCACACTTTCGGTATTGGTACTCTACCCCCTAACCGGGGGGTAGTAAAGCCCTTCCTTTAGTCCGCAGCGCCGACCGTCGGGTAGTTGAGGACGGCGTTGTAGCCGACCGCAGTGGCCGTCGGAACCTGGCTGAACACGATGCCGGAGACCGTGGCCGACGTGCCCGCGCCGCCCGTGGCCCCGACCTGGCCGGCGTTGGCCGAGGTGTGGAGAGCCGCGAACGTGGTGCCGAGCGACGGACCCGAGAGCACCTTCTGGGCGATGCCAGCGCGCTGGACCCAGAAGTAGTTGCCGGTGACCGTGCCCGACGGAGCCGGGACGTTGACCGAGCCGGTCGCCCCGCCCGTGACGCCAACCAGGAGGCCGAACTCGGTGCGGCCAAGGGTATTGGTCAGAAGGGCGACGGACCAGCTGCCGGGGGTCGGGGAGAACACCACGACAGATCCTGCCGCGATGGTGATCGAGCTGGTGGCGTAGACGAACTCGGAGCCGTCAGTTCCCCAGGCGAGCTCGCCTGCGAGGAACGGGGGCGCCGGGTACTCGGGCGTGCCGGTGTTGTTCTGGAACACGGCGTTGATGTCGATGCCGCTTTCCGTGGTGGTTGAGTAGATGAAAGCCATGAGGCCTCCTCCTTATCTTTGAGTTGAGTGTGACGGGGATGGTCTGACCGAGGAGGCGGCCGATTGGTTTCTGCCGCGGAAAATGGTGCCCCGCCGGTGATCAGCCGGCGAGGACTTTGCTTTAAGCGGTAAGCACGCCCTGAAGAACAGTTGTGTTATCGTTTTGGCTCTTTATCCAAAACTTCTGCAGGTCACCCATGCAGCTCGGACTATATCATCGCCTTGCGGCGCCGGAGGCTCGTGGTCGGATTATTCTTTCGTCACCGACTAGTCTCTAGACCTTCCGCAGCATTTTAGGTCTGCGGCTTGGTACGGGATTGTCTCTCGCGAGAGTTTCCCCGTTTCATCCGGTTTTCCTCACCTAAGTGAGGGCGCATCTTTCTACGCGTTGCTCAGGGTCATGTTCCCGGCCCATCCAATCAATCGGATCATCGAATTTGTTACACCGACGTTTGTCGGGGGCTAGTCGTTTCCGCTAACCTCTCTGCGTTCCCGCAGAGTCCAGAGCACACCTTCCCTTCCGGGGGTGACATCTGCTCGTTACACACGCTCATGCGGAGGTAATCTCCGCACGCTTGGTTCGGTATTGTCCTTCCGCACTGCATGAATTTTTATTGAAAATTCCTGCAACCGGGCATCGGATGTTCACCGACTTTGTCACCATTCCGCACACAGCCGTTTGTCTCTGCGGCGGGCCTGTCTGACTCAGTGAAGAGCCTGACCAGCGTCCTGATTGACTGAGAAGCGATCAGGGTCGAGCGGGACCATATTGCGTCGAGAATGTGGTCTCCAGTGAATGTACTTCGTATTCAGGCTTTGTTGTTACTGACCATTCAAATCAGGGACGGTCATTTCTGCCGTCCTCTCTACGTTCCCGTAGAGAACAGAACATATCTTCCCTTTCGGGGTTGGCACTTGTTCGTTACGCACGCCCGCGGTGGTTAGCCGCTGCTTGGTTCGGTATTGTCCTTCCGCACCTCGTCGAGGCCGGGCATCGGAGGTCCACCGAATTCGCCAACATTCCAATCAAGAGCACCTATTGGAGTCTGCTTTTTTAGAGCCTTAACCTGGAGTCTGATTCGTTCGCGCCATGCTACCAGAGCCTCTTGTTCAGGCTTGGACATGTACAGGAACTTGCCGCGATACGCATTCAAGTTTTCCTGAAAAATAAGAGCGAGGCGAGCCTGCTCCTTCTTGACGATCAGTTCATCGTAGATCAGTGTGATGAATGTTCGTGCTCGATTGCTGGCGAAGAGAACTTCGTAAGCAATCGAATGTTTTGGGTTTCTCAGGTCCTTGCGATGCGTAACTACGTTGCAATCGAACTCCTGGGCCAGTCCCTCGATCAAAGGCCGGTGGCACATATTTATGCCCGCTGTGAACATGTAGTACGGAGCGATCATCGTCCGTCTAGGCATTCTGCGGGAGATAAAGATGCAACCTTCACCGTCAAAAAGGCCGGCTAGGTACGAGGGGCTGAACTTCACTGGGTACTCCTATGGCTCCGTGATCACCGGCTAATTATACACCACCGGAATCTCAAAGTACATAGTCGTGCTAGGCGCACCACCGAGTGCCGACGTCGAAGTCGACACCTGCGGCGGCAGCGGATCCGAGGCGAAGCCCTGGAAGCCACCGTCGAGGACGACGTCGGCGTTCAGGTACTTGAGGCTCTGGAAGCCAGCTTCCGCCATGTCGGGAGCCGCATTTTCCGTCTGGATGCGCTGGATGGCCTGCAGCGCGTTCAGGTAGTACTTGTAGGTCACGTTGTCGGCGATGATCAGGTCCGGGAAGTCCCGGCCTCTGACCAGCATGACCCACAGCGCGTCCATCTGTTGAAGGATGGTTGCAGAACTGAGGACCGTGCCGCCGTTCGTGGCCGCGGACCAGGTCTGGTTTTGCCAGAAGGTCCATTGGCTTCGGTCGATGCCGCCAACGACGCCCGTGGTCGGGGAGGCCGCGACCAGCAGCTGGAGACCGCCGACCGAGTTGGTCACCGATCCGTCGCCGTAGATGCCCTGCGAGAGCTGAGGGCGTTAACGATGTCTGTTCTTTATCAGACACATACCGAACGTTACCGTCCGGATTGGACTATATGTTCAGGAGGATGATTGGACTTCTTACGGTTTTCTTCGGCAGTGAGAACTTGCAAATTCCAAGGAACGTGTAGACCGCTAGATAATTTACCGAGCAACGGGTAAATATGGTCGACATCGTGAGGAACGCCGGTTTCTCTGGTCTTTTGATTAGCTTCCCGATAAAAGGCACCCATCTGCATGACGTGTTCTTCGGTTAGCCATTTGGGTGTACGGAGGGCGCGTTTTTTCTGACTCTCCCGAGTAAAGTTGTGACTTCTTTCAGGGTGTATCTCACGCCACTTTCGTGTGCGCTCAGTCCTATATTCTGCGGTATCACTTTTGCCATGTATAAAGTGATTCTCTCTATGCAAGCACCCGCAACTCTGTGTGTGTCTGTGTCTAACATCAGCAACGCTGGCTGTTACCACCGTTCCGCAATCACACAAAAATTGCCACAAAGCTTCGCCGTTGGTGTTTGTCTTATTCGCAAAGCGAACCGCAGTTAGACGACTGAAACGCTGTCCAGTTACATCGATCCTAATTTTTGCTAAACGCAAGCCACACTGGTGTGAGCAGTAATTTTGACGATAGCCGCGCTTACTGTCAACAAGATACTGTCCTCTGACAAGTACGCAATTACCGCAGTCACACTGACAAAACCATTGGGCGCTGCTTTTAGCGCAGTTAGGGCCGCGACCGATAACAACCAGATGGCCGCTGCGTCTTCCCGTAAGATCGTTTACTCTAATCATCCTAGCCTGCTGGGCGCTCGTGGCGGGGTTATTCTTTCGTCACCCGCTAGTCTCTACACCTTCTGCACTCCTGAGATATTCTAGCCCATTGTGGTGGCCTAGTAAACCCTACACTTGCAGCTTGGCTCGGTATTGTCCACGTGGGAGTTTCACCGAATTCACCCAGTTTTCAAACGGCCACTCGACCGTTCATGAACGTATCTTCTGCGTTCATTATCCGCGATTCCAAAAGATCGATGATTGCCTCTTCACCGCTGTTCTGAAGCTCTTCCAGACCAGAGATGGAAACGGCAACCGCCGCCTGTCGGATCGGGTACTCCGCCGCAGTAAACACCTGCGAAGGAGCGATATTCAAAGTCTGATATCCCGAATACCATTGGAAAGTTTGGTTATCGGCGTAATTCAACTCCTGCACAATCGTGCGGCCACCTGAGAACGTCTTCAGGTTTCCGCGGCGAGTCAACCGAAGCAGAGCAGCGTTATTCCTGCTCATGTTGTCGGCTAATTCCCCGGTACGATTGCGAAGGGTGGTCGTGACGATTTCGCTTCAGGATTGTTACTAGAATCCGAACCACGGATTCCGACCAAATCATTTCTGTTTGGTTCTCTGCGTTCCCGCAGAGCTCAGAGCACATCATCCCTTCCGGGGGCGACCCATGCTCGTTACACACTTCATGCAGTTGTCTGCAAGTTTGGTTCGGTATTGTCCTTCCGCGCCGCTAGGGCCGGGCATCGGACTTCCACCGAGTTCGTCGCCATCCCGTCGAGTCCTTGTTCTACTCGACGGCCCTCATGCGAAGGTTGGGAAATGCCACAACTATCTCCTTTCGGGTTCGAGTTGCGTGGACCACCTAATGGATCGCGCGAGCCATCGCCACGCCAGTTTGTCTGACGGGAATTACTGCCGAACCCATCCCGGCCGCGTCTTGTGAGACTGCGATTTTAGGAAGAGGTAGTTGGTTGGGGTTTATCCGGCTGTGGCCGGCATTCTGTTTCGCAAGACGCCGAGCGGCATGCATCCGCTTCGAGGCTTCACCAATCTTGCGTTTATGTTCTTCTGTATGTTTTGTGCCGAGCATTCTCGCTCGACTTGCTACGCCAATCTTTCGTTTGGCTTCCTCGGTGTGCGTGATACCGATATGTGACGCACGCATTTTCTCACGAGTCTCTTGGGTATGCTGATGACCTAAGAGATGTTTGTTACCAAGAAGAGAGCGACCAATCTTTGCTCTAGACTCGACCGTGTGACCAATGCCACGAGATATTCGCGTCGCGCTGATCTTTTGTCGAGTCTTTTCTGAACGCGGGATGCCACGCAGCGTAGAAACATGGCCAAGATTGACCTCGCGTAATCGCGCCTTGGTCTTGTCTGTGTGACGTCGTCCAAAAAAGGCATTTCGACCCGCGACCTTTGCTAGATCATACTGCCAAGCTGCGACGATGCGGCCAGAGTGAACGCGCCGCATCATGACCAGCGCGCTCCACATGCGCCGCCGATCTCTACCCTCAACCATCTTAGTCAAGAGCCAGTGCGCCAGGAAGTGCTCGCGGAAAGTGAAGTTGACCAAGTTTCCGGCATTGTTGCCGCCACCGAACGCCTTCGGGATGATATGGTGGCGCTCAGTGTACTCAGTCACTTTGTCACGGGCTTTGGCCTTCACGACAATGCCGTGATACCAGCGCGTGTATTTATTGTCGAGAAACACGAGTTAGGCGATGAGCGAGAGCGCCACCAATTCCGATAGATCAAACGCGTGGTTCAGCATCTCTTCTTCAGAGTCGTGACACTCAAGTGCGCCGTCTACGAGTCGTTTCCAAATATCAGTCTGGGCAAGCAGGCCGATGGCGTTCTCAATGTTTTCGTCCTGAAGACAGTGCCCGACGAGATAATCGGCCTCCATGGAGAGCCGAACGGCCCTGGCAAACAGCCGCTTGGCCTCGTCCCGCTTCTTGTCTTGTTTCGCAAAAATTGCCGAAGTGCTACCGCTCATTCCATGCTCCTATGGTTAGAAGCATTTTGACTCAAATCTGGGGCCTAGTAAAGCTCTAAATCATACCCAAAATGGATGCGGCGGCGGCCAGACAAGCGAGCTAAGCCACGTCAGCAGGCAGGCCAGCGCGACGCCTGCCATGATCACCGCGACCAGGTGCCACCGCACCGCACTAGTAGTGGGCCACCGGAAAGTGTCCTCCGCTGAGCATCGAGGCGATGAAGGCGAGCACGTTGCTCGCGATCACGAAACCGATGCCGAAGGCGAGTCCGAACAACACGTTCTCGATAAATTTTGTCATCTTGTTTCCTTTCGCACTTACGCGTTGAGTTCTTCCATCGCGTCCTTGAGCGACTCGCGGACGCTGCGGCCCTTCTTGGCCTTGGGCGCCGGGGCCTGGCCTGGCGCCGACGGCGCGAGCGAGACGTTGGTCTTGCGCGCCTTGTCGGCCGCCGCCTGCTGGGCGGCCTTCTCCTTGGCCGCGGCGGCAATCTGGGCCGCCTGGGCGGCCTTCTGCTGCTCGGCCTGGAGCGACCCCCGGACCTCGGGGTTGGCGTAGATCGCCGCGTCGTAGGCGCCGTCGAGGTCGACCCTCCCGTCCTTCAGGGGAACGGCGCCGGACGCAATGAGCTGGCTCATCAGCACGCGGACCTTCTCGAAGTGCGGCTTGTCCTTGGCCCAGTTCATGAGGACCTCCTGGGTCTTGGCCTCGGACTGCTGCTGGAAGGTGTTCTCGACCGCCCCGATCTTCTGGGAGAAGGCGTTCTCCAGCTGGGACAGCTTGTTGGTGATCTGGTTGATGTAGTTCTGGACCGCGGGCGGCACGGCGTCGGCGGGCTGGGCTGCGGCGATCGGCTTCCCGTCGGCACCAACTGCCGCCGCTTGCGGCTGTTGATTGCCAGGCTGCGCGACTGGCTGCTGCTGTTGCTGCGGCACGAGCCTCCGCGGGTCGAAGTTGAACGAGCGGAGCAGCGCCGGGAAGGCGACGTCCGGGTTGCCCGCAAGCGCGTGGAACCAGGAGAACATCTGGTTGACGGCCTGGGCCGGGGTGTGGCCGTGGCGCCTGATGGCGTCGATGTGTGGCGCTATGGCGCCGTCGATCTCGGCGTACTTTCCTTTAAGCTCGTCGACGCCCTTCTGGACGTCGGTCTCGCGCTTGAGGACGGCGGCCTGGACCGCTGGCGGGAGTGCCGCCCACGTCTCTTTTGCCTCCTTGGGCCACGCGGCAGGCGCGGCGGTCTTGGGGGCGGTCTCCGCGGGAGTCTCGGCAGCCTCCCCGGCCGGTGCCTCGCCTTCCGCGGGCTGGGCGCCTTCGGCCTCGGCGCGCATCTCGTCGGCGGCACGGGCGGGCTTGTCTTTGGCCTTGGGGGCCTTGGGCGCGGGCTTCTGCGCAGGGTCCTGTAGCTTGGCGTCGGCGAACCCCCTCTCCAGGGACTGGCGGATCGATAATTTCTCGGTCTTCCCGTCACGCGGCTCCGGCGTGGCGGCCTCTCCAGCACCACCTGCGTCGGGCGGTGGTGTCTGCGGCACTGCCTCCGGCAGCCCGGCCTCGGTCTCAGGCGCATAGTACGGGAGAAATCGGTCTAAGAACTTGTTCATCGTGGTCCTTTCCTAGGCGGGGTTGTCCGGCCTGTTATCGTCTATGGCTCGTCTGATGATCGCCCGCAGCGTGTTGCGTCGTTCTGTTGACGTTCGCCTGCGAGGATCAAAGTCGTTGTATTCAATCGGCGGTAGTCGCGTGACGCGAACCTTCTCGGTTGCGATGTGACCGTCAGTACCAAAGTACTTCCGTCCATCCTTGTCTGTTACCCCGACGTTGTCGAGGAACTTGAGATGCGACCTGTGTCTCTTGTGGCGTTTCCAGAACTCCGGGGCATACTGGAGCCAGAGCTTGCGCAGCCAAGAATAATTCTTGGGGGGCGTGATCGGGATCATTGTCAGACGATCTCCAACCTGCCATAAGAACTCGTGATCTCCTTGCTTTATTTTTTGCCAGCTCGGATGAATCTTCACCGGATCGTCAAAGCCCATCTGATCTCCTGTCTACGCACGTCCTCCGTGCAGCTGTCGTCTGATCGACTCTCGTATTTCCTGGCGCCGAACGTGCGGGTTGAACGCGACGGGCGCGCGAGGCCTGCCTAGTATCGCCGGGTCGTTGCCGACCTCGACGCAGCCGGCGTCGCGCGTGGCCTGGCGAAATTTGTGCTTGCTCGTGTACGTGCGCCCGTTCGCCATGTGCTTGGTCGGTGCCATCTCGTCCGATATCACGTAGGCCGCCTTCCCGGCAAAGTACTTCGCGGGCGCCTTGGCCTTGTCGATGACCTTGCCGTTGTGGTAGACGTATGTGATCATGCGTCACGCTTAACGAGGCCACAAGCGTCTTCGACCTGTTTAAGATACCTTTCCAACGGCTCATGCTTCCACATGAGCGACATGCCTGGGTACCACCCCATATTCTCCATCGCATCCCAGTCTGGCATTGTGACCATCCACTTTCCATATGACCACCGCAGTCTGACCATCAGACCGTAGCTCGTGGGATCGTACTGCGGTGATGCATCGGCTGCGGTTATTCCCGTCGCGGCGAGTCCCGCTAACGGAAAAAGTGATCTACGCGAAAGCGTCATGTCTAATCTCCTACGATCTGTGAGTCTTGGTCGGATAATTCCTGGTGTAGTTGTCGGGCCTAGGCGTCACATGCTCAGCTCGCTGCGCCGCCGCCCGCGCCGGGCTGGCGAAAGGGTGGCGAGGCGGGCTGCGAATCTTCCAAAGGGGGGCCGCCGTTGGAGAGCTTGTTGATCGCGTCCTCTGCGACCGCTATGGCGCTCTCTTGGGCAGCGAGGTGGTCGTTCCACTTGCCAAACGCCCCGTTGCCCTTGGACTCCAGCGCGGTCAGGCGCGCGTCGAGCTTGTCGGCCTGGGCCTCAAGGTCGGCCACGATCTTCGGCGCGCGGGCCGCTATATTCTCAAGCTTGCTCATTCTCGTCCATCCTAGCCGTTCCCTGTCGCGCTCGACCATGAGTCGGGCGAAGTTGATGTAGAGGACAAGCGCGTCGTCGCGACGATGATCTCGTTGTCGGGCCGCGCCTCTACGTTCCTGCGGTAGTCCTGCCATGACTTGACCGTCGATCTTAGCCCGGCGACCTCGGCCTGGGCGATGCGGTCGTCGATCGCCACCAGGGCGATCTCCTTGTTGGTCACCGCTTTTCGATGATCGCCAGCATGAGCGCGACGGAGAAGATGTCCCCGGCCGTTAGGTGCAGCTCGTCGGCGAGCAGGTGGGCCTCGTCGAAGTAGCCACGGATGACGTCGGCGCGCTTCTCCAGCTTCTCGCGATCTTCCTTGCTCAGCTTGTCCTTGTCGATCAAAGCGCGCCTCCCAGCGATCCTGTTTGTTTTGGCTGCGGCGGGTTCATGGCTTCCATGGCGCCCATGTGCTTCTCGTGGTTCATCTTGGCGACCTCAAGCATGAGCTTCTGCTTCTCGATCTCCTGCTCCATGGCGCGCATTTTCATGTCCAGCATGGTCCGCTGCATCTCGGCCTGTGCGTTGGCCGCGTCGGTCTGGGCCTCGACCTGCTGGCGCTGGACCTCGGCCTGGGACTGCTGGGTGTCGGCCTGGCTCTTGATCTGGGTCTGCTGCAGGTCGGCCTGGCTCTTGATCTTGGCCTGCTGGAGGTCCGACTGGGCCGTGGCCATCGCGGCCTGGGCCTTGACCTGCTCGGGGTTGGGCGGGGGCGGTGCAGCGGCCTTCTGCTCGGCCAGCTTGTCCATCTCGTCGCAGAAGTCGTCGATCGCGGCCTCAAGGTCGCGGCCGACGCGGAACCCGCGCACGGCGAACTGGAGCATCTTGCCAAGGAGCGGGGAGGCCTGGGGCACCGTGGCGCCGATCTGGGCCGCGGTCTCGATGTACTTGGTCACGGCCTCGACGAACTCGATCCGGTCCTGCTTCTCCTGGGCCGCGTCGCCGTAGACGGTCGAGTCGACCTCGATGTCGACCCGGAACCCACGCAGCTTGTCGTCGCGCAGCAGGCCGATGGCCGCGGCAATTCTCTTGAGGCCCTCCATCTTGGCCATGAGCTCGGGCGGCATGGGAGGAGGGGCGGGCGGCTGAGGCGGCGCGACGCCGGCCGGGGGCTGAGGCTGCACGGCCGGCATTCCCGGGCGTTGGAAAGGCACGACGTTCTGGCCCGGGGGCATCCCAGGCTGGCCTGTAGGAGGCGGCACAGGGCCGCCAGGGGCGACCATAGGCGCGGGCGGCTGGCCCGGGGCGGCTGGCATCCCCGGTCGCGGCAACGCGGCCTGCGGGGGCGGTGGCGGCATTCCTGGGGGCGGTGCTCCCGGCTGCGGAGGCTGGAGCGAACTAAGGGTGGGCATGTCGGGGGAGCCCAGGCCCTCCTCGTAGAGCGCGCCCGAGACCTCGATCAAAGATTGGGGCGAGAAGTGGGTCGACATGACCTCGGCCATGAGCCGGATCGTGTCGCGGCAGAACCTGGCAACCTCGTTCTGCAAATGCGTGAGCCGCGTGCCGGCCGAGTTGGACTTGAGCTTCTGGCCGCCCATGGTCTCGCGGGCGTCGCCCGTTCCGCGCATCACGTCGGTTATCCCGGTGATGCGGTCGGCCTCGGCCAGGACCTTCTCCTTGACCGCGGTCAGCTCGTTAATGACGCCGATGATCTCCTTTAAGGGGAGGAGGCTCATCGCGCCGGAGACGCCGCCCTTCTCGGCGAACGCCGCCCAGTTGTCGACCGGGATCAGTTCGTTCTCGACCGACTCGTCGAGCAAGCGCTGGATGTTCTTGTCGGCCGCGTTGTAGAGGCCCGCGACCTTGCACGCCTTGACCAGCATCGATATGCGCTGGGTCAGCTCATCGACCTGGATCGCCTGGTCCTGGTACTGGATGTAGAACGGGACCGGGATCAGGGTCGTGTTGGTGGCGTTGGCAAGCAGGGGCCGCGGCACCGGGAAGAAGTCCTCCAGCTGCAGCGGGTCGTCCTTCATGTCGCACAGGAAGTCGTAGCCGTCGGCCACCCAGTAGACCTTCTCGTCGGTCCTGGACCAGATCTCGTAGACCTCGCCCTTCTTGTCCTCCTCGTCCTCGTGGACCAGGGTCTCGGTCTGGCGTCGGTCGGTCCGGCCCTCGCCCTGGAGCGGTATTTTCTTCCCGACCTCGTCACCGAACCTCCGCTTCATCTGGTCGCGCGACATGTGGATTCTTTTTCCGACGGCCACGACCTCGGACCAGAGGCGGGCGCGGATGGGAAACGTCAGGAAGTCGCCCCACGGGACGTAGTCGACCGGGACCGACTCGCGCTTGATACGGTCTCCGGTGTTGCGGAGCTTCTCTTCGGACTCTATTTTGTCGGGGTCCTCGCGGTCGGCGTCGTCTTGGGCGTCCTCGCTGCCCTCGTCGTTGGCCTTCTCGTCACCGTCGGGCACGATCTGGCCCTGGGTATCGCGCATGTCCATCTCGTCCTCGATCGGGATGGAGACGCCCTCCTCGATCTCGGGCTCGTAGCGAACCCACACCTGGCCCTTGCCGGGGAGCAGGAAGTCCAGGACCGCGCGGTTGATCGAGTCGTGGAAGCCATTGACCTCGACCTCGTTCCTCAAGGCGCGCTCCAGCATCTGGGCGGCCTGCCTCCCGACAGGGTCCTTGTCGCGGAAGCGCCGCTCCGCGATCGGCGTCGGCGCCTTGCCATAAATCGCCGGCAGCATGACCTGGGTGTTGGACCAGAGCAGGGCATAACGGCGCTGGGACTCTTCGTCAACACGGCTGCGCTCGTCGCGGTAGCGCTGCTCGATGCGGTTGGCCCGCTTAACGAACTTGCGGTTGCCGTCCTTGTAAGCGTCGATGGCCTCCTTCCAGTAGGCCGCGAGCCGGGAGGACCTGTCGCGGGTCCTCTGGTCGGCGGCCGGATCGGCTATTGGGTCAAGGTCTACGGCCATCTATATCCTGAGCCATTTTGGGCTTTACTGGGGGATGGTTTGCCGCTATAGTGGTATTCATCCTAGTCCAAGCCCCAAGGGAGTTCTTGCCACATGATCCGCCTCGCAACAGCCCTAGTTTCAGGTCTCATTGCCACCACCGCGCTCGCCGCGGACACGACCCACAAGGTCGATTTCACGGTCATTCTCACCGATATCGACAACGTGCCGATCTACCAGTGTACCAGTCCGGTCAACATCGAGCCGACCGATCCGGCCTGCAAGGACAAGCAACCATTGACTCTTGGCCTCTTGGCCGTGCGCGCCCTGATGGTGCAGGACCAGGCGGCCGATGGCCCCGAACTTCGCCGTCGCGCCGATCTAGGCATCGCGGTCTACCACGCCAAGGCACCCTACGATCTGACACAGGCTGATGCTGACCTAATCAAGACCCGCATCACGGTCGTGTTCCACAGTCCACTGTTCGATACGCGGGTAAACACGTTACTTACATCCGCAGATACCAAGTAAGCCGCATCATTGCACGATCCAATTCGTACCGTTGCAGGTAACGCCAATCGAGACTGCGCCGCCGCCAACAACCGTGGCTATGGCAACCGGCGTCAGGGCATCGGTTACCAGAAACATTGCGCCTTTGGTGGTCGAATTACAGGTCGGCAATTGTCCGCCGCCGGCACCAACGGTTGCGAGAGGCCGCGTCGGCGCCGCGCAAGCCAATACCGATCCATTGTATTGCAGCGTCTGCCCGGCAATCGTGCAGCCCATGTCGACATTAACCGGCGGGACTAGTCCCGCCGCGAAGCTTTGAACTGGAAAGAGGACAGCGAGGAAGAAAAGCTTTTTCATGATCAGCACCGAATTGGTAAGAGTATAGCGAGAATGAGAAGCTTTTTCATGATCAGCACCCACCACCAATGTTGTCTACAATCGTGACCGGCGTTGCAGATGTTCCCGCGTAGCCGATCAGTTTACATGAGCCAGAATTCGTTCCCGCGACCCATTTAAGAACGGCGTATCCCGCGCCGGGAGCGGCAGCGGCATCGGTCTCCTTGATCTGCGAGAGATCGCCGCGTTGGCCTGCCGCTGGGGTTGCCGATCCGACCGTCACGCCCTGTCCAGTTCCACTGATGACCATCGCTGCGTTGGTCGCTGTGACGGTGCCGCCAGTATAAAACACTATTGGCGCGCTGTTCGCCGAAGTACCTAAGTAGAGACCACCAGCCGCTGTTCCGCCGTTAGTTAGAACATAAGCGGACGGCACATTGACGAGGGTAGTGCCAGCACTGGCTGAATTGTTGACGCGTATATTCCCCGTACCTAGGGAATTATCATTCAAAAGTGATACGGCTTGATTGCTGGAAGTTGTGGTCGAAGTGCCGATGCTTACTGTCGCATTCGTGCTCGTTGCACCCGACGCCTGAAAGACTTCGTTGCCAATGAATGTCTGGCCAGCGTCGATACGCGCCACTGAAATCGCCGCAGCCGGCCACGTGATCGTGTTGCTGTTGATCTGGAACGTGCTGGTGAAATTGGCCGTGCCTGATTGGGTGAAGCCGCCATTGTTGAGCGGGATCGTCGCACCGCTTGTTCCGGTATTTACGAATGCCGCTGTACCCAGCACTCCCCCTGGACCGCTCGACGTGATTGCCGAGCCCGCTCCAATCGTCACAGAAGCAGAGGCATTAATGGCGCCCGCGCCAGGGTCGCTCACAAGCTGGGTATTTGTATTTGCGTTGTAAGTGAAAAACGACGGGCCAACGACTAGACCACCGCTCGGCGTAAAGCCCACAACACATGGCGGTACGGAGACTGACCCGCCGCCAACCGCATTAAGTGCAACCGTGCGAACGCAAACGAAAGTGCCTTGTGCGCTGTCTGTAAAGTTTTGCGCAGCAACAACTGATATTGAGCCCAAGCTACCGCTAAATGCAGTGGCGCCATAGCCGCGACCTGACCACCGCGCCATTTCGTCCCATTGCTGTAAAGCCGTAGGCGACGCGCCCGTGCCGCGTGCCGCGCGCAAATTCTCAATGCTGCGGAATCCGGCCCCGTAACTGTCAAGGTAGATAGCAGCAAAATTATTGTCAGATGCACTGATCTGCAAGCCTTGCTGATGCGGTGTTGCCGCTGCTGCGGCAGCATTACCGGTGATGAGAAAATAGCTTGGAACTCCACCTGGACTCGTGCTTGGAATATTGAATTGATCAGTCCCGGTTGCGCAAAGGACATTGCTGCCGAGAGTACATCCACCGAACGCACCCGATGTCGGCGTGATCGCCCCGAGCGTGAACGTGAATGCGGGAGTCGTCGTGGGATTTGTGACGGTGGCGGAAACACCATTGGCCGTTACAACCGAAACCGACGTGACGGTGCCTCCGCCGCCAGAACTGCCTCCGCCTCCTCCACTAGGACCGATCGGCACCTGCTGATTCTGAGCAGCGGCGCTGCCGCTGAGAACCGCGAGAAGTGCAAGCGACCTAAGAAAATTCATCATCTGACGTTAACCACTCGTCTTGTAGTAGCTAACATCGATAGTCGGCGACCCAGAGATACCAATGATCTTCAGTTTATTGAGTGGGCCAAAATACTGGAAGCAGACCGGAATCGAAGATGAACCTGGGACGGCGGGCATCCCCGTCGATGACGTCGGGGTCGACCCGTCGTCGGTATATCTGATGCCCGCGGTCTCGACGCATATCTGGGCACCGGCCGATCCCGCTGGAACGGTCAAGGTCGACACAACCGACGTTGAGATCGACACCCCGTACTGGCCTGCGCCAGCAGAGACGTATCCCCCCGACGTGACCACGGCCGAGGACGCAGGAACAATCAGCAGCGCAAGGAGCAGCAGGCTATGCGGCAAGTACTTCTTCATCGGTCCTCATCTCGTCGGCCAAGTTGGTGTTGCCGGTCAGGGCGGCGCTGGCGAGCATGCCGTCGACCATCATGAGCGCGCTGGTGAGCCACGCCGTTATCACGAATGCGTTCTGCTTCTGGGCAAGGAATAACTTGCGGGGCGTGCCGTCCCGGGCCGCCTTCTCCAGCTGGGTCCTGATGTCTGCGATGCTCATCTCGATGAACTTGCGAATCCCTAAGGTCTCCAGAAGGTTGGTCTCGAACATGGGCGACTGTCCGTCGGGCGGAGCGCCCGACGCGGCGGTCGATTGAGCTACGCGCTTGATGTCTAGCGTGGGCTTCTTGAGCCTGATGATCTCTCCCGCCATCCTAGTTGTCCCTCGACCGCAACGCCTCAGCGATCCTGAACTCCAGGAAACACGCCAGCGTGGCCGTGCACCTGGCCTCGGCTTGGTGATTGAACTCGTCACGAAGCGCGCGGTTAAGGACCGCGGCGGCCTCGACCTTGCTCGGGTCCTGCCAGCCGTGGCCGTCGAACTTGTTGTTGGGGACGGCGATCAGTTGATGCATCGAGACTCCGCCCTCTGAATCTGCATGTCCTTGGCGATCGTCAATGCGTCTTTTATGCGTGCCACCTTTGCTCCATCTACCTCGTCACCTGTTAGGTTAATCGGCACGGTGAAATAGCCGTCGCCCTCATCACTCTTAACGAGCAAAGTATAGCGGTGTGTCATAGGCTTTCTCCCGCCAACGCGTAGTCGGGTTGGAGCGCCGCAATGGCGTCGGCCGTCATCGGGTCGCGCTCCATCTGGGCCGCGGCCATGATCCCTGCCCTGAACCCCTTGGCGTATCCGTTGCGCTCGGCGATCTGCACCGACGGGAGGCAGACTTGCTCCAGCTCGCGGATGCGGGCGGTTGCGCTGTCGCGCTCCCGGCACAGATCGTTTATGACCTTGGCCACGGCCTGGGGATTATGCTCGTTGGTCATGGCGCCGACGGTCAGGCGGCGGACTAGGTCGGATAGGGTTACTGTGTCTATTTTCATGCGCCTCGTACCACGTCTTGCCGTACTGGTGAGCGTTGTTCTCGTCGTACCACCTCAGGGCCACCGCGTTCAGCGTGAAGACGAGCCACGCCGCCTTTAGCCGCCCCCACCACGAGACAATCTGGCGGATGTTCGTCGGTCGGCCAAAAACTCGGGGGCTCTTTATCGGGTCGTTGAAGTCGAGCGGGCGCGAGTGGCTGACGTCGCGAAGTCCCACGATGAGGTTGTCGTGAAGTCTGTTGGGTGCTCTACGCAATTCGTCCTCCGCTCCGCTTGTGCCCGCGCTCGTTGGCCTCCCACATGTCGGTGAGGGTGACCGTGGTCTTGGTCGGGTCGGTGCTGATGATCTTCTCTACTGCCTTCATCGGCGATGACTTGGTCATCGGCCGCGACATGCAGGCGTATCGAATCTCGTCCGCCGCATGGTCCTCGGCTTCGGTGTCCACGTCCTCAGGCCTGTGCGAATCGTGCGGGAGGGCTGGAACTGTTCGAATTGAATCGACGCACGTTGAAAAGAAATAGATCATCGGGTCGCCGGTCGACCAGTCTATCTCGCCGGTTGTTTGGTGGCGCCTTGCAGTGCCCAGCAACCTTGACCGCAACTGGTCCCATCCGCCCATGGCGCCGGCACGAGGAACGCGAGCATTGTCCGCTGGACGCCACGCAACCTTATGTGACGTAAACATCCGCTCGGCAATAGATGGGCCGCCGTCATTGGCAAAGCAGCGCGGGTCAAGGACCCCGTAGATGCTATCCGCATTCTTGTTGGTTTCGTAAAGTTCACGACCTTCGCGGTCAACGATGCCCTTGGCGACTTCCTCGGCGGTCAGGTGCAACCCAACGTTCGCCTGACCATTCGAGCCGTACCATTCCCGGTAACGGACTAACGCACCGCGCGGAAGAGTGTAGCCAGTAGGAAGAACGTAGTCATCGCCAACAACGGCCCACCACCCGACACTAAACGGCTTAGCGGTACCCCAGTCACCAGAGCGAAACTTTGACCAAACAAACGGAATCTGAAAAGGTGCAACAATATGACGAAACGAGTTCCACTCAGGGAAGAACGCCCCATCAATAACCGACCAGTCACCATCGAGCCACGCCTTGACTAGATTTGAGTTGCCGGAGAGGTAAAGATTGGCAACGTACTCGTCCCCAAGATACGTGTTATCCCGCAGCATGGAAGGAATAAACACCCGCTCTTTGACGATCGCCTTGGCGGTCCAGGGATTTTTAAACTCGCTCGTTATGACCTGCCAGCCTGTTGGGTTCGGCGTAATGTACCTGGCCTTGACCCACTGGTGCCCAGGTCCCCCAGGATTTCCCGTGGCCCTGAATCCGCACGGAACGTCGGCGCCAGATCGCAGGGTCGCCATAAGCTTCAGCACCGGGTCGGGAGACGGGAACTGACCGATCTCCTCGACGTATACCCGCGTGTAACTATGTCCCTGATAGTGGTCGGCGTCGCTGTCGTTGTCGAGATACCGGAACTTGATCTCGGACTTGTTCGGGAATTTCCAGACCTTATCGGTCTCGTTGAACTTGGCTCCGAGTGCCAGGAATATTTGCTTAGACCGCTTTATTGTGTCTTCAAGATCCCGCAAAGTGCGCCGGATCATGAGGCCAGAGGCGCTGGCCCCGTACAAGTCTTGGTGGCTTATCCACTCGCCAAGCATGCCATCGGTCTTGCCGCCGCCGCGTGCCCCGCCAAAGAAAACCTCAAAGACTGGGCAAGCTATGAGTGCGGTTTGCGGTCCAGGCTGGGCTTCCCAAACTACTGCAACGTCGTCTTGGGTTCCTTCGGTACGTGCTGCTTGCGCCAAGAGTCTGTGTCCTTTGATACTTCGGGAACTCGCGCCACGGTTGGAATAGATACCTCGCCCGAGTGCTCAATAGAAGCCAGCCTGGCATGGAAATACGGCGCGGCTTTTTCGGCAATCGCGCAGGCCATCGCCCGATCTTTTTCATCGTGACTGGTCTGGAACCGCTTCCAATAAGATCGCATGGAATGGACAAGGACCTCTAACGGGAGGACGCCTCCATCGATCGATAACGCCTTGGCCACATAACGGTTGGCGACCACGATAGCGCCAGCCGGACGCCCGACACCTTTGGGCTTTTCAGTATCAGACATTGGTCGTGACTAACTCTCCACGCTGCTGCGCCACATATTTTAGTCGAGAGGCACGCATCTTAGCACGGCTCTCATCTGTTCTGCGTTGTCCAGTCATCGCCTTGCTAAACTTTGCAATTGTTTCTGGAGAACGTTTTCTCCCTTGACCAGTCTCGCTTATTTTAAGTCTAGTCTCCTGCGAAACGACAGGATTTTTGGCCGCACGCATTCTTGCTAGATGCGCTAATTGTTTTTCAGATTGGACCTTACCTGTTTTAGCTGCACTAACTGCGGCGCAATGCTCGGCTGTTTTAGGAATTCCAGTTGTAGCCTTTCCTATCGCCCGCGCATGCTCCTGTAGCCATAGTTTTTGGCTCGGGGTTAATTCTCTCCCCAACATAGAGTCTCTATGGGCCTGCCTCGCTACCGCAAACTGCCACCCCGACACAACGCGCTCTCGCGTTGGACTACTGCGACGCATCGTGCTCAAGGCCCAGAGCATCTTGCGAGTGAATCTTGGTTCAACGAACTTGGTCAGCAGCCAATGGACCAGGAAGTGCTCGCGATAGGTCAGATTGACTAGATTCTCTTTCCTGTCCAAGCCACCCATTGCCCTTGGCAAAATGTGGTGGCTTTCAGTTTCCTCAGACTTCGGCCTGCCTCTAGCAGACTTAATTATCTGGTCATGCCAACACTTGTACTTGTTCATCGCGAGCGCCACAGGTAGATGATCTGGCGGCTGACGCCGAAGTGCTCGGCCACGGCCTGGTCGACCGCGCCCCCGGCGTAGAGCTTCTCGGCGCGCTCGGGAGCGTCGGCCGGATACGGTATCTCTTTGTTGTTGTGGCCGCCCATTAGGTCATGCGATCTGGTAGTTGGCGCTCTTGATCACGTTGGCTCCGGCCAGGGTCACGGTGCCCGAAGCCTGCTGGTAGCATCCGGTGATCGTTATCGGGTTGGTCGGGGTCAGCGAGTAGACCGAGCTACCGAGCTCGCACCCGCTGAGCAGGGTCCAGCCGTGATTGACCACCGCGATCGGCGACGAGATGATGCCGCCCAGTATCTTGGTCCTGACCTGGTGGAGCGTCCCGTCGTCGATGTGGATGCTGTTGCGGTAATTGCCCGAGAAGTCGCAGTCTACTATCTGGTCCTCGAAGCCGCCAGCGGCACCGGGGGCCACGCGGTTGTAGGCGTACAGCAAGGGGATGTTGGGGCCGTCAAACGCGCAGTCGGTAAACCAGCTAGAGCCGGAGCTGATCACGCACCCCACGTAGCCCTGGGGCGACACGTTGTAGAACCTCCCGGCCCCGCGAACGTCGAGCGCGTACTGGCCGCCGACTATCAAGGTGTCGCGCATGGTCATCGGCACGCCGTTGGACACGACTACTGCGTTCTGGGTCGCCGCCGTGGTCAGGAAGCCCCCGACCAGGGCGTCCCTCAGCCCGGCAAAGTTGCACGAGCCGTCGAACGTTATGACCGTCGCGTCCTGGCCGGTCCCGTTTATGTACGACACGCCGGCACCGGACCCCAGCAGGATGACGCCGCCCTTGATCGTGATGCCCGCGGACCCGGTCACCCACGTCCCGGGGGGAACGAAAACAAACCCGCCTCCGTAGACGCCGTTCATGTGGTCCACGGCCGCCTGGATCGCCGTGGTCGAGTCCTGGCCCCTGACCGCGCCCCAGGCCGTTATGTCGGCCCACGGCAGGTCCTTAAATTCCTGCTTCCCGGTCCAGATGTTCGTGGTCGACAGTGCCGGGAAGGTTGCCAGGGTCGCGGCGAGACTTGCCGCGGTGACGTAAGGGGCGAGCGATCCAGGCAGGCTCGAAATTAGGAGGTACGGCGCTAGAGCCTGGGTCAGGCTGGAGAACGTGACCACGCTGGCCCCGGCGAGGAGCGAATTGAGCTGGTCGGTGGTCACCGGGTACTGGCGCTTGTTGAGCTGGGCCAGGAGCGGGGTGTAGACTACGGCGGAACTCATCGCGCTATTCCCTGGTGCGCGGCTCTTGGTCCTCCGCGAAGACTATTGGATAAGTCTTGTCGACCCAGTTTGGCTTTACCGGGAAACCCACGATGCCCACGCCTGCGTCATCAAAACAATAAATGATGCCCGATCCGTTACAGAATTGGCACATCGGTCGCGTAACAGTTTCGACTCCTCGACCATAGCACGCTTGGCAGATCATGCGCGGCTCCAGTGCGAGCACCATCCCCGAGCCGCGATGTGGCCCTGGACGATCTCGCAGGCGTTAGGTGCCTCGTAGTGTTCGCAGTTTCCCTTGGGCCACCCGGTGACGGGACCGCAGTGCTCGGCCGGCCTCCCGGTCGCAGTGTAATGTGCCAGCGCCTTTGACTCCTTGGCCGCCCCGCCCATGGCCTTCTTCATGGCCTCGACCAGGCGCCGGTTGACGGGGGGCGCCAAGTAAGGAGTCATGTCCAGGTCTTTGGGGACCTTGGTGACGCGTTCATGTTCGTCCGAATTCGCGAAACCGTCCATGGCGTGCGTGTAGGGCATCCACCACTCGGGTCCAATGCGCTGGATGAACTGGCGCTTCTCATAGGCCGTGGCGACCGCGTGTGCCGGGAAGTAAGACCAGCCGAGGACGTCGATGATGATCGGCTCGATAGTCTCGTGCGGCCTAATGTGCTCACGCGGGCGAATGTCGCGCGTCTTTCCATCGAGCTTGAGCGTAATGGTCTCAGGCAAATGGCGGTCGTAAAATATCGTCTTGCGGTCGTTAGAGTAGCCCGCGATGAAAGGCACGTCGCTGGAATTATCTTCCTCACGCGGTTGCCATAACCTGTCACGCACGGCCGGCATCGATAATATCTTGTCCAAGCTCTCGACGCTCACGGCCGCCGACTCCTGGTGGTGGTGACCAGAACTCACGCAACAACCCTCGGCACCGACCTGCTCCCGTCAACACGGGCATCGGGAACCTTGCCGCTCTTGAGCCACTCGCAAACCGCATGCATATTCTGGACCAATATCTTCCCATCGACATCGCAGTTGGCCATCTGGCTCACGACGAACGCTCTGCGCTTCTCGTCCACGTCGCTGGTCCAGGTGCAAACATCGTTGTCGCTCGGCGCATTGATCTGGACGGCGACCTCGGGCTCTGCCACGGCGCTGTTGGGGTCCATCACCATGATTGGTAGTACATCAGCCACGCGGCCACGGTTGCGGCGAACGTTCCCAGCAGGAGCGCGCCGTAGGCGGCCTGGGTGACCTGCTCGATCAACGCTTGCCCACGCGGTGGGCGCCCTTGTGGCCGCTGTTGCGCAGCGGGCCCGACCTCACGTGAGCACCGTGGCCGAAGCCGTGCGCGCCGGCAGCGGCCGGCGGCTTGAACTGGTGGCCCTTGGACGGAAAGTTGGGGTGGTGCGCCGCGCCGTCGGTGTCCTGGGCCACGGTGACCCCGGACTCCTGGTTGGTCGGCTGCTTCCAGTCGAACGGGCCCTTGTTGTCGCCCTTGGCGCCGACCGCCTTGCCTGAGGGGCCGTGGTAGGTTGGGGTCTGGGCGTCTAGCTGGTAGTCCTTGTTGGCCATCACTGGCCTCCTGTCGTGCCGAGGTTTGAGGTTCCGCACCACGTTCCCCACTGCGGTCCATAGGGCTGCGGCCAAGGCTGCTGACATGGCGGTAACGGGTACGGTATTCCTGTGTGATGAACCTGGATGCTGTTCATGAGTCCTTGGCCACGGACGCTCTCGATAGCGGCAGCCAGTCGGTTCATCGCGTCCGCCAATTCCTTGGCTGATTCGTCGGTCATTTTCCAATCCTGTGCGCGCCGCGCGAACCGCTGAGTCTCAGCGCTCCGTCACGGGCGGTTGCCGAATGGCCATATCCGTGTGATTCACGTGCCGACGGGCGATCGAAGCTGTGCGGCGTCCGGTCGCGCTTGATCGCGGGACCGATCTCGACGCCCTCGGCGCGGCCTACAGGCCTGCCTGGCTCGCCCAGGTCGGACTCGACCGCGCCGTAGGAGCGCCTGTGGGCCGAGTCGTTGTAATCGCCTGGATTAGTTTTTGGGTGAGGCTGCTTGGCACCGCCCTTGTTGCTAAGGCCGGCCTCGCTCAAGCCGATCGCGATGGCCTGCTTGCGGTTGGTCACCTTCGGGCCGTGCTTCGAACCGCTGTGAAGCGTGCCGTGCTTGAACTCATGCATCTCCTGGCCGACAACGGCCTGGCGCTCCTTCTTGGTGTGCGGCGTCTTGATCGGCATGTCAGCTCGGTTCCTCAGGGCTGTCGTTGTGATTTCGTTGAGCATCCTCAATCTCTTTCGTAACCTGACGAATCATTGCATCACGCATCTCAGGATCAAATATCGCGTGACGAATATACTCTCGATCATCATAAACCCCACAAACATAGGGCCAATCATTGCGTGGTTTAGCCATACGCCCGCCACCTCATCTCGTAATCCGTGAGCCGCCTCCCATCGCGCTCGAACACCACCGCGCGCTTGGCGTCGAGCAGGGCCGACTCCCTTATCGCCGAGGCAGCTGCCTCGATCCTATTGCCTTGACTTGCGTATGTGCGACGATCTGCGCGCGCCTCGGCGATAAGGGAATCCAGCTCGGTCATCAATTCAGCTCGGGCCGCCCGACGCACCCCGACAGGGCCAGGATGACCACGGCCGCGCCGATCATCTGCGCGACCATTGCCATGGTCCAGAGGCGCTGGAGCTCGGTCACGCGACCACCTCGAACGCGTCGGGCCCGCTCGCTATAAGCGGCGCCTTCTTGGGCATCAGATGGGCGAACATCGCCGGCACCTTGCCGCGGCTCAGGTGGTCCACGGCGCTCTCCAGCGCGGCCACGCTCAGCGCGTGCTGCTCAGCGGCGCTGGCCGCGTCGCGCTTGACGGCCTTCTTGGCCCAGAGCCCCAAGGTCTTCTTTGGAGCCTGAGGAACCTGGGCCCTGAGCTGGCGCAGCATGTTGGCGGCACGCGGGTGGAGGTTTGCGGCCAGGTGCTTCTCGACCTCGGCCAGCGACGCCGCGTCGTCCAGCTGCGGTGCCGGGAGACGGCGCACGCTTTGCTCGACGTCGCGCTCGGCGCTCGGGCGCGGCGTGCCGGTCGTCTTGGCGTGATCGGCCAGCGCCTGGCGGTAGAGGTCGATGGCGGCGTGGTCGGTCACGCTAGATAAACCCACACCGCAGCTATGGCGCAAAATAAGAGCAAACCACCCTCACCGTACGTCACGCATCATCTCCACCAATCCGCCGCGCGTGCTCGCGGTAGAAGTTCTTCATGTCCTCGCTCGCCGTCTCCCAGTCCGGCGCCAGCCCCGCGCGCTTGCGGATGTAGGCGCGGAGGTCCTGGGCGGTCTTCTCGATCTTGGCGTTCACCGCCATACCCCATCGTCCGGCAGTTGCAGCGCAGCACGAATACGTCGCATGCTCGGTGGCGAGTAACATTCAATCTCTTCCCGGATCACTCGATCAACCTCTGGGACATCGTCAAGATCACGAACACCGAGCAACTGGCGAATGCGCCAGAACACCTTGTTGGCGTCGTTCACGCTTCCGGATCCGGGATAGTCGCGTCGGACACGACGCCCTCGACAACGTTCCCATCTTCGTCGGTGCCGGATCGTCCGGCTTCAAGCGCGGCAATAGCGACTGGATTATCGACCAGCCGAGCCAGCTTCACGGCCTTGAGCCCCCGCGGCGTGGTGGCGATCTCGAACTGCAGTGCCTGGCCCTCGTCGACGTCCTCATCCTCGATACCGCTCTTGCGCAGGTCGGTGGCGTGGACGAACACGTCCTTCTCGCCGTTGCTGCGGGTGATGAAGCCGTAGCCCTTCTTGCCGTCGAACCACTTGACTATGCCGGTCTCAGCCATTCGTTTCGTCTTTCAAGTTTCGTAGCAATCGACAACGCAGCCGAACAAATGGTGGCTGTCAAGTTTTTGATCTCGCCGACAATGTATCGCGGCGTCGTGCGAGCTAAACACCCACACGCGCGCTCCCTCACCTCGGCCCTTGTCTGGTTTGTGGACGACAAACACCTGTCGTTGACCACGCACGCTACCGCCGGTAGCCTCGCTCGGTTTTTCTTGAGCGGTGCTCGGCGGTCCCTGATCGTCGGTCTGCATCTGGTCTGCTCCATCAATAGGCCACAAATGCACTTACCGCCCTATAGATAGGGCGTTATTATGCCGCCGCCAGCTCCCTTTCCCCAAGTTCTACCGGCACGGCGCGGCCCATCATCTCGAACAACACCCGAACCCTGTCCCCGGTTCCCATGGCCTCGAAAACGCCCACGTTGTCGCGCCAGACGCCGGAGATGGCCCGAACGGGCTGGCCTTCGCGGAAACGGGAGGCCGTGAGCTCGTGCTGGCCCGACTCGCCGTAGCGCTCGCGCAGGTAGTGGATCTCGGATTCGTGGACCCGGGCCGGCCGCTCGCCGTCGCGGATCAGGTCGATCACGCCACGGGTTCCGCGAAGGGAGTACCAGTGATCCACAATCTTTACAAATAGATAGCCGGGAAAGAGGCACCTTACGACCGGGCGGCGGCCGTTGCGGGCCACGACGTAGGTCCGGAACTTGGGCAAGAAGGTCTCGAACGCCTGGCGCTCGCACTCCGTTTTGGCGCGGTCCTCCTGGGCGGTCATCGTGCGAACTACGCCCCAGATTGGCTGCAAACAGGTCTCCGTTGACTCGTTGGAGTGAACGCGGATTCAGTTTTTTAGCACAGGGACGGGGGGTAGTAAAGCCCCTTCGCAAAGTATTTTTTGTCAGCTGGCCAAGGAACCGAGGACGGGGTTTGCGCGTCTACCTCTGCGCCTTCATATGCGGAGGCGTGAGTAGACCAGACGGAGGCGCCTCAGGACCGCCCTATACTTTCCGAAAATATACGATATAGGCCAAAAGTTCGAAAATCTCCCGCAAGAACGGGGGGTTATGTTTTTTGCTATTCTATCGCGTGCGTAGAAAAATATTTTTTATTCTGACGCCCGCGCAAAAAGTATAAACAATAATCATCTCCCATGTGTGTGATGATGCTAGTCTTTCTGGCTATGGACCACAAAAAAACCATAATATAAAGATATAGGCACGATGGGGGCTTTACGTTTTCCGGCAATCAGGCTACAGTCTTGAACATGTCGACTCAGGACAATTTCTACGACCAGTACGTGATCGATCCCCTCCGTCAGTGCGACACCTGCGGCGAGAGCAAGGATGACGAGGAGTTTAGTTGCACGCGCGGTGGCAAAGCGTATCCCACATGTAAAGCATGCGTCCGCATGTTACGAAGGATACGGGCCGCCACAAGGAGCGGGAGAACCGCTCGGAACAAGCGCATAGATCGAAGCTACGGACTTCAGCCTGGCACCTACGACAAGCTCTTTGACGAGCAAAACGGGCTCTGTGCGATATGTTCGTCACCACCCGTTTCCGACAAAAGAGCCACACCCCCGTTTCTACACGTTGATCACTGTCACGAAACTACCTTAGTGCGCGGCCTTCTCTGCTCGAACTGCAATCATGGGTTGGGACAGTTTAAAGACAATATTTCCAGGCTAGAGAAGGCCATCGAGTACTTGAAAAAGCATCGATTAGCTATTTTTGGCAAGGTCTAATTCCGTTCCCATTCCGTTCCATAAATCTGCTCAGACCCCCTTGACCCCCGACCCCGAACCGACGTAGGCTACCCTCATCGAAACAGAGGAGACCGCCATGATCTACCGCGCAACCGCCTACAATGCTTCGAACGACACTTTCCAATTTCGTTTTTGCAATGCGAATTGGAATGGCATCGAGGACGCGGCCCGCGCCCGCCTCGACGAGATCGTGGATGGTGATGCCTTTCACAAAAAGCATGGCCCTTGGAATTTCCGTTACATCGACCGTGCCGAATAAACCGCAAGAGCAAACACGGACCCGCAATACCCACTTTACTCCCACCCACCAAGACGCTACAATCCCAAATCAGGACGACCCCAGGAGGGACAGATGTCCATCACCTACGCCACGGAACCACGTCTTCCCGGCAAGCGCGCGGTGCGCGACGGGACGAACACCGTTTATGATCACCGCACCACCTTCATCCTAAACCTGCTGGCCTCCAACACGCCGCAGGCCATCTCCCAGCTCGCCACCATGGTCGCCTACACCAAGTGCCCTCCCGCCAGGGACACCGCCTACGGCGACCGCGCCATCCTAGACCGCGTGGCGGCCAGGAACACCCCGACCCCGTTCGAGCGCAAGGTGGCCCTCAAGGTCGGCCAGCGGCCCCACGGGAGGGAGGGCTGGGCCCCGATCCCCAACCCGCGCCTCGACGAGATCAAGCAGGGCCGCACGGTGCAGCAGATGCTCTGCCGCGGCGTGACAGAGCAGGACATCCACCTCGCCTCCCGCCAGGGTTGGCTGACGCTAGGAGATCGTCATGGCTAAAAAAGAAGAGGCCAATCCGATTTACGACAAGTTTCTGACCAAGGAACAAGTCTTTTATATCGAGCGCGCCATTTCTGACGGGTATCATCGTCGACACGACTACCCCCCGTTTGCGCTCGTGTCGTTCGAGGATCGTCCTCGGTTCCAGCAATACATCGGCCGTGTGTTGGCCGGCATGATCAAGGAATAAGACATGGACCCCGCAACCCTGAGGGCCCTGCGCGGCTCCATAGCCAAGTGGCAGGCGATAGTGGACGGCACGGGAGAGGACAAGGGACATAGCAACTGCCCCCTGTGCCAGATGTTCTACGACGAACATAACGATGGACAGAGCTGCTGTGCTGGGTGCCCGGTGGCAGACGCCACAGACTCGACCTGCTGCGTCGACTCCCCCTACGATGACTGGTGCGCCGCCGAGACCGACGAGGAGCTCAAGGGCGCCGCCTTGGCCGAGCTCGCCTTCCTCAGGTCCCTCCTTCCCGACGAGGCCAAGGCATGAAGGTCTATCTCACAGTAGACAAGCGCAACGTGGACGGTGCCGTACAGGTCAGCATTGGTAACGATAGAATTGGTTATCGAATAGCGGGGCCAAAATACGACGGAAGCGGCAAGCAGCTGCTCAAGAAGGAACTGACCGCGAGTGAACGGGACGAGATCAGGTCGTGGCTGGAGAACATCGAATGACCGCCGACCGCAAGATCAAGACCGTCCACGTCCGCCCCCCGATCCCGGCCCGCATATTCGACTACATGGCCTACTTCGAGGACCAGGAGGGCGACGAGGGCGCCCTGATCGGGTGGGGGCCGACCAGGGAGCAGGCTATCGATGACCTCAGGTTCGTGGCGGAGGACGGAGAATGAGTTACAGTTACCAGACTCGGAGATCTTTTGTATTCACAGAAGAGGGCCAGCGCGACTTTCTCAAGATACGCGACACGGCCAAGCGACTACTAGACGAGGCCGGCGCCGTGACGAGCATGAAGCTGATGTGTGTCACCGGCGACACGTGGAACATGCTGGCCTGCATCGATAGGCTCGTCGAACTTGGCGAGCTGATCGAGATACCCAACCCAGTGAGCCGCGCGGGCCAGCACCGCATCTTCATAGAGCCGTACCGATGACCATCTCCGCCCTCCCCCACCTATCGCCGCCACCCCTCCGCGTGGCCACGACCCAGGCGTTCCTATTTGATCTCGACGGGACGCTCGCCGACGGCACCCACCGGATCCACCACATCCTCGCCCACCCCAAGGACTGGGACACGTACTTCAGCAAGCTGGAAGACGACGACCTGATCGTCCACGTGGCCGAGGTGTGCAAGTGCCTGGCCGAGGCCTACGACGTGGTCTACGTGACCGGGCGCCCCGAGGAGTACCGCGAGCCCACGCGCCGGTGGATGCGCCGGCACCACCTCCCGTCGGGGCCGCTTTACATGAGGCCCGCGGGCGATCGGCGCAACGACGATATTATCAAGATCGAGCTGCTACAACGCCTGAAAGATGATGGTTATCAACCACTTATGATCTTCGATGATCGAGCTCGTTGCGTTAGAGCTTGGAGAAAAGCGGGTGTTCCCTGCGCCCAGGTCAATGATGGGGAATTTTAGATGACCGACCCCAAGCGCAACGACCCCCGTGACGGCTGGCAGTGCCCCCACTGCAGCGCCCACCGCAGGGAGTGCTGGTACTGCGGTACGGGCAAAGAGAAGAAAGACAATGTCAGTCTTTAAGGATCGCACTGGTCAACGATTTGGTCGTCTTGTTGTGCTCAAACTAACAGGCGATAAGACACGCCATGGAAAACTGCTGTGGGTGTGTAAGTGCGACTGTGGTGCAACAAAAATTACGACTGGGGCTTCCCTAGTGACTAAACATGCACAGTCGTGTGGGTGTCTACACCGCGACAATGCAGCAAAAATGAATTTTAGGCACGGACTTAAGAAGCTCTATCCAATCGAATATCACACTTGGCGTCGCATGATCAATCGATGCGAAAGGAAAATAGCAAAAGATTATCCTAGGTTTGGGGGTCGTGGGATAAAGGTTTGCAAAAAATGGCGACACGACTTTAAGGCGTTCTTTTTGGATATGGGCGAACGACCCCAAAATATGACATCGTTAGACCGTATCGATTCAAACAAGAACTACACGCCGACTAATTGTCGTTGGGCAGACATTGAAACCCAGAACAACAATAAACGAAATAATCTCTATTTGACCTATAAAGGAGAAAAATTGAGCGTATCTATGTGGGCTAAACGGCTCGGGATTAGTTACAATCGAACTCGTAAACGAGTCTATCGTGGTTGGACTACGAAACGTGTGTTAGGGTTTGCGCCATGATCGTTTGTTTAGACTGTGAAACTACAGGACTTGATGCAAAGGCGGATGCTGTTTGTGAAATAGCGGCCGTACCCTTAAAACTTTCCGTCAACATCATGGGTGAGCATGAGGGTGACTGGATCGTTCTTCCAGGGACCTCTTCCCTGGTAGCCCCCGGCCGCCGCGTGCCGCCCGAGGCCCGCGCCGTCCACCACTTGTCCGACGAGGAGCTGCGCACGGCGCCCCAGCTGCCCCGGGCGCTGGCCGACGTGCTGACGGCCGTCGACCAGAAGGGCGGGCTGTGCGAGGCCCTGGCGGCCCACAACGCCTCTTTTGACAGAGGATTCATCGGCCAGTACTTTCCGTCCAACATGCCCTGGCTCGACACCTGGCGCTTGGCCATGCACCTCTACCCCGACGCGCCGTCGTTTAGTACCGGTGCCTTGTTCTACTGGCTGGGAATCGATAAGACCATGCCCGTGACCGAGGCCAGGACCCATCGGGCCCTCTACGACGCCACGGTGACGGCGCACCTGCTGCAGAGGATGCTCCAAGAGCGCCCGCTTCAAGCGCTCTTGGATCTTCAAACGCAACCGGTACTTCAGAAGGTCTGCCGCTTTGGGAAACACAGGAACGTGGCCTGGTCCGACGTTCCCCGTGATTACCTGAAGTGGGTGATCGCGCAGAGCAACCCCCCGTTCGAGGACGATGTCGTTCACACTGCGAAGCACTGGCTAGGATACTAGAATGACCGTAAAGACCAAGATACTAGAGGCCCTGAACATCACCTTCGACGACATATCTGAGGACCGCCTGCTGGACATCCTGCTCGATGCCTACAAGTCGAAGGATCAAGCGATCCTTCGACTGGAGGGCGAGAACGCCTGCGAGCGCGAACGGATGCGCGGCGAGTACCACCGCATGCGCTCCGACCCGCTCTATTGCCGGGAGGGCGCCTACTATTTCGCGATCGAAAAAGCGCGCTTTACTGTCCTGGTCCAGAGTGATAGGGTGGACTTGATGGCGCGCAGCCACGGCCACGACGTGATCGCTACCCCCATGAGTCCGGAAGATTGGCTGCGGCAATAGCACGGAGGACCACCATGTTCCTAGACGAGAAGAAGCACGGCGAGGCAGCGACAAAGACCCCCAGCCTGCGGGGCCTGATCGCGTGGCTGGAGACCCAGGACCCGGCGACCGAATACGACTGGGAGTGCACCAATGGCGGATGTCTGATGGGACTCTACGCCGCGTCGATGGGCCTGAGCTACAGCGACATGTGCACCTGGCCCCCCGACGGGGGACGGCCGTACTACAAGCGGTGCAACGACAGCGGCGGAGACGGCCCCTGTAGCGGTATCATCGCCATCAGTCGTCCCAGGACGTTCGGCTCCGCCCTGGAGAGGGCCAGGTCGTGCCTGTGACCGACACCCCCGACGACGCCGAGGCCCGGCAGATGGCCATGCGCGACGAGCTCAATCGCGCCCTCCAGGGCGTGGTCGAGCGCGCCTACGGCCCGATGTTCCAGGCCTACAGGGACCTCTACGCGGCCGAGCGCTCGCGCCTCCCGGCGCTGCCCAAGACCGCCGTGGGCGGCGCCTTCGTGGGCACCCTGCTCCACGTGGCCGCGGCCATAGCCGTGGGCCTGGGGATGAAGGAGGACGCGTTCGCGGCCTCGGCCGGGGAGGCCCACGAGGCGGCCCTCGCCCGGGTGCCTAGGTGGGGGTGAAGGTGGCCGCTAACACGGGGTTAACAGCCATGAGCATGCAGCACGACATCGGGATCGCGGCCACCACGCTTAGCTTTCTATCCTCGGTCATTAAGAGCGGAGAGCCGTGGACCGAGTATTGCGACAGAGAACAAAAATCCGCCTTCGATGCGCTTCATAGAATTGGAGCCGCCATCGCTGTTCCACAGATCGGCCAGAGCGTGTCTGTATCTCCGAATTTCATTGACCGTTTCGGAGAGTGGCGCGACTGGAAGGGCTTTGTCTGCTTTATCCGCGCGCTTCCTGGAGGGGGCATGTCGATCGGTGTCTCAGACCACTGGCCACCCAAGAGCGACGGTGATTGCACGGATGGTTTTTCTTCCGACGATCTAATTATCGCAACACCTGGGCAATAACAGGACGTAAGTAGGAGGAAGATATGAGCCATCGCTACGACTGCCCAGATGAATGGGAAGCGCGCCGTCGCGCCCGTTCTGACGCATCATATGACGCTGAAAATGGCGACCGCCGATATCGGCATCCCTACGACTGCGATGAAGGCAACGAGACCTATCGACGCGAATATGGTCGGGAATTTGCATACCGCGAAGAACAGATTGCCGAAGAACGCGCTGCCGCTCGGCGCCGGCAAGAATCTAGCGAGCGCGAAGAATGGGAAATGCAGCAAGCCTACGAGGCCGAGCAACAGCGCATCCTCGGCGAACAGGAATGGCAGCAACAACCCGGTCAAGTGGACGAAAGCGAAATGCCGTTTTAGGCCGCCGAATAGGCACTAACCGCCGACAAGCATGGAGAAAAAACCGTGAGTGCCATTGAGGACATTGCAGCGGAACGGAAACGGCAAGTCGAAGTCGAAGGCTGGGATGCCACGCATGATGACGAACATTCGGCCGGCGAGCTTGCTCTTGCGGGCGCTTGCTACGCTCTTGCCGCTCGGCAGCGAGTGTTCATGCCCGGCGTTCCATTATCGAACGCTCCGCGCACATGGCCTTGGTCGCAGGAATGGTGGAAGCCAAAAGATTTCCGTCGCGATCTTGTTCGGGCGGCCGCACTGATAGCTGCTGAAATCGAACGCTATGACAGGGAAGTGTCACAGCAAAGCGAAGCCGGTTAACCCGTCCAAAGCAGGGAGAAAACCCATGAACGAAAAGCAACCGATCGATACGGCGCCAAAAAACGGAACGTGGGTTATCATCAGCCGCGGTGCCCTTGAGGCACTGGCTTATTGGGATGGCGGCTTTATTGGCTCGGCGCCCGGATGGATCAATACCGCCAACGGCACCCGCATTCCGTTCATCCCGCTTGAGTGGCGCCGGCACCCGCTTGATACATCCCTCACGCGCACCGGCTAATCAGTAGTCAACGCCCATGTTGAAGCACCTAATATGCCCAGAATGCCCCCACTGCGCTAGTGAAAGCAGCAGCAAGGACTATTGGGACGAGTGGTCCGAATGTGAGTGCTGCAATCCAGACGGCAGCAATGAGACTGGCCGCGTTTGGCGCTGGCGTCTTTGGCATTTTGCTTTCAAGCTGTGGCGTATTGACCGTTGGATTGAGCGAGAAATGCGTCGGGATATTCCTTTCGATTAGAGGCCTGAAAATGAACATCCAGTGGATATGGAATCGGCAAATGAAATGGTGGGAGGGGTACATCGGCATGTACCTCATCGAGGTGCGGGATTCGTTTGGTAATCTCGTCCACTAACATCACATATACCGGAGAAGCCTTATGCGTGGAACGATCTGGTGTTGCTCTTGCCGCAAATGGGTGACGACCTCGCATACATGCAAAAGAGTCCGTTAAACCCCCACAAGTAGGAGAGTGATGTGGCGAAGAAACGCAAGAAAGCAAAGAGCTACATGATGGTCATTCGCGTTCGAGTTCCGGCGAAGCTCGTTCCAAAAATGAAGGTGTCCAAGGTCTTTGGTGCTGTGGCTGGCGATCAATGGTCACATGACCTCGAAATTCTCAACGCCTTCTACGACAAGACAGGGATGCCCAACGCCATGCCGGCCGGAGAGTAACGATGACACAGCAGGAACGTGAAGCAAAGATTGCCGCCATGCGAGAACGCCTCAAAAGCGTTCCGGCCAGCGTGCAAATCGCAAACCTGGGTCTCTGGATGACGCGCTGCTTCGAGTGCAATGCCGAAGTTGCCTGGGGCGCAGAGGTCTGCGAGACATGCGGATGTCAACGAATGGACCCAGAGTAACGCCGAGATAGTCGGGAAAGATCATGACTGAGCGCTGTCAGAATTGCGGATTCTTCGGAACTCTGGAACAGATTCTAGCTCGACATCCGCGTGCCATTTCGTGCTGCCCAGAACGGCAGACAGTCAACTGCACCTGTCATCCCGACGATTGTCCGCCGCAGCCGTGCCCTCAGAAATTTGCCTATTCGGATTGTGTTCGAGCACATCTCGCGAATGCTGATCCCTGAACATCAGGAAGAAAATATGAGTGATTTTAATCCTCGATACGAGCCGTGGTTTTTTAAATCAGACCCAGGCGAACTTTGTCCTTTTGGTTGTCGTTGCCAGGAGGCCGCCGCCAAGATCGAATCCGACGCGAAGGTGATCGCGGAGAAGGATGCCGAGATTCGCAGCATGATTGCCGTCCACAATTCGGACGTGGACGGAATGCGGCTGCAGGGGGAAAAGATTGCAGACCAAAAGAAGGAGATCGCGGCGTTAAGGAAGGCGCTTGAGGTCATTAAGCTCACTACTTTCAGCGGTTCAGAGATCGGCGAGAACTATTGGCGCGGCAATCGCGATGCCCATGAGACATGCCGGCGGCTCGCTACAGTAGCACTCGCGACGACAGATGAGCAGACAGCGGGGGAAAGCAAATGAACATCTACACCTGCACAGATCATGACGGCCATTGGGTCGGCGTCGCGTCTGTGGTGGTCGCCGATAGCGAGGATCAGGCGCGGGCCCTCTTGGCCGCCGAACTGAAAACGCACGGCCTGGACGGCGCCAAGCCATTTACGCTACGTCGTATCAATACCGAAGCGCCGCGAGCATTCGTGCTGCAAGATGGCGACTACTAAGCGATTAGCCGGGATGTTGACCAAAGCCGCCATACGAGTTTTGAAAGAACTTGCCGAAGATGACGATTGCGATCTCGTCGCGGAGGGCATCGCCGTTTACTGCGGAAACCGGCAGACCAATTGGAAGGTGTTACGCCAACTTCTCGATCATGTAGCGGTCTCGATTACCTACGGCGGTAACAATGGCATGATGAAGGAAAAAGGCGCTACATACTTCGGCATCAACGGCGTCGGAGAGGCAATCCTGCGGCGCCCCGAACTTGCCGACGAGGTTTACTTGCAAGTATGGGGACGCAAAGGACCGTTTTCGATCGAGGATGATCGGATAGTCGCTTTAACGCGCTAATGGCCAATTAACAGGAGATTGATATGCGACAAAAGCACCAGCTGACCCAAGCCGAGCTCGCCGAGTGGCGCAACCTCTCCCAGGACAACGGCGAGGAGGACCGAGCCATGGACGCCTGGGTGTTCTGGAACCGGGTCTGCCTGGCCAGGAACCTCGACAGCGGCAGCCTGCTAGCGGGCCCCACCCCCGAGAAGTTCAGCGCCCTCCCGTCGACCCACGACCTGGACTGGTGTTACCCCACGGCGCTCAGGTGCACGCGCCCCCCGCCCCCGTTCGAGGCTCCCGTGCCGATCAGGGAGGCCTCCGATGCCTGAGGCCCGGGACTACACCACCAGGACCAGGGAGGCCCACGGCCGGCGCAAGAACAGGCCGTCGGGCAAGAGCCAGGTCCTGGTGCGGATGGACGAGTGGATATTCGACTGGGTCAAGTCCGAGGCCGTGTCCAAGAAGCGGACCCTGAGCTCGCAGATCGAGATGGTGCTGGCCCGGACCATCGACGGGAGGATCAAGTGAAGAAGAAGTTCGACGGCTACGACGACCTGGACGACTGGAGCGCCGCCGCGGCCCTAGTTGCCCTAGAGTTCCTGATCGGCGCCCTATTCTGGTGGCCCCTGATCCTTTACTCCTGGCACTATTGGGTGGGGTAACGTGGCCCGCGACGGCGACCTCAGGGTGATATTCAGGCGCAACCTTCCCGGTTTCGATCTCCAGGCGATAGAGACTGGAGGAACCGGGAGGGGAACTCCCGATGATAACTATTGCCACAAGGGCTATGAAGGATGGCTGGAACACAAGAAAGTTTCCGGATGGGCCGTGCCGCTCAGGCCTGAACAAATTGGCTGGACGCTCCGCAGGATCCGCCATGGCGGGAGGGTGTGGATATGCGTGCGCCGCAAGGACGATGAGCTCTGGATGGTGTGGGGCCGTTGGGCTGCGGAACTCAAGACCCACGGCCTGCGCGGCCTGCAGATGACGCCGCTTGATGACTTGTGGATGTGGAACGGGGGTCCAGCCCGGTGGGACTGGACCCGTATTGCTCAGCTCTTGACCCGATAGCTGGTCACGCCATCGACCCGGGTCCGCGTAACCTTGATCCCCGACGTACTGATCCGCGCCCGAAGTGTATGGGCCTGCCAACCCAGGGCCGCACACATGGCGTCGACGGTAGCCCCACGCTCCAGCATGGCCTTGAGCATCAAGGGCTTGTCGATCTTGACCACTGCGGTATCGATCGCCGGCTTCGGCGTGCGGGGCTTCTTGAGCACGCTCTCAGCGATCGGCGAGCGCCCCGGTTCGGGCATGGTCCGCTTGGCCGCTTCCTTGGTCTCGGCCGCCACGTTGGCCCGGCCGCAGACCAGGGACGACCAGTTGGCCTCGCACCGCTTAATGCCTGCTTCCTTGTTCTGGAAGATGGTCACCTCGCGATAGCCGGTGAGCCCCGTGGCCAGGATTTCCCGCACCATGGCGTTGTTGTAGCGGACCAGGTCCTGGCCGCTCAGTTGGCTGAAGTCTGGCTTGGTCGATAGATCGGTGTGCATGGTCTGCTCCTGTGTTTCGATGATCACAGGATAGCCCAAAACTAATCAAGAGTAAAGAGCGAAGATCAGGCCTCGCGATGGAATAGCTTCTCAGTCTCGGTCTTGGCCGATTCGCCAGTCTCGACGTCGACGCTTACCGCGGCAAAATTGACCTTGACCTCCTTCTCCCAGACCACCTTCCAGCGGGCCGCCAAAGCCTCACAAGGCGCCCGACGTGCGGCTTCATGTTCGGCCAACCGGGAGGCCAGTTCTTCGCGCTTGGCCACCATATCGGCCGGCGTGGGCGCGTCGCCTAGGGCCTGCATGTCGGCCTGGAGCTGCTTTAGCTCGGCCATGGTGGCGTTGTGGGCATCGGTCCGGGGCGGCGTGGGGTAGGCCTCGGCCTGGGGGCCTTTGTACTCGGAGACAAAGACCGTGTGGCCCCGGTCGACCATGCGGTCGGCCCATTGCCAGAACTTCTTGGCGTTCCAGTCGTTCTTGTTCAGCGATTCGCCAATGGCGATCTTGGTCTTTGCGCCGAGGTAGCCGGTCGTGCCGCTGTATGGAGGGTCGAGGTAGCATAAAGAGTTTGGTGGTATCTCCAGTTGATCGTAGCTAGAACAGACGAACTTGGCACCTCGGAGTCCTTCAGCCGTGCACAGGCAGTTGTTACGCGCAATGGTGCAGCGTGTGGGCTTGTCTTTTTCCGGTTTCACATAAGTCGAAAACCACATGCTGCCAAAGGTGCAGCCGGTGCCGACGAAGCCCACAAGCTCTGCTGGGAAGTCCTGGGGCTTCTTCTTGATCGCGTTGTACTCTTTCTCGCTCACCGCTAACGGTGGCTGCCAGCCGTTGGCCAGTGCGGTGTGGAGCGCGACCATGTAGGGGTTGATGTCGGCACCTAGGCGCGGGCCATCGGTATTGGGCACGCGGCAGATGACGTTGGCACCACCTGTGAAGGCGTCGACAAAGGTTTGGCCCGACTTGCGCTTGGCCAGAACAATCTTGAGAATGTCGTTGGCGTGGTCGGCCTTACTGCCAAGATAAAATGTCATCTGTTTAACTCCTTCCAGTTGTGCTTAGCATCGGCCCAATTGTGCCCAAACTTAAGGTCCACCTTGATCGGTACACTGAGCTTGATGCAATCGCGCATCAATTCAGCCATGTATGTGCCTTCGCGCTCATCGGACACGCTACGATTTAGATCATCGTGGACCTGGAGTAAAGGAACAATCCCCTCGCGCCAGCAGGCGCGTATGCCCAACTTCGATTGCCGGGCTCCGGAACCTTGGACGAGCGAATTGACGGCATGGTAGCAGAACGCGCGTCGTAATTTCTCCCCTGGCCAAGCTTTGCGCGCGTCCTCCAGGCTCTTGGGATTGATGTAACCACCCTGACGCCACGCCTGTTCCCATCGATCAAAATGTATCCTGGCGCCGTCGATCAAGGTCAGATAGCCGCGGCGCTCGGCTAGGCGCTGACAGTATTCGGCCAAGCCACGAACGTAGGGCCGCTCGGAATCGTAGCGGTCGTAGTATTCCTCGGCCTCCGACTCGTCTTTCTTGAGTAGTTGGGCGAACCTGGGAATGCCCGCTCGGTACGCCTTGGCAAAGTTCAGAGACTTGGCACCGTCACGGTCGAGCGTGCCCCAGTCCTGAATATCCTTGTGGAAGTCCGTGTCGGGGTTGTCTCTGTACTTGGCAACGGCCTCGTCGGCCTTGGGTAACTTGAGCAGGGAGGCAAAATGGACAATCAATCGATATTCGGTTTGGGAAATGTCTGCCTTGAGCCACGCGCATCCCTCCTCCGGCAAAAAGCACCCCCGAATCAAGGGCGTAATCTCCTTATCCCGCGCCGGCATCTGCTGGAGTGCCGGATCCGAATAGGAAAACCGCGACGTGCGAGCGCCGCCCTCCTCGCCTCGGTACTGATTGATCGACGCGTGCAGTCGGCCCTTGTGGGCATAGTCCAGAATGAAGTTCTTGACGAACTTCTCGGCCGCGTTATTGTAGCGGTCGGCCTTGACGATCAGTTGGGGCAGCCAGTGGGGGTGGGAGTCCATCCACCCAAGCGACCCGGACCTAAAGGACGCCTGCCCATTGGGAAAATTCTTGGTCGGCGCGGTCCTAGGATAGGTGATCTTGGCCTTGTCGAACACTCGCTCCAGCCACGACGTGCGCCCAATCTCCTCCATGCCGACCCGGGTATCGAGCCGATCGCACAGGTCCCTGAAGACCGCGTTGCGCAGATCGATCAGCGTCGTATAGGCCCTCTGTGCCGCGTCCAGGTCCACCCGAATGCCACGGGCCCGCATCTCCCGGACCATGGGCACTAGGTCCATCTCAAGCTCGTAGGCCTTGCGCGTGCCCTCCTCGTCCAGCACCGGGTCGAGCGACTTGGCCAGGGCCAGCGTACACGTGGCGTCCTGCTCGGCATAGGAGCCAACGAAGCGCGCCGGTAGCTTGTGCATGCCGCTCTTGGGATCGACCCCATAGGCCGCGGCGGCCTCGTTCAATAAGGTCTCGTCCTTCCCGGCGATGCCGCGCCATTCACAGAGGCTATCGAGGTTGTACTTGAGCCTGTTCTCGTCGATGATCGCGGCCATGCCCTCGGTGTCGTCAAGGCGGATTGGGGACTCTAGTCCCCAATCCGCCTTGAGCCAACCCACGTCGTGGGACGCGTGGTGCATGATGACCCTAAGGTCAGGTGTCGCAAAGTGATCGCGAAGCCAGTTCGCGACCCTTTGCGAATCAAGGCAGTCTGTATCGGGATGCCTTACGGGAGCGTAGAGCGAACCGCCATCCCAGGCTACAGCGACGCCAGAAATAAAACCTGATCCATAGACCCATCCAGATCCCCTACCTGCACCGATGCTATCATCACGCCCCTCTGTATCGACCGCGATCATACCCATGCGCCTAAGGTCCGGCAGTTCGGTCGGCACCTTCCAGGCCGATGGCGGGACGATCAGTGGTAGCTGCTCGCCGCCTCGGTGGTAGTCCTTTAGCTTAGCCTTGGCCATCGACCGCCTCGATGCGCCTGAGTATCCAGCGCATGACTGGGACTGCCATGCTGTTGCCTAGAGCCTTATAGCGTGGACCATCGGCTGCGGACTTGTTGCGATAGCTTATATTTGTGTAGTCGTCGGGGAAGCCCTGGAGGCGCTCACATTCACGCGGCGTCAAACGCCTGACAGCAGAGCCTGCAATCGTTCCGTTATGTCGTCTGCTTCCATTATTTGAATCCAATGTAGCGTGGGTCTCCGTTACGCGAACGCCGCTCTGGGAACTTTGAAAGGCTATGGCGGGAGGCACACCCGCATTGGCGTGCGACTTATCGTGCGCGCCTGATCGCAGGGTAGGCGACAAGTTATTCATGGCATCCGCGCCGTGGTCCTTGCTGGTAAAGCACATCACCAAATTCTGCGGCGAACCCTTCTTCCCGTCATTGTGGCCTGCGCCCTTGGCATAACCTGCGCGCAATGCGTGGGTAACGAAGGTCTCGGACTCAAAGTCCATGCGACCGCAAGGACCGCCATGAGCGTTGACCGCAGTGGCGCAGTCGATTGGGCCTGACGTGTTGTTTTTCCCGAAAGCGATTAAGTTATCGTTTCCGTCTCCGCGATCACCATGACTGTGTCCATGGCCCCTTGGCGAAGCGCTTGCTCTAAGGCTCGCGGCAAGGTCTTCTCGCGGCGTCCTGCTCGGCGGAGAATGCCCGCACACGCCTTGGGGCTCAAGAAGTACCGCTGCGGGATATCGCCAATCTCCAGAATGTCCGACAAAGAACACGCGCTTGCGCCGCTGCGCCACTCCGAAGTGCTGAGCGTCCAGCACTCCCCATGCGCCAGAATACCTGAGTTCATCCACCGTTTTGAGGAAAATCCCGAAGTCGCATCCTTTGGAGGAGGACAGGAGACCAGGGACGTTTTCGAAGACGAACCATCTGGGTCCAAGTTCCGCAATAATTCGAAGGGCGACGAGGGCCAGGTTGCCGCGTGGGTCATCCAGTCCGAGGCGCTTTCCTGCGATGCTGTAGGACTGGCATGGGCTTCCGAAGACGATGACGTCGGGGCTGGCGATTGCTCTGGCTCGTTCGGTGAAGTCATTGGCGGTCACGTCCCCAAGGTTGGTTGTGTGCGGATGGCGCTCGGCCAGCACGGCCGATGGAAAATTTTCGAACTCGGCCGACCAGACCCAGTCCCACGATGACATGGCGGTCTCTGGCGCTCCGATGCCGCTGAAGAGACTTGCAGCTATCATTCGCCCATTACCTTAAGTCGATTTAGCAAAACTTGACGTTCACCCTTCAGAACTTCCAGTTCATTATCCCACCCAGGCGTTGCCCCGATTCGCAGATCCAGGTACCTGATACGGCGCTCGATCAACTTGCGCTCGTCGCACGATTCCATACCCAAGTGGGCATAGCCAGCAATATCGCGCCAGTGGTCCTTGAAATCCGCCTGCCCCGAAAGGACCCGGGATAGCTTGAGGCAGATCATGTCCAGGGCTTCCCACTGGGCAGCATTGGCAATAGCGTCCGCATAGCCATCCTGGGTCTTGCGGAAATAGGCCTTCAGGAATTGGCTGATCGCGGCATTGTTCTTGAAATTGCCGTGGGTGCTCTCGCGCTCCTGGAGGGTCTTGTTGCGTTCGATCATACCCATGCACATTCCTGTGGGCCTTGGGACTCGACAATTGTAAGCTTTTCCTTGGCTCTAGTACAGCCGACATACCAAACCCTTCGCTCGGCATCCGGATTGATATTGGCCTCCCTGGCCGTCCGCCTGGCGACCTCCTTGAACAGCACCACGTGATCGGCCTCGCCGCCCTTGGCAGAGTGGATGGTGGAAAGCCAAACTCTCGGGCGTGCTTTCAACCGTTCGCCCCGCTGTCTCATTCGAACGATGTAGCCCACGTCGTCCCTGGGGAGGCGGTCCATGGCCTCGTGCCATATCGCCTCCGTGAGCAGGCCGCCCCTCTGCCTCAGATCGGTCATGGACAGCTCTTCCGAGTCGTCCATGCCCGGCAGCTCCTTGAAGCCGCGGGCTATCCTGGCGCCGGACGACATGTGCCGGTAGATCTCCTGGCACGCGCCGACCGGGAGGGACGCGCCCTGGCGCAGGCGCTCCCAGTGCGTTATGGCCTCCAGGATACCCGGGGCGATCGAGGGATAACCCGACTTCTCGTACAGCACGCCCTGCCTGCGCAGCGTGGGGATCACCTGGTCGCGCAGCACAAAGGCGTTGCGGGCCAGGACCAGGATCGGCGGGCTGTTGCCGCCGGTGTCGGGGTCGTCCCAGGAGAGCTCCTCGGCGGAGACTGCGTGGCCGACGACGCCCTCCGAGTCGCGGGCCTTCCACTCCTTGGGCCGCCGATTGTGGACCCGGTCGATGATGCTGCTGGCCAGGGCCTGCACCTTGCGTGGCACGCGGTAGCTCTGGTCCAGGACCCTCACGGTGCCGGGAAGGCTTATCAGGTGCTCGACATCGGCCCCGCTCCAGGAAAAGATGGCCTGGTCATCGTCGGCTCCGACAACGACACGGCGGCACGACCGGGCCATGAGGCCGATGACCTGCCATTGTAAAAAACTCGAATCCTGACTTTCGTCGCAGAGCAGCACCTCTAGACCTAAATCTCGATCCGCAGCGACGAACTCAGACAGCATGTCGGTGTAGTCCATGAGACCACGTTCGCGCTTGAACTGTGCCAGGGCGGCGGCGACCCGCTCTACCTCCCGCCACGGCAGGTTATCGCTGATCTCGTGGTACTCGTCCCTGAGACTCGTGCCCTTGACCCGCGAGAGGTTCTCCATGAAGATGATTCGGTCACCGAGCTCAAAGCCCGACATCGTGCCGTCGTCGGTCCAGCGACCTGTGATGCGTATTCCCGCGTAGTGACCAAACTCCTGCAGGCGCCGTCCCTCCAGGACGTCATCGCGCCGCATACCAAGCCGACGAAAACAAGTGCTGTGAATTGTTCTAAACCACGGGAATCGCGATCGGGGAAGGTTGAAGCGCGTCGCGGCGCGTTCGGCCGCCTCGTCCGCCGCCTTCCTGGTGAAGCTGACGAACCCGATCTTCTCGGGCTCGGTGCCCCTGGCCAGCTCCTCGTCTACAATGTCGAGTAGTGACGTAGTTTTTCCACAACCGGGAGGGCCGAGGATGATCTCCGGATTCAAGACGCGGCCCCCACGATCATCAGCCGCGCGTGCTGACGCAGGCGCTCGACGGCTCGCTCCGGGCTCTCGGTCATGAACAATTGCTGAAGCACGGCGCCAGTACGAGGTTTAAATTGAGGCAACTGAGTATAAGTCTGGATGAGGTGAGCATATTCGTCACCGTAGAATGCCACAAACATTTCCTCGGTGGCGTCGGCCTCTAGCGGCGTGATCTCAAGGTCGCAGTCCACACGTCCGGGCCTGATGAGCGCTGCATCAAGCCGCTCTCTGAAGTTGGTGGTGATGAACATGATCAGGCCGTGGGACGTGGCTATACCGTCAAGGGCGTTGATTAGGACCTGGAGCGCGCTCATCTGAGTCGCGGTGGACGTCAGGTCGCGCTCTGCTCGGGCTGGTGCCGCTGCCTGGGGCTTGCCTGGGGTGTCGTCGTCATCTTCGTCGCGGCTGATCGATATCATGTCGATGTCTTCGATTAGGGCGAAAGTGTTCTCAGGCAAGTTCTTGAGGGTGTCGTCGATATTGGCGATAGTGTCCACTGAACCGATACCTCGGTCAAAATAGGACGCTATCCCATAGATCAGCGATGTCTTCCCTGTCCCCGGCTCGCCGTGGAGCAGGAAGATCAGTTTGTAGGGGATGCCGCGCTTAACGTACCACTGCTCGTTGGCCACGAACCATCTTATCTTGGCAATGATCGCGTCCTTGGCGTCGCCGTTGGTAAAGATAGTATCGAGGCCACGCTTACGCCTCCTGATCGGAGACCCCCAGTAGCCGCTGGAGGCCGAATATATCTTGACCATATCATCGGGCTTGGGCAACCGCGCCTTGGCGATCATCTTTCTGAGGACACCGACGTCGCGGCTGAACACCGTGACGTGGAGCTTCTCGTCAAGTCTCAGCTTGCCCTCGATCAGCTCGCGATTGAACGTGACCAGGCGGCGCTCAAAGATGGCGACCGAGCCGCCGTAGCCCGACACCACGTCTCCCTCGTGGTCGGTCGAGTAGTTGCGGGCGAATAGACCGATCCGGGCTGTGCTCAAGACCCGCAGTATCTCGTGGTAGAGAAAGCTGTCCGAGGTCAGGCTGATCTCGATGGTGGTCATGCGCTTGATGGTGTGGTAGATGCGAACTGGAATGTCACGCACGAGATACATGACCGACCCGAACAACAGCGTGCCAATGCCGCCAATCAGAAGTGGGTTGGTCGAGGCGTAGTGGATCAGAGTGTTGATCATGTGGTCTGCTCCTGTTTCCTTTTGCGCTCAATCTGCTCCAGCCTTCCCCGCATGTGCCCCTCGACCTGGGCCAGGAGCGCCTCGACCTTGCGCAGCGCGTTGGCCGCGGTCTCGTGGACCTGGACCTGGGTCTCGGCGTCCTGCAGGCGCCCCTTTATGGAGCGCCGGATGTCGGCCAGCTCGATCAGGCCGTCGCGGAGGCCGCGCTCGTTTAGGTCGTCGAAGGCGAAGGTCATGTAATCTCCGCTGGGAGAGTAAACTTTCCTTGCCACGTCTTCCATGCCTTGGTCACGGCGCCCGTACCGGGAAACAGATCACAAAGCTCATCTTCCGGTCGCATGCCAAGCAATTCGAAAGTCCAATGGCAGACTTTCTCGGGCTTCACCCCGGTCAAGCCTTTCCTCATGGTCATGGGACAGTCGATCCAGTCCCGCATCACCATCCGCTTACTCACTACTGGCTTCCGCGCGGGTTTTATGATAACGGGCTCCCAGGCATAAGCCACCGGAACATTCCGCCTGAACGCAGCGAAAGTTTTGACCCAAGCACACCATCGAGCACCCTCCTTGGCCTTCACTAACGGACCTAGGAAGGCGAACGCTTCTGGCGTGGCGTGGGTATGCAGGAGCCAGCCGTCATAGTCAGAATCGAGTCGCTCGATAAGCACCGCCATATCAACCTCCCCGGCATAGTCAGGATGGTCTTTGTAGAGATACGCGCAGCCGATGTACGGCGGGTCTGCATAGCCGATCTTCATTTTAGCTTTTCCACCACGTCCATGGCCTGCGCGATGCAGTCATCGATATCGACCCCGTAGTCGTAGGAACCGGCACGCCCGATCGAGAAGACTCGATCAGGCATAAGATCGAAGTACTTCTGCGCCAAGTCCTTGTACCTCTTTACAGGCATCGGGTACAGCCTGCCGTTCGCGGACGGCGTCTCGATCGTGATCAGGGTCGACGTCGGGTCGCGGTGCCTGGTGAACTTCTTGTACTCGGTCACGCGGGTGTATTTTTCTTCACCCGTGTAGTAGCAGAAGTACACGTCCTTCGGCAGGGCGAACTCGACCGGCAGCACGATCGGCACGACGTCCCTCCCGACGAACGGGAGGCGGCCGTAGCACTCGTCGAAGAGCGAGTCGGGCGAGATCGTGCTGATGATCGCGTCGAACTTGCGCACCTCGCGCCCGACCATGGCCGTCTTTCGCCCGATCCAGTACTGGGACGGGCAGCAGTCGAGCACGACCTCGACGCCGTCGGTGGCCACCCTGAAGTAGTCGTCGTAGCCGTTGGCGGCCCTGGGGTAGGCCGAGATGGCCGTGTCCCACGCGGCCCTGGGGCCCTGCTTGATGGTCACGCCCTTGGGCGACCAGGCGAACGTGTCGATCTCGGTGTTGCTCTTTACCTGCCACATCTTTTTGGAGTAAGAGTCGACGAACTTGTGGTAGAGCGTCTCCCCGACCGACCGGATCCAGAACTCCTCGAAGTTCTCGGCCGCGCTCGCCGCGACGCCCAGGTCGCGCTCGCCGTATATCTGCGCGCGGTCGGGCATTCTCCGGATGTCGTCCTCGTGGATCGGGTAGTTGTAGAAGGCCTGGTCCTGCTCGACGTAGGCCAGGAACTGATGTTCCGGGCATCGACGCATAGGCACGTAGCTATTCAAGAATTCGAATAGCTCCGGCCTCTGCGTGAGGAAATGTCGGGGGCCGAAGGTATGGGGGTGGCCCCCGAGCCACTGGGTCCGCACGCCCGCGCCGAGCTGGGGCCCCGCCTCGACCAGGGTCACGTCCCAGCCGCGCTGCAGCTGGAGCTGGTGGGCCGCGGCGCAGCCGGCGAACCCGCCGCCTATGATCAGGGCGGTCTTCATGCCCTCCACCCCATCACGACGCACACGATCAGGGCCGCGGCCAGCGCGCCCAGGACGAGCCACACCGGGTCAAACATCGACGTCCTCCTCAGGTTCTGGGGTCCTGGGACCCTTCTGGTGGTCGTCGCGCAGGTCCACCGCGACCTCCAGGCCGTTGGCCCGGGCCCAGTCCTCGACGTGCTTGCGGACGGCCGGGGTCATGGCCTCCCACTCTAGGAGAGTGACCCAGTAGTAGCGGTTGGTCATGTGGTCCTCTCATGATCGCGAATCATCTTGTCTCGGCGTTGTTCAGCTTCACGAACATCTTCTCGTTCACAATCTAGCTGTTCGCAGTTAATAAATTCATAGAACCCTGCGCCGCACACGATGCAGTAATATGGAGCGCCGTCATAAGGCGTGCGCAACGTCATATCGCCTCCGTCCTACCCTTAGGTAAATCCAACTTGGGCGCGGGGCTCACGCACGACGCCGGCACCCACCAGCACCCGCACGCCTTGCCCTTGATGTTGAACAGGTGGTCGGCGCCGCCCAGGGCCTTGAGCCGCTGGGCCATCCAGTTGCGGCCCATGGACCGCTCGCCTTCCCTGACCACGTGGGCCTGGAGGTCGCGCAGCCGGAAGAAGTAGCGCGGCATTGTCGGGAGGCTGCTGACGGCGGTGCCCTCCTCGTCTAACCAAGGACGCCCCGATAAGATATCATCGCGGCGTTCCGCGGCTGCCCTGTTGGTCAGGAAGTCCTCGAGCAGCTCCAGGAACCTCCCGCCGACGCCCACCTCTGGCGGCGCCTCGATCAGGGTCAGGTTTGCCATGGCGTTGCCCACCAGCATGAGCCAGTCGGCATGTTTGACCGCCGTGTAGCACCGGTTGAGGCGCTCCATGCACAGCATGTGGAACAGATTGTAGTTCTGGAGCTGCTGGGTCGTGGCCTCGATCCGCTTGTCCTCGACGTCGGCAAACCATATCGGGGGGTCGGTGTCCAGCTTGGCCAGGCCCGCGATTGCCGGGAGGGCCGAGCCCTCCCCCACGCCGAAGCGCCTGCTGCGGCACGTCAGCGCGTCGCAGTGGCTGACCATGGGTTCTTCCCGGCACAGATAGTTGTAGTCCTTCTTGACCAGGCTCTTGATCACCGTCGACACCTCCTGAGACGGCAGCGGCGGCGTCATGTAGTCCTGGTTGGCCTTCTCAAGGCCCGACTCCCAGTTGTCGGGCGCGGCGCGCTTGTAGTAGATGCCCATGTGGAAGATCGCTCGCTTGCGGCCGTCGCCCAGCATCTGGCGCTCGACCAGGTGCTGGAGGCAGGGCGGCCCGTCGCCGAAGGGAACCCGGGCCTCGGCAGCTTCTCCCACGTTGCCGGCCACGCGCGGCCTGGCGGCCTTGCGGAGCTCTGCCAGGGACGCGATGTCGGTCCGCGCCTTCTCGGCGATCAACAGGAACTCCTCGATCGTCATCTCGGCGCCGGTCTTCTTCAAGCCCACCTGGTCCTTGATCTTGCCGCCGTAGGTGGGACCGAACGGGACCGTGATCCAGTTGCCCAGGTCGCCGCGGTCCGCCAGGACCACGGTCTGCTTGGGGAATATCTCGCACCCAGCGAGGCCCAACTTGGCGGCCATGTCACGAAGCGCCGACTGCACCGAGGCAGCCGGCTCTGGTGCTTTCAGGAACATCAGGAGGTGCAGGCCGCCGGACTTGGAGCGGCACGGCACCAACGGGAAGCCGCCGCGCTCGACCCGGTCTATGAGCTTGAGGAAGTCCTCGCCGTACTGGTCGACGTCGATCGAGCCCCACGAGCAGGTGCCGTCCTCGCGTATTGGAATAACACCTAGCGAAATCTTTCCGGCCAAGTGTTGTTCCCACAACGCCTTGGTCACGGGCTCGCGCACGGTTCTTGCCGTGGTCTTGATGGCCCACTTGAGGCCGTCCTGCACGGGCTCGCCGTGGGTGCCGTGAGCTCCTGAGAATCCGGCAAAGAGTGCCATCATGCGCTCTGCGGTTGTTGACACTGTTTCTCCAGACTTTTAGAGGTGCGTCTGGTCTAGTAGGCCCCAGTCGGGGCATTTGCAGCCCCTGTTCGGCCTCTCCAATCCCGTCATGGCGCGCCTTTACAAGATCGGATCAAACGGCTCTGCGTCTAGCACTGGGATAGCAACGGCTCCGTCGCCGGACTTTCGACCCAACGTGGCCCAGGAGGGTGCCGCGCCGCGCTTCGGGGGGGAAGCGTTGGTGGCGCGGTGGAGGGGCGGGTGACGCCCCTCCGGCCCGTTCGGGTACCGCGGATTAGGCCGCTATCAGAAGGGGACGGGCCCGTCCTGGTCGTCAGATGCTCCGACATCCGCCACCGGCGCCTCTGCCTGCTTCTGGCCAGACGCGAAGGCCTCGTACAGGGCAGAACCTCGCTCGTAGTCCTCGACCGTGTCGACCCACCGGGTCTGACCGTGGTCGCCGCCGTTCTCGGCCACCAGGACAAACCAACTTCCCTTTTTGTTCTTTTTCTGGATGGTCTTGAGCCTGTAGACGCAGGCCCACGACGGCGGCTTGGAGCCGTCGGGTCCCCGCTGGGAGTTCATCATGAACATCCAGGACCGCGACGTGGAGTGCCCGGTCGAGGTGAGCGGGAGGACGTAGGGGATCGGGCCGTCGGCCGTCACGACGTAGCCGGCGTGGTTGCGGGTCTCGACCAGCTCGTTGCCGTCGGGGGTCCTGAACTTGACCAGGGCCGGGTTCTTGGGGTCCACGGTCTTGACCGCGTTGGCGGGGAGGGTCTTGTGGCGCGCCACGAAGCCGCCGCCGTCGTCGCGGGGGATCCACTCGCCCACGTCGTGCCAGAACGAGCAGGGCTGGAAAACGATGCCCTCGTCGCCTTTCACGATCGGGGACGGCGCGCCACGGAGCCAGATGTCGCCCGCCTCGGCGCCCTCGATGTAGCGGGGGTCTCGCTTGTCGACCTGGGGGCTCAGGGGCTGGAGGACGTAGATCAGCGGTACCTGGTTGTCGGCCTGGTCGGTCGACACGCCCTTGCCAGAGTCGGCCTTGAGCTTGTCGGCCAGCGCGGCCGGGGGGCCGGCGTGGATCTTGGTCACGTTGGTGCCCTGGGTCGGCGCCGACTGCATCGGCCCTCCTGTCGTGGTCTTGGTGATGTCTTCCTTGGTCTTGGTCTGTCCGAACGCCATTGGTCCTCCTGTTTGTGGTTAGGTCTCGTCGTGAATTGCGTGGGCACACAGAGAGACTCTGCTCCAGTATGCCACGATGAAAAGGCGAAGCGCAACAGGATCGACCCTGCAGTCAAGATGTCGATCCATGAGTTTAGCGAGTTCGGTGCCGCCGTCTTTCGCTGACATTCTTCGTTGCGCGACTTGATTTTGATAGTTGGCTTCTGCGCATCCTCCGCCCATGATCTATTCCTTTCTGACTTTGAGCTTGACCACCTGCCCCACCGTGGCCCCCAGGGTCTCCAGGGGCGGCGTGCGGTGGTACTTCTCGACCTGCTCCTTCACGAACGCCGTGAGCGTGTTCCAGGGCACGTCGAGCAGGACCGTGTGCTGGACGCCGGTCTGCTCCAGGTAGAGCTCGATGCTCTTGGCCATGGCGCGGTCGTCACGTGGTATCAAAACTGTTATTGCAGTTTTGATAAGGTCGCCGTGGCCCGCGCTGTCGAGCCACGCGAAGGCGGCCTGGCGCCGCTCGGGCTCCCAGTCCGCTGATATGACCGCGTGGTAGTAGGGCTTGAGCTCGGCGTCGCACGCCGGGTAGTTGCCCTCGGCCGGGAGGCCGACTCTGTCAACGCCGACCTCGGCCATGAGGTCGACCAGCTTTTTCGTGCGTATCTCGGCGACCTCGGCCTTGGTGGCCTTGATCCGCTCGTCGAGGTCGGCGATCTCTTTTTCCTTGTCCCGTAATTGGCGGGCCATGTCGCGGAGCGCGTCGAGTTTGTCCTCGGGAAGGGGGCTCTGGTTCCCGCGCATGGCGGCGGCTAGGGCGGGCGATGGCTGATTCATCGGAGTTCTGCCATGGCTGACTTGATGGCATCGACCCGGGTCCGACTCATGTGGTCTTGGGGATGCGTTTCGAGGTGGCCCTCGATGCTCTTGAGCTGGCGCTCCAGCTTGGACCGCGACCGGGGCTTGGCGGTGTTCGACCGCCGGTAGTCGCTGCCGTAGTCCCACCGGTGCGGGTGGATGCTCATGTTCGGGCTTTTCATAACTGCTCTCCTGTGCAGGTCGAGATACTACCCTCCAAGGGGAGGGTAGTAAAGCGCTCAGTTCGGCAGGCTGAAGTCGGCGATCACGGCCGGCGCGGCGCTGTCGAAGCCCACGACATCCATCATGCCGCCGTCCTGGGGGTCGGCGATCGTGAAGCCAGTGGACGTCATTCCTGCCACGACCAGCCTGGCCGCGATTCCCCGGCCCTGGCGGTAGTGCTGCAGCGCCTTGGACGGGTGAACGTGGCCGGCCCACGTCTCGTTGTCCGTGAATATCTGGAACACGTCGACGTCGACCTTGTTCTCCAGGGCCCATAGCATCGGCAAGGCGCAGTCGGTGCCGCCGCCGTTGACGTTGCGGGTCTTCTCGGTCACGTCGCTCAGGCTCATCTTGGCGGTCAGCCGCAGGTCGCGCAAGCCCCGGTCGAAGGCCATGACGTGCCAGTTCTTCTCGGCCCTCATGGTCGCCATGGCCATGGCCGCGGCGCCCTCGCACACGGTCAGCGGCGAGCCCATGAGCGGAGACGACATCGATCCCGACACGTCCAGCCCGATCAGGGTCCGGGCGCCGGAAGGCGCGATAGTGGCGAAGGACGCGTAGAAGGCGGCCTCAAGCGCGTCCTGGACCACCGGCATCGGGGTCCAAGAAGCCTTTCCCAGGTGGCCGTGGCCCTGGTTGTAGGTCGCCAGAGCCAGGAGGATGTTGAACGGGTGCAGGCGAGCCTTCTTGATCTCGGCAGCGTCGCCCAGGCGGTCGGCCACCAGCCGCGCCTCCGACGACAGGGGCGCGATCACGCCGGACCCGGTCATGATGCCCAGCTGGCGCACCAGGGCGCCCAGGCCCATGAACGGGAGGAGGGCGCGCGTGACCTCCGGGCTGCGGACGAACTCGGTCGGCAGCGCCTCCCACGGCAGTACCGTGGCGTACTTGGCGACGGTCGCGGCGTCGGTGGCCGCCATGGCACCCACGTGCTGGCGGATGATGAGCGGGCACGCCTCGATCTGGTCGGGGAGCCAGTCCTGCTTGCCACGCGCCCAGCGATACACGGCCGCTCTCTCGGGAGAGCCGAGGGAGCGCGCGTGGCTCGACTCGATCAGGCGCTTGTGGGTGTAGGACTCGCGCTGGCGGTACTTGACGACCTGGTAGGCCAGGTTGTCCGGCGTCCGGCTCTCGTACCAGGCTGCCACGGCGCGCTTCATCGCGCGTCCCCAGCCGCGGCCCAGGGCCCGGCAGCAGTCGACGAACATAAAGAGGTGGGTCGAGGTGCGGCAGACCGCCGGCATAGCGCCCAGGGCTGCGGCTCGCACTGCCGGGAGGGCGTTCGAGGCGCCCAGGGCCAGAGCGAAGATCGCGGGGTCGTTCTTCGGGGCTCGGCCGTCCTTGGAGATGTCCGCGATGACGGCGGCCGTCCGCTCCGGGTTGGCCTTCCAGCACCGCTCGACGCACGCGGCGTTCTCGCGCGTGAGGTCGCGGGCCTTCTGGTAGTATGTCGACGAGTCGCTGCCGAGGATCAGGAAGCGCTCCAAGCGCTTCCAGTCGTCCAGCGCGTAGACGAAGCCACCGGCATTGTTCTTGACCTGCGCAGCGGTCAGCGGCTCCGACTGCGGAACCGGCTGGCGGGCCAGGTTTGCGTATCGTCCCATGGGTCTACCCTCCTGTAGGTTGGTGAGGACAGGAGATGAGCGCAGTGTCGGAGATCGGAACAGACCTGTTTTAAGGGTCTTGGAGTCGAACCAAGATAACCGATAACCTGGGGCTCATCACCTGTCGTCACGTCGTCTAGTCGCTGCCTCCGTGGGCACGAGCGCAGAATCGAGCGTCGGGTTTAGGTGCTCTACCGCTGAGCTACGCGAGACCTTTCAGCCCTGCGGTCGGATTCGAACCGACGACCACCTCCTTACAAGGGATAACCAACACTCTGGGGCTCGCGCCCCGGAGGCAGCGTAGTAGTGCGGGCGAGCGCAGTAGGTGGATATCGGTGTGTCATTTTCCTGATAACCGAAGTCCTGGGGCTCGCCCACGAACAGCACTATAGCCTATCGCCTGGGGGCCGTAAAGCCCTTTTTTCGATCATTGTGATTGGCCCAGAATAGTGGCGAGAGTGCAAGGTGTCGAACCCTGGTCTTCGGTTTTGGAGACCGACGTTCTGCCGTTGAACCACACTCCCGTACCGGCTGCTGGTATCGATCCAGCCTGACAGGTTCCACAGACCTGCGCCATCACCTGATCGGCCTAACCGGCTCATTGGTCGCTCGTGCCGGGGTCGAACCGGCCTGGACCTCCTTATGAGAGAGGACCCCTGCCCCACCGAGGTCGAGCGTTGTTGGCAGCGGGCGAGGGTGCCGACCCCTCTTGGCGGGTTTCAAAGACCCGCTTCCTTGCCGAAGGTCCCGCAACAAAGATGGAGCCACGTATCAGATTCGAACTGATGTTCTCCTGCTTGAAAGGCAAGCGTCCTTCCGCTAGACGAACGTGGCGTGCGGGCTAGAGGAATCGAACCCCTTTAGAACGCCTTGGAAGGGCGCCGATCAGCCAATGACCCAAGCCCGCGTAGATGGCGGAACGTCAGAGATTTGAACTCTGGAGACCTTGCGGTCTGCCTCCTTAGCAGGGAGGTGGTTTAATCCTCTCACCCAACGTTCCTTATCTGGAGATCACGGCCAGATTCGAACTGGCGACCTTCCCGTTAGGACCGGGACGCTCTATCCGCTGAGCTACGTGACCGCGATTCCGGGAGGATTCGAACCTCCGTCAAAGTCCGCTTAGAAGGCGGATGCCTATCCATTCGAGCCACGGAACCGTATTGGAGAGCAGAGACAGAATCGAACTGTCGTAAACGCTTTTGCAGAGCGCTCCCTAACCACTCGGGCATCTGCTCGTATTGGCACCCCTTGATGGTATCGATCCACCGTCTGCACGTTCAGAGCGTGCCGTCCTACCTTTGAACGAAAGAGGCAGTTGGTCTGTGCGGCGGGAATCGAACTCGCGACATCCTGCTCCCAAAGCAGGCGCTCTACCAGCCTGAGCTACGCACAGTTAGGTGGTCTTCCCGACAGGGGTCGAACCTGCATTCCTCCCGGTTCGTAGCCGGGCGCTCCTCCATTGAGCTACGAGAAGATAGTGGAGTCTCCAGCGGGATTTAAACCCGCGTTCTCGCCGTGAGAGGGCGATTTCCTGGGTCGCTAGAAGATGGAGACGTGTTGGCTGCCGTCCCCGGATTCGAACCGGGCTAATCATCGCTTAACAGGCGAGTCCGTGCACCTAGCTCGGCTTTACGGCAATAGATATGGTGGACCGACTCAGAGTTGAACTGAGAACGAGATGCTTGCAAGGCGTCCCTGCTTCCCGAAGCCCGGCCCGATGTGGTGTCTCATCGTGGTTTCGATCCACGCTCTTCTGCTCTTCAGGCAGACGCTTTCACCAGATTAGCTTATGAGACGAATTGGAGCGGACGATCAGAATCGAACTGACGACATCAACCTTGGCAAGGTTGCGCTCTGCCCCTGAGCTACGTCCGCGTGGTGGGTGTCCCGAGGATCGAACTCGGCGTGCCCGAAGGCGGAGCTTTTACAGAGCCCCTCAGTCACCAGACTTGACGACACCCGTAGTTGGTTGCGGAGGTGAGAATCGAACTCACTAGGTTACGAGCTTATGAGGCTCGTTAGCTCCCGGTGCTTTTCTCCGCGTTAAACTTTAAACCTTTATTCCAAGGCACGCGGCCCTTGAATGCTGCGCTAAGTTTTGCCTTTGTTTCTTCTGATCTATGCTTTCCAGTCATAGATGTTCGGATATTTTCTTTCCATTCAGAAGAAAGTTTCTCTCCTTTTACAGGATGACGTGTTTTCGATAGTATGTGATCTGCGCCGCGTGGAACAATGACTTTTATCTTTACAGGTTTGGGCTTAAACACCTTGACGTCATGGCCGCGTTGTTTTCTTGTTTCTTTGATTTTTTGCACAGTCAAATCAGAGTGCTTACGGCCACGAAAATGAGGTCCACCCTCACCACCAGGCCCCAAATTGTAAGACAGTTCGTAATCAGGAACAACAAGAATACGTTCTGCTAAATTCATTTGCCACTCAAATTCGAAAGTATAAAGAACACGCTTAGTAAAGTTTTCTCTACCATATTTTGATATAGCTCGATAAATTGCTATACCTGACCCCATATATGTGTCGTATGGCTCATCGGTCTGATGCTTCCCAACATAAGTTTTACCATTGAGCGTATTTGTCGTCTGGTAGATAGTGTACATCATAGACATGTCCTATCGTAATTGTGCCAGGCTACTAACTCCATGGCTTCGCTACAGTACGTCCGTGCTTGCGAGATAATGGTGGCGGAGGAGGGGTAGATTCGAACTCCATGCCCAATGGGCACCCTTGCTTTTCAAGAGCACGACGGAAACCCTTCCGCTTCTCTCCTCCGTATTGGCCGTCTCTGCCGGATTCGAACCGGCGACCCCCGCCTTCGGAGGGCGGCGCGCTGTCCACTACGCTAAGAGACGTCGTTCTCGCTGAGACTTGAGTCCCAGTACAAAAAATCCAGCCAGGTTTCGTGCAGGTAGCTCGGCGGGAAGGCGCGCTTCGCCGCCATCAATTCCCCGGCAGTCGGCACCCTGGGCTGCCTCAACGGCCTCATGACCGTGGCGTCGTCCTTGAGCACGTTGCACGGTGAGCACGCCGCGACGACATTGTCCCAGGACGTCTGGCCTCCCTGGCTCCGCGGCACGACGTGGTCGAATGTGAGGTCGGCCGACGCGTGCTTCTGGCCGCAGTACTGGCACCTGAACCTGTCGCGCAAGAACACGTTGAACCTGGTGAAGGCCACGTGGCGCGGGACCGGGGAGTACTTGCGAAGCGCCACGACCGAGGGGATCCTCATGGTGGTCGACGGGCTTCGCACGACTTCGTCGTACTCGGCCACGACCGCGTGGGTCTCCTCGTAGACGCCCTTGATAGCACGGTCCCAGGGCAGCGTCGACAACGGGAACAGGTTGAGCGGCTGGAAGTCCGCGTTGAGCAGCAGCGCGGGGTGGTTCTTCATGAGAGTCTCCTCGCGCTTGTTGGTGGGCCAGTTTGGAATCGAACCAACGTCAGACCGTTATGAGCGATCGGCTCGGCCACTGAGCTACAGGCCCGTAAATGGTCAGAATGGCTGGTCTCGAACCAGCGGCCTCCTGTTCCCGAAACAGGCGCTCTGCCTACTGAGCTACATTCTGTGGCGCTCTGTAAGGGAATCTAACCCTCCTCAATCCGTAGACAGCGGATCCGCCTCGACAGATGCGTAACAGAGCAATTGGTGTCCACGGTCAGATTTGAACTGACACGCCGTAAGGCGCGACCTCCTCAAGGTCGTGCGTCTACCGTTTCGCCACGCGGACGAAGATCGTGTGGGACTCGAACCCACGAAGCTTTCGCACTGGTTTAAGAGGCCAGTCCCTTTGCCGCTCGGGTCAACGATCCGGAAATGGAGAATCCTGGAGGTTCCGACCCTCTTACGACTGAATTAAAAGTTCAGCGCCTATCCATTCGGCTTTACGTTCAGGATCCGTATTGGTGCAAGCTGCTGGAGTTGAACCAGCTACCACTCGGTTATCGGCCGAGGCCCTCGCCGTTCGGACTAGCTTGCGTGGTGCGTCTTGCAAGAATCAAACTTGCGGCCTTCTCCATGTCAAAGAGACGCGCTGTCACTGCGCCAAAGACGCGTTATGGTACTCCCTCTCCGAATCGAACGGAGTCGTGTCGGCGTGTAAAACCGATGCCTTCCCATCTGGCGCAGGGAGCGTGTGTGGTCCCCAAGGTCGGACTCGAACCGACACATCAACCGGTTTTGAAGCGGTGGCCTCTGCCTTTGGGCTACAAGGGGTTATTGGTGCGAGCGGGGAGACTCGAACTCCCAAAGCCACGGTGTCTGAGACCGCAAGGTGTGCCGTTTCCTACGAGGCCACGCTCGCATAAGTGGTGCCGCAGGCTAGTATCGAACTAGCTGCCTTCGCTATACCAAAGCGACGCTCTTCCGTTTGAGCTACTGCGGCGAAAAAGATGGAGCCGGGAGCGAGACTCGAACTCGCGATTGACTGCTTACAAAACAGTTGCTGTTGCCACTGAGCCACCCCGGCGTTCCCCCACCAGGAATTGAACCCGGTCCAACGCCGTACGAGGACGCTGCACTACCGTAGTGCTTTGGGGGATGAAAAATGATCAAAGAGGCGCGCGCCGCTGAGCGTGCCCCTCATCGAGGCAGGCGGTCGTACAGCGCGCGCCCAGAAAATTCTGAGCTTTCACGATGAAGGTACAGCCCTATCGCCACATGCGATAGTAAGCGCGTAAGAGGATCGCTCGGGTCCATTCTGCTCACAGATTTAGCACGCCTAACATGCAAAGTAAAGCCCCCAGGACCAAAAAAGTTCCTGGGGGCCAGGAAGTTCAACAACCACAAAGAGTTATGTGCTACCAGAGAGTGGGGTGATTGCCTGGGGCTGCCTCCATCGTTGGGGTTCGCTTGCGCAGCACGGTCAATGTAGCACGCCGAGAGGGTGCCGTAAAGCCCTATACCATTATATCATGGCTTTTGTGTGGCCTATAGGGCAAAAGGCCAGCAACATCACGTACATAGAGAGCAGTTATGCTTTATACTTTCCGCGGGGGCGTCACAATAAAAAATTTCTCTACCCCCCTGTGCAGTATATAAGGCGATAGGGCCGCGGGCGTCGGGACGCTTTACTACTCCCCGGCATCGGGCTACATTGACCAGCGAGAGGAGACCTGACATGAAAATCGCACTAGCAATCATCCTGGGCATTCCGTTGTTCTTTGCGGCCATCTTCGGCCTCAACTACTACGCCTACGGCACCTACAACTTCTTCGCCCCCAAGTACGAGGCGACCAGGCGCGACGTGATGCTCCAGTCGCGCGCCTACTCGGAAGGCGAGACCCGCAACCTGTATCGGCTCAAGATACAGTCGGACGCGGCGCCCACGCCCGAGGCCAGGCAGACCCTGGTCCTGGCCGCGCGCCACGAGTGCGAGGCACTCGACCGCTCGCGCCTTCCCGCCGATCTGGCGTCGTTCTGCAACCCAATGGGAAACTAGACCATGCGCACCAAGACCATCGTTATCGCAGGAACACTGTTCGCCTCTATCACACTCCTGATGGGTGACGGCGGGGACTGCAGCGGCACGCCGACAGCGGATCAACGTGAGCGACAGGCAACCGAACAGCTTACCGGCCAAGCATCCGTGCAGCTCGGCCTTCCCGGCATCACCAATTTCACCGAAAAGCGCCAACTGAAAATGCTCTACGAGTTGCGTGACAGCGCGAACCTTGTCACCTATGCGTACTACCTCGATTTGAATGGCGGCAAGCACAAGATTTGCCCCGCGACATCGGTCGGCTACGGACTGCCCTACGCGACGCAGTACAGCAATCCGCAGAAGGACGCCTTCTACACGTCGGGATCATCGCAGCATCTGGCGATGCCGCAAGCCGAACCGAATGGTCTTTACATGCCGGCCGCTGCCGAAGGCACTTGGGTCATTTGCCTGGATCCCGACGGCAAGAAGCTCGACCCGGTCTACGTCGAGCCGCGGGTGATCGTCAGCCCGTTCCCGATGGCCGCCAAGGACTGACCCTTGGTCTACACCCCCCGCCTCCCCCCCTACGCGCACCAGACCGAGGCCCTGGACAAGATGCGGGGGCGGGAGGCGTTTGCCCTCTTGATGAGCATGCGAACCGGAAAATCGAAGGTGCTCATAGATGATTGGGGTGGTCTTGTTGAAGATGACCTAGCTCAGGACCTCATGGTCGTGGCACCGGGCGGCGTCTACAAGACCTGGGAGACCGAGATAGGTAAGCAGCTTCCTGACTACGCCAGAGAGAAGACCATGGTCCACACGTGGCAGTCTGGCGGAGGGTCTGGTCACGCAAGAAACTTGAAAAACTTTATGGGGGCTAACGACCTCGGTGTTGCCCGGGTATTCCTGGTCAACGTCGAGGCACTGAGCTCGGTGGACAAGGCCCGTAAAGCGGCGCAAGAGTTCCTTGGCCAGGGTCGTGTGGTGATGGCCATCGACGAGTCTACGGTCGTCAAGAACCCCTCGGCCAAGCGCACCAAGTTCATCCAGCAAAAACTCGCACCAAAGGCCGCGTACCGCAGGATACTGTCGGGCCTCCCGACACCCCGATCCCCACTTGATCTTTTTTCGCAATTCGAATTTTTAGATTGGAGAATCTTAGGACATCGCTCGTTTTATTCCTTCCGCGCTCGCTACGCCGTGGTCAAGAAGATGGACTTCGGCGGCAGGGCCGTGAGCATCGTGGTGGGCTACCGCAACACCGACGAGCTGTGGAACCTGATAGCGCCCCACTCCTACCGGGTGACCCTGGACCAGGTCAGGGAGGCCGCGCCCCCGGTCTACGTCATGCGCGAGGTCAAGATGACCGCGGAGCAGGAGCGCATTTACCGGGAGCTGAAAGAGTTCGCGACGTCGGCCATCGAGGCCGACAAGCACGTCACGGCCACGGCCGTGATCACGCAGATACTTCGGCTGCACCAGCTGCTGTGCGGCCATGTGATCGATGACGACACCGGCGAGATACACGACGTCCCGGAGAACCGCACGGCGGAGCTGTTACGAGTATTGGAGGACTACGACGGGAAGGCGATCATCTGGTGCTCCTACGACCACGACGTGAGGAAGGTCTCGGATCGGCTGATCAAGGAGTATGGCGAGAGGGCGGTGGCGAGGTTTTGGGGGGGAAACCGGGATACGAGGGAGGAGGAGGAGTCCAGGTTCAAGAATGACCCGGAGTGCCGGTTCGAGGTTGCGACGCCCGCGGCTGGGGGCCGGGGCAGGACGTGGTCCGTTGCGGACCTTCACGTGTTTTATAGCTCGACCGCCGACCTTGAGCATAGGTATCAAGCGGAAGATCGCAGTGAGGGAGTTGAAAAATTCAATCAGGCGACTAGAATTGATCTTGTAGTGCCTGGAACGGTAGAGGAAAGGATCATTCAGACATTACGCGATAAAATTGATATCGCGTCAGCTATAACCAATGACGGGTATAAGACTTGGCTGATCTAGTCTGGATATATCGAATCCGTCATCTCGATTCGGATAAGTGTTACGTAGGCCAAACAGTTCATTGGACTAGACGTAAAGGTGCTCATGCTAAACTTCTCTTTAGTAATGAACATCACGCTCAGCGTCTTCAACGTGCATGGAATAAGTACGGTAGATTTAGGTTTGTTATTGAACCAATTGATCTAGCCTTCGGTAAGCCGCATGGGATTGAGCGCGAACAATTTTGGATAGACAGGCTCAATAGTTGTTATAATGCGTCTCCAACCGCCGGGACTTGTCTTGGTGTGAAACGATCAGACGAATTCAAAGAAAATGTACGCAAACACGCAACTGGTAGAAGACACACTCCAGAGGCAATTGAGAAAATGCGCAGGGCTGCGACTGGCCGGAAGATGTCGCCAGAATCAATCGAGAAATCCCGACAAAAGAATTTAGGTCGCAAACAACCACGCGATGCCGTCGAGAAGACTAGACAGGCTAATTTAGGAAGAGTCTATTCGCCAGAGACCATTGAAAAGATGCGTAAATCGCGCAATGGTCGACCACCATCCCCGGAGTGTATGGCTGCTCGAAAAATTGCGATGATTGGCTATCGTCATTCAGACGAGGTTAAACGCAAAATTAGCGCGTTCCAGAAAGGTCAAAAACGGACACCAGAACATCGCGCAAAGATTGGTGCCGCAAACCGTGGTAAAAAACGTTCGGAGGAATCACGTTTGAAAATGAGCATTTCTGCTAAAGCGCGATACGCGAGATCAGAGAATCATGGGTTCAAAAGAAACAGGAAACGGCAACTATGCGCTTAATAGGTGACGTCCACGGAAAATACGATCAGTACAAGAAGATCATCAAGGACTGCCCGGCATCGATTCAGGTTGGCGACATGGGCGTGGGCTTCCGCAGGACCCAGGGGCCGAATGCCGGAGAGTTGTACGCCAACCCGCCCCACTACGCCATGGTCAGGGGCGACCACAGATTCATTCGTGGTAACCACGACAACCCCGCAGAGTGCGAGAGACACTCGCAGTGGATCAAGGACGGTACGCTGGAGAGCGACGTCATGTACGTCGGCGGCGCGGTATCGATCGACAAGCAGTACCGAATTGAGGGCTACAGCTGGTGGCCGGACGAGGAACTGTCGATCACCGAACTAAACTATCTGGTGGATGTCTATGTTCGGGTCAAGCCGAGGGTCATGATCACCCACAACTGTCCGATGGAGGTCGGCGAGGAGATACTGATGAGCGCCTACAACTCGCGCGACAAGTTGCAGTCCCGGACGTGCCAGGCGCTGCAGGCCATGTGGTCGGCGCACTCGCCCGAGCTCTGGGTGTTCGGGCATTGGCACGTCAGCTTCGACCACGTGCTGCGCGGCACGAGGTTCGTGTGCCTCAACGAACTGGAATACAGGGACGATCTGCTCTAGGTCTCTTTGGTCTCGACGGTCCCGCACTCGGTGCCGTCGCTGACGCGGTCCTCATCCTCGTCCAGGGACCATCGCTTGGTCCTGGTCAGGCGCCGCAGTCTCTTGGGGGCGGAAATCTTACGCTTGTGTCGCATGACAATACCTCCCTCATTCCTTGACCGACACCGTACTGCGCTTGATCTCGCCCTTCTCGCGGTGGTGGGTGATCGAGACCATGGACCTGCCGGACACGTAGCCAGACGAGTGGTGCCAGATGTCCTTGGGCGCCAGGGTCTGGAAGGTCTCCCAGATGACGCCGGCCTTCTCGCCGCCGCCTATGCTCTTGTGGTGGACGTGGCCAAGGTAGACGTACCTGAATCGCGTCGCGCCCCAATCTTCCGGCCACGTGGCCGCGACGAAGCCGGGCATGTCGGTGGCCTTGATCATGTCGCCGTGGGCCGACGCGATCAGCACCTTGTCGAACCGGTACTTGAAGAACGGCGACGCGTCAGTGTCGATCAAGACCCGGGGACTCTTGGAGAAGAACGCGCCCAGGGCCGTGGCCAGGGCCAGGGAGGCGTAGGGGTCGTGGTTGCCGGGAAGGCACCTGACGATGACCCGCTCGTGGCGCTGGAGCGCCAGCTGGATGCAGTGGATCAGCAGGTCCACGCCGACCCTCAGGATCTTGGCGTACCTCCCGTCAACGTCCAGGGCGTGGCCCGACTTGGGCGTCCGGTTGGAGTCGTTGTCGGAGTGGAAGAAGTCGCCCAGGTTGAGGATGACGCCGGTCTTGGAAGACGGCGCGTCGGCGACCAGGGACGCCATGGTGTCCATGAGCAGCTTCTGGCCTATGGACAGGTCGTAGTTGTTCCCGGTCACGGGCTTCCAGGTGTAGAGCCCCAGGTGGTGGTCGCCTATGGGGTAGACGGTGACCGTGTCCCTGTCGGGGTGCCTGGGCGGAGAAGGCAGCGTGGCGTGGCCTTTGTACGCCTTGAACGACTCGGTCAGGGCCGCGGTGACGTCGACTATGGCCTCGTCGAACCGGGTCTTGACCCACTGCTGGAGGAGCCTTCCGTCGGCATCGGTCAGGGCCGAGACGCCCTTGATCACGTGGCCCGCCGGGAGGACGAACTCCTCCCCCAGCCTGCCCTGCTTGACCCACTCTTTCTGAAGCGCGCCCGAGGCGTCGGTCTGCCGCGACACCTGCCTGATGCCGAACCCCGGGATGACCGGGTCGGTGCCGCAGAACCCCCTCAGGGCGGCCGTGTGCAACCTGCTCTGGAACGTGGGACGGGGGATCCCCAGCGAGTGCGCGGCCCTCGTCTGATTGCCGTCGGCCGCCTTGAGGGCGTTGACGGCGTCTATGCAGTCCTGCTCGCTTAGGGGTTGCGCCGCCATCTGGGGCTAACGTACCACGGCCGCGGACCCCAGTAAAGCCCTAAGTTTCCCCGGACTTTATCGCGTTCTCCGTGGCCTCGTGGACCTCCTGCATGGCGGCCTCGACCTTGGCGGCCTCGACCTTGTCCCGGGCGATGACCCTGGCCTGGCGCTTGATCTCAAGCGCCTCCAGCTGGGCCACGATAACCTTCTCCTTGGCGCGGAGCTTGGTGATCTTCTTGGCCTTAAGGATCATCTGGTGGTTGCGCCACCAGTGCTGCACGGTTCTGGACTCCCATATCTGTATCGTGTACCAGATCATGCCCGCGAGGGCCGCCACGTACGGCAGGTCGCCCAGGATGGTGCCGAGGATGGCCCCCGCGCTGACTATGTCCGTGATTATGGTGACGGGGAGGGGGAGATGGAGGGCCGGAGGCGTCAGCTCGGGTACGGGGGAAGCGATGGAGTATCCTTTTTGCACTGTTCTATTTCTGATCCGGGATTGGTGACTGAATACCTTTTATCTTCTCTGCTGTCTCGGCGTCCGATATCGCGTCCGACCTGACGGTGTCCTTGTCTGACGTGAGCTGGGCCGCGTGCTCGTCGTGGACTTGGGTCCTGCCTACGAGGACGCCGCGGGCCGTGGCCGCCGTCTCAAGCTGGGACCGCATGCTGTTGGTCTCCTTGTGGATGGCCTCGATCGCCGTGGCCGAGCTGGCCGCGATGGTCGCGGCCTTGGCCGAGTTGCGCTCGGCCTTCCACGCCTTCCACAGTCCCGCGGCGGCCACCCCCGCGATGACCCACGAGGGTAGGTCGCCTAGGTTGATGACGAGGGGGGCCGCCGAGATGTCCGGCATGCTACTTGATCGGCAAGAGCGTCAGGAGGCTGCTCAAGGCTGGCAGGGCCGGGAGGGCCACGCCGCCGGTCGCCGCGACGATTCCCGTCTGGACGCCGAGGCCGAGCAACGTGGCGTTGACATCGAGAATTAACGGAGCGCACGCCAGGTTGAGCTGGCTCAGCGGCCCGTTGGGCGACTGGATGTTGGCCAGGAAGGCCTTCATGTCGCGAGCCTTTTGGAGCAGCTGGAACGCGCCGGGGCCCGCGGGCAGCGGGCTGTTGAGCGGGGAGTTGACTAGGGCGAGCAGGGCGGTGTAGCACTGGGCGCTGGTCGTGTCCGGGGGCGTCTGGGCGTTGGCGTCTGCCAGGGCCGCGGTAAGGTCGGCCGCCGAAAACTGCTGGAGCATGGCGAACGGGTTCTGCTGGACCTGGGCCTGGGTGAGCGTCTTGGCTGGCGTGGCGGTCGCGGTCGATGCCGCAGCGGGCTTGGCTCTCGGCAGCGGCACCGCGCCGCCGATTCGCGAGCTCTGGGCAAGTGCCGGGGTAGCCAAGGCCACCATGGCCAGGGCGAGTAGAATCTTCTTCATGTTCTGATCTCCGTTGGGGGTTTACTGTGGTTTGGACTTAGGTATAATGGGGGCGGTTAAAAGGGACTAACACGGGGTTTAGCATGGCACTTAAAAACACTGGGCAGTGTATGGGCGGCCCCTGGGCTGGACAATGGCATGTCCACTTTGCCGAGAACTTCGACGTGTTTGATCCGGCGATGGAGTTTAACTTAGCAAAAGCCCCTGACGATTTGAATGTGCGGGGCGCCAAGTTGGGTGAGTACCATTTCTCACCGGATCAAAACGGAATGTGGGTCTGGCATCCCACGAATGGGCACTAGCCGCCGATTATTCGGCGACGGCCAGGATCACGGCGATGGCGAACGCCGCCACGACAAAGACCTAGGCCATCTCGATGGGCACTAGGGGGCGACCGGTCCCACCTTGACGCCGGGCGACGCCAGCGCGGGGTCGCTGACCGTGACCTGGGCCGCCGGGAGGGCCTGGACGGCGGCGATCATTGTCTTGGGGTCGGCCGCGACCGCTGCGGCGGTCTGACTCGCCGGGCTGGACTTGTTGTAGCCGATCTTGCCGAGCCAGAGAGTCGCAATCGGGAGGACCAGGAGGACCAGCTTGGACACGTCGCCGAACAGATTGGCCATGTCGTCGATGATGGCGTGGACGTCGGCCACGAAGGCGGCAGACTGCTCCGGGGTCATGACGCCGAGAACGGCGGCCACGGAGGCCGCAGTACCTGCCGCAGCGCCCGCGTAGCGCCCTGCGGTGGCGAGCTGGGCCCTGGTCGGCATGGGAAACCTGCTGGCAGTGGTCTGGATGGTCATGCTGTGCTCCCAACCTTCGCAGCGGCGTCGACCGCGGCCTTTGCGGCCCCCGGCACGCACTGGCCCAGGAATTTCTCGGCCATGGCCTGCTCGAAGCCGGGGACGTTCTGCTCGATGAATTTTGTGAAGACGGCGGACGCGGCAGCGGTTGCCGCGTCGTACTGTGCCTGTGTAGCCATTAGCTTTCTCCTACGAGGTTTGCGAGCGCCTTGGCCACGGCCTCCAGCGCGGTGATCGATTGTCGGTAGTGGTCCGCGACCGTGAAGACCGACTCGGATCCGGCGCCCTGGTCCTGGCCCAGAGCGGACAGGAGGAAGGCCAGGTTCGTGCTGCCGTCCGGATTCATGATCTTGCCCCGCGCCATCAGCGGGAGGGTGTCGCGGTAGTCGTCGGACAGCGGGCGCACCACGTTGAACGGGATGCCGCGCCTGGCGGCCTCGGCCACGACGTAGCGGGTCTCGTCGTCTATGGCGTGGGCTCCGTATTTCTTGTACATCGCCGCGCGCTGGTCGGCGGTGTCGGCCTCGTCGAACAGCCCGGACGAGTAATAGGGCACGACGTGGGGCACGATCCCAGAGGCGGTCAGCGCCGCGACGGCCCTGGCGTTCCAGGCGGCGTCGGCGGACGCGGTGTCACCGGCGTGGTCGACCACGGTCGAGGCCACGGCCACGTCGGGCACCACGAGGTCGGGGCTCAGCCCCCCGGCAACACCCATGCAGACGAGGCGGGTGCAGGCGGCCGGGAGGACGTCACGGTTGGACAGGTAGAACTTGTCGCTGCCGTTTAGGACCAGCGTGCCGGTCCCGAACATGGTCGTCAGGACGCGGAACTCGTCTGGCATGCCGCACTGGACGACGGTGGTCATGCGATCACTTTCGGCAGCGGCCAGGCCGCCGCGAGCTGCTCGGCCGACCCGCGAAAGATCGACAGGTCGGCCCCGTTCTGGAGGCCGTCCAACGAGTGCGGCTCAGGACCCGCCTTATCGCCAGTGAATTGGTGCAGGAACGGAACGTCCCACGGCAATTGTTTCCGGTCGACGTCGGTCATGACGGGGGTCAGCGCGTAGTCGGCCAGCCAGAAGGCGTGGGCCGCCAGGAAGTCGCGCTGCGAAGAGGTCGCCTTGGTGATCGCCTGCTTGAGGGTGTTGCCGGAGTAGACACCGCAGGTGCGGCCGGTGGCCTGGTCGACGCCTTCCATGAAGGCGATGGCCAGGGCCAGGGTCATCTGGCTGGCGTTGTCCTCGTAGTCGAGCCATAACCCGGTGGTGTCGGTGGGCTGGGCGTGGGTCAGGAAGTTGTTGACCTGGGTCGATACCGGCTCGGCGGTCCCGAAGTGATAGGCCGCGACCAGGAAGCCCGCGGCCGTGGCCTGGGCGGCGCGACCTCGGTAGGCCGGGTCGACGTAGCCGCCGCCCTGGGTGCACTTCATAATGACGCCTGGGCACTTTACGCCGTTCCAATTTGACCTGGAAAGTTTCTCCAGGTCAACGGGATTGCCGTGGTAGAAGTCGGCCACGAAGCAGACCTGTGTTGGGTCAGTGAAATTGATCTGTGTCATGTTTGGCTATATGCTCCAAAGTCGATTGGCCATATCATCGCCGGGCCACCGTCGTGGCACTGGACCGCAATGAAGGCGCTGGGGTTGGTGAGGGCGCGTCGCACTAAATTTTCCGTCGGGTTCGACGCTCCGAGCCAGGTCGCGCACGGGCGGCTGATCGAGCAGCCGTATCCGTTGCGCTGGGCGTTCCAGGCGCGCGGCTTACGCCGGGGCGGCGGGTACTGGCCCTCGTCGATGTCCATCCTAGAACGTCCCCCGGCCAAAGCCGCGCTCTGGGGTATAGGGCTTGTCTATGACCTCGATCTGGACCTCGCACACTCCGGCGCAGCCTATTCTTTTTCCGGCCGCTACTGACAAGTCAATACTGCGAGAATGTATCCAAGGCCCACGATCATTAATTTTGACCGCGACCGACCTCCCGGCGTGGGTCACTCGAACCCAGGTCCCGAATGGTAAGGTCCGGTGCGCCGCCGTCATGGCCGCGCAGTTGAAACGCTCGCCCGACGCGGTGCGCGACCCGCACAGGCCGTCGCGTCCGCCGTAGATGGAGGCTACTTCGGCGTGGACAGAAATAGGTGATGTAAGCGCAGTAACAATTAGGATGATAGTTTTCATGAAATTGGCGAAATCTCCATCATCACATTGCAGGTTGCCAAACTACTTTGCGGGATCAGAAGTCTAAAATAAATGGTACCATTAGTGTAATACTGAGTGTTTGTGTTATTAATACCTAATGGTTGTGTATTATTGTTTGTGCCTGGAGTATTGGACGTAATTGTCACAGCTACTCCGCTATTAACAACAGTTACCCCACCGCCCCCTGGCGATGTAAACACCCCGCAAGTTGCCGTGGTCAAGGTGGCTACTGGACCGTTATTGACGAGCCTTATGTTACTAACAACATATTCTGTAAATCCTGTCGGAAGGACAACAGGAAGCGCGGTATCCACGCTCGCCGTGGCAAACGAGACGCCTCGCGAGAGAATTAAGATGCGCGATACGCCCAGCGACGCCTGCAAATTGTGAATGCCGGGAACCTGGGACGTGCCGACCTGGGTGAGGGCGTTGGACAGGTCGGTGAAGATCGTGTTCCAGGTGGCCGAGCGAATGACCTCGCCGGGAACCGCGTCCTCAGCGCCGTCTGGTGGCGTGTACACACCGTTGAGGAATGGCAAGGTTTATGCTCCCGCGAAGATGATCTTGGAGAAGATGATGGCGGGCGACAGGTCGGCGAAGGCCGATCCCGATCCCGCGCTGGCGTTGGTGATCGTGATGCCCGTGGTGTTAGGGGCGAGCGTGATGCCCGTGGTGGCGCTCGCGACGCTGGTGCCCGAGCCGCCCACGCCCTGGGCCACGATCTTGGTGACGCCGCCGCCGTCGACCGTGGCGATCTGGGATATGGTGTGGATGTGGCCGGGGTCGGTGAGCGCGTGGTTGTGACCCGGGTCGGTGAGCGAGTTGCCGTGGCTGTGGGCCGCGAGCTGGGCCGTGGTCAGGGTCTGGTTCTGGGAGCCGCCAGAGCCGCCCAGCACCGTGCCGTCGAAGTTGCCCCCGGCCGCCGTTATGCGGTTGGCGGGGGTTCCGCCCATGTTGTCCTGGCCGAACGTGGCCCGGCCGCGGCAGTCGGGGAGGCCGAAGGTGGTCAGGCCGTCGCCCGCGCCGTAGGTCGTGCCGATGATCGCGAACAGGGCCGCATAGGTGGTGCGGCTGACGTTCTGGCCGTAACACAGGTACCAGCCCGACGGGGCGCTGGAGCCGGCGAAGTCGTTGATGGTGCCGATCGGCGTCCCGGTCGGCTGGCCCGCCGTGGTGTTGAACCCGTTGGCGTTGAAGAAGCCCACGAAGGCGCCGTTGATCGCCAGGCCGATCTGGTGGCTGCCCGACAGGTAGAAGCCGTCGGTCGGGGAAGACGCCCAGGTGTAGGACGGGCCCGTGGCCGATCCCGGGTAGGCCTTTATTCCTCCAGTCATGGTCGTCTGGCCGTCGGCGGCTAAGCTATCGGTCAGAGCGCTTGCAATGTCCGAAAAGTCTGCGTTGACTGCCGCAGATTCTATGGTTGTTCCGGGTACAAACGCGGCTTCTGCGAGTGTAAATGCACCTGATCCGTTACGGGGCAATGTGGCCTCTGGTCATTGGCATCTATTCCTTACCGCCTTATATAGGCGCTACGTGTGGAAACTAATCCAAGGAGGCCTGATCGGTCTCGTTATCTGGTCGAACGCCGTGTGGCACTGGACCCCCAATAATTACCTGGCCGTCTTGCTGGGCATCTTTGCCGCGCGCATTTTGTCGGGCATCCACTGCCGAGTTTGGCACTACCGGAGAGGTCTGACGCCACCTCCAACAATTCCGTTTGGCTCTAACCTACTGCGGAGCCGGAATCGAAGGCTGGGCTTGAGACTGCGGTGACTGCTGCTGCATGAGCATCTTGGCCATGAGCAGTTGCTTGGCCGCGTCGCCGCTGAGTGGCGTCTGCGGCAGCGCGTTATTCGGTAGATAGCCGCGCTGCATCGGCCGCGACATCAGGACGCTGTTGATTGCCTTCCGCATTGCAGGTTCGACCACCGGGCCGACCATTTCGTGACCCAGCAGAAGCCCAAGAACGCCGCCCTCGCCGCCTCCAGCGGCACTTCCGATAATCGACCCCCCGGCCGCGCCTCCCAAGAGGGAACCGAGGCCCGCAGATCCCGCGCCAATGAGCTGATTTATTCTGCTGCGTTGGCTCGTGCCCGAGTCGGGGAGCGGGGAAAGAACCCCAACCCCAGGCTCGGCGAGGTTTGAGAAGTCGTCGTAGCCGCGCAGGTAGGCGCGCTTGCCGTAGACCGACTTGGCTGCCGAGGCCAACTGCGCCGGAGTTATCAGGCCGGACGCGGCGCCCTCTCCTGCCGCGCCTCTGGCCTTCTCGATGACTAAGAGATTTCGATAGTCGCGTCGCGCCTGGGACCAGGCACCGGCATCGGCGGGGTTGTTGGCGGCAATCGATCTTTCCATGGCGTCGTCAAGGTGCTCGACGACGTCGCGAAGCCCCGACGACGTCGCAGGATTGGTCGACCCCATGGCCGCCTTATTGAGCTGCGACCTCAGGGTCTGGTACTCGGCCCCGGTCATCATGGTGTTGGCCGAGGTGCCCAGGACGTTAGCGACGCGCCTGATGGCGCCGTTGATTGCGTTGGTCGTGTCCGGGGGGTACAGTCCGGGGACCGAGTTGTAATCGGCATGGGTGGTGCGCAGGTCGTCGGCAAGCTGCTGATCAGGAACCAACGTGTTGCGCGATGAGAGATTGTCAAAGTTCTGGCCAATGCGGTCGGCTGCCTGGGTAACGTTTCCGCTCGGCCCGATGGTGGCGCGTGGTTCGTTGACCCCGATGCGACTGAGCGCGGCCTGGGTGAACTGCTCGGCCTGCTGCTCGTTGCGGCCCGGGTTGAGGTCGCCCTCCCAGTACTTGAGTCCCTGGCTTCCGGTAGCCTGCCCCGCCGTGGGCTGGACGCCCTCGCCGCGCAGTGCGTCGACCATGGCCTGACGCTCCGGTGCGATGCCGAAGGGCGTGACGACCTTGCGAACAATACCGGGGGACACGAATCCGGCGGCGATGCGGGCCGGTGCCTCCATGGAGGTCCCGGCTGTCGCCTGTCCCGCAGCCTCGGACGCGAGACCTGGAGCAACCGCATACTGGACCGCCTTGCCGATCATGGACTCGCCTGGTGCGGCCATAGCGCCTGGGAGAAACTCCCCGACCGTCGATGCGTACTTCTCGGCCGTGGTCTGGGGTTCATGGAGCGGAACGACCTGCTTGACCGCGTTGAGGGTCTGCTCGGATGTTGGCGGCTCTATGGCCTTGCGCACCGACTCAAGACCACCGACCAGATTGCCGTACCACCCGTCCGAGGGGGCTTGCGGCGTCGATTGGGGCGGTGTCGGGAGTATTTTTTCCAGGCCCTTGTTCACGAGTGCCTTCGCATCTCCGGGCAGGCCCGCGATGTCCGCGCCGCCCTTGACGATGCCCGAGCCGAACGCCTCGGCAATGCCAACCGGGACCGCGGCGTCCGGATTATGCGCGGGTTCGGTCGGAGACGCGGCGCCGTAGTGCGAATCCATCGCCTGGGTCATCTCGTCCTGGGCCGTGCCGTCCGGAAAGTCGAACGTCGACCCGTCGGGGCCCGTGACCGTTACCGTCATTGCGAGATCGGTGCCTGCACGGCCTTGGGACCAAAGGCCTTGGTCTTGGGGTCGTAGGTGTAGTTGCCCGGAGCGGGAGGGGGTGGTGGGGGAATGTTCATGCCGGGGGGTGCCGTCCCTTGGGTCATGCTAGAGGTCTTGGGCAGTTGTTCCATGTCCGCCTGCCAGTCGGCCGCGTGAACAAGCGGCTTTCCGGTAAACGGGCTGAGTATTTGGTGGGTGTGGTAGAACCTCTGCTTGGCCTGGAGATAATTGTGGTCGCCTGGATCAAACTGTGACGCGAGCTGGCCCCACTTTTCCTTCTGATCTTGAACTTGATCGAGAATGTTGAGCATGTACTGGGCTCCTTGATTAGACATCAAGAGGCCCGGATTGTTCTTCATGCCGAGGGCGAGCTCCATTTGGGTGCCACGGCTGGTCAATTCCTTGACCATCTGGGTGGCCAGGGTAGCGTTTAGCTTGCTGATGACCTGGGACGCGTTGAGGCCCTTCTGGAACTCGTCCCAGTCACCCCCGATTCCCATCTGGTTGAGAAACTGCTTGCCCTGGAGGATGAAGTTGCCCCAGGGGCCGCCAGAGATGTTGTCTCCGCCGTTCTTGTAGGCGTCGTTGAGCAGGGCCAACGTGCCCCGGGTGTCGTAGGACTTATTAGCCTGCTCCATGTCAGTGTCAATGATCTTGGCGCGGAGTTTGTTGCCCTCCTCGCTCGATGTCTCGGCGGCCTTGAGCATTCCCGCCGCAGCGGCCTTGCGATTGGCATCCCAGGCCATCCAGTCCTCGGGCTTGACGTTGGGGCCTGAGGGCATCGGAGGCATGACGTTGGCTATTGCCGCTGGAGGTTCCGGAGCAGCGGCAGGTGGTTGCGGAACCTGGGTGCCCTGGGGCAGCGGCCCGGCCACGGTGACCGGGGGCGTTGCGGGACCCGCGCCCGAGGGCGGCGCATTCGCGGCCAGGGGCGCCGGGGGCGGCCCGGGTGGCTGGGCCGCGCCCACGTTGCCTGGCGCCTCGGCCGCGCCCTGGGGGCCCGGGGGCGGCGTTGCGGGGCCAGTCTCCGGCGTCTGGATCTGGATGTGCTCTCTCTGGTCGGGCCCGACCGTGGTCGTGGTCGGGAGGCCCATGAACTCGCCCTTCTGGCCCGGGCCCATCTGGCGGCCCGTGAACTGGGGCGGCATTCCGGGGCGCACCACCATCTCCCGGCCGTAGGCGTCGGCCTGGTACTGGGGCATCAGCGCCAGCTGGTTCTGGACGTACTGGGTCGCGGTCTGGAGCGCCTGGGCCGGGGGCATGCCGGTCATGATGAGCTGGCGGGCCATCTGGTTGATCGTGGCCTGGGGGCCGCCCTGGGGCATCATGCCAGGCTGCATCGGCCCGTTCTGGGCAACCTGTGAATTTGGATTCAGCGCCTTGACCGTGGCCTGGGCGTCTGGCGGGAGGCTGGGCGCCCCGAGGCTCGCGTACCTCTGGATCGTGCTGCCGGCCGTGGCGTTGGCGAGGTCCGGGTTGACCGCCATGACGTTCTGGGGCTCGATGGAGCTCATGGGTGCGCTCGGGTCGGCGCCCAAGACCTTGGTCGCGCCCGCGGCGCCGAAGCGGTGGGCGAGACCTAGGTTGGTCGGGGAGGCCTCGTAGCCGGCGGTCTGGAGCGCGCGGCCGTTGTCCTGGTCGAACGCGGCCTTGGCCTTCTCCTGCTGCGCCGGGTCCGTGCGGCCGTCGGGGGTGAGGCCCAGGTCCGGGTGCTTCTTCATGACGTCGGCCCAGGTGCCGTCGGTGAACTGGTAGCGGCCAGTGGCCGACGACATCGGGTTCTTGGCCTGGTCGTCGCCTCCGCTCTCCGCGTAGGCGAGGGCCGGGTTCGACGGCGCGTCGCCGCCCGACACCTGGGGCCGGTTGGTGTCGATCGAGCCGAAGCCGGGCAGGTCGCCCGGGCTCGACGTCTTGTCGTCGCCCGGAATTGCGTTGGCCTGGGCGCCGAAGCGCTGGCGCTCGGCGTCCGCGGCGCGGTTGGTCTCGACGCCCCCCATCAGGGCCTTGACCACGTTCGAGACGCCCTGGGTCCAGGCGTGGACCGGCTGGTCGGTGCTGCTAGACTTGAGCGCCTTGGCGTAGTCGTACATCGCCTGGATCTGCTGGGGCGTGGCCACGGTCTCGGCCAGCTGCTGGGCGCCGCCCACCTGCTGAGGCGTGGCGTAGCCCTGGGGCGTCGAGAGAAAGTTGGACGGGTCTAGTGCCATTCGCTTTCCTGCTTAGCCGTAGTCCGCCGCAGTAAGGCCCGGGAGAGGCGCGGCGGCCGTGCCGCCGAAGGCATCGCCCGAGAAGATGTTCCCGCCGCCCCAGCTCGGTCCGGCCAGCGGCACCGGCATGTAGGGCGCCGCGCCTGGAATTGCGTTTGCCTGGGCGCCGTATGCCTGGCGCTGTAGAGCATCGGCTTGGTTGCCGCCGTACTTTCCGGCAAGAGCCTGGACTATCTGCTGCACGCCCTGGGTCCAGGCGTGGATGGGCTGCTGCGGATTGATGCCCTGGGCCTTGTTGGTGTTGGCCTGGGCGTAGGCCGATTGGATCTGCTGTGGCGTCGGAATCTGGCTGGGCGCTACCGACTGATTCGGCGAGAACGAGCCGGGGGTGAGTGTGGGGTCCATTAAGATTCTTTCTTAGGTCAGAGAGCCATGGCCGCGTAGGGCGCGATGGCCCCGGCCGTGCCGAAGATGCCCTGCATCATCGCGTTCTGCTGGGCCAATTGCGCTTGGTAGTCGGCCAGCTGCGCCTGGTTGTAGGCGCTGTACGCGCCCTGCTCGGTCGCGTAGTTCTGGTCGATGTCCGACTGCTGCGCGGTCGTGGCGCCGGTGAGATTGGCGGGCTGGTCGTTGAGCGCGGCGCCGGTGACGTTCTGGGAGATGGCGCTCTGGGGCGCGGCGAAGCCGCCGAGGGACTGGGCCAGCGATGCCGGGAGGCCGTACTGGGTCGTGGCCTCGGACATGATCTGGGGTTGGGTCTGGGCGATGAAGTTCTGGGTCGAGAGGTCCTGGTTGTTGGTCAAGGCCCGCATGGCGTTGTCGTAGCCGGGCTCACCCGGCTGGAGACCCTGGTTGCGCAGCTGGCTGTCGAGCTGGGAGGTCTGGGTCGTGAACTGGGGCTGCTGGTAGGCCAGCTCCTGCTGGGTCAGCTGGCCCGTGATGCCGGAGGTCTCGTTGCCGATCACCTGCTGGGGCGTCTGGGCGCCGTAGTTGGCCCCCTGGAGCAGGCTCCCGGCCTGGGTGCCTGCGGTGGCCTGGGTGCCCTGGAGGGTGTTGAGCAGCTGCTGTTGGGCGGGCGAGAGACTGACGTTGGCCGAGTAGATCGGCACGCCGCCTGGGCCGGTCCCGGTCTGGGTGTACGACGTGTTGCCGTAGGGGTTGGACTGGTTGTAGTTGCTCCCCGCCTGGGAGGCCTCGCTCGCGGTGGTGTTGATGCCTTGCTGGGCCGCCGTCACCGCGTTCGGGTCGAACACGTTGGGCTGCGTGAGCGGCGTCTGAGCGGTAGGTGCTGCCGGGGACGAGAGGCTCATGCGTTAGAATCCGTAGGGGTTCTGGTTCTGCGGCGCTGCGACGGGCGCGGTCGCGTTGCCCAAGAACGACAGGGGGTTGGCCGGGGCCTGGGGGGCGGCCGGCGCCACGGGGGCCGCGTTCTGCGGCGCGAACGACGCGGGATTTGCGGGTGCTGGTGCCGGGTTGGCTAGCGCGGTGACCATCATATTGGTCGCGCCCGACGTCACCCCAGGAGGCACCTCCTGTGCTGCGCCTATAACGGGCTGGAGATTGTTGGTCGATGCCGCCCCGGTGACCGGCTGGAGATTATTGGTGGCTGTGGCCTGCGGCGGAGCCGGTGTCAGGGACCCGAACATGCCGCTTCCCAGGGCGCCGCCCTGGTTCTGGCCGCCCCAGTCCGTGAACAGGGATGACCCGCCCAGGGGCGACTGGTCGCCCGTGTTCTGGCCGTAGGGTGACGAGAGGCTCATCAGTGCGACAGTGCCCCCGCGGCCGGGTTGAGCGCGTTGGCCATCATGCCCGGGCTGGGGTTGAACGGCGCCGCGCCGGTGCCGCGCATGCTGGCCGGGAGGAAGCCTCCGACGCCCGGGGTTTGGGCCATTCCCGGCATGCCGGTCGGGGCCGACGCGTTGTAGCCCTGGGGGTTGAGCCCCTGCTGGCCCGGCACGTTGTACGCCTGGGTGTTCTGGCGGTTGGTCTGGGGGGTGTTGTAGCCGGGGGGTGGGGCGAAGAGCATGCTTTACTGTCCCCTTTCTTGGGGGTAAGATTGTAGTTGGATGCTAACTTCTGCAATGTCGGAGAACCCATGAGCATCATCGAACAAGTAACAGTCCTGGAAGGCAAACGAGGCGATTGGGCCATCGAACGCTTCGAGGTTACGAAGCATGACGCCATGATGGGCACTATCAGTGCCATGCAGCACGGGCGCGGCGCTATCTCTCCCGGCATCTATACCCGGCTACGGCACGCCAAGCGCGGCATCGTCATGAGCGACACACCGGACGAAATGCGCGACCACTACTCCATCGTCTGCAATGCCAAGGATCATGTTCTACTCAACGGCCTTGGGATCGGCATGGTGCTCGCCGCTGTACTTAAACGGGTTAGCGTCCAGCGCGTCACCGTCATTGAGAAGGACGCTGACGTGATCGCATTGGCTGGCCCGCATTACGCGGCAGACAAGCGCGTGGAGATTATCTGTGCCGACGCCTTTGAATGGCAGCCGCCGAAGGGCACCCGCTACGGCGCCGCGTGGCACGATATTTGGGACGATCTTTGCGGCGACAACCTGCCCGAAATGACCAAGCTAAAACGCAAGTACGGGCGCCGCGTCGATTGGCAAGGTTGCTGGGGCGAATACTACATCCGCCGATATGCCGGTTAACTGAGGTTTAACAGGCAACCGCAGCCTTGATCTCGACGCCCGCAATTCGATCCATGTCCTCGCGAAACATGACCAGTCTCACGCCGGTGTTCCTGGCGCAGTCTCGCTGGCCGTAGTAGCGGCGCTGGGCGCCTTCGAGGCGGAAGCCGATGCGCTGGAGGGCACGGATGAGGCGTCTGTTCTTCTTAGCCGTGACCACGGTCAGGCGGGAGGGGTCGAAGGCGAGCGCGCCCTTGATCAGGCCTCGAACGATGCCCGGGGTGAGAGTGCCGCGACCGTAGTAGGAGCCCTCGACGTTCGAGCCGTTGAAGTTCTGGTAGAGGCCCGCGCCGATCAGCCTGCCTGTCTCGTCGACCACGCCGACGGCGCTGTTGTAGGGCGTCGGTCGGAACTGGTAGGTCCTGAATGCCCAGGCCGCGACCCGGGCGTCGTCTCCGAGCAGGAGGCCTTTCACCGTTACTGCGGTGCCTGTTGGAACATGGCCATCATTGCCTGATCTTGGGGCGTGGCCAAAGACGCCCCTGTTGTTCCGCCTAGAGACGCGTTCATGCCGTTGAGCAGAGGGTTCTGGGGCATGGGTGCGGCTTGTTGATTCATCTGGTTCGGTTGCTGCTGCAGCAGTGGATTGTTGTACGGGTTGGCCTGCGCTGACATTGCGTTTGCCTGACCTGTCTGCTGACCGTTTCCGCCACGCATGAGGGCCATCAACATCTGGAGGGCCTCGGGGTCGGGTGCCGGCTGTGTTGGATCCATTACTGGGGCCTCTGTTGCTGTTGCGTCGGTGCGAAGGCGGTCTGGGCCTGTTGGTTATAGGGATTTGTCAGAGGCGCGGCCGAAGACTGTCCGCCGCGCAGCGGGCTGTTGGCGTAGAGCGGCGAACCGAGGCGACGCATGAGCGAAAGTTGATTTTCAAATGCGAAGGGCGACAGACCTCCGGCCAGCTTGGGCGTGCCGGTGCTTTGGCCCTGGGAGAGGGCCTGCAGCATCAGCTGAGTAGACGGATCCATCAGACGAATCCTCCGAACTCAAGAATTGCGTTGAAGGCGTTGACTTGGAGCACTGGCGCTCCCCCGGCCCCTTCATCAAATTCCGCCGAGTCAAACAACGCGATATCAAATTCCCCGAGCCCCGAAACCGGTGCGGGAGCAGAATTAACTTGCATCCTAACGGCCAGCGCGTGTCCTATAGCCTGGACCGACAGCCACTGGACGATGGGCTGGGACGGCTGTGGCCAGACCGCGACGTCCCAGATTGACACGTCCCAGGTGGCGCTCGACCCTGGACCGATGACCGTGACCGGGGCCGACGGCGCGTTGTTGGAGAAGTCCTCGTCCACGCTCATGGTCGGCGTGACCACGCCGGAAGCGGTCAAGAGCGGCTGGACCATGGTCATGCGCTTGATGCGGCCCGGGTCGTCGAAGTAGTTGAAGGCGCACTGCATGTCCGAATAGATTGGTAAGTTTAAATCTAGCCCACCAGTGTAGGCTAGATTTACGTTTCCGTTGTTGTCGCCGAAGTAGAGCGCGTCGTTGAATATCTCGAAGCAGTTGGCGTTCCAGTTGAGGAACCTGCACCACGCGCCGGTCAGCGAGTTCATCACGAACTGCTGCTGCTGGGAGTTCTCCGAGATCGGCACGTTGAGGATGGCCAGGGCCTGAGCCGGGTAGGAGATCAGCTGCCAGCCGAAGTTGTCCCCGGACTGGGCCGCGGCCGTGGCCATGGCGTTCTGGATGCGCGAGGTAAGGGCTACCGATCGATCCGCACTTGGATCGAATGGTAGCACCTGGCTCAGCGGCAGCACGCCCTGCTGGGTGATGATGGCCACGTCCGAGCCTATTGGGTAGAGGCATCGCCTGCCGAGCGGGGGCGCGACGTTGAAGGTCCCCACCAAGGTCCAGACGCTGGCGTTGGTCGGGTCCAAACCAGCGAAGACGCTGATCTGGCCCCGTGACGACATGAACACGGCGTAGTCCTGGGGGCCCTCGCCGCCGTCCACGGTCCAGTCGGCCATGGCCACCAGAAAGCCGCCCTTGGACCACAGGGCGCCGAAGTCGAGCGTGCCCGCGATTGGTCCCATGATGGCGTCGGTCGGCATGTAGGCCACGACCGTGGAGTCGTTGAGGACGTACCAGATGCGCCGGCCGTAGGCTGCGAGGTTGACGATGTCGGCCGTGGTGGCGCTGCCGGGGAGGCCCGTGATCGACGGCTGGGTCCACGACGTGCCGTCGAACATCTGGAGCAGGTCGGCGCCGTTGCAGCACTGGATGACGCTCGACCCTCCAGCCGGGGTGTAGTTGAGGTACTGCCAGCGGTTGGAGACCAGGCCGGTGACCTGGGGCACGGCCGAGCCCGCCGACACCTCGTAGATCGTGCCGTTGGACGCGGCGAACATGGCCTCGGACCCCGCCGCCGGGCGCCGGACCATTATGGTCTCGACCGGGGTCGTGTCGAGGATGCTGAACGGGCCGTAGCCCTGGCGCAGCTCCACCCAGCCGGTGCGGGGGACCCAGTTGTCGAGGATTGGCGAACGCTTCGGATCCATTGCGGCCAATGGACTAATCGCATCCCATCCCTCGGTAGGAACCGGTACCACGCGAGTTTGGACGTCGGGGGCGGCGAAGGGGACCTTTGCTACCGTCTGCGATTTTCTCGTCTTAACCTCCCGTTAACGCGGACGTGTTAGCATGAATTGTCATTGAAAATTCATGCACCGAGGAGGTCTACTATGAAGATGCTTGGTCCACTAGAACTGGTCTCGCTCGCGCTGTTCCTGTTCACTGTTGCGGTGTGGGCTGAGATACTTGGCCACGCAGCGCGTTGAGCATCTGGGCGTTCGGGTCGCTGGCCCCCTGGCCAGCGGCCAATCCGCCGGCGGTCAACCCACCCGCCGCGAACATCGGGAAGCCCTTGGTCAGGGCGGCGCGCTTTAGCTCGGGGGTGATGGGTAGGACGTGAATTTTCTGTTGCCCGAGACGCTCTGCTTCTGCCCATGCGTCATCTGCCGTATTGTGACGAGAAATAATGTCTGGAGAGTTTCGGCTTTCTAACCTGAACGGTGGACTATAACTATCCTGCATGACCTTGTAGTCGCCAGTATCAATCGAGCTAGGCTGGACTCTCGCCCCGTACTTCTTGCCGATGGCGTTGGCCTTGTCGACCAGCATCTTGTCGTAGAAGCCCCTCATGCCCTCGCCGCCGACTTTTAGGTCCAGCCCTTCAAGATTGTGCCGGTCTATTCCGAGCATATCCTTCTGCGGAGATTGCGCGAGAATCTTCTCGGCCGCCTCTTTCCCAATTATGTCAGGGAGCTGCTGTGGCGTAGCACTCTTCCAGATCGACGGCCTGTCGGGCGGATCGTTCTTGGCCCAGACATTCAGATCATTACTCTGCGGTGTGTATTGAATGCGATTGACCTGCTTGCTCAGATCATACCGGTCCGCCTGGACGTCGCCCGGGGTCCAGGCCAGCTGGTCGTAGCCGTTCTCGGCGGCGTGGCGCACCATGCGCTTTAGCATGAGATCGGGCCAGGTCTGCTTGAAGGGGGCGTCTGGAACTACGCCCATGGTTCTGGGGTTCGCAAGCTGTGCATGAAGTTGATTGCCGACTTGAGACTCGTCCTTGATTTGACTGATTAAGTCGCTCACCTTAGAAAGTCGGTCTGCGCCCCCGTTGGCGACGTAATCGTCATGCGCCGATTGTCTTTGCGTCTCAAGTGCATCGCGCCGTGCATTGCTTTGATTGATTTGATCTTGAATGTTGGACTGAAAGCCTTGGTCTTGATACCCTTGCTTCCGTCCTGCCTGATGCCAGTCCGACTGCAACTCCTCCAAGAACAGCGTCTTCTGCGGATCGCCGTTGGCGTCGGGAATCATGCGGTCGTTCATGCGGGCGTGGGCTATGACGTTGGGTTCGTCCCAGTGAGACCCGATAAAATTTTGCTGGTTTGACGGGAGGCCGCGACCTAACTGTAGATTCTCGTCATAGGTGAGATCACCCGGCTTCTTGTTCAAAAGTTCCTGATACTCTGGCGTGCGCTTGTCCGGCAACGTCATCAGCATCTCGTGGTAGTTTTGGCCGCCGGGGAGCTGGTACTGAGAGAACTTAGTCTCGCCAGGGAGACGATCTTCGCCGAACTCTGGCGCGGACCCCAGTGTCTGCCCTTTGTTGACCTCCTTGAGCTGAACCTGGTTGGCGTTTGCCCACGACTGCATATCCTCCTTGCTCAGCTGGCCCTTGTCGGGGAGCGCCCCCATGTACCCCAGCTCCTCCTGCTTGACCCCGGGCTGGTTGCGCAGGTAGCCGAGCCACTGCTCTGGCGTGCCCTTGGTCAGCTTGGCGTCCTGGATGGCCTTGGCCGCGGCGCTGTAGAGGGGCGGCGCGAGCTCCTCGGCGGCCTTGGCGACCGGCCTCAGCTCGCCCGCGCCGGGGAGCAGGCCGAACGCGGCCGTGGCGGCGAAGCCCTGCTGCTCCTCGGGCGTCATCTGGCCGCGCAGGGCCTTTACGGCGTCGTTGACTCCGGTCAGGTCGCCCACGCCGGACATCACTTGGTTGGGCTGCGGCGAGGCGTTGACGGGGGGCGGCGTCATGCCGAGCTTCGGCGTCTGAAGCGGCTGCTGGATGCCCGCTATGGGGTCGTCGGTCGGGTACTGGCGGTTGCCCAGCAGAGCCTGGATGATCGGGTCCACGTCAGGCATGCATCATCACATGCTGTTCGTGCCAGGAGGACCTGGGAAATAACCGTCCTGTACCTGGTAAGAGTTTATGAGGATACTTCGCGCTCTACGAACCAGCGCCAGCGTGGGCGCCGCGCCATCACGCGCTATCAACTGCTCGACGTAGTCGACCCACCGATTCTGCAGCGTGACGTAGCTACCGAACCCCTTGACCTCCCAGAACATCCACTTGATGCCCATGGTGATGGCCTGGTCGTCCAGCAGGGGCTGGTCGTCGTCGTTCATGAAGTATTGGGCGAACGACGTGTTGCTGCCGTTGACCGCCACGGCGTCGATGCTCAGGTACTCGAACACCAGCTGCAGCGGGTTGGCGATCTCGAAAGGAGCCGGCCATATTCGAAACTGGTCCGCATACGGACCTAATTTTCTAAAATGCCGACGAGGCCCGATGGCCACGATGCCAGACCTGTGCCACTGGTCCATCTGGGGCGAGTCTGGCCCCAGCAGCTCCCACCGGTTGGTCCGGTCCCACATGGTCCTGTTGTTGAACCAGTCGAAGCCGGAGGGCATGGCAAAGGTGTCCTGGCCGAAGGATATGGGCTGCCCGGCCGAAGCCCCGGTTGCCTCCATGCTCATGACCACGGTGTTGGCGTCGGGCACCTCGATCACCCGCGCCGCGGCCGGAACGGCGTTGGCCGAGATGGCGAAGTTGTTGGGCGTGATGCCGGCCGTGGATGGGATATCGATGACCGTGTTGAGCGACCCCGCCAGGATGGTGCCCGTGGTGACGACCGGGGGCTGGACCACCAAATCGAACTCGAACTGCTGAACCGTCCAGCGGTTCATGCGCCTAAGCTCGTCCAGGACCCGGTTGGCCAGGGCGTACATCTGTATCGTAGTCGGGTCGGTGTTGCCGACAATCGTAGCTGACTGCGGCAACCCGAGCTCGGCCTGGGCCTGGTTGATCATCTGGAGGAGGGTCAGAGACATAGATCAAGCCCTCCCGTCAGAGTGCTGTTTGCAACAGTAACCGCTCAAGATGAGCGGCTACTACGCCGTCTTGACTGAGTAGTACTGCCCCGACGCCACCTGCCACGCGATCATGGCCTGACCAGACGCGAGGGTGACCGAGCCATTGAGCACGCCGTTCATGTATCCGCCTACGCCAACGAAGACGATGGGCGACGCGGCCGAGACGGTGCCGTAATTGAGCCAGTAGGGCGAGAACAGCGACCGGCTGGCGATGGTCGTGGCCGTCGCGGTCGGAAGGTAGAACGCGGTCTGGGACGACTGGGCGTTGAGGATAGCGTTCCTCGTATTAATTGGCGCAGCCGCCGCCTGGGTCGTGCCCGTGCCCGCAATGGTCGTTGGGACGCCACCGAGCGCCGAGGCAAGTATCGGTGGCATTCCGAGGCCAACGAGGTCTCTTGAATCAGTCACAGTAGATCTCCTTCTTCACCCCGTCGGGGCGTGGTTGGTGTTTGAGCTTTAGACCGTCGCCTTCTTGCGACGGGTCTTCTTGTCGGCCACCTCTTTCGTCACGTGGGTGGCGTTGATCTGGGCCGTCTGGGCGTCGAAGGCCTTGGAGATGGGCTGGCCGTCGGGCGTCTTGGGGAACTGGGGCTGGCCCATGGCCGCCGCGATCATGGCCTGCATCTCGGCGCGGCCCACGACGTCGGCCTGCTTGCCGGTCTGGAGTCGCGCGACCTCCTTCTTGAGGAGATCGATCTGCTGAGCCTGGACCCGCAGCTCGGAGTCGCGCTGGTCGAGCTCGCGGCGCATGGTCGAGGCGTTGACGCCCTTGTTGGCGACTTCGAGGTACTTCTGGGCGTCGTTGACCCACTTCTGGGCTCCCATGCCCACGCTCTCGATGGCGTGCGCGCTGAGCTCGGCCAGCTGCTCCACGGTGAACACCCCCGCCGCGCGGCACTGGGCCTCGATCGACGGGTGGTCGGGGTAGAGCAGGCCTATTGGCGTGCCCTCGACGGTCTGGGCCTTGTTCTGCTGGAACTGGCTCCACTGGAGCGCCCAGCGCATCTGGTCGTTGCGGTTGGCCGGCCGCTCGTTGATCTGGGTCCGCTGCTCGCCCGGGGTGAAGTACTTGACGTAGATCACGTCGCGGAAGTAGGGGCGCCCCTGCTCCTGGCTCTTGACCATGTCCTGGACCGAGCGGTTGTAGAACATGACCACCTGGCCGTCGGACTTGCCGTACTGGACCGTTCCGGTGTGGCCGTTCCAGTTGATGTCGGACGGGGAGGCGAAGGGGGTGGGAGAGAGGTCTTCCATATTTTGTTCCTTTGGGGTTTACTAGTGGGCTAATCGGGGTTATGGTCGTATCGTTCGATCAGGAGACGACCCATGAAAGTTGAGTGGCATGCTGGTGACATACGTCCTGGCCGCATTGTCGGGAAACCAGGACGAGACGAGCAGTGGTTAATCGGCTATCGCATTTCAGATAAGGACAATGTTTATTGTCTCATCAGCTATAACGCCGACGGTTTTATCTCTGCCCAGGGGACTAAAGAAGAAATAGCAAATCACCTGAATGCGGCGGGCGAATTTCCCGCCGAACTACTCAAGCTGCTCTGATCTTTCGCGACTGGACCAGCTTGCGCAGGTCATTGGCCACGGTGTGCATGACCGAGTCCCAGTCGCCCGGGCTCGGTTGACGATAGTGAGTGAGGGAGGGATACCAAGGGGAATCCATCCTTGCCCCCATCCACCGCCAGCACCCGTCGTAGCGGCCCAGCATCCAGGTCGGGATGCCCAGGGCCCCCGAGAGGTGGATGACCGAGGTGTCGACGCTGATCACCAGGTCCAGGGTGCTCATGAGCGCGGCCGTGTCGTAGAAGTCGTCGCAGTCGTCCATGCAGTGCAGGATGGTCATGCCGGGGGGCGGTCGGGTGACCTGGCCCTCGGGCTCGCCCTTCTGGAGCGACACCCAGCTTATCCCGGGCACCTGGGCCAGGGGTGCGAAAGATGCCAATGTCGTTGACCGCCTGCGGTCGATGGCGCTGGCCCCCGGGTTGCCTGTGCGGTTGTGGCCCCCCCAGCAGACGCCCACGCGGAAGCCACGGAACGGGAGCTTGGCGTACTCCTTCTCGAAGAGCGCCTGTCGGTTCTTGTCGGCGTGGACGTAGGGGACGTCGGCCGGCACGTTCTCCAGGGTCGTGCCCAGTATTCTCGGCGCCGTCATCATGGGGCAGCCGTAATCTACTTGGGGGACCTGCTCGCCGAACACG
>Ga0210383_10000105_pt1 | contig 89567 bp, 67 predicted proteins | sample IncBWC14OmetaG_FD_160072 | JGI IMG/M metagenome (GOLD analysis project Ga0210383, IMG submission 160072) | Forest soil microbial communities from Barre Woods Harvard Forest LTER site, Petersham, Massachusetts, United States - Inc-BW-C-14-O ...
GTGGATCCTGTTCCTCCGATAATGCCGCTGACATCATCCAGCGATTTGCCCCAGGTGTAGCCCGCTTGCAGTGACGGGCCGCCGTGCCCAACATTTCCCGACAAGGAGGTCTGCAAGGCGTTGTACCACGAGTGCGCTGTCGCTGTGATCACAGACTCGAATCCGAAACCACCTGTCACTACGCCGCTACCGTCGAAGTCTGTAAACCGCGCAAATTCCGAGTCCGCTCCGGGATACGCGTTTGGATATGACATTCTCGGAAGTCGAAATGCCGATGTTCCAACATACGCAACATCAGCCGTGAGGCCGCCGAAAACCCGTTCCAGCCCCAGTGTCCAAGTCTGCAAGTAGGCATTGCCGAAGCGCCGGTCGATCCCGGCCAGACTCAGTAGCGAGAGCTGATGACTCGGCTCCAGCGCCGCCAAATCCTGCTGATATCGATTTACGTCCATCACCGTGTTCGCCGGGACGTTTTTCGGATTGCCGCCGGCCAGCACGTTCACACCCGCTGTGTTGTAGACCTGTGGCAACTCGTCCGGTGTGATTTGGAATCCGTAGGAAATCTCCCCGTTTTGCGCTGCATTGACCCGCGGATAAACCACGTAAGGCGTTGACCCTGTCAGAAGATTGTCCTGCCAGATATTAGGGGGAATCACTGTGATCGCTCCGCCCATGTGGACATGCACCGCGTGCGGCGCGTTCCAGTCCACCTGAACACGAGGCCCCCAACCGTTCCAATCGGTTTGATAAGTAGGATGCGGATTGATCAAGTATTCCTGCCCAACGCCCGCAGGTGGGAACGAATTCAGAAAGCTCGACGTTCGGTTCGCCCGCTCCGAAATCGGCGTGTAGAGCTCATATCGCAGCCCATATTCGAGCGTCCATTCCGGATTGATTTTCCACGTGTCCTCGATGTAAGCGTTCACGTCATTCCGGTTGATCGCCGCGGGCCCAATGTGCGCGCCATTCGATGCGTAGGGCGGCGCCACCGCGACCGTGTATGCGTACGGAACACCTAGCAACAGACTGCTCAAAGTGTCCGGCAGAGGCTGGCCAGGCTGAACGTCATGCCGTCCACTCGCAGAAGGGATGAAAACGGGCGAATAAACCGTTCCGCCGCCAAAATCGTATTCCCCGTTCGGGCTGGTGCCAAAGTATGTCGTGTCGCGATTGAGACGTGCTTCAGTACCCCACTTCACCGTGTGTCGCGCTGTCGTCCAGGCAAAATTCAATTGTAACTGGAACAAATTCCCGAACGCTGACATCACGGAGCCCGCCGCGCTGTTGTACGCCTCATACAGACCATCGTTGAATTTGAGGGCCGGATCGGTGTGGTTCGTGGTCACAAACGAAGGCGTCGTCCGCGTAAAACTCAACGATGTCGACCAGAGAAAGCGCGGTGACGCGGCGCGCGTGTAAGTGACGACCGCGTTCCGCTGCCGATCCACGTACTGCACGCCAAAGCTCGGATCGAGCAGCGTTTGATCCGGATTTGTTGTCGGTCCCGTCAGATTGTCGTAATTGAATCGACCAAACAATTGTCCTTTTGCACCAACTTTCTGATCGATGCGGGTAGAAAACTGATCCGTGTCCGTGTTCACATTTGAAGGCGCAGCATAGGTTCGCGCACCATACGCGCCGGTTGGGTTGTTGGGGAGTGGATAGCGGGCCAACACCGCAGCAATTGCCGGATTCACCGGTACCTGCAGGGTGTCCGTGCTGCCGTCCGGGTACCTCACGATGTCCTGACCCGCTCTCTCGGCTGCGGTTGGTACAGCCAAAACCTGGGTCGTTCCCAGCACCTGCCTGAATCCCTGATACTGCACAAAATAGAACGTGCGGTCTCTTCCGTCATACAGGTGCGGCAACACGACCGGCCCGCCATTCGTAAATCCGAACTCATTTCTACGGAATGGAGGAATTCTGCCCGGCTCCGCAATCGATGGGTGATCGAAATAATTCCTCGCATCGAGGGCAGAGTTCCTCAAAAACTCGAAGAATGACCCGTGAAAACCGCTTTTCCCGGAGCGTGTGACGATGTTGGTGAAACCTGCCGCGCCGCGGCCGATGTCAGCCGGCATCCAGCCTGAGCTTGACTGCAACTCCTGAATCGCGTCTACGTTGAAATTCGTGAACGTGCTCCCACCCATCTCTGGATCACTGACATCCGCACCGTCCATCGCGAAGACGGCCTCAACGCCGCGCTGTCCGTTGATGGCAAACTGCTGGGTAAAATTCGTCTGCCCGTTCACGTCGGTCATAGTGCCCGCTGCTAACAACAAGAGCGTGCTGAAGTCTCGTCCATTCAACGGCAACTCATTTACCTTTTGGCTGGAGAGTTTCTCCCCGCTTGTTCCGCTGGCGGCGTTCGAAGTTGTGCTCGGGTTCCCATTCGACACTCCCGCAGGAGCTTGCGGATTGTTCGCAATCGACAGCACGTTTTGATCGGACACCGTCAGCACAATCGTTACGCCAGTAATATTCACTGCCACTTGCTCTGTCGGATCTCGCCCGGGCAATTGCAAGCTCACGCGATTTGGCCCGAGTGGAAGGTCCGCAATGGCGAACCTTCCGTCGATTCCTGTAACTGCGGTTAGATTCTTTTTGGCGCCGGGTGTGAATACCGTTACTTTCGCTCCGGCCAAAGGTTCGCCGGCTGCCGTGCGTACGACACCGGTCCACGCTGGCGCAGACGGAGAACTCTGTTGTGCTTCAAGCGAGACCGCGACCACCAGTCCCAGCAGCAAACACCTCTCTACCAACCGGAAGGCCTTATGAAAGATTCGAGCTATTGCGTGTTCCCTTGCGTAGCGGAATTCATACATGACGAATTTCCTCGCGTGAAGACGGAATGCAAGCGGGCGCATGAAGCTTTTGATCGCGCAGCATAGGCCCCCTCGTCCCGGTCCGTCATATGTCGACACGGCGTACCGATAGAAGTGTCGAACCGATTCGGATTACGTACTTGTGACTTCTATGCCTTGGGAGCGGTAGGGATTCAGGACATCTTCGTCTGATGCATCGGTGATCAAACGTGTCAGTCGGGAAGCAGGACCGACCAGGTAAGGCAGAGATGTCCCCATTTTCCCAAGTGAAATCAGGCCAACCACCTCCGTTGAAGACCCTATCATCGCTTGCTTGACGTACGCTTCTTCCCGGTCGCCGACGGTTATTCCGACCTCCGGATGCAAACTGCACATTCCGAGAAAACACAGATCAGCGCGGATGGATTCGACTTGACGAACGGTCTCGATGCCTGTCGTGACCCGCGCCTCCTTAAGAAAATTTCCTCCGAGCATCAGCACGCTCAACTTCGGATGATCCGCCAACGCCAGCGCAAGCGGTGGGCTGTTGGTAACAATCGTCGCCGAACGCTCTCTTGAAAGGTAGGAAGCAATTCTTAGATTAGTGGTGCCTCCATCAATCAGCACCACCTGACCGTCGCGGATCATATCAGCCGCCGCTCGAGCAATTCCGATCTTGCTCTCCATGTCGATTTGTTGGCGAGACACGAAAGGAACGGCCTCGGCGCGGCGAGGTAGGGCGCCGCCGTGTACCCGCTGGATCTTTCCCGAACTCGCCAATTCGCGCAGATCTCGACGAATCGTGTCTTCAGAAACCCTGTATCGACTGCTAAGGTCCGCGGCGAGGACTCGGCCCTCACTGCGAAGCAGCTCCAGGATGTACTGGTGGCGCTCTTCCTTTAGGGCGATTTGGCCTGCTTCCGCTTCTAGTTTCATTCTGTCCGTTTTGCACGAATACACTTGGGTATGCACGTTTATACGTGTATTATCCGATTTATGCATGATACTGCCAAACGTAGCGCCCGACAAGGTCTTTCGCAAATGCGTTCGATTCGGGCAGTCGTCTTCGATTATGGAAACGTTCTTTGCCTCGGGCAAACGCTGGAGGATATGAAAGGTATGGCGCTCGTGTGCGGCATTCCCCATGAGCGATTCTCGGAACTTTACTGGAAGCTACGTCCGCCCTACGACCGGGGTGATATCGATGGACCTGACTACTGGACTGCAATTGTTGGCCAGCAAGAACCGGGTTTGAGCAGAGATCAGATAGCAACGCTAATCAAGCTCGATAGCGAAAGTATCACTCGACCAAATCAAGGCGCTGTGCAATGGGCAAACCTGTTGCACCATGAAGGCTTCCCCTTAGCCCTTCTCTCAAACATGCCGCTCGAACTCAGTCGCCATGTGACCAAGTCCTTTCCGAGCCTCTCTACATTTGAATACCTGATTTATTCCTGCGACTACGGGTCCATAAAGCCGGAGCTGGCGATTTATCGGTATTGTCTCGAACTACTCAAAGCGGGCCCGGAAGACATCTTGTACCTGGATGATCGCGCCGAAAACGTCGAGGCGGCAGCTCGCTTAGGAATTAACTCTGTACTGTTTGACACGGTCGAAAAGACAGCATCAAGAGTCGAAAGCCGATTCGACATCCCTGTCCCGAGTGATGGCCGCTGTCGCCAATCAAGTTCACAGTAGAGCTCAACAAATCGGCGCCCGGATCGGATGGAATCCGATTGAAGGCTTTTCCTGTTTCGTACAGGCTTAAGTAAGGCACGTGTGCTAATGTTAGCGGCACTTTTGGTTCGCTGTGGTCCCCGGGATCGAGCCTGGCTCGTGGTCTTTATAAGGACAAGGCCAGTAAAGGCTGAGAGGCAGACATGCCATCTTTGATCGCTAATCAGCGGCAAGTCGGTTCCGTCACGATAGTGGATCTACGCGGGGATATCGGTCTCGGAGCGGCGAGTCTGACGCTTCGTCGCACCCTTCGCGATTTGATCGAAAGCGGCCGCACTAAAATCGTCCTCAATTTCTCCCAAGTCGATTCGATGGACAGTGCAGGGGTGGGAGAACTAGCCGGCGCTTACTTGCCGGTGAAATCCAAAGGAGGCGAGCTAAAGTTTTTGAATCCGACGAATAAGGTACATCGCGTGTTGCAGGTCACTCAACTGGACAAAGTTTTCGAAGTGTACACCGACGAACAAATCGCCCTCCGGAGTTTTTCCTAACTCGATCCGGACCCGGGCCAAAACCCAGCCGAGTCAGCGACCCTGAAAGTCGATGACCAAAAGGGTTATGTCATCGTCTTGTCCGTTCTCCTTGGGACGCCCGGACCAGCGCGCCAACTCATCCAGGAAAAAATCGGCGAACCTATCCGCTGTGAGACCGTGGTTGGAATCCAAAAACCCTCGGAACAGTTCAACTCCAAATTCCTCTTTGGATGGGCTCTCTGTTTCCAATATTCCGTCGGTGTAAAGGACCGCTTTGTCGCCCGGTTCGAGCGATAGCTCGACCATCGAGTACGTGGCATCTGAAAATAGGCCAAGAAGCAGGCCATTCTCCAACACTTCTGAGGCGCAGTTTGGCGATTTGCGCCACAGCAGGAGCGGGGGGTGCCCTGCACCGGCATAACGCATCGAATGTTTATCCATGTCCAGGAATACGTAGGCAGCGGTCACAAAATGGTTTCTAAACCTTCCGCATAACGACCGATTCAATCCTGCCAAGACTCGTGCGGGGTCGCAGGCATGCGGAGTCTGTGCGGCCAACGCACCTTTTAGCATCGAGGCGATCAAAGCCGCAGGCAGGCCGTGCCCGGAAACGTCCGCGACCAGAATGCCAAGGCGTTTCTCGTCGACGACAATGAAGTCATAGAAGTCACCGGCCACGGAGCCCATGGGGATGTAGCGCGCTGCGATTTCCAGGCCCTCGATCTTGGGAATTTCGTGCGGCAGGATGGATAACTGGATTTCTCGCGCCATCTCCAACTCATTATTTATGTCCAAAAGTTGTCGAGCGAGTAGCTCGCGAGATTCGCGAAGCACCAGGTGCGTATGGACACGCGCCTTGACTACCGCGGGTGTAAACGGCTTGTGAATATAGTCCACTGCTCCGACTTCGAATCCCTTCGTCTCGTCATCGGTTTCCGTCTTTCCGGTCAGGAAAATCACCGGTATGTCTTTGGTCTCCGGAGTGGCTTTGAGGATGGCGCAGACTTCGTAGCCGTCCATCTCCGGCATCATGACGTCCAGAAGGATCAAGTCCGGAAGCGGATCAATTTTCACCAACTCCAGAGCCTTTGCTCCGCTGGTGGCGATTCTGATTTTGAGGTCGTCCTTCAGAATCGAACGCACGATCTGAAGGTTGGCAGGAGCGTCGTCTACGACCAATACAAGTTTCTTTTCCGCCGCTTCGGTCATGTGTTCTGCTCCCGATTCGCACCGAATTCCTGCGTGATCTCATCCAACTTCATCCGCGCGCCTTCGAAATCGAACTCGTTGATCGCGGCGTTGAGAGCGCCCAGCCGTGACTCTTCCACGCGGCCAGTCAGAAAACCTTCGACAGCAAGGAATGCGTCGATAGCATCGCCGTCGCCCGATTCAAGGAGAGCCTTGAGGTGTGCGAGTGCGGTAGAAGCCGCCTGCGCATCGAATGCTATGCCTTTTTTCTCCACCGGTGGCTGGCCGGGAGCGACATCGCCCATCGCCTGCCGGATAGCTTGAATCTGGCGGCTTAGTACTCGTGTGAACTCTTCGAGCAGAGCGGGCACCATCGCGGTTTCGTCGCGGATCGCTTTTTCCAGCTTCTCTGCGGCTGTAAAAACCCGTGTGAGTCCGATATTTCCCGCAACTCCCTTTATCGTGTGGGCAATGCGCTCCGCCAGTTTATTGTCTTGGCTCTCGATCGCAGTCAGAATTTGCGAATGGGCGTCTGCCTGCTTGGTGGCGAACTGCACGAGCAAGTCACAATAGAGCCGCTTGTTCCCGGCAACGCGCCGGAGGCCGCCAGCCATATCAACGCCCTCAATCTCGGGGAGAGTTTCATCGTCGGCGCGCTTCGCAGCTCGGTCTTCCGCGCAGGGGGCTCGTGCTTGTCGCGGCTTGGCCCAACGCATCAGGGTCGCAAACAACGCGTCCGGATCGATTGGCTTGCTAACGTGGTCGTTCATACCGGCTTCGAGGCAGCGTTGTCGCTCCTCCACGAGCGCGTGCGCGGTCATGGCAATAATCGGCAGTCCTTGCAGTTGAGGCTGCGCGCGAAGAAGTCTGGTAGCCGTGAAACCGTCCATCTCCGGCATTTGCAGATCCATGAACACGACGTCAAACGCTGGCGGCTGGTCGCCTTCCAGCAGGATTTTCAAGGCTTCGCCACCGTGATTCGCAATCGCCACGCTGGCACCCGCACTCTCAAGAAGTTCGGTCGCCACCTGTTGATTCACCTCGTTATCTTCGACCAGCAGAACCCGGACGCCGGTGGCGTCATGAGAAGTTGCAACAGTCACAGAAGCCGGCGAGGGCTCATTCTCGGGGTCAACAACACCGAACAGCTCGACCAGGGTGTCGAAAAGCGTCGACGGTGTGAACGGTTTCAGCAGATAGCCGTCAATTCCTATGTCTTCCGCTTGCGCGCGAATGTCGTCACGCCCGAAAGCAGTAACCATCACAAGCCTCGGTATGTGTTTGAGGCGGCCACCGAGCTTGATAATGCGGCTCGCCTCCAAGCCGTTCATACCTGACATCTGCCAGTCCATCATCACAAGCCGGTAGGGATCGTCCGCGTCGGCCGCCATGAGTTCCCGGATTGCGTCTTCGCCAGAGAAGGCAGACTTGGCCTTGAGAGCGAGATCCTTCAGAGAGTCGGTCAGAATTTCCCGAGCCTGCTGATTGTCATCGACAACCAGGACCCGCATGCCGGCGATGTCCGGAATCAAGAGGCGGCGTTTTGCTTCTTCTGACCCAACACTGAACCATGCCGTGAAATGAAATGCGCTACCTACGCCGTAGCTGCTCTCTACCCAGATGTTGCCGTCCATCATCTCGACCAATTTTTTGGAAATCGAGAGTCCGAGACCGGTGCCTCCGTACTTTCTTGTGGTGGAACTGTCGGCCTGGCTGAATGCCTGGAACAGGCGAGCAGTTTGTTCCGGCGTCATGCCGATTCCACTGTCACGTACCGCAAATTTCAAATTCACCCGATCCAGAACACTTTCTGCCAATGCGACCGTCACGACGATCTCGCCGCGTTCCGTGAACTTCACCGCATTGTTGACAAGATTGATCAGGATTTGACCGAGCCGCAACGGGTCCCCAACGAGATTCGGAGGCAGACCCTGTTGCGTAGCGATGAGGAACTCTAGATTCTTGTCGTGAGCTTTCTGGCTGACTACGCTAGAGACATTCCCGAGCACTTCCTCCAGGCGGAAATTTACCTTTTCCATGTCCAGCTTGCCGGCTTCGATCTTGGAGAAATCTAGAATGTCGTTGATGACGCCCAGGAGCGCCTGGGAGGCCGCCCTTGTTTTTGTAAGATAGTCGCGCTGTTTGGGCGTCAAGTCCGTCCGCAGCGCCAGATGCGTCATCCCCACGATGGCATTCATAGGCGTGCGGATTTCATGGCTCATGTTGGCGAGGAAGTCAGACTTTGCCTTCGTAGCCGCTTCAGCGACTTCCTTCGCCGTGACGAGTTCGTCTTCCAGCCGCTTGCGCTCCGTAATATCTTCCTGCAAGGCAACCACATACTGCGGCCTGCCCGCTGTATCTCGAAGCAGCGAGAACCTCACGCTTGTAACGACGAGGCGACCGTCTCTGCGAATTAACCGCTGTTCCCATTCGTCTTTTTCGCGGATGCCCTGAACAAGTTCGATATATCGTTTCGCGTCCAAGGCACGCTCTTCAGGGTGAGTAATCTCATCCCACGTTTCCAGACGGCCAAGCTCTTTCTCCGAATATCCCAACATCTCTTGCAAGGCGCGATTAGGCCTAATTTCGTCTCCATCAATCTTGTAGAAGCTGATTCCGATTTGGGCATTCTCAAAAATGGAACGGAAAAGCTGTTCGTTTGCCTGCCGTTTTTCTTCGGCAGCCTTGCGATTAGCAATATCAACAATCGTGACTACGGCCCCAGCAATCTTTCCGTCCTCCAGAATTGGAAAGGAGGAATATTCCACCGGGATCGGAGTGCCGTCCCGCCGCCACATTACTTCCTCGTCCAATCGGCAGCCCTCTCCCTTCTTGAATGCGCGGTAGATAGGACATTCTTCGACCGGATAAGGCGAGCCATCCGGCTTGTGGTGATGCACCAGGACATGCATGTTCCGGCCCAACACCTCGGCAGGCCTGTAGCCCACCATTTCGCAAGTAGCCCGATTGATGAACGTGCAGTTGCCCTGTAGATCGATCCCGTAAATGCCCTGCCCGGTGGATTCAAGGAGCAACTGCATTTGTTGCGTGACACGGTTTCGTTCCTCCTGCAGCCCTTTGTACGATTCAAGCGATCGTGCGATGTCGCCGATCTCGGAGCGATCCTCCTGAAACCCGATCGCGATGCCCGATTTTCCGCCGAGAAGGTCGCTCAGGTTACTTCCCAAGGCAACCAGAGGGGCCACCACTTTCGTGCGGTAAAAGAGGAGCGCGCCCGCGATAGCCAGGGCGTTGAGGACAGAGGCAACAATCGCCAGGTTGACAGCGCGCTTGGCCGCCCGCTCTTCCTCGAGGGCTTGGCTGGCGAGACGCTCGTCCAATCGGCGGCGGAATTCATCAAGGGGACGCATGATCGAAGCTTTCGCATCGAGGTATTCCTCGCCGTAGATATATCCCGTCGCCTTGGTCAAATCTTTGCGGTCGGCGGCTTCAAAAGCCTTCTCGTCCAGCGCCAGGAGCGCGTCGGAATTTCGCTTCGCACGGGCGACCAGTTCGTTCTCCTCCGGAGTCAGGGCAAGCGCTTGCAAACCATCCACGGCTCTATCGCGGCTGCGCCCGACACGAACCTCCCACCGGAATGCGTCGTGGTACCGAGGGTCACCCGTGGCTGCGAATCCCCGCACGGCAGCGGTCAACTTGTCGCTACCTGCTTCGAGTTGGTTGCTCAGCAGCAGTGACTGGGTCCTGGCGTTCAGCGCGGTTTCTTGCCGATGCCTGAAATACCCCGACACGAGTACACACGCTACGGCAGTGAGCGAAAGTGACGCGACGACGATGGTGACAAATCGGTTGGCCTTTTGAAGACGCATTACCCCTCTCCACAATCCGCGATAGCGTAAAGCCCAAAGGCCAAACTTTCGACCCTCGACGCTGAAGAACCTAAACCTAATCTGGGTATTGTTGCAAATCGAACGCGAGAACTGTTTGTCTGGTCGCAGGCCTCTGTGCCAAGTTTGCGCGCGAGCTATCGTTTCACTACGCGAACCTCCTGAGGCACCCTAACCTGGTTTCGGTACGCGTGGTATTGGCAATAGTAACGGGTCCAAGGACCCAGACGGATGGTTCTCCAACGTGGGGCAATTCCCAGGAAGTTTCGTCTAACCTCGCAGAGTGTGCGGCATTATTTTTCGTAGGAGCGCTGCCTGACCTTTGGTGTGCCCAAAAACCCCTAGTCTGCATCGACCGCAACCCGTTGATTCTGCGACAGGTTCATCCCACCCTCTTCGCCATACTTTAGAATCAGTGGGTTAGAGTTCTTCATAAACGCAAATCCTAAGATAATGTCCCAGGGCAATAGGCTCGAGCGACTGCCGGCAGTGACAATACATTTCAACTTGGAAAGCGATTGCGCGTTCGCCCGCTTGAAGCTGCGAAGACGAGGCAGATAAAGGTGCACTTTGGTTTCTCGACTTAGTCCTGCGAATGTATGATCGAGGCTGCATTGAAAGAAACCCGTGGGCGAGTATCGGGAACAGGAAGGTTCCTCCGTGCGAACGATTCTGGCTAGCGTGATCCTTCTCTTTTGTGTCGGCAATCTTGCTTTTGCACAGGACATTCCGCAAACGGTGACCATCCAGGCGAACTACAACGAATTGGATGGCAAGCTCCCGCCCGTTTGGGCGTATTTCGGATACGATGAGCCAAACTATACATACGCCCCCAACGGGAAAAAGCTCCTAGCGGAATTGGTCGCTTTAAGTCCTCGTCCCGTGTACGTCCGCGTCCACAACCTGCTCACTTCTGGCGATGGTTCCGCCTCTCTCAAGTGGGGTTCCACGAATGTGTATACAGAGGATGCCGCGGGAAATCCTGTTTACAATTGGGTGATTCTGGATCGCATCTTCGATACGTTCATCAACGCCGGGGTGAAGCCGCTAGTCGAACTCGGCTTCATGCCGCAGGCTCTTTCCACACATCCCGAACCATATCGCCACAATTTTCCGCAAGGCAGCGTCAACTCCATTTACACGGGTTGGGCCTACCCGCCACGGGACTACCGCAAATGGTCGGACGTAATTTTTCACGTCGTTGGCCATCTGCGCGACAGATACGGCGATGAAGCGGTGAAGACTTGGCTTTGGGAGGTTTGGAACGAACCAGACATCGGATACTGGCAGGGGACTCCGGAGGAATTCCTGAAGCTGTACGATTTTTCGGTGGATGCTGTCACCAAAGCACTTCCGGGAGCAAGGATTGGCGGACCAGACACGACGGGCGCAGGTTCCGCAAAATCAGCCGCATTCCTTGGTCTTTTCCTCGAACATTGCACCCGTGGAAGAAACTATGTGACCGGGCGGATCGGTTCTGAGCTGGACTTCATCTCGTTTCACCCTAAAGGCGCTCCCAAATGGTTGGGCGACCACGTTCAGATGGGCATCGCAAACCAATTAAATTCCGTCGAGAAGGGCTTTGCTATTGTGGCGTCCCATCCCGAATGGCGGAGTATCCCAATCATTCTCGGCGAGTGGGACCCGGAAGGTTGTGCCGCTTGCTCCGCCCAGCAAAACCCACAAAATTCTTACCGCAACGGACCCCTTTACGCTTGCTATACCGCTGAAGCGCTGAGCCGGACGCTGGATCTAGCAAATCAGAAGCAAGTCTCGCTACAAGGTTTGGTGACTTGGGCTTTCGAATTTGAAGACCAACCTTACTTCGCGGGATTTCGCGAACTTGCAACCAACGGCATCGATAAGCCGGTGCTGAATAGTTTCCGTATGTTTGGTCTTCTGGGAGAAGAGCGCGTAAAAGCAGCGAGTTCAGGGTCTCTTGACACGGCAAATATCATTCAGTCTGGCGTACGTGGCGCGGCTGACATAGGTGTCCTTGCCACGCGCAAAAGCCATGAAGTGGAGATTCTGGTCTGGAACTACCACGACGACGATCTCGCCGCGCCTGCTGTCCCGATCGAACTGGTCCTCAACGGACTCCCGAAGGATCTGACGCCAGCGCTAGTCGAGCATTACCGGGTCGATGCCGGCCACAGCAACGCCTTCGCAGAATGGAAGGCTCTCGGGTCGCCGCAGTCGCCCGGTGCGGCTGAATACGAAAAAATTGAAGCGGCCGGACAACTGCAGTTGCTGAACTCGCCTGCCTGGGAACCAGTGGAAAACGGTGCGGTCAGGTTGCGTTTCTTCTTGCCGCGTCAAGCGCTCTCGCTGGTTCGTCTAGCGTGGTGATGGACAAGACCCAGAAGCATAGCCGAAGGGCAAAGTAAACGTTTGCTCCTGCACTGGTGAGCCAACGCTTGGTAGCTCAAGCGGGAAAAGATATTTCGACGGGTTTCCCTTCGAATGTCACCGCGCGTGTAGTCCCCGCCATCTGCACGGTTATGGGCCTTGCTGCTGGCGACAGCATACGGGAACCTGGGGCCAGTAGAAGCCGGAACGTTCGGCTTGCGTCATTCCATGTCATCTGGATTCCCATCCATTCTCCTTTGCGATAGTTAAAGGAACTGCCATCGTCTTCGTAGAGCAAGAACGAGGAATCCGCGCCGGGATAAATCGATATGGCAAGTGGCCCCTCGACTTTCTCATCCGTATATTGTTTCACCGGGCCGAGCGGCAGGATGGATCCCGCGCGCAGAAACACCGGTATTGTCTCCAGGTCAACGGGCCGGCTGATTTCGCGGCCCCCTTCGATGCGCTCGCCAGTCCAGTAGTCATACCAGCCCCCACGCGGCAGATAAATCTGGCGCGTCGTTGCTCCCTTCTCTACCACCGGTGCAACCAGCACATTCTTGCCCCACAAATATTCATCGCCACACTGCACTGCCTTCGAATCATCGGGAAAGTGTAACCACAAGGCGCGCATGATGGGCATACCGGTGGTCGCGCATTCCCGCACAGCGCTGTACAAGTACGGCAGCATCCGATAGCGCAGCTCCAGATATTTTCGGCAGATCGGTTCGACGCGTGCATTGTGCAACTGACTGGAGTCGGGAATGGCGGCGCCGTGGTAGTTGTTGATCTCCGCCGGCCCGGGATCTCCCGTGTTCCAACCCCAGGGAAGTCTCAGCTTCCATGCCCGGCCGTGAGCGCGAAAGAGTGGACAAAATGCCGCGAACTGAAACCAACGCAAATACAACTCCGCAGTGAATTCCGGTGTTGGAACAAAACCTCCGATGTCCGTTCCCCAATATGGGATGCCGGTAAGTCCGGTATTGATAGCAAGCGGAACGTGTGTCTTCAGTGTTTCCCATGTCGAGAACACATCCCCGGACCACAGGAACGAACCGTACCGTTGCATCCCGGCATAACCGTTCCGATGCAGCGCGTAAGGACGTTCGTTCGGCCGGTCGAGTTGCGGTCCTTCCCAATACATGCGATTCCGGACCAGTCGCGACGGAGTGTCCAGCGGATCACCTTCGTCCGGCCACCAACCGTCGACTCCCATCGCGAAGTCCTTGCGATGCGCGTCCCAGTGGCAACTTGCCTGTTCTTCGTCATACCTCGAAAGATCACACGGATCGTGCACCGTGCCGCGAAGTTTGTCGGACAGAATCACCACATGCACCACAGCTCGAAAATGCTCCTTGTGCAACTCATCCAGCACTTCCTTAGGATCGGGAAATACTCGAGAATTCCAAACGAAGGACCCGTTCTCTGTGTTCCAACCCGAAGGACAAAACCCAGTGCCCAGGTAAATCATTGTGTCGCAAGGCAATTTCTTTTCGCGAAATGTTCTTGCCTCAGCAAGAACCTCCTCGCGGCTGGCCAAGGTCCGGTGCGATTGCTGATAGCCGAAACTCCACAGCGGGGGCATCTCCGCAAGGCCCGTGATCCGCGCGTACTCGGACAAAATCGTTGCCGGCTCCGAAGACGTGACCAAAAAAAGATCCAACGGAAGCGCTGCACCTGAGGTCGCAGGTAGAAACTTTCCTTCCGGTCCGCTCAGGTCGAAGGTGCCGTACGGCTGGTTAAAATATATTGCCCATCCAGAAGTCCCGACGATCCAGGGAATGGGAACCCGGCCGCCATGCGTTGCCAGCTTGTAGCCTCCCTGCCCGCTGCGCATGCTGTCGATCGAGCCGCGACGGTCGAACTGTGCTCCCCCTTCACCCAACCCGTACAATGGTGAACTCCCAGTCTGAAATGAGAATGCACCTGTGGTCTCGTCCCATGCGAACTGCTGGATCGCGTCGCCGCGGTCGTTTCTGATAGTCGCACGTAGAGGATGAAGAGAAATCTTAAGCTGCACGTTTCCTACCGTAATTTCTCTGTCAGGCTCCGTTCGCAACTTGGCAGCGGGGGCCCCCCAAGACTCTTGAACAAGGGAACCGTTGGAAGGTATCTCTCCAATCGTCCCGTCCTTCCGCACCGGGAGAATGCTCAGCCGGAACGTATGCGGACTAACTGCAGTGACTTGTACCTCCAGCGGTTGAGTCGTGGAACGCTCGTCGTCCTTGGCAGCCCCCAATTGTCCGGGAACGATCATCGCTGTAGATGCAATAGCCAAGTTCTTTAAGACCTCACGTCGATTCCATTTTGAGCTCATAATTGATTTACCTTCCGAGACTCTCCGCGAAGCGCGTTCCGGGGAGTGATCTCTCGCCTTTACAGCCTTTCGAGCAACATTTCCCGCGCGCATTTGGGGTCGAGCGATTGTAGCGAAACTCAGAAATGCAGTAAACGTTTACCGTTTCCACGTGTATAATTTCCCGTTCGTGGTATCGAAATCCTTCGGACTCTGGAGGGAACAGTTTGCGCTGGCGCATCGCCATCCTCGTCAGTGCGGCGATCGCCATCAGTTATCTTGATCGCCAGGCGCTTCCGGTTGCGGTCCAATCGATCAGCAAGGATATTCCTCTGTCCAATACGCAGTTCTCCACGTTGCAGTCTGTGTTCCTGCTTGCTTACGCGTTGATGTATGCAGGGGGCGGAAAACTTGTGGACCTTCTGGGAACGCGGCGCGGCTTCACAATGGTTATGCTGTTTTGGTCGTTGGCCTGCGCCAGCCACGCGTTGGCCACCGGATTTGTGATGTTGGCTGCGAGCAGGTTTCTTCTCGGCGTCGGTGAAGGGGGCGGTTTTCCCGCTGCTACCCGAGTCGTCGCGGAATGGTTTTCGACCGCGGAGCGGGCAACGGCAATGGGCATTATTAACGCGGGAACGGCGGTGGGAGCGGTCATGGCGCCGCCCTTGATCGCGTTCGTTCTGGGTTTCACGAATTGGCGGTGGGTCTTCCTGCTCACGGGTGCACTCGGTTTGCTGTGGGTCGGCTGGTGGAGGTTTTCATACTTTCCCCCTGACTCGTCCCCAAGTCTGCAGCGCGCAGATACAAACGCTGTGGCCGATTCCTCTATGGGGCCTGCAACGCCGTTACCTTGGATTCAGCTCTTTCGTATCCGTGAAACTTGGGGATTGGTTGCCGCCAAGTTCCTCAGTGATGCAGCCTGGTTTTTCTATCTCTTCTGGTTGCCGAAATATCTTTACGACGCGCGCGGTTTTGACATTAAAGCAGTAGGGCTATTCGCCTGGATGCCTGGCGCCGCTGCGGGAGTGGGCTGTCTGCTGGGCGGCGCGTTTTCCAGTTACCTGGTCCGACGCCATTTCTCCTTGGGAATAGCGCGCAAAGTGGCGCTGGGCGCAAGCGCTGCCGTAATGCCCTTTGTTATTTTGGTTCCTCATGTTCCGGTGTCCTGGGCAATTGCGCTCTTCTGTCTGGCGTATTTCGGCCAGCAGTCGTGGTCCACTCTTGTCATGGTTCTCCCCACGGATCTTTTTCCCCACAGTGTTGTCGGTTCCGTCGCCGGGTTGGTTGGTTTCGGCGGCGCCATGGGTGGAATCGTCTTTGGCCAACTGGTCGGCTACCTCTTGGACCATGGCTTCGGCTACGGCGCAGTTTTTTGCATCGCTGGTGCTCTCCACGTAGCTGCGTTTTTGATCGTTCTTGTTACCATTCCTGTCTTGGCGCCTTTGAATTTGCAACGGCACTTGAGTTTCGAGGGAGCGCGATGAAAATCACGGAAATTCGCACTCGGGTCTTGCGCTGGCGTGGCAAGACCGTTCCATTGCCTCCCCACTTTTGCACCAACCCGATGGACCTGATGGAACTCCCCGAAGCTTCCATGGGGACATTCACCTTTCACGGTTGGTTGGTGGTCGAGGTGTTCACCGACAATGGCCTCGTAGGTTTGGGCAACGCTGCGCTTGCGCCTCAAGTCACAAAGCAGGTCATTGACCTCTACCTGAAGCCTCTTCTGATCGGCCAGGATCCATGGGACCTCGAGCGTCTTTGGCAACACATGTATCGAAAGACCATGGCCTTTGGTCGCAAGGGAATCGGCATGGTCGCCATCAGCGCGCTGGATATCGCGCTATGGGATTTGCTCGGCAAGTCGGCTAAACAATCGGTGTTTCGTCTGCTGGGTGGTAGGACGAAAGCTCGCATTCCCGTCTACGCGTCGCGTCTCTACAGCATCGAACTCTCCGAACTGGCCGCGGAAGCCAAGCGATACAAAGACGAGGGTTTCCAGGCCATGAAGTTACGCTTCGGATGGGGACCCACGGACGGCGCTCGTGGAATGCAACGCAATCTCGAGCTTGTCCGAACTGTACGAGAAACTGTGGGCCACGATATTGATGTAATGGCGGATGCATACATGGGCTGGACCCTCGACTACGCCAAGAGGATGCTACCGCTTCTAGAGCCCTTTCATCTCCGATGGCTGGAAGAGCCGGTCATCCCCGATGACATCCAAGGATATGCCGAACTGAAATCCTACGCGCGGATTCCGATCGCCGGCGGTGAACACGAATTCACACTATACGGATTCCGTGATCTGCTGGAGGCAAAGGCGCTGGACTACATTCAGTTTGATACCAACCGCGTTGGTGGCATTACCCAGGCGCGGAAGATCGCCGCTCTCGCGGAAGCCTATTCCGTGCCGGTGATTCCCCATGCCGGGCAGATGCACAACTACCACATCGTTATGGCCAGCTTGAATTCTCCGATGGCGGAATACTTCCCGATCGTGGACGTGGAAGTAGGCAACGAATTGTTCTGGTACGTATTCCAGGGCGAGCCAAAAGCGAAAGACGGTTTCATCAACCTCGATGACAATACTCCGGGCCTTGGGCTGGTCCTAAATGAATCCGGGCTCGAACGGTTCGAGGTAATCGAATAATTCGTGAATCGTTACCTATTTCAATGACACGACTCATCCAGATCAGAAGAGACACCGTTCGCCGGGTTGCATTGGTCGAAGAGCCCAACGTTCGCCTATTGGATTCTTGCTCCTCGATCTACGAGCTCGCTCAAGTCGCCATTCGGGAAAGCAAAAAGCTCAGCGGTCTGGCGGGCCAGCGCGCTACGCAGGAAACACTCAACTACGACGCTATCTATAACGGCTGCTCCGACTGGCGCCTGCTTCCACCGATTGATCATCCCGAAGAATCCGCGCGCTGTCTGCTTTCCGGTACCGGGCTCACCCATTTAGGCAGCGCTCGCGATCGCCAATCCATGCATGCCGGCACCACCGTGCAACTGACGGATAGCATGAAGATCTTCCGCTGGGGAGTCGAAGGAGGGCGTCCGAGCGCAGGCAAGGTCGGAATCGCGCCCGAATGGTTTCACAAGGGCACCGGCAGCACATTGCGTGCGCATGGGGAACCGCTGGATATCCCGTGCTATGCCGAAGACGGCGGTGAAGAAGCTGAAATCGCCGGCGTATACATAGTTGATCGTGATGGCCGTCCGCACCGCCTCGGCATGGCCGTGGGCAACGAATTCTCAGATCACCTGTTTGAAAAGAAAAATTATCTCAATCTCGCGGGTTCGAAGCTCCGGACCTGTGCGCTTGGACCGGAACTCGTGGTGGTGCCGGAATTTAATTCTGTACCGGTCGTTTCAACCATCGAGCGCGACGGAAAAGTCCTCTGGACCAAGATCTTTCGCACCGGGGAATCCGAGATGTGTCATAGCCTGCAAAACATCGAACATCACCATTTCAAGTTCGACGCCCACCGCAGGCCGGGAGACGTCCACGTGCATTTCTTTGGCACGGACGGGCTCAGTTTCAGTGATCAAATCCGTTTGCAGGATGGTGACGTCATGCAAGTCTCTGCGGCGGGTTACGGGCGCCCTCTGCGCAACTTCGTCCACGAAGACAAATCAGCACCCGCTCTTGTGAGCGTCATTCCACTACGATGAGTGAACCCATGTCAAAACCATCCGTTGCAATTCTAGGCCTTGGAATCATGGGCTCTGGTATGGCCAGACGTCTGCTCTCCGCGAACTTTCCTTTGGCGGTCTACAACCGTAATCGTGAAAAATCTCTTCCTCTCGCCGCCGATGGCGCATTCGTCGCCGATACACCGCGCGAGGCCGCGTCCCGCGCCCAGATTATTCTCAGCATGGTGGCCGATGACACTGCTTCCCGCAGTGTCTGGCTCGGCGAAACCGGCGCATTGGCCGGCGCATCTCCAGGCTCCATCTTGATTGAGTCCAGCACTTTGACCGTTGGCTGGATACAGGAACTCGCCGCCAAGGCCGCCGAACGTGGGTGCCGCTTTCTGGATGCTCCGGTCACCGGCTCCAAACCGCAGGCTGCCTCCGGTGAACTGCTCTTTCTGGTTGGCGGTACCGCCGATGTAATTGATGCGACTCGACCCGTCTTTTCTGTGCTGAGTCGCGACGTGATCCACATGGGCCCTGTCGGAAGCGGCGCTCTGATGAAGCTCGTCAATAACTTCATGTGTGGTGTGCAAGCTGCGTCCTTCGCGGAAGGCCTTTCCTTAATCGACGCCGCCGGCTTGGATCGCGCAAAGGCCATTGCCATCCTCACCGGAGGCGCGCCCGGCAGCGGAATCGTGAAGAGGGTGGCCGAACGCGTAGCGGCCGAGGACTTCACACCCGTTTTTGCGCTGCGCTGGATGGCAAAAGATCTTGGCTATGCTCTCGATGGTGCTTCTGGCAGGGGAGTCTCCCTCCCAATCGCAAGCGCTGCATTGGCGATGTTCCGCCGGGCAATCGCTGAGGGCCTTGGTGACGAAGACTTCTCCGCAGTCACAAAATCGCCAGCAGGATGAATGAGCTAAAAGTTACGGACTAACGATACTAAACAGGATGGATTCCCCGGTATGCCGCCTTTCCGTTCATGCAGGAGGCAGTTTTAGCTTGCCGTAGTCACGCGCGAGATGCGCACATAATCCCTCAACGACGAGTTCGTGATCGGAGCGCTGCGGCACGCCAGACACCGTCAGCGAGCCAATGAAGCCTGCGTTCAACACATGGATCGGAAACGCGCCGCCGTGCGGGGCATAGTCCGCGTCGGGCAAACCATATTTCTCCAGGAGAGTACTGCCGGATTGCTTCAACTCGAGACCAATGGCATAGGAACTGCGATGAAATCGCGCGACCAGGTTGCATTTGCGACGCACCCATTCAGGATTGTCCGGCGTTGTGCCTGGCAGCGCGCAATAGAATAACGGCTGGCCGAAACGGCGAACGTCGATTACGACCTCGAATTTTTTCGCCAGCGCTAGGTCACGGACGCAATTGCCCAGTTTCCAGGCCACATCCTCATCGAATCGAGAAAATTGCAGTTCGCGTTCTTGCGCTGCAATCGCCACCAGATCTTCGATGAGTCCCACCCATTCCTCTTATCTATGCACAAAGGAGCGCATGAATTCTGCTATCGATCTGAGATATAGGCAAGCGGAATGGCGAGAGGATGAATGCCACCTTGGCGTGCACAATACTTCAAGTTCGTGGCTATATCTCGTTGCAGCGGGAACGCGTGGCTGCGAAGGATGAAAAGAATATTGAGGTGCGCGATGACCTAGCGACTAACTACCAACTGCTCGGCACCGTCAGCGCCATGCTTGAGAAGAAAAGCGGAAATAGGCAGTATGCGATCGAGGCCTGCCACTGGTATGAGCGAGGGCTGGAAGTCATGCGCGATCTCGAAAAACGCGGCGCCCTCGGCAAGGATGATGTCGAGGACATGAAAAATATCGCCGCGGAAGTCTCCCCATGCGAAACCGCCGGGAAAGCCCGCGGCAACGCGCCGCAGCCCACGGATTTTCCCGCCGCCCACTAGAAGATCGAACTCTATTCGCGTAAATCAACTTGTCGCCGGGTGCGACCCAGACAGTTTTTGCGAATTTGCGTCGGAGACTCTCCGTCTGAAGGCTATACTTCTGCCCGTTCGAAAGATGCTCGTCAATTGGGGGAACACTGTGCATGAGTGAAGAACCGCATACCTCTCGTTTGGCTGTTTTTCATTCGCATATGAGCCAGTTCTGGTCCGGAGACCTCGGGCTGACATTGGTCTCTGTCTCGGTGGTCGTACTGATTTTCCTGATTTACCCTTTTCGCGAAGCCGGGCTTCCGGGCCGGTTCTTCTTCGACTTGTTAATGGTCGGGCTGATGCTGTCCGGAGCTCTGACGATCGAACAAAAGCCTATTGTCAGAGCGGTGGTGATCGCCTTTGTTATTGCTGGCGCGGGAATGTTGTGGCTCTCGCACTTATATCCCACCCGGTTTCTGCAGGAAATCAGCAGCATTTTGTCAATCATCACCACTCTTTTGTATGCCCGCATCGTGTTGCTGGTGATGTTTCGCGAAGGCCCCATAACCTGGAGTCGTATACAGGGCGGCGTGTCCGCGTATTTGTTTCTCGGACTTGCGTGGACTTCGGCTTTCCAACTGGTCGAACAACTCCACGCCGGTTCGTTTCACTTCACATCGGCGCCGGCGGATGTTGACCAACTCACGTCGAAGCTGGTGTATTTCAGCTTTGCGACGCTGACCACGGTTGGCTTCGGCGACGTGCTGCCACTGAATCCCTTCGCGCGTTCGCTGGCAATCGCGGAGGCCGTCGTAGGACAGCTTTTCCCCGCGATTCTGATTGGCGCGCTGGTGGCCATGGCGACGCAACCGCGCTCGAAATCCTGACGCAGAACTAAACGGTGAGCTGTGTAAGTCGCAAGCTGTGCGATGCCTGCAACGAGACGCCCGCCTCAGAAGGCGGCCGCTGCGAAGTAAGGAAACGAATGGGATTTCATCATAAATTCAAATTACGAAGAGTACTTTTAGGATGGAATGGAAATGGCCGTTATTGAAAGACTACTGCGAAGGCCTCAGAATAGAAGTTGGCTTTACTCGTCTCGGAACGAGACCTAATGCAATTTCGCACGATCGATCAGGTGAAGCGCTTCTTCAAAGTATTGGGAGGCTTCACGCTGCTCTTGGTCGGCGCTGTAATGATTTTTACGCCGGGACCCGGCTGGGTGGTAATGTTCCTGGGGTTGACGTTGCTGGCCGCTGAATTTGTTTGGGCTAAGCGTTTGATGGAACGTATGAAGGACCAGGGCACGCGCATAAAGGACTCGGTGATGCGCATGGGCAAGTCCGACTCGGCCTGAGGGAATCCACGTGACAAAAGAATGGCAGGGAAAGTGGGCGCTGGTCACAGGAGCTAGCGCGGGCATCGGCGTTGCCTTGGCGCAGGAACTTGCCGCCGGAGGCACGCACCTGGTGCTTACGGCGCGGCGGCAAGATCGTTTGGAAGAATTGGCGCGGAGACTTTCCAAGAATTATTCCATCCGCGCGGAAGTACTCGCGGCGGATCTGGCGAAGATGGAAGCCCCGGTCGAGATTTTCGAGTTCACCAGACAAAAAGGGCTGACCATCGATTTGCTGATCAACAACGCAGGCTTCGGACAATACGGCGAGCTGACGCAGGTGGAAACGCAGCGACTTCTGGATATGGTGCAGGTCAATTGCCACGCAGTAGTGCACCTGACACGACTTTTTTTGTCGGGCATGGTGGAGCGGCGGCGCGGCGATGTGCTGATCCTTGCGTCCACTGCCGCGTTCCAGGCGGTGCCGTACGTTACGACGTATGCGGCAACGAAAGCGTTCGATCTGTTGTTTGCGGAAGGTCTTGCGGAGGAGATGAAGCCGCACGGTATTCGCGTGTGCGCCTTGTGCCCGGGGTCGACGGAATCGGAATTCCACGCGGTAGCACAACAGGAGAAGTTCACCCAGAAGCACCAGGAAACGGCGGAAAAAGTGGCCCGAACGGGGCTGGAAGCGCTGGCGGGGGGGAAGAGTTATGTAATTTCCGGGACCGCGAACTATCTTGGAGCGCATTTGCAGAGACTGGTGCCGCGGCGGGTGGTCACGCGGATCGCGGCGAACATGTTTCGGCCGGAGAAGAAGAATTGACAAGTGCCTGAGTTTGGCTCCTCCGGCGGCCGCAGTTGAAGATGGATCCCACGGTCGCCGAATACCAATCGCCCGGGAATTGCCCACCTCACTTGAAGACAAGTCCCAATTCTGGAACAACTTATAGGCGGCCAGCGGGTTGGTAATAGAGTATGGCTGGGCGTTCGATCCAGCCGACACAGGCGCCAGGGAACTTTTTTTTGCCCGGAGAGGAACTACTTTGTGACCGCAAACGTCGCACTTGGAGAGATGAATATCGAGCCGATTGTTAAGGACGAGGTACTGCTGCGCAAGTCGGCGAGAGGCGACGAAGCAGCCTTTACGCAGTTGTATCGGCGCTACCAGGCGCCACTTTTCCGGTTTGCGCTGCGCATGACCGGGAACCGCTGGGCGGCAGAAGAGATTGTGCAGGATGTGTTCATGACGCTGATGCGCGATCCGAAAAAATTCGATGTGGAGCGCGGCACGTTGGGCGGGTATCTCTATGGAATTGCGCGAAACCGAATCATGAAGCACCAGGAACGATTGCCGCGCGAATTGCCGCTGGACCTGGAAGTGGAAGAAGGAAATGCCACGCTGGCGAAATGGACCGACGAAAAGACACCAGCGCAGTGGGCGGAACTGAAGCAGCGGCGAGAGATGGTGCGCCACGCTGTAATGCAACTGCCGGTAGAGTTTCGTGAAGCCATCGTGCTTTGTGAACTGGAAGAGATGAGTTACGAGGAAGCAGCCAGTGCCTTGGAATGCCCGATCGGAACGATTCGCTCGCGGTTGCATAGGGGGCGCGCGCTGCTGCTGGCGAAGCTGGAGATTCTGAGAGACGTGCCGAAACGCGTGAGTGCGGTCCGATGAGCGAGCGGGAGAAGCAACGTATGCGGTGTGAAGAATTTGAAATTGCCGGGCTGGACCTTGGCGGGCTTGCCGGGAACGCAGCGCAGGAAGAAGAAGCTCGGGAACATTTGCGCCAGTGCCCGCGCTGTGCGGCGCTACATGAAAACTGGCAACTACTACGGGACGATTTGCACGCGATTGGCGCGGAGACCGAAGAGGCAGAGGCGTCGGGGCGGGTGGAGCTTCGTTTGCGCCAGGAATTTCGCACCCAGCACGGGACAACAACGGCCCGGCGCGCGGCGGTGATTACGAGCTGGGCGTTAGCGGCGGCGGCGGTGTTGGCGGTAGCGGTGACCTGGACAAATTGGCGACAGACCAAGAGAAATGCTTCCCATGTTGCAGCGGTGAACAGCCAGAAATTTACGCCGCAAGCGAAGAGTTCAGCGATCGACGGAACGGCGGCAAGTGACGAGACTCTGCTGGCTTCGAATGATAGCGAGGAATTCACATTGTTGCCCGGTGATGTTCCGGGCATCTCGGAGGATGGCACCGTCGTGCAGGTAAGAATGCAACGCGGAGCATTGGGAGCGCTGGGGCTGTCGGTAAACGAAGAAAGCGCCGCCGATTGGATTCAAGTGGATTTGTTGGTTAGCGAGGATGGCCAGCCTGAGGCTGTGCGGCTTCCGCAAACCAGCAGCAATTAGAATTACTGCAGACCCGTGGCTGCAGGCTAGGAGAGAAGAGACGAGGGACGAATGATGATGAAACGGAGATTGTCACAAGTTGCTACAGCGTGTCTTCTTGCAGGCGGTGTGGTGTTCGCGCAGGAGCCGCCACCGGGTCCGCCGCCAGGTCCAGGTGGGCCGATGGGCGGGCGAATGGAAATCCTCGGGTTCAGCGAGATGCACCCCGGAAAAGTCGTCGCAGGAGCGCCGTATAGCGCCGTGGCGGTTTCGGAGACGACCCAAACGCTGGGTGATGGCACGGTGATTGATCGCAAGGTGCAGTCGAATGTGTATCGCGATAGCCAAGGTAGAACGCGCAAAGAGACTACTCTTCCCGCAGTGGGGCCACTGGCGACCTCCGGCCAAAGCAAATCCTTCGTGATGGTAAATGATCCAGTGGCGTCAAAATCTTTTGTCCTGCATACCGATACAAAGGTCGCGACACTGTTGCCCGCGCACAACCGTGGTCCTAAGGGCACGAGCAATGCGACGGGTACGACAACCAACACCACAACCGGCGCAAATATCGAGACCAGAATGCAGGCCCGCGAACAAGCGGAAATCGCCAGCGGACGCCTGAAGAAGGACGATCTTGGCACGCAATCGATCAACGGCATTAATGCACAGGGAACGCGCTACACGCGGACCATCGCCGCCGGGGAGATTGGCAACGACAAGATCATCACGGTCATCAGCGAGCGGTGGTATTCGCCGGACTTGCAAGTGGTGGTGAAGAGCGTTCGCACTGACCCGCGGTTTGGGCAGACGACCTATACGTTGACGAATATTCAGCGGACAGAACCCGCTGCGGCGCTGTTCACCGTGCCCGCGGATTACACCGTTCAGCAAGGCGGGCCTGGGCCCGGCGCAAGAGGAAGGCGTGGTCCGGGTGGCCCCGCTGCTGTGCCTCCAGACGCTATTCCACCGGCAGGCGAATAAACGAACGGATTAACGAGCTTCTCTCCTGAAGACGGCACGCCCTTTCTGCAGCGACCCCCATTGCTGCAGGGAGGGCGTCTCCGTTTTCAGACGCGGTATAATTGCGGCATGAACGAGAAAGAGATCATGAAGAAATTGCGCGAGGAGGGATTCTCGCAGACCTATGTCTGGGAGGACTGGCCGAATGCCAGCTATCCCGAGCACACGCATGCCAGCGAAACGGCGCACGTTATTTTGAAGGGCGAGTTGACCCTCCTAATTGGCGATGAGACGAAAACGTTTCGTGAGGGCGAGCGTTGCGATGTTCCGGCGGGAGCGGTGCACTCAGCGAAAATGGGGTCGCGCGGTTGCCGATACGTGATCGGTGAACGCTAGGCTTTGACTGACTCGCCCGCGCGGTAATTTCCTGCCCAGTCGAGCAATTCCATTACATGCAGAACTTGCTGGCCGGTTTTGTGCAGACCCGCGCCGGCACGCATTTGCAGCAGGCATCCTGGATTGGCGGTAACGATCAGCCGCGCTCGGGTAGCCTTTGCGTGGGACATTTTCTCTGCGAGCAGGTCGAGCGAGGCTTGCGGTTGCTGGATGTTGTAACTACCGGCTGAACCGCAGCAGATGTCCGAGTACGGCAGTTCCACGAATTCGATGCCTGGGACTGCGCGGATAAGCTGGCGGGGGGCTTCGCGCACTTTCTGTCCGTGAAGCAAGTGGCAAGAATCCTGGTAAGTGACGCGTGCGGACAACGGCCGAAGCGGCGTCGACAGGCCAAGGGTTGCGAGAAATTCCGTAACGTCGCGAACTTTTCCTGCGAACGAGTGGGCGGCGGGGTCCTCGGGCTCACCCCCGCTGAACAAGTGGTCGTATTCCTTCAAAGTTGACCCGCAACCGGCGGCGTTGGTGAGGATGGCGTCAAACTCTCCCTTAGCAAATGCCGCGAGGTTTTTCCTGGCCAGCGAACGTGCGGCTTCGCGAACGCCTGCATGGGCTGCGAGCGCTCCGCAACAAAGCTGCTCGCCCGGGACGACCACTTCGCACCCATTTGCGGTGAGGACGCGGATGGTGGCCTCGTTCAGTGCGGTGAAGGTTACATTCGCAACGCATCCCGCGAAGAAGGCCACACGCGCGCGCCGCGGCCCAATGGCGGGATATGTCTTGCCGAGCTGGTCGAAAAAGAAATGGTCGTCGATGGGCGGCAGCAAGAGCTCGCGTTCGGCAAGGCCCATCAGTTTCAAAAGACCGGTAGAACGCGCAATGGCCTGCATCCCCGAGCGTTGGTAAATACGCAGCAACCTGGCGGCAAGCGCGATGCGGCGCGGATATGGAAGCAACTTATTAAAAACGAAGTCGCGCGTGAGGCGCGTGAAAAACGGCCGTTTGTATTCATTTTCGATCCGGGCGCGAGCGTGTTCTACGAGCTTTCCATATTCAACGCCAGAAGGACACGCGGTTTCGCAGGAGCGGCAGTCCAGGCATTTATCGATGTGGTCTACGAAGACGTCGCCGATGGGAAGCTCGCCCTCATTCACCAGAATCATCTGGCGAATGCGCCCACGCGGAGAATCGGCCTCAAGGTGCCAGAGTTTGTAGGTGGGGCAATGGTTCAGGCACAGGCCGCAGTGAACGCAACGGGCGTAATCCTCGTAAACGGGAACGAGGCCGGGAATGGATTGTTCGGCAGGCAAGTTCAGAGTCCTTCCGCGAGGCGGCCGGGAGCGAAGGTATTGCCGGGGTCGAAGGCGCGCTTCACGCTCTGCATGAGCGCAAAATCCGTACCTCGCGGACCCCACAGCGGCACAGAAGCCTTCACCGGAGTAGACGCTTGCAGAATGGTGTACGTTGCGCCGGTTTTCGTGAGCAGCGAAATTGCGGCGTTTGCAACGCGGGCGAGCTGGTCGTTCGCATTCACTACGCCACCACCGGCGCAAAGAGCGAAATAAGTGACGCCAACCGGGCGCAGGAGTACGTGACCGGTGAGGCCTTCTTTTGAAGCAGTATCGGACAGATTCCGCAGAATTTCAGGCGAGAGCCGCGGATGGACAATTCGCAGAACGACGGTGTCGGGAGAACCCACACAGAGGAGCGCAAAGGCCTCGCGGAAAAGTACATGGACATCGCTGTTCAAGGCGCCGCCAAGCGCCTCCACCTGTGTTGGTGCGCACGTTAGCGTAAAGACTTCCAGGTCATTCTGTATGCGCCGGACAACCGACGGATTTCCAGCCCAGCCAACGTAGACGACCCAGCTACCGCTGTCGAACGCGGAAGGGGCAGAGGCGTTCTTTGTGCGCAAATTCTTGGCGAACGCGGCCGTCAAGCCGGGGCTAAGCACCTCCAGATTGAAAAACGGCAGACCCGATGTTTCCAATATGCTTCGGAAGGCCAGCGCATTTTCCACCGAAGCGAAACTGGCGATCTGCGAGGCGGACGTTTCCGGCCATGTGTAGGTGCGGAAATTCAGACGCGTGATTACCGCCAGAGTGCCGAGAGAACCGATGAATAGTTTATGCAGGTCGTAACCCGTGACATTCTTTACGACTCGCCCGCCGCTCTTGCAGCTCGCGCCCTTGCCATCCACAAACTCCGCGCCAATCAAAAAATCGCGAGCGCTGCCCAACAGGCGCCGGTACACGGAATCGATACCCGAGGCGATGCTTCCGCCAATAGTTGTTTCCGAAAAAAATGGCAAGGCCAGCGGGAGGAACTGGCCATTTGCGGCAACCGCTTCCTGCAGAGCGTGAACCGTCATGCCTGCATCCGCGCTTAACGTGAGATCGCCGGGATCATAGTGGGCGAGTTGGTTAAGGCCAGTCATATCGATGGCGATGTCATAACGATCCGGCGGGCGCCCGATACCAAGTTTTGTGCGGCCGCCTGTAGGAATGACGCAAAGTTTTTCCGCTATTGCGAAGCGAACGATTTCTGCGACCTCGGTGGCGGAACCCGGCTTGGTGATCGCGGAGGGAACCACTCCATCGACGGCGTATCGACGTAACTCTTCCGGAGTGGAAACGACGTTCGCAGAGCCGAGCAGTTCTTCAAGTCTGGGAGCGAGAGTGGCGGTGGCAATCAAGAGTGGACTTCCAGCTGAGTTTTCTGCCGCGCGCGAATTTCCCCGCAACCTTTGCTTAGCGGAAAAATCTTGCCGGGATTTAGAGAAGAGTCAGGATTGAAGGCATCGTGGATGCGGCGCATCAAGTCGAAATCCGCGTCGCTGAAAAGCAGCGGCATCAACTCACTTTTCTCCATGCCGACACCATGTTCGCCGGTCAAGGTGCCACCGAGCTCCACGCAATATCGAATGATTTCCTCGGCGGCTTTGATCGCCGTTTCGAAATCGTGGGGTTTGCGTGGGTCATAGAGGACAAGCGGGTGAAGATTACCGTCGCCGGCATGGAAAATGTTGCCGATGCCGAGTCCATAGCGCTGGCCGACGTCCTGAATTTTTCGCAACGCTTGCGGCAGTTTTGAGCGCGGAATTACGCCATCCAGAACATAATTTGCCGGAGCGAGGCGGCCCATGGCCCCAAAGGCATTTTTCCGGCCTTTCCAAAGCAGGTCACGTTCGCGATCATCTTTGGCGATACGAACTTCACGCGCGTGATGCAAGTTGCAGACGTCTTCGATGGCAGTCACTTGTTCGGCGGCAGCTTCGCGTAAGCCTTCGACTTCAAGCAGCAGAATCGCGGCGCTGTCGCGAGGGAATCCGGCGTGGATATAGTCCTCGATGGCGACAAGCGTCCAGCCATCGATCATTTCGCAGGCGGCCGGAGTGATACCGCGCGCGGTTATTTCCACGACAGTTTGCGAAGCGTCTTCGACGGTATCGTAAATCGCCAGCAAGGTCTTCACGGCTTCCGCCTTGCGTGACAATTTGACGGTAATTTCCGTGACCAGCGCCAGCGTTCCTTCGCTACCGACGAAGAGACCGCACAGGTCATAACCCGGCGCATCGCCCTGCTTGCTTCCGATGCGCACGATTTCGCCGTTGGGCAAAACGAGTTCGAGAGCGGTGACGTGATTCGTCGTGATGCCGTACGCCAGGGTGTGCGGTCCGCCTGAATTCTCGGAGACATTTCCACCAATGGTGCAGGATTTCTGGCTGCTGGGATCGGGCGCGTAGTAAAAACCCGCTTGCTCGACTGCCTTGGTGATGTCCAGATTCACGACTCCGGGCTGCACCACCGCGCGTCGATTTTCCAGATCAATCTCCAGGATGCGATTCATGCGCGCAAAGACGATCATCAGACCACCGGAACGCGCGAGTGCGCCACCGGAAAGCCCGGTCCCCGCCCCACGACCCACGATGGGCACCTGGAATCTGTTGGCCAGCTTGACGATGCGAGACACTTCTTCGGTAGTGTGCGGAAAAGCCACAATTTCCGGCTGACCCTTCACAACCGAGCCATCAAATTCGTAAAGTATCAGGTCAGCGCGTTCGCAAAGCACATTGTCCGGGCCGAGCAAACCCCTGAGTTCGGCTAACAGCGACGACTTGATAGCGGCGGAAAGCTGGCTCATGGATTCACTATAGAGAGTTCGGCGCACTACTGGCAATGCCCGACTGCCGCGGCCAAACGTCTGTGTTAGTGTATGACGCTGGAAATGGAAAGTGGAGGCGCATGGCGAGGCCTAGAGTATTTGTAACCCACAGCTTGTTTGACGAAGCTCGACGCATCCTGAGTGCTGACTGCGATGCCGAGTATTGGAACGGCAGCGAACGCCCTTCGCGCGAGGAGTTGCTTCGGAAAGTGAAGGACAAAGAAGGGCTGATTTGCCTTTTAACGGAGAAGGTGAACGAAGAGCTTTTGCGCGCGGCCCCGAAACTGCGCATCGCAGCAAATGTAGCGGTAGGGTTTGACAACATTGACGTTGATGCCTGCACGAAGCGCGGCGTTGTGGCAACGAATACTCCTGGCGTGTTGGACGAAACGACGGCGGATTTTGCGTGGCTATTGATGATGGCGGTGGCGCGCCGGCTCGGAGAGGGCGAACAGTTGGCGCGCTCCGGCAATTGGAAGGGCTGGAACCTGGACCAACTGTGCGGCGCGGACGTTTGGGGCAAGACGCTGGGGCTGGTTGGCTTTGGCCGCATCGGACGCGCGGTTGCGCGGCGGGCAATTGGATTTCAGATGAAAGTGATTTATACGGACGCAGTACGCGTGCCGGAAGACGTCGAGAAATCGCTGAACGCCGAGTTCCGGGACATGAATACGCTGCTGGCGGAGTCCGACTTCATCAGTCTCCACGTGCCACTGTTGCCAGAGACGCGTGGGCTCTTCGACTCGCCGAAATTTTACCGCATGAAGCCAAGCGCATTTTTGATTAACACGTCTCGTGGACCGGTGGTTGAGGAATCCGCGCTGGTTGCGGCGCTGGATGCTCGCAAAATTGCTGGCGCAGCCTTAGATGTGTACGAGCAGGAGCCGTTTATTCATCCCGGATTGAAGCGCCCGAACGTGGTGTTAGCGCCACATTTGGCATCAGCGTCGCTGGAGACGCGTACGAAAATGGCAGTGATGGCGGCCAGCAACGTCGTGACTCTTTTTAGCGGCCAGATGCCGCCGAACATGCTGAATCCTGAAATTCTTCGGAAATCCTAAGCCTTTGGTGGGCACCATGCCAACTGGCAAACAGAATGCCCGTCAGATATTTCAGCGCACGCTGGGTTCGATTGACATTCCGCAGGTGATGGAACGAAAGCTATATCGCGAAGGGTCGCGGTTGGTACTGCCCGGGGCGTTTCTCGATTTTTCCACCGTAAACGAAGCGAAAATCATTGCCATTGGCAAGGCGGCGCACGCGATGGTCTCTGGCTTCGTGCCGCTATTGCCCGCCGACATTCCTTGTCGCGGCGTGGTTACCGCTCCCACAGCGCCAGCCGAATCCCTGCAGGGTTTGCGTTACTTTCAGGCTGGCCATCCGCTGCCGGATCAATATAGTTGGAAAGCCGCGGAAGCTATTCTTGAGGTTCTACAGAACTCGGACGAACGCACTGCGATATTTTTCCTCCTTTCGGGCGGCGGCTCAGCCCTAGTGGAATTACCGTTGGATACAACGCTGGAATTGAGTGACATGCAAGACGTTCACCGCGCGCTAGTCACCTGCGGCGCGCCAATCGATGCGATGAACACCGTGCGGCGGCACCTCTCCGCGGTGAAGGGCGGGCGCCTGGCTGCCGCTGCAGGCCGGGCAAAGAAAGTAACTTTGGCAGTGACTGATGTTCCGGCGGGCAAAGAGGCGGCGCTAGCGTCCGGCCCTTCGCTTCCTGACCCGACGACGAAAAGCGACGTCGAGCAGATTTTCCGGAAATTCGGATTACGCGAGAAATTTCCGCCTCGGGTGGTGAAATGGATTGATACCGGTCACATGCCGGAGACGCCGAAGCCTGGCGATCCGGTGTTCGATGACGCCGTCTTCATTTTGCTGCTGGGACTAGACGATCTGTTTCATGCTGCGCACCACGCCACCGAGGCGCATGGGTTCGCCACAGAGTGCGATAACACCACAGATGATTGGCCAATTGTCAAAGCCGCGGACTACCTCCTCGAGGGTCTGAATACCTGCCAAAAAGAAAATCCGGGACAACGTGTCGCTATCATTGCGGATGGTGAATTGAGTTCACCCGTGACCGGAAATGGAGTGGGAGGGCGAAACTCCGCCTTTGTGCTGCACTGCGCAGAGAAAATTGCGGGACACAAAATCACGGTATTAAGCGCGGGAACTGATGGCGTGGATGGAAATAGCCCCGCCGCTGGCGCGGTCGCGGATGGAGAAACGCTAAGCAGAGGAAAGGCGATGGGACTGGATGCCGCGGAGTATTTCCGCCGGAGTGACGCGTTTTCTTTTTTTGAAAAACTGGGTGACGCCATCATCACCGGCCCCACGGGCAATAATTTGCGCGACCTGCGGATTTTGTTGTACGAGCCTTAGCACCGGACCAGAGAGGCCTAGCTGCTACTTTTGCGGCGCCGGCAAGCGGGCTTCGATGGATTTTAGGCGTTCGTTCATCTCTTGCACCAATTGCTCGAGGTGGTTCAGTTTGGCATCGCCATTATTCCCGTGGGCAGCTTCTGTCCCTGCGGGTGTGTCGTCTTCTTCGCCCATCTCTCCGTGCGGATTGTATCTCGCAAGCGGATTCTTCAGCCGCTCGATTTGCTCCTTGATCATCGGCGCCATTTCGATGCTCAGGTCGTCACGCTTCAACAGGGCTTCGAGGGCCGGTACTGCCGAGGCGTCACCGCGCGCGCCCAAAGCGAAAATGGAAGCCATGCGAACGGAAAAGTGCGGTTCGGAAAGATAACCGGCAATCTGTTGCGTGATCTCCTTGTTGTTTTTCTGCAAACGCGCGAGGCCGTTGATGGCTTGTTCGCGGGAATCCAAATCTTTTCCTGGCTTCGCCCATTCCACAAGCAACGGTGCGGCACGTTCATCGCCTAGAATCCCCAGGCTGCGCAGCGCCGCGTTGCGCAGGATGTCGTCCGGCGAATCGCTTTTCACCGCCGCGGTCAAAATGTCATAGGAGTCTGGCGTTTTGAGCTGGCCGAGCGAGTTCAAAGCGGCCGCTCGCGCGCGGTAAGAGCGATCTTCCTTGGCTATGGATTCGAGTTTTGCGACGACCGTCGTGTCGTCCTTCACTTTGCCGAGCGAGCGAACGATGGCGGCGCGCACCCAGGCTTCGTTGTTGGTTGCCAGCCCGTCCGTCAGTTGCTTCGCCGCAGAGGCTCCGCCCAGTTCACCCAGCGAATTGGCTGCGGTCATTCTTACGCCGGAGTTCTTGTCGTGCTGCAAAGCATCGCCGAGGGCGGTGACCGCTTCCGGGTCATTTTTGAATTTGGCGAGAGCGACGGCCGCATCAGCGCGGTCAGCAACTTCGCTCGCATTCTTTAACTGGTAAAACCATTCCTGCTTTTCTTTGCTGAAGGCAACTTTCTTCAAAATTTGATTCCCTTTGTCAAAGAGAACCATTTTCGGGGTGGTGTCCGAGGGGAAGGTAAAGGTCTCCGATTCTTTCGAAACGACAATCGGATAGAGGTGCGAGCCACTGGCGTTGGTGATTTCCACTTCCACTGGCACGCGGAACAAACCGACCCGGCCTTCCCGCTTTTGCGTTTGTGTCACGCTGAGCGCAACACCAGTCTTGGGTTCGTAGGTATAGCTGAGGGAGAATTGCGGCGCGCCCGCGTTGTACACCCACTGATCGAAGAACTCATCCACGTTGGTGTGCGTCGCTTCCTCGATGGCTTTGACCAGATCGGCGGTAACCACATTCTTGCCGCGATTGGCCTCGAGATAATGTCTTAAGCCGGCATAAAACGCGTCGCCGCCGAGCTTGCGTCTGAGCATGTACAGAACCAGCGACCCTTTGCCATACGCGTTTCCATCGAATTCGCTGGAATCATCGAAATCGTGCCGCACGATCGGTTTGGAATAAAGTGAGGTGTTCGCAAACCATTGGCGCGAAGCTTCCCACCGTTCATAATCCGCTTGATCTTTCCCATAGTGGCCTTCAGCCCATACCGCTTCCATATAAGTTGCAAAACCTTCGTTCAACCAAATGTTGCCCCAGTCCTTGCAGGTGATCAGGTCGCCGAACCACTGGTGTCCGAGTTCGTGGGAGATCAATGGATCTTCATCCTCGAGAAATTCCGGAACTAGTAGTGGACTGCGAAGCGAACTGGCGGTGTTCGTTGTCGCGCTGGAATTTTCCATACCGCCGGCGACGAAATCATCGACCATCGCTTGCGAATATTTCTCCCACGGATAGTCGACACCCAATTTTTTCGAGAAAAGGTCAATCATCGCTGGTGTGCGGTTGTAATTCGCGGTCAGCCTGTCGCCCCGATCCTTCGGCGCGTAGTAGGTAACCGGAATATCGCGCCAGGTCTCCTTTACTTCGGAAAGCTCACCGGCAACGACAGTGAAGAGGTAGGTGGAACTGGGTTGCGATTCGCGCCAGGTCCAGATTTTCTGGCCGTCTTTTGCTTCGCTGACGTTGACGAGCTTGCCGTTCGAAATGGTGAGCCAGCTTTCCGGAACGGTGAGGATTGTTTCGGTGGTCAGACGATCGTTGGGATAATCATAGGTAGGCAAGTAGTAACGCGTGTCCTCGGATTCGCCTTGCGTCCAGATTTGCGTGGGCCGGTTGGGGTAGTCCTTGTCCGGAAGAATGAAATAAATGCCCTTGGAAGGCTTGCCTTGATATTTGATCTCGATTTCGAACTTGTCGCCAGATTTTGCTGGCTTGGGCAACGAGACATTCAATTTGCTGTCCGTGCTGTCGAATTTGGCCCTGGCTTTGTTCAGCGTGACGGATTCAATCTGCAAAGCCACGGAATCGAAGGAAATTTTGTCGGTACCGTTGCGAAGGATGGAAACGGAATGAGTAACATCGCCAATGACGCTTTTCTGGGAGACGTCAAAGCGCAGCGCGATGCGCGAGTGTTCGAGATCGTAATCGCGACTGCGCGCGTAGGGCTCGTCGGCGCTCATCCATAACGGCACGACAGTTAGCAGCGCGACACACGCGATCGTGACGACTGCAGACCAATTGCGCAGCGACTTAGTCAAAGCTCGAAATTGCATCTTTGTATTTCTCCATGGGCGCGAAAGTTTCGCGGCGTCCTGTTTGCCGGTGTCTAATCGAACTGTGCGTGTGCGGGAAGTGTCCGCCATTAGAATTTACAAGAGACTGCGCGTGGTTCCTCCATCCACGGTGAGCGACACTCCATTCACGTAGCTGGCGCGTTCCGAAGCGAGAAAAGCGACCACTGCGGCGAACTCTTCGGGTTTCCCGAGGCGGCCGGCAGGAATGAGTTTGTGCCAATTGGCGAAAACCTGCTCCTGCGTGGTGCTGGTGCGGCTGGCAGTCATCGCAGCGAGATCATCGAGGCGATCCGTTCGTGTGTATCCGGGGCAAACATTATTTACGGTGATGCCGAACTGCGCGTATTCATTGGCTAGCGTGCGCACCAGGCCGGTGACGCCAGCCCTCAATGAGTTAGACAGGAGCAGTCCTTCGACCGGTTGCTTGACGGAGTACGAGGTGATGGTGATAAAACGCCCCCACGCGTTCTTCTTCATGATCGGCAGCACATCTTTCGCGAAATAAACGGTGCTCATCAGTAGCTGATCGATCCAGGTGCGCCAGTCTTGTTCTGTGGTGGCCTCAAATAACTTGGACGGAGGACCACCCGTATTGGTGATGCAGATATCCACGCGGCCGAAGCGGGCCTGCGTGGCAGCAACGAAGTTGGAAACAGCTGTGGGATCACTCACATCCACGGCTTGCCAGAAGACCTCTCCCCCGCCCGGGAATCTCAGTTCCGACGCGGTCCGGCCTAAATCCTTCGCCGTGCGGGCGCAAATGGCGACATTCGCGCCTTCGCGGACAAGTTCCTGCGCCGCCGCACGCCCCAGCCCTTTACTGGCCGCAGCTACGACCGCCACGCGTCCACGAAGCCCCAGGTCCATCCAAACCTCCCAGTCCAAACCATTAATTTTCTCGCGGAAGGATACGCTCGTCAAATCCGCCAGCTTGGGTGCTTGCCACGCCGCACTGGTCGCACTAAGATGCCCCCAAGGCTTTTTCCCCAATCGAACTCCGATGCACAGGAGGCAATATGTGGCGAATGCGGAAGCTGCTTGGTCTTTTGCTATTGCTGGCGATGTGCGCCAGCCCTGGATGGGCGCAATTCGGCAAGTCCGTAACGATTCCCGCTGGGTCCGACGCTGATCATCAATTGTCGGCGATCAACGCCGCCACTGACCCTGCCGAGAAACTGAAACTTATAGACGAATTTGGCAAGGCCCACGCCAGCGACGATTTTGCCATCGTTGCCGATGAGCAGTACGTGAACTATTACCTGGACGCGAAGCAGTATGACAAGGTCTTCGAATACGGCGACAAACTCTTCGCACTCGATCCGGACAACTTTTCGAACGCCGTCAACATGGTGCGCGCCGCTAACGAAAAAGGTGACACCAACCTCTTGTTCAACTACGGAGAGAAGGCAGGCGGGATTATTCAGCGCTACAAGGCCACGCCCCCTCCGAGCGGCGTTTCGGCCGACGCGTGGACGATACAGAAGAACGACAAGCTGAACGAAATCAAGGAAAACCAGAACTACATCGAGCAATCGCTTCTGAATGCCGCCAACCAGCAGAAAGAACCAACGAAGCGCGCCGAAATGTTCCTACGCTTCTCTAAGATATTCCCGGACTCCCCGAATACCGAACGGTCCATGAGCATGGCCGCGTTCAGCTACCAGCAAGCGCAGAACCGGCCCAAAATGGTGGAGGTGGCTACCGGCATCTTGGCAAAGGACCCGGACAATATCGGAATCCTATTGTTGCTGGCCGATGATTACAGCGAAAAGAACGAGCAACTGGACAAAGCGGAGGCCTATGCCAAGAAGGCGGCGGCGCTGTGCGACACCGCCAAGAAACCCGAAGGGGTGAGCGACGCAGACTGGCAGAAGCAGAATTCGTTGCAGAAGGGGCTGGCATTCAGCGCGTTGGGCGAGGTCAATCTCCAGAAGAAACAGAATGCCCAAGCCGTGGACGCGCTGACAAAGGCTTCGCCACTGCTGAAATCAAATGCCACCAGCTATGCCAGGAATCAGTACCGGCTGGGTTTTGCCTACCTAAACTTGAAGAAACTTCCTGAGGCCAAGCAAGCTCTAACGGAGGCGGCGTCAGTAGATAGCCCCTACAAAGGGCCGGCGCAGGAGAAGCTGAAGGGACTGGGCACGGCAAGGGCTACCGCGAAAAACGCGTCGTGAACGGCGTTTCCCGACCGACGGGGATTGAATCGTCAGATAAGGTAGCTGCATCAAAGTAAGCGGGTTGAAATGGGGAGGGGAGACCAAATGCAAGAAATAGCAACGTTCGGAGCCGGATGTTTTTGGGGGATTGAAGCAGCGTTTCGACAAATCCCCGGAGTAATCGATGCGGTGGTGGGTTATAGCGGGGGAAAAACCGAAAACCCGACCTATAAGGATGTTTGCACGGACACTACAGGTCATGCTGAGGTCGTGCAAGTAACTTTCGATCCAGAAAAACTAAGCTACGACAAACTTCTGGACGCGTTCTGGGCCATGCACGACCCGACGCAAGTCAACCGTCAGGGCCCGGACTTCGGCAAGCAGTACCGTTCGGCGATTTTCTTTCATTCGCCGGAACAGCAGGCCAAAGCGCTCGCGTCAAAAAAGGCGCTGGATGCCGGCAAGAAGTTTCGCGCTCCGATAGCCACGGAGATTACCGCAGCGGGGCCGTTCTGGCGCGCCGAGGAATATCACCAGCGGTACCTGGAAAAGCGTGGCGCTGCCAGTTGCCACATCTAGTTTAGCTGGAGCAGTCGATCACAAGGACGCTTGGCGCATGCCAAGCGTCCTTTTTTTGTTGGCGGCCCCGCGAATTCTAATCCGACCACTGGCCCTATGACTGTATGACATACTCAATAACAAGGTTGGTGCCGCCTGGTTGAACGAAGTCGCGGATGGGTCTGGCGGTCTCGGGGGAATACGTGATGAGCGGTCGTTTCGGTCGGTTCCTGCTGTCTCTGCCAGTCCTCCTCTTTGTTTCTATATCCACCCACGCTACGGGATGGGAGCACATTGGTAGCGCAAAACGAGTTGAGCGGCTCAAAGACGGCGTTGAAATCACCGCCGAGAACGCCAAAGTCCGCGTGAGTTTCTTCCGCGACGGGATTGTGCGCGTCCGCGTGGGCTACAAGGGCGTTTTCCCCAAAGATTATTCCTGGGCCGTTGTGGAAACCCCGGAGCCCCCTTCCGTTTCGCTGAAAGAGGAAAAAGAAGAAGTTCGCCTTTCCTCTGGCGCCATTGTGGTGCAAATCAAGAAGTCGCCGCTACTGATTAATTTTCTGGATTCCGCGGGGAACGTGATCGTCGCTGATGAGCCGAGCCTGCCGATGGCGTGGAACGGATCTCGCGTGGAAATCTGGAAGAAGATGCCGCTGCTGGAAAACTACTACGGCCTTGGTGACCGCGCGGGCACGCTGAATCGCAGGAATCGCGCGTTCACGTTGTGGAATACGGATTCCTTCGCGTGGCAGGAATCCACCGAGCCGGTTTACAAAACAATTCCTTTTTTTATTGGAATGAACGCCGGCAAGGCCTATGGAATTTTTTTCGATAACACCTATCGCGACAATTTTAATTTCGGACTGGAATCGCAGGATTTTTATTCCTTTGGCGCCGAAGGCGGGGCAATCGACTATTACTTTTTCGCGGGGCCGGAGCCGAAGAAAATCGTGCAGGCTTTTGCCGCGCTGACCGGAAAGATGAAACTCCCTCCTTACTGGACACTTGGATTTCAGCAGAGCCGTTACTCCTACTATCCGGAGTCGCGGGTCTACGAAATTGCCAGCACTTTTCGCCAGAAGAAAATTCCCGCCGATGCCATCTATCTGGATATCGACTACCAGCAGGGATATGCGCCGTTTACGGTGAATCGCGAGTATTTTCCGAATTTCGAAAAGATGATCGCGGACCTCAGCCAACAGGGTTTTCACACCGTGCTGATCACCGATCTGCACATCAAACACGATCCGGACCGCGGATACACGCCGTATGACACCGGCATCAAGCAGGATGTGTTCGTGAAGAAAGCGGATGGCTCGCTTTACATAGCGCCGGTGTGGCCGGGCCTCGCCGTTTTTCCGGACTTTACACTTTCACGCGTACGGGATTGGTGGGGCGGGTTGTACAAGGATTTTGTTGGTATGGGCGCGGCGGGATTTTGGAATGACATGAATGAACCTGCGGTATTTGAGACACCGACAAAAACCATGCCGCTGGACAATATTCATCGCCTCGATGACGGCACCACGTTGGATCATCGCGCCATCCACAATGTTTACGGCCAACAAAATGTGAAAGCCACCTATGAAGGATTGCTGAAGCTGCGGCCGAATGAACGGCCATTCGTGCTGACGCGCGCCGCGTACGCCGGAACGCAGCGTTACGCCGCAACCTGGACGGGCGACAACATCGCCACCTGGAATCACATTCGCATCAGCACGCCGATCATGCTCAACATGGGGCTCTCGGGTTATCCCTTTCTGGGCAGCGACATTGGCGGATTTGCGGGTTCGCCGCCTTCCGATTTGCTGACGCGCTGGATTGAGCTTGGAGCATTCAATCCGATCTATCGCGATCACACCGCCAAATTCACAGCGGATCAGGAGCCCTGGGCTAACGGAGACATGGAACAGGTAGCAATTCGCAAACGATACATCGAACTTCGTTACAAAATGCTTCCGTACACTTACACCGTGGTGGAAGAAACTACGCGCACGGGTTTGCCGATTATGCGGCCAGTTTTTCTGGAATACCCGGAAGTGCCGGAGTTCTATTCGGATGAGCGCGATTTTCTATTTGGCAAGGATTTGTTTGTCTCGCCGGTCGCTACAGAGTTGGTGGATCCGATGGTCGTAAAGCTGCCGCCGGGGACTTGGTACGACTTCTGGACTGCGACGGCGTACACGGACAAGGACAAGATCGAGCTCCGGCCGAAACTCGATGAGGTGCCGCTGTACGTGCGCGGCGGCGCGATTCTTCCGATGCAGCCGGTGGTGCAAAGCACCAGCGAAACTCCGCCGGGACCATTGGAACTGCGCGTATATCCAGGCGCCGATTGCGAAGGTTCGCTGTACCAGGATGATGGGCACAGTTTCGGCTACCAAAACGGGGAATTCCTGCGCGTGCAATATTGGTGTACCAGCAGCCCGGAAGCGCTTAGCGTTTCGAGCCACATCGTGAAGAGCGGTTACAAGCCATGGTGGAACTCAGCGAAAGTTACGGTGTACGGACTGGCGTCCTCACCAAAGGAAATTCGTGTGGGCGAGAAAGTTGTAAGTGGCTGGCAGTACGACGCGGCCTCGCATTCGGCAGCAATCACTGTGCCAGACGCCGTTAGCGATTGGACGCTGCGCATTGTGGCGCCCTAGTTCGAGCGCAGAAGCGAATCGCTTCCGACTGATTAATGCAGAGCAAATATCGTGAAGCTTTCCGCTGGCAGGTGCAAATGCATCTGTTGACCTACAAGCTCGGCTTTTCCTGAGCCAAACAGTGTTTCGAGGCTCGCCGCTCCCTGGGCGGGTGAGTCTTTCATAGAGAATTTACCGTCGAAATCCGCGCTGCCTTTGTGAAACGCTACGATGAGCTTTTCGTTTTCACTTTCGCGCAGAAAAACGTAGGTCGAATCGTCAACGTAGAGATGCCAGAGCTTGCCGCCGCGCAAGGCATCGTGTTCCTGACGCAGGTGCAGTAGGGAGCGCACGTAGTCGAAGACTTCCTGCTGGGCCGGAGTGCGGCCTTCGCGCGTGAAGGCATTCGCGGCGTCGCTGGGCCAGCCCCCAGGGAAATCACGGCGATTGTCGGGGTCGCCGCCGCCCGGCATGGCGATCTCGTCACCGTAGTAAATTTCGGGAATTCCGCGCAACGTCAGCGTGAGGCCAAACGCGAGTTTCAGCTTAGCCGCGCTCGCGCCCGGCGTGCTCGCGAAACGTGGAATATCGTGATTGGCGAAAAAAGGCACGAGATAGTCGGGATATGGATACAACGAATCCTGCCGCAGAATATCGGGAATCGCGCCCACCGGGCCGTCCTTTAACAGAACATTGCGCATAGCAAAAAACATCGGAAAATCGAACACTGTCGTCAGACCGGTGTCGAAGCCGTCCCAGCCCTTGCGCCCGCCGACAAAAAACGACGTCACCGTTGGGTCGGGGTGAAAAACTTCGCCTACGGTAGAAAGGCGCGGATATATTTTCCTCAGCCCGGCGTGCCAGTCCGACCAGAAGATGCGGCTGACGTAGGGAAAGGTATCCAGCCGATAGCCGTCGAGGCCCGAACTTTCCGCCCACCAAATGGCGTTCTGCAATAAATATTCGGAGACAACAGGGTTTTCCGTGTTCATGTCCGGCAAAATCCCCAAGAACCACCCGTCGGTTAGATTCTTGCGAAACTCGGCAGGCGTATGAGGATCCTCCAGCGCCTCGAAAGGATCGCTTGCAATAATTTTTTTGTCACCGCTTCGCCCGTAGAAGCTGCCTTTCACGGGGGAACCGGAATCGATATGTTGCTGCGCGGTTCCATGAAACCAATCCGGCAGCGGAGGATTGGCGACCCAGGGATTGGCTGGGCCAACGTGATTGGGCACCATATCGAAAAAAACTTTCATGTGTTGCTTGTGCGCGGCCTCCACCAGTTCCTGATAGTCGCGAAGAGTCCCCAGGTGCGGATCGACGGCATAGAGATCGACTGCGCCATACCCGTGATAGTCTGCAGTCGCACCGTTCTTCACCACTGGCGTCAGCCAAATCGTGGTGACGCCCAAATCCTTCAAGTAGTCGAGATGCTCCAGCACGCCGCGCAAGTCTCCACCGTGCCAGGAGCGTGGTTTCGACCGATCATGCGATCCAGGAAATTCCTTTGGGTCATCGTTTGTGGGATCTCCATTGGCAAAGCGATCCGGCATCACGAGATACAGCACGTCGTCCGGAGCCAGACCTTGATTGCGGCCGAGGATCGGTTTGCGCGCGGCGAAAGGAATTTCGAAAGTGGTGTCACCTTTCGGCGTGGATATGCGGCAAACGGCCGTGCCGGTTTTCAGCTTGGTTTCAAGCTTCAGCCAGACAAATAGATATTCGCCACCGCTTCGCCATCGCGTGCGGTTAACGACGATGTCCGGAAGATTGCAACTTGCGCGGGTCGCGTTCAGATTCTTTCCCGTAAGCAACAGCATCACTCCCGGCGTAAGGCCCACCCACCAGTTCGGCGGCTCGACTTTTTTCACCACCGGCGCGTCCGGATTCTCCTGTGCAGAGTCGATCGAACTGTCCACGAGCAAATACAACGCACAGATGATTAGAGCGAGGCCGGACTTGAGAAAACGAACAGAATTGCGCGGGGTAGTTTTCATGGACGGCTCCGAAATCTTAGCAGAAGCGCGGCCCAATGATGGAAAGGAGAGTCGAAAGTCTCTTCGGCCTAATCAGCGTCTGGATTCGGTAGCATCACGTCTCGAACAATCGCGTCAAGATCCGCAACAGCCGAAATAAATTGCCGTAACGTCCTTCGAGTGGCTCCAAAGCCATCGAAGTCCTCAATGGCGATGCCGTTTTCGTCGTAAGCCCGGCGAAACTCGCTGAACTTGCCGTAAAGCGAATCGACAATTTTCGTGTCAACCGGTATATCGATGCGGGGAAGCACCCTAACATCGCTGGCATTAAAACGCACTTGCCATGAGTACGGAGGCGAAATCACCACGTCTCCGCCGATGAATTCGCTCCAGTGCATGTGATTGCGGAATGCCGCGGATAAAAGACGCAAGCGATAGCCACGTTGTTTAAACAGCTGATATGTTTTCTTGAAAACCGCAACTCCGGCCCACTCCAGATAACCAGGGTCGATGGTTATGTTTTCTTTTTCGGCAACAACCTTCAGCCAATCATCCAGGCGGCCAACCATGATGGTGCAGACGGGCCCCATGCTGGCGATGTCTTTCCCTTCGCTTTCGCGACGCTTCAGACCGCGTTCGACCGCCTCGGCAACGGCAACGCACTGCGGCAAAGTAAAGCAAACCGTCGCGTTGATGCTGATTCCGCTGTAGGTTGTCTCTTCAATTGCGGCGACGCCCGCTTTCGTGACCGGAATTTTGACGACCATATTCGGAGCAAGGCGACTAAATTCTCGCGACTGCTCCAAAATCGCCTGGGTATTTCGGAAATAGCGTGGATCGGTCTGAATGGAAAGGCGGCCGTTGCGCCCGCGATGCGCGTCAAAAACGGGTTCTAGCAGTGCAGCGCTTTTCGCGGAAATCTCTCGTACGAGTTGCCAGCCGATTTGATCTTCCGTGTCGGCTGGGCGCTCCAGCAGCAATTGGCGGATGCGATCCTTCCACTGGGCCATCTCTTTCTTCAAAACGCCGACGACAATTACGGGATTGCAGGTGGCGCCGACTGCGCCGTGCTCCAGAGAATACGTCAGCTCCTGTATGGAGGCGGAATCATTCCAGAGACACGTCGCGGTCGTCTGAGTCATCTCATGCAGCGGGCTTTTATACACAGTCTGTGGAGTTGGGCGATTCATACGCACCTCTTAACACTGCTGGGGCCGTGATCAGACGTGAACTTTTATTTTGCAACGGGCACCGGCCTCGATTCCAGATGCGACTTCTCCGCGGCAACCGCGATTTGCAGCGAACGAAGTCCGTCGTCTCCGGTCACTTTGGGCGCCTTACCGGCCAAGATGGTCTGCACAAAGTCGCGCATCTCCGCAAGGTAGGCGTCGGCGAATCGCGAAAGAAAATGGTCTGCCAGGATGTGGTGGCTGCCGCGCGCGGAAAGAAAGATCGCAGGGGTTTTCTCGAGGGAGCCCACAAAAATGGATCCCTTGGAGCCGACAATTTCCGTTCTCACGTCGTAGCCATAGACGGCTTGCACGTAGGACTCCACGTTGCCGATGGCCCCCTGTTCATACTTCAGATTCACCACGCTGGCGACCACATCGTTGTATTTTGCAACCTCGGGACGAATAGCAACGGTTGTGTAGGAGTGCACCTCGGACACTTCATCCAGCATGATCCAGCGCGCCAGGTCGAAGTCGTGGATGGTGTTGTTGTAAAAAAGCATCCCATTGATATTCGACTGATACGCGGCCATTGGAGGTTCATCTTTGTCGCGTCCGACGGACTTGAAAATCAGAGGTTTCCCAATTTCACCAGCCTGCACGCGTTGAAAGGCGGCAACGTACGCCGGGTCATAACGCCGCATGAAGCCAATCTGCAGGCGCACGCCTGCGCGGTCTACTTCTTGGAGCGCCGCGCGTGCATCGTCAAGCGTCAGCGCCAACGGCTTTTCGCAGAGTATGTCTTTTTTCGCGGCGGCGGCGATCTCGATGGCTTTAGCGTGAAACTTGTCGGGTGTTGCGATGACAACCGCCTCGATGTCCTTGCGGGCGACCATTTCCTCCAGGCTTGAAAATGCGTGCTCAACTTCCAGATCCGCGGCCACATCTTTCGCGCGTGCTGCAGCGACGTCCGCCACCGCAATGAGGTGCGCTTCCGGCACCAAGCGGCGTAAATTTTCCGCGTGCCGCTTCCCCATCTCCCCTACACCCAAAACACCGACTCCAAGCTTCCGCATCCCGGATCCTCCGTGTGAATCTTAGCGCTTTGAAGCTTTAAAATGAATTGAGCGGAACAATTCTTTTTCCTTTGCCCATCCCGACGCAAGCGGGATTCCAAACCGTCAAAAATCCTAACACAACTCCATAAATACCGCGATTTTGATGAGTTAGGATGCCTGGGCGAGCCTCTTAACTTAACAACTGGAGAGGCGAAGGTAGACCAACTGGAAGCCTGGGAAAATCGGGCAAATGGCTCTGCCAAAGGCACCGGATGGACTTCGATTGCATAAACGCTTAGATGCCTCCAGATCGGACTAAGGCAGTCCCGGCCGAACTAGGGATGTGCACGTTGCCCGCATGTGCGGTACACTCTGCGCAATTCCATGACTACACAACGTAAAAGAAATATGCCCAAAGGCTCGAAGGCCGCAAGTATTTACGATGTCGCCCGCGAGTCTGGTGTCTCCGTTTTCACCGTATCCGCCGTCGTAAATAATAAGAGTCACGTGGGCAACAAGCTGCGTGAGCGAGTTGAGGCCGCGATCCGTAAATTGAACTACCGTCCCAATCTGCTGGCGCGCAGCCTGGCGAAACAGAAAACACACACCATTGGCATGATCGTCCCCGATATCGCGAATCCCTTTTTCCCGATGGTAGTGCGCGGAGCCGAGGACGCCGCGCAGAAACGCGGATACAATTTGCTGCTGTGCAACAGCGACGACACCCAAGTCCGGGAAGAAAGCGCGCTGGAACTGTTGCTTTCGAAGCGCGTCGACGGAATCCTTCTCACCAAGGCAGTTGGCGAAATCAGCCCGTCTTTGAAGCAAATGACGCAGGAAACGCAGATTCCCATCGTGCTGGTCATGCGTACCTATCCCAAACTTTCCAAGGACGCGATTATTACCGATGACTATGAGGGTGCCTACGAAGCTGTGCGCCATCTGGCGCGGGCCGGCCGCAAGCGCATTGGTTTGATCGGCGGTCCGATGAAGGTCAGCAACGGCAAGGCGCGCTGGGAAGGTTTCCGGGACGCCTTGAAAGACTCGCATCTCGCTTTCGATCCGGAGCTGGTGGTTGAAGGAGATTACCGGATCGAGTCCGGTTACCGCGGCGGACATTTGCTGCTCTCGCACCGGCCCGATGGCGTGTACGTCGCTAATTACCTGATGACTGTGGGTTTGCTGAAGGCGGCGGAGGAGATGGGGCTGTGTTGCCCGGATGATTTCGGCCTGGTGAGTTTCGACGATTACCCATGGCTGGGAATTTTTCAGCCCAAGCTAACCACCGTGGAACTTCCGAAATATCAGCTCGGCTTCGAAGCCGCCGAACTGCTGTTGGATCGCATTGCCGGAAAAGGTGGTCCCGCGGTACTACGGAAACTTTCGCCAGAGCTTCGTGTGCGAGAATCCTGTGGATTCAAGCTGCGAGCCTCGCGCCCCTCCGAGCCAGCGCGTGAAGAAGCGGTAAGGAAATAGGGCGTTCCTTCCGGGAATTGATGCTTTTTCAGATTTAAATCGTTTCTATTCGCCAACTGAATTTCCGCTGGTTAGTGCTATACAGCGGTTAGAGCGACCCTCCCCGCTAACCGCTAAGATGGCAGAAAATCCTTGACAACCGCGCTTTCCTGAATTAAAAGCGCTTAGCAGAAAGGCGTGTGTTGGTTCGCAAAACGCGCCGGGGCGGGTCGAGCCGCTCCCTACCAAAAACAAAGCAGGGGCTGGCGTGCGATGGTGCAAACGCTGGAACCTTACCCGGTTCAGAAGGAACCCGGTGAGCGGGAACCGCGGGTGGTCCGTTCTCATTTTTTGCAATGTAGGGGGAGATTGCTCATGAAGGCACGTCGTCTCGCAACTGGCAAAACAAACCGAAACTCCGCACTGCGCTGGAATATTCGGGCGCTACTCTTGGGACTTGCCGCTTTCCTGATTCTAGCTGGCGTAAACTACGCCGGCGTCACCGCTAGCATTTCCGGCACAGTTACCGACCCTTCCGGCGCCGCCGTCGTGGGCGCGACAGTTACGGTGACGAACGTGGACACCGGCGTCACCACTACCCAACAGACCAACGGCCAGGGATACTACTCCTTCCAGAATCTGCCGCTTGGCAGATACAACCTGGATGTGCAACAAGTTGGCTTCAAAGCTTTTCGGGAAACGGGCATCGTTCTTGAAGTGAACGACTCTTTGGTCAAAGACGTCACGCTGCAGGTTGGCCAAGTCTCTGAGAAGATTGAAGTAGCCAGTGACGCGCTGCACGTCGAGACCTCGAACACCCAAATGGGCGAAGTCATCGAAGGCAAGGAGATGACCGACGTACCGTTGGTGACTCGGAGCTACACAGACCTTTTAGCGCTTCAACCCGGTGTCGTGTCGACGGCATCGGGCATGAGCGGCGCTTATGCCGGATCATTCATTTCCGCCGGATTCGCGATGCCTCAGGTGTCCGGCGATCTCAATTCGGGCGCTCAATCGGTGAACGGCATGCGTGAAGCTGCAAACGGCTTCATTCTGAACGGCATTAGCGTCCAAGAGACTGGCTACTCCGGCGCGGGAGCAATCCCCAACCTGGATTCCATCCGGGAGTTCCGCATTCTGACCAACAACTATGACGCGGAGTACGGCAATTACAGCGGCGGTCAGATCAACGTGGTAACAAAATCCGGCACCAACGAATGGCACGGAAACGCGTTCGAATTTTTCCGCAACACCGATTTAGACGCGAAGAACTTTTTTGACGGTGTACACGGCGGGCAGCGTGGTGCGTACCACCAGAACCAGTTCGGTGGCACGTTCGGCGGGCCGGTCATCAAGGACAAACTTTTCTTCTTTGCGGATTACCAAGGGAATCGGGTCGTTCAGCCGGAGACGCAAACGATCAGCGGCGCGCCGCTGGCAGCTACCGAGGCCGGAGACTTCACATCTCTAATACCAGTTGCCGATGGCGGAACCTGCGTGACGAGTTGCTTGACGGGAACCGTCGGCGGGGCTGCGTTCGCAACACAACTCAGCACGCAACTCGGCCAGCCCGTTACGGCCGGAGAACCCTATTACAAGGCTGGATGCACGACCGCGGCCGAGTGTGTCTTCCCCAATGCGAAACTATCCACCAGTGCTTTTTCACCCATTTCGACAAAACTGTTGCCTTTTATATCACCGGCGGCTGGTTCGATTGATCCGACCACGGGAACGGGAGTATTCACGACGAATTCCCAGAAGTTGAGCATCAACGACAACAAGTTCAGTGGTCGTGGTGACTACAACCTGAGTTCTGGCCTTCTCTCCGCGTACTACTACTTCGATCGGTTCACGCGCATCGATCCGTATTGGGCATCGAACGCACCCCTCTATCCTGGATTCAGCGTGGACAGCAAAGGGCAAACCCACAACATCAATCTCGGGTACACGAAAACATTCAGTTCCGCGGCGGTCAATGAGTTTCGTCTCGGCTACTTCCGCCTGGACGTGAAATTCAATCAGCCCCAAGGAGGTCTCGGCACATCGCTATCCAGCCTGGGCTTTGCTTCGGGTGACGCTGGTGCTCCTGGCATTTTCGTTGGCACCCCCAGCGTGGAAGGTGTTCCAGAAATCGATTTCAACAATTTTGTGATCGGAGTTCCTAGTCGTCCAAATCATATTACGGAGAATATTTATCAGGTCGTCGACAATTTCAGCAAAGTCGTTGGTAGGCATACATTCAAGTTCGGCGGCCAATACCACTACAATCAGCTGGAAGAAAATCTCTCTAACGTTGCGAACGGCAACTTCTTCTTTGGAAGCAACTTTAGCGGACAGCCCAGTGAGACTGGGAGCGATTTCGTTGATTTTCTTCTCGGTGCCCCCAGCCAGTATGTACAGGGGCAATCCTATCCGTCCTATGGCCGCAATTTTTACTTCGGTTTGTATGCGCAGGATAGCTGGCGAGTAAAATCTAATCTGACTTTCAACTACGGGATCCGCTACGACGTTAGCGCTCCCTGGCACGAGAAATACAACGAGATCCAAACGCTGATTCCCGGCGAACAGTCGGTCGTCTTCCCGGGCTCCCCGGTCGGCTGGGTATTTCCAGGTGACCCCGGAGTACCTTCGTCATTAGCACCAACTCGATGGAACAACTTCGCGCCGCGCCTGGGCCTGGCTTATTCCTTCGGCGATTACGATGGAGTGCTTGGCGCGATTCTCGGCAAGCCCGGCACGACAAGCGTTCGCGCAGGCTGGGGTCTGTTTTATACGGCATTCGAAGGTGCAACCGACTTCAACGAAATCGGAGACGCTCCCTTCGGCAATTATACCGGACAAAACGAATCCACGTTCGCCGCACCGTTCACTAACCGTGCATCCGGCACTTCTATCACCAATCTTTTCCCTGTCGCGGCTCCGCCGAAGAACTTCTCCGCGAAAAATCCTGCTAGCGGGCCCCCGTACGACAACCTCACCGAGTTCTATGCTGCCTTCGGCACCATCGGAAGCTCACCCGCGTTTTATAACAAGAACCGCCTCCCCTATGCGGAAAACTACGAACTCTCGGTCCAGAGGCAAGTCACGTCGTCAGATCTCGTGACGGTGAGCTACGTCGGCACACAAGGGCACCGCTTGCTCGCGTCGGAGTCCGCCAACCCCGGCATTCCGTCGCTCTGTTTAGCTCTCGCAGCCGAAGGCTGCGGTCCCGGCGGCGAGAACAATATCTATACCGCCGCAGACGGCACGGTCACGGCAGGAACGCGCGGGCCCTTCAGCGCACCGTACCGAAATACTCCCGTGAATGGAGCGTTTATCGTTCCCTTTGGCAACGACTCGTACTTCATCACCGCGGGTTACTCGTCGTATAACTCGTTGCAGCTAAGCTGGCGGCACACCAGTGGCCGGCTCCAAACTTTGCTCGGTTATACCTATAGCAAGGCGATGGACGACTCCTCCGGCTACGGCGAACAATTCAATCCCATTAATCCCAGACTGAGCCGTGGACTTTCGGCGTTCGACAGCACGCACAACTTCGTTGTCAGTTACGCCTATACGCTGCCGTTCGACAAACTCGACGGACCAAAGAAGCTGACCAACGGCTGGCAGATCAGCGGAGTTACCAGGTTCGCCACGGGGCTGCCGATTACCCTCGTGGAGCAGGATGACCACTCGCTGCTTGGCACCAGCTTTGGTGGCCCAATTATTCTCTCCGTAGATACGCCAAATATCGTCGCACCCGTGCGCACGATGGACCCGCGAAGTTCGACAAATAATCTGTACTTCAATACCGCTGCTTTTCAGCCTTCCGCAATCGGGCTGGAGGGCGACGCCAATCGGCGCTTCTTCCATGGCCCCGGTATAAACAATTGGGACTTTGCGCTTCTGAAGGGGACGCAACTGAGCGAGAGACTCAACCTTCAATTTCGCGCGGAGTTCTACAACATCTTTAACCATGCACAGTTTGTAACGCCGAGCGGAATACTTGGTGCTGCTAATTTTGGCCAAATCACCCAAGCGCGGGATCCCCGGATCGGGCAGCTTTCCCTGAAGCTAAACTTCTAGGAAACGTCGCAGCGCAGCTTCACGATTTGAGTCGCAGTTCTGAAACTTGAGCGGAGGGGCACGCGCGTGAGAAAACTTGCCATCACCGGGGGAGAACCCCTGCGGAAGACGCCGTTCACCGCGTGGCCGATTAGCGGCAAGGAAGAATCGGCCGCACTCGAAGACGTCCTGACCAGCACGAAATGGGGCGGCCAGCCCTTCCCGGGGAAGCACGCGCTGGCTTTCGCGAAAAAATTCGCGGAGCTGCACACCGTCAAATACGCACAGTGCGTGAATACCGGCACCGTGGCCATCCAGGCGTCGCTGAAGGCCATCGGAATCAAGCCGGGCGATGAAGTAATCGTTCCGGCGTACACGTGGGAGGGAACCGTCGGACCGGTTCTTCTCGTAAACGCCATCCCCATTTTCGTGGATGTCGATCCGGATACCTATTGCCTGGACGCAAAACTCATCGAACAGGCCATTACGCCGAAGACGAAAGCGATCCTGCCGGTTCATCTGGGTATGCGCTTCGCGGATATGGACGAAATTCTGCGCATCGCCGCGAAGCACAAAATAAAAGTGGTGGAAGATTGCGCTCACGCACACGGCGGCATGTGGAAGGGGAAAGGCGCCGGTTCCATGGGCGACATGGGCGCCTTCAGCTTTCAGTCCAGCAAACTGATCACCAGTGGCGAAGGCGGCGCGGTAGTCACCAACAATCTCGAATACATGGAAATTGTGCAAAGTTATATCAATGCCGGGCGCGCCAGCCTTACCGATCAATTCCATCACCGCATCGTCGGCTTCAATTATCGCCTCGGCGAATTTCAAGCCGCCGTTCTCGGACCGCAGCTCGACCGCCTTCCGCAGCAATCTGCAATCCGCGAGAAGAACATGAAGCACTTCGAATCGCGCCTGCAAAACACGCCAGCCATCGGCTTGCTGAAACCGGATCCACGCATTACGCGTCTAGCCCCGTACGGTTACGTCATCAAATATTTCGCCGAGCGCGCAAAAGATACTCCGCGCGCGGCGTTCGTAGCGGCGTTGCAGCTCGAAGGCGTTCACTGCGACGGGTTGTTCTACGAACCGGTTTACAAAAGTTCGCTTTTCCCGGTTGATTCTTCTGATCTTCCTGCTCTCAGTTGGGGTCGCGAGAAGGCGCTCGATTTGCGGTCCATGTTTTCCTGCCCGCAGTCGGAGCGTGCCGCGTATCACGAAGCGGTATGGTTTCCGCACCAGCATTTTCTGGGTCCCACGAAGGACGTCGACGACATCACCGATGCCATCGAAAAGGTTTTGACGAACATCGAAGAGTTGCGAGGCCTTGACCACAAGGCTATCCGCAATCAGAAGCTGGGGCGCGCGGACCGCGAGAGCTAAAGTAACGAATCCTGCTTATAACCAAGCCGCGCTTCACTTAGCGGCGAACTGTTGTGTCATGTTGCACTGAAATTTGGGGGAGTCGTGATCGTCATGGCGGCAAGGGAAAAAGTCGGGTTTGCCGTCGTGGGCCTGGGCACCATCGCGAAAAGCTCGGTGTTGCCAGCGTTTTCGAAATGTAGACGCGCGAGGCTGATTGCTCTGGTTGGGCGCGACAAAGAGAAGGCCGGCGCTTTGGCGAAGAAATTCAGAGCCATGGCAACTTACGAGAGCGCACAGTTTGCGCAATGCGTCGCGGACCCTGCAATTTCTGCCGTGTACATCGCCACTCCTCCGGGCGAGCATCTCTCCTTTGCTCTTCAAGCCGCCAAAGCCGGGAAACATATTCTCTGCGAAAAACCTTTGGCAGCGACAGTGGACCAAGCAGCAAAAATGGTGGAAGCCTGCCGCGAAAGCGGCGTTCTTCTGATGACGGCTTATCGCAAATATTTTGAACCCAGCACGCTGTATCTGAAAAAGCTGATACGCGACGGCGCCTTGGGCCGGATTGACGTCATTCATACCTCGTTCAGCGAACTGCATGTTCCGGGAGTATCACTAGATTGGCTGCTCGATCCGCAGTTGGCAGGCGGAGGTCCGCTTATGGATTTGGGCGTGTATTGCGTGAATACTGCCCGCTGGCTCGCGGGAGAAGACCCGATTGCAGTAACCGCGCAAGCGTGGCGAAATGATAGCGAGCGCTTCCGCCATGTAGAAGAAGGCATCTCCTTTCGAATGCAATTTCCCGGCGGCCTGGTTGTGCAGGGCAGTTCAGGCTACGGCGCAGCTTTATCTTCCTTTGTCTTCATTCAAGGAACGAAGGGCTGGGTTTGCCTCACTCCCGCTTTCCCGTTTGATGAGGAGCGGTGGCTCATCGGAAAGATTGCAGGGCGCGCGTTGGTAAAGAAATTTAAAGTAGTGGACGAATTCGCGCCGGAAATCGATGCCTTCGCGGAAGCAGTTCAGAAGAAGCAGCCCGTCGAGCCAGATGGAGTGCAAGGCCTCCGCGACATGCAGATCATGCACGCCATCTACGAGGCTGCGAAGCAGCAAAAATCTGTGGCGATTCGGTATTAGACGTTCAAAGGGAATCAGGCATGGGCTCTGAATGCGTATTGGCTGTAACGCTCGTTGAACCGGGACACTATGAACTCCGCGAGTATCCGCTTCCGGAGCCTGCCCCGGATTGTGTTCTTGTAAAGATGGAAATGTCCGGCATCTGCGGGACGGATAAGCACACCTACCAAGGCTTCACCACGCAATACGGTGACAGAAAGCTCGAGTTCCCGATTATTCAGGGTCACGAGAATGTTGGCACTATCGCCGCCATTGGCGGCTACGGGAAATACACCGATTTCGAAGGCATCCCGCTGGAAGTAGGCGACCGCGTCGTCGTGGCCGCAAATGTTTCCTGCGGCGAATGTTACTACTGCCGGCACGATTTTCCCTACTATTGCTGCGAAAACACCACGGACTATGGGAACAATTTGAGCGCCAAATATGCCCCGCATCTATTCGGCGGATGGTCGCAATACATTTATATCCTTCCGAACAGCACGCTTGTGAAAGTTCCCGACGAGTTGCCGTCGGAAGTCGCTGTGCTCACTGAAATATTTGCCGTTTCCGTTGGCCTGGATCGCGCCAAGCAGATGTCTGCGTTTCCGAACGAGTCTTTTCGCTTTGACGACACCGTCGTCGTTTTCGGCGTCGGCCCGCTGGGAATGTGCTTTCTTATGAAGGCCCGCATGCTGGGCGCGGGCACCATCATCGCCGTGGACCTATCCGACTACCGCCTGAATTTTGCAAAGCGCCTCGGCGCCGACCACACATTAAACGCGGCTCGTACGACGAAGGCCGAGCGCTTGAAGTTCGTAAAAGAACTGACGCACGGACGCGGGGCGGACATGGTCATCGAGTGCGCCGGTGTCCCACAAGCCGTTCCCGAAAGCCTGGAAATGCTTCGCATTAGCGGCTTGCTGGTCGAAGCTGGAAATTTTTCGGATTTGGGCGAGATTCCGATCAGCCCGCATCGTCATATCTGCGCCAAAAACGCACGCATCCTCGGAGTGGGAGGCGAAGAACCCGCCGCTTACGGGCCGAGCATGCGCCAGATGGCGCGTTACATGAAGCATTATCCTTTGCGGGAGTTCGTCACGCATCGCTACAAACTGAGCGAAGCTGAAACCGCGGTGAAAAAGTCCATGGAAGCAGAGTCAGTGAAGGTTGTTCTCGAGCCGTGGGCTTGAACGATTTTTGCAATTTGTACTGTTACTTATTCTAGGGAGAGAAAGACATGACCGCAACTTCAGAACGTTTTCTTTTTGCCTCGGCGCCGGATAGTTGGGGGGTCCTCGACTACCCCGGGCCGTCCTGGGAGCAGTCGTACGAAAAAATGCTGGATGAGATGGTGGAGACGGGCTATAGCGGCTCTGAACTCGGTCCCTACGGATTTTTTCCGACCGATCCGAAAGTCCTGCAACCTCAGCTGGAAAAACGCAAGCTCAAGCTGCTCGCCTCGTTTGTGCCCGTAAAAATGACCGACCCATCCGTTGGCGCTTCCGTAATCGAGCGCATTCGCAAAGTCGGAACACTTCTCGCCACACTCAAGGCTCCGTTCCTGGTCATGGCCGATGACCAATCGCCAGAGCGCAACGCCTACTCGGGTCGCGTCTACGATTCTGGTTGCCCGAAGCTTACTGCCGTGCAATGGAAGCACATCGGTAAAATCGTCGCCGACTCCGAAAAAGTTGCCAACGAATTTGGACTCGATCTCGTGTTCCACCCGCACGTAGCCACGTACGTAGAGACGCCCGAAGAGTGCGAACTCTTCTACGATGCGACTTCCCATACCAACGTGGGCCTCTGCCTGGACACTGGTCATTGCGTCTACGGGCACGGCGATTCGGTAACCGAAGCCGAAAAGTACAAAGACAAGCTGCGCTTCGTGCATATCAAGGACTGCAATAATTCCGTGCTTGAAAAAGCCCGAGCAAACAAGTGGACGTTCGAGGAAGCTATCGAACACAAAGTGTTCACCACTATCGGCGAGGGAAACATCGATTTCCCCGCATTCTTTCGGACCTTGGTAAAGAATGGATATTCGGGCTGGTCGGTCGTCGAACAGGACGTGAAGTTTGGCGCCACGTCAATTCCGCCGAAAGACAGCATCGCAAAGAGCTTGCAGTACTTGAAGGGCGTGGTCGGACAACTCGGCAGTGCTGCAAGAGTGTAGTCATCCGCGCATCTGGAAAGCGCCCGTCCGCCCAGTCTCGGACGGGCGCTTTCTTTTTTGCAGTTCGCGTTACGCGAAAGATGCCTTCGGCGGGTTATCCGTGTAGGGGCGCAGACTTTTGATCTTGCGGACACGGGGCGCAGCAGTGCCCCTGCGCAGGATTGCTCTTGCCTTTGTTGTGGAGAAGCAAGCAACTACGCTACGTCTCGCTGAAGTCAAAAAGCTTCGGCTTTACGCGAAATCCACGGGTTTTGTAAGCAGCGTAAATTATCCCGACGGTCAGCCACGCCATCCCCGCATATTTCGTCCATGCTTGAAGACTGATCAACAAGAGGAAGCAAAAGACGAACCCGAAAGCAGGCACAAACGTGTCCACAAAATACCGCCTGCGACCTTCTTTCACATCGCGAAACGTAAAGTGCAGCAGCGCCACTAGATTCACACCCATGAACGCCAGCAGTGCGCCGAAGGTCACAATCTCGGCGGCCAATTCCCACGGAATCGTAAGCACCGCGATATACGCCAATCCGCCAACAATCCACACGTTGTAAACCGGGTTGCTTTTCTTGACGCTCAAGTGTCCGAAGATTTTCTTCGGCAGCACGTCGTCGCGCCCCATGCTGTACAGCAATCGAGCGGCTCCCACATGGCCCGCCAGTCCACACGCAATGCTCGACACCAACAGCATGATTCCATACGCGTGAAAAAGAATTGGCCCGCTGGCCATCTTCGCCACATCCATGAACGCGGTCTCCGGATTTTGCAGCGTGGTGTAGTCCGGCCACACGCGCTGCGCCAGGTACACCTGCAGGCCACTGAAGAGTCCCGTGAACACCACCACCAGAAGCGATGCCAGCAGAACGTTGCGCTTCGGATTCTTCACTTCCTCCGCAAGGATGGACACACCATCAAATCCAATGAATACCAGCGCGGCCAGCGAAGTTCCGGCCGCCAGCGCGCGCAAATTGAAAGTGGCCGGATTGTAGATCGGATGCAGCGAGAAGAGTCCACGATAGTGCTGGTGCAACACCACAAAGCGCACCGCTTCCACCAGGAATGCCGCGGTTACCAGCACCATGAACGCCAGCAGAATTTCGTTTGTGCGTGCAGTGAACTTGATTCCCTGCACGGTAAGCACGGTGATGAAACCGACGGCGAGCGCCGCGAGCGCCCAGAACGGAAATTTCGGCACCATCCTCTGGATCGCCAGCACCGCGTACAACGCGTTCTGTACCGGCTGAAAAAGATATTCGAGGAACATCGCCCAGCCGACGATGAATCCCAGGTGAGGATTCAACCCTTTGCTGATATAGGTGTAAACCGAACCGGTGGAAGGATAAACATTGGCCATGCGTCCAAAGCTGACCGCCGTAACCGACATGGCCACCATGGCAATCAGCAGCGTGGCAACGGTGTGCCCGTGCGAGAGGACTTCACCCTCGCCATACAGTGGAACGGCAGCGATTGGAGAAGTGAGAATGATGCCGTAATAGATGAGGTCCCAGAGCCCGAGAACCCGTTGCAGGTGAGGCTTTGCAGGTGTTCCGGCCTGAACTACCTCCGTCGCTGTTCCCACCCTCACCCCTTTGTTCGCCACATTTCCGCGACGTCAATCACTTCAATACAGCGCAACTGTTCTCTTGCGGCTTAGAAGAAGAATCGTTCCTTCTTCACCGCCTCTTCGTAATTCTTGCGCGCAGCTTTCACCGGGTCACTCTCGGAAACTTCCGCGATCGGCACGTCCCACCAGGATTCGTAACCCGGCACGCGCTGGTCATAGGAAGTCTCAACGACTACAACGGTTGTACGCGTCTGTTTTTTTGCCGCTTGCAGCGCTTCACACAATTCCTCCCGGGTGTGCGCACGAATGGTGTGCGCGCCCAGGCTCGCCGCGTTCGCCGCAAAATCCACGAGGAGCAAGTCACCGTCGTATTTTTCTCCGCGACGATAACGGTAATTCGTCCCCATACCCTCGTTGCCGCTTCCACGGCTTAAACCCCCGATGCTGGAGAATCCGTGATTGTCCAGCAGCACAATAGTGAGCTTCACGTCCTCCTGGATAGAGGTCACGACTTCTTGCGCCATCATCAGGTAAGATCCATCGCCCACCAGCACGTACACCTCGCGCGTTGGATCCGCCATTTTGATGCCCAATCCGCCCGCCACCTCATAGCCCATGCACGAATAGCCGTATTCCATGTGATATCCGCCGGGCGAACGCGTCCGCCATAGCTTGTGCAGGTCGCCGGGCAGACTTCCAGCCGCACAGACCATCGTATCTTTAGATTCACTATGCTGATTTACCACGCCGATCACTTCGCCTTGAGCGAGAGCACCGCTTTCTCCGCGTAGTGCATAAATCCGGTCCACTTCCTTTTCCCAATCCTCGCGGTATTTCGTAACCTTCGCGCTCCACTCGGAAGGAACACAATAGGTATTCGCCGCTTGCTGGAGCTCCTGCAGAGTGACAAGAGCATCACCAACGAGAGGCAGCGCTGCGTGTTTGTAGGCGTCAAATTCAGCCACATTTATATTGATAAAACGCACTTCGGGATTCTGGAACGCCGTTTTGGATGCGCTTGTGAAATCGCTATATCGCGTTCCCACTCCCAAAATCAGGTCAGCCTCGCGCGCAAGCAGGTTTGCTCCCGGAGTTCCCGTCACCCCCATAGCGCCCACTTCCTGTGGATGATTAAAGGGAAGCGCACCCTTTCCAGCCTGCGTCTCCACCACCGGAACCCCGGTCGCTTCAGCAAATTTCGCCAGCGCCTGCGATGCTTCGGAGTAGAGCACCCCTCCGCCGGCCACGATCAACGGTTTTTTCGCGCCCCGTAGCCATTCCGCCGCCGTGCGCAGAAATTCCTGATCGCATCGATTTCTCGGAATCTGCCAAACGCACTTCTGAAGGAATTCTTCGGGAAAATCGAACGCCTCCGTTTGTACGTCTTGTGGAAGGCTAAGCGTGACAGCGCCGGTGTCCACAGGTGAAGTAAGCACACGCATGGCTTCCGGCAATGCGGTAAGCAGTTGCTCCGCGCGAGAGATTCTGTCCCAGTAGCGGGACACCGGCTTGAAGCAATCATTTACGGAAATGTCCTGCGTGCTGGAGGACTCGAGTTGCTGCAAAACCGGCGCGACGTTGCGGCGTGCGAAAATGTCGCCAGGCAGCAGCAGCACCGGCACCCGGTTGATCGTCGCGACGGCGGCGCCGGTAAGCATGTTCGTTGCGCCTGGCCCGATAGAAGTCGTACACGCCAGCGTTCGCATGCGGAATGTGGTCTTCGCAAACGCAGCCGCGGTGTGCACCATGGCTTGTTCATTGCGGCAAAGGAAATATTTCAGTCCGGGATCCTGTTCCAGCGCCTGGCCCATCCCGGTCACATTTCCATGGCCAAAAATTCCGAAGCAGCCCGCAAAAAAGCGCTGCTCCTTTCCATCCCGGCTGGAATGTTGCTTCTGAAGGAAAGCCACTATTGCTTGAGCCACCGTCAGCCGGCGTTTCATGTCCTTGCTCCCGTGTGAAGCTCCTTACGATCGCGACTTAGCATGCCGCAAATGGAGCTTGCGTTCCACTGCAATATAACTACACCTGCTAAGCGCTTATCGTGTGCCAGAAGCTCGATCCTGCGGCCGCCCATGCTTCAGCGTCGCAACCCAACTACCGCACTAACGGCAGCCGCGGATCCACATCCCTCCAGGTCGATTTTAGCCAAACGTGGTTCGAATCTTCCGTAACCGCAAGCGTGCGCGAAGTGCCGGCAAGAAAATTGAGGTAATAGACGTTGTAGCCGGGTCCAGCAACGACAGGGTGATATCCAGAGCGCACCAGCACCGCATCGCCATCGGCTACTCTCACGGTAATGTCCTCGGACTTCCCATAGGAATACAATCGCTGCAGCGCAAATCCTTCCCGGGCATGGTCGACGCGATAGTAGTAAATCTCATCAAGGTCCACTTCCGAGGGTGGATTATGTACATCGTGTTTGTGCGGCGGATAGCTGGACCAATTTCCGCCCGGTGTGTAGACCTCAATCACTACCAGTTTATCCGCAGGAAAATCCGGCCGGATGATGTCCACGATTTGTCGGGAGGCGTTACCACCCCCACGCAAGCTGGAAACCACGTCCTGGGGCGTGATCAGCTTTGGCTCCAATTTCGCGTTGGAGGGCGCGCGGCACTCTGCAATCTCACAAACAGTTTCGGCGGTGAACTTAGTCGAATGACCCGTCGGCAGATAGACACAGTACGGCAGGCCGTTAAAAACATTTTTCCTTTCGCCAATGCTTCGCGCACCCGATCCCCACTCCGCCAGGCATTTACCACCAAGAATGACGAAGGCGGCTTCTTCGCCCTGTGTCACCGCTGAATAGCTTTCTCCAGGTTTCAGGCGCCTGACGGACATCGACATCCATTCCCAATGGGCATCTTCCCTAGTGAAATGAATCAGCTGCCCCGATTGATCCTCCGCCAGAACGCGACCACGGATCACGTTGGGAAGTTCACTCATCAGAAGCTCCCCGACACGCCCGATATTTTCCACTCGCAATCAACCGTTCCCTCCATCCAGCCAAGCCCTCAAAGCGCTTTTCGGGTGGCAGCCTGTCGCAAAGATTCGCGAACGTAGACACTCGATGCGGCGGGGCTTTTGTTCAATTTCCTTGCGCTAACCGCCTAGAGTGTATCCCAAACTTTGTCCTTTTTTCAATGATCTGCCGCCTGCCTCGTCAGAACAGGAAGTCCCGGCATCACTCATGTCGAAGCTCGAATTTAGCGGCACCGAGAGAATTCCAGCCGGCCTGTTATCGATTCCACGGTTGAGTCAACTACATGTTCGAGACGTAAGACCGATCACAACGTGGGCAAGAGATAACAGCACAGTGATTACGCGACGCGAGGCAGTTCGCCTGTTGGGTTCGGCGTCAGCCGTCGCGTGGCTTGCGACCCAGATAGGGCACAACTCTTCATTTGCTTCCAATCCTCTCGGGGCAAGTTACGACTCTGTCCCAGCGCTCGCGCCCGGCGCTCCCATGTCGACAGAGCGGATTGCCCTGATTGGCGCGTTCAAGAAGCAATCCGAGGACTGGAAAAAAAGTTCGAAGCGCGCAAGCACAAAACTGGGAAATTCCCTATCGCCTCTTCCGTCCGGGGGCATTGGCCGCACACCTAGAAAATTGAATGCACGCAGTCCAAAAAATGGCGGATGTGCCAGTCACGTGCAAATCATTCTCCGAGCTCGACCCCTGATATCAGCGAAGAAAACAGCGAATACGTTGGCAATAAGAGGACTTTCAGTCGGTTTAATATCTCGGGAGGTCTATTTTGCGAGCCAAACAATGACGCCTATGGCGAAACGAAACAGGACGAAACGCCCAACTAGCTCGAGAAGTCCGGCCGATACCGCTCGTCTGCCTGCTAACTCCGCCACCGGTCCACTTTGCGCACAAAAGTTCACTGTTTATGATTTTTGGCTCGTGTCTGCGGACTCCGCAATCTCCGGAAATACCGTGATCCGAAGTTTCGCTGCGCCGTACGGCACTAACACCAGCTTTTCCAGGGGCTCGCTGCTCGAAACGGGGCTTTGCGGTAGCTCTCCGGCTACCCCATTCTCGGCCTTCCATTGAGGAATCTTCCTGCCTTGAACTTCGATGCTCACTGGTGCACCTTTCAGGCTGAATACGCTTTGTCCTGCGCTGACGGGCCGCACTTTTTCGGCAAAAAGGACCTTGCCCTCGCTGCTCTGTAACCCGTAATTCCATGCGGATGTCGGACGAGCTTCCCAATCCGCGGTCATGCCTCGATTCTTGAGCTTCTTCCACTCGGTTTCCACATTGAGCGAGTAAAGGATCGGCCCGCGTTGAACCACTACTGAATTGTTGTAGGACCGTATCGTGGATGGCTTTGTCGGGAATCTCAGTTCAACCTGATCGCCCCGTCTCCACTCTCGGGTAACGACCGCGAACTCCCCTGCATGAACGGATTCAAGTGCTTTCCCGTTTACCCTGACGTCTGGGTCTTGCACCCACGCGGGGATCCGCAAAAAGAGTGGGAAACGCACTGGCCGCGCCGGCTGGACCTTCAGACTGATCTCTCCCTCAAAAGGGTAGGTTGTCTCTTCTGCGATCGAGATCGGAACTCCCGCAACTTTTGTGGACAGCTCGGATGGTGCATATGCAACTGCGGCGAGACCTCCTTGGGCACTGGCCATCCACAAGCTGGCCGTAAACTTCGGCCAACCTTGATGCATATTTGCCGTGCAGCAACCAAAATTCGGCTCGAGGCCAAAAAGATTGGATTCTGGGCCGTTTGTCGTCCAGGGCCGCTGTTCCAGGGTGCACTCGATCTGGTTGGGTTGCTGATCGTATTGGTGGGCCCACATGTCATCCGTCAATGTGCCCGGAAGCGCGTTGAAGGCGATCTTTTCGAGTCGATCGCCGAGCGTGGCGTTTCCGAGAATAGCGATCGCATATTCGAGCGAAAACATGTTTTCCACCACCGCGCAGAGTTCCACGCCTTGTGATGGATTTTTCCCTGCGAAGTGCTCGTCAGCACTGAACATGCCAGTCGGCATTCCGTGGTACATGTCCAACATGGCAAGCTGCCGTTCTACACCAGCACGCTCAGACGAATCGTTCGAAAAAAGCCACCACAGTGCGGAGGATTTGAGCGCCATTGCGTTGTTTACGCCATGGGTCTGCATGGCGATCTCCGGGATTGGTCTCCCTTCCGCCAATCCTAATTCCTTGGCCGAGACTTTCTTCTTGTATTCAAAGTTCTCGAATTGAAGTTTCCATTTATACCCTTGGTGATGAAGAAGCTCGGCAAGGCGCAGCAAATCCTGATCGCCAGTTCGGTTGTAGAGCCAAACAACGCTCGCCACTTCATCCTGCCAGCGGTATTTCCCCCAATCGCGCAGCGGCATGCCCGGCAATTCCTCGCGCTGGTAGGCAAAGTAACGCTGCATCACTGGGATAACGCGAGTATCCCCGGTCGCCTCCTGATGCTGCGTTAGCACCTTCAGCATCACCATGCGGGGCCACCAGTCGTCGTTCTTGGATGGGCCAATCATTCCGTTAGCGGCCTGATTGTTCAGAGTCCAATCGACCCACTTGTTGGCCTTCGCAAGCAATGCTTGGTCCTGAAGGAGATGAGCAAGAGGCACAAGTCCGTCCAGGAAGTAGGGACCACGCTCCCACGATTCCCCATTTCCGCCGAGCCATCCGCTTTCGGAGCCGACGTCTGGCCAGAACTCGTCCAAATGTCCCGTCAATCCGTGGGCCTGAATGTGGAGCTGTTCCAACAACCATCCCTTGGGGCGCACCGAAGAAAGTGGCAGAGGGTAATAGCTGTTCTTTGCAAGCGGCGCTCGATTCAGAAAAACATCGGTGGGAGGAACAGCGGCTGCCTCAGATGTAGAACCCCCAAAGGCAGGAAATTGCGAAGCGGAGACGGCCGCCACTGCTCCCAGAGCTTTCAGAAAATAACGACGTGACGAAAAAGGCATTTCATGCCTCCATTCCAGCTATCGCGACTTGCTCACACCGCGCTGGGCTACTCAGCGAGTTGCTCCGTAAACTCGTTCTCCACGTTATCGAAGAAGAGGCCTTTGAAATGACCTGGCTCCATCTTTGGAAGATTCAACCGGACGGTGTGAGTCTTATCCGGTTCGATCTGAGAAAGGTCCACGTACCATCCCACAAACGATTCTGAATGCTCGCGCACGGAAGCATAGGCGCGCGTGAGCCGGACAAGAGAACCATCTAGCTCCATCTTTACAGGTGTAGCGTCACTGGGCTCTGCCATCTGCAGAAAAAGAAGGAGGCGTTCAGGAACCAACCATGACGTATCGTAGTCTTCCTTCGTCCATGGAATCGGCCAAGAATCGTGCCGTTTCGCAAGCTGCGATTTAACGCGGGTGGGTACCAAGAATGTTCCCGCGAGCGACCCGTCGGGCTCGGCCTTTAGGGGAACTTCCTGCGAGCGCGAAAAGGCAGTGCCCGCAAATTTTACCCGCGTAGAAACGTACCTTCCGTGCTGAACGTATGGCACCCTCTTTCCATTGATTTCCAACTGTTTCACCTGGCCCTCCTTGGGAAGGAGCACCGAAACTTCCGCTTGGGTGCCTATTTCGCCCGCGGCGCGGTCAATTTTCAGGATCCGATTGTCGAATGTGGCTTGAACCGGATGAGAAGGATCGATGGAACTCGTGCCAAACACGAGGATCTCGGTCGCGAGTTCTGCGGCTGGGACAAGTTGCAGGACTGTTGCGCTGGTACCGTCCAAGCGGAGTGAAGCCGAGTTCCCGTACTTCCAAAATCCTTTTTCGGGCTGTCCAATCAATTTGCCCGCTTCGGGATAAAGTTCTTTCAGTACAAACTCGTCCTTCTCCTTGAGGCCGGTACTCGAATCCAACTGGAATTCCGCAGAGAGCGCCTTGTAGTTGGGATTAAACAGAAACAAGTATCCGCGATTTCCAAGTATTGCGGAGGTCCCATCCACGTGGTCAATAGCAGGCTGGCCGATAATAGTTTTCGTGTTTCGCAGGAACGCTTTGTTATCCACAGTCCAGAGGAGCCACGACCGGATCCAGGATTTGTCTGCATCGGAAAAGTGTTCGAATTCGGCCGGATCGCGTCCAGGAATCATATCTACGACGTTATTCCATCCACCAGTGGCAATCGAAGAGAGTACCGAATACCTAAAACCAAGATAGTCCCAGTCGCGCGCGCGAAAGCTCGTGTAGACAGTTTTGGAGCTCGGTCTCTTGTTGGTCCCATCGGTCACGGGTTCGTTCGCGTTGCGCGCAGTCTGGTGCGTCATGTAACCGGGGATGACTTCTTGCGGGGTGAACTGGTAATTTCGGTACCAGTAGTTTACGAACCGGGCTCGATTCCCGGAAACTCGATCGAAGTGCAGATCCGGAAAAGGCGTAAAGCTTTCCGGCTGCTCATCATTTCCCGTAGGATGCGGATAGCTTCCCGCGAGCCAACTCCATGGTCCGTACATTTGGTAGGATTGGCGGCCATCGATCACGATTCCCGGCTCAGCCTCGCGGAGCGATTCCATCACACGGCGCCACCCCCACCACTGCGAATAGGAACTACTCCCCGGCACACTTAGGAAAGCATAGTCAAAAGAGTAGCCTGCAATCCCAGTACGGCGCTTGAAGGCGAGTAATTCCTGAATAAGAAAGTCTTGAAAAGCGCGCGACGCCAGCGTCGCGTAAGAATTCTTCGTTTTCTTTTTTGTATCCGAAACGAGCCACACAGGATTCTGTACGAACGGAAGAGATGGATACACATAAGCTAGAATGCCCAAATGCTTTAACTTCGCGTAGTCCAGCATTTCGGCGACGCTTTCGGGAATAGGACTTTTTTCGGGGTCCCATTCTCCCGAACGAATCTTCTGTCCCAAGCCCAGCCATAGCACATGCTCCCAGTTCCAATCGTCAGCGTCGTTTTCGAGCAACGCCAGGCTGTTGTTCGCTGGCCCATAGAGCAGTGATTCGATCCCGAGAGACGACGCCGTGTCTATGACCCGCTTGTACTCCGCGCGCCCCTCGGCCGTCGAAACATCGATTTGGTAGTCATTGAGCGTCCATCCCACTTCGACGCTGATGGGATTGGAGGAAGGATGCAGCAGAAAACTTCGGACGGCATCGGTAAAAGCCTGCACTTCGGCACCATCCGCACCATCCGTCTCTTTGCCAGATTGCTCCTTCGAAGGCACCTTCCATTCGTAAATCATTTTCGAGGGGATGCGAGTTCCGCTTTGATGATAGAGGCCGATGATAGCGGGATCACTGGAGAAGGTTCCCCATTCGCTCCGCCATTGCATTTCCGGGTCGTAATGAATGCTGGCGTCCTGACCATTCTGGGTTACCTGCAGATAGGGGTTCTGGACGACGATCATCAGCCCCTGTGATCCGCCCATCCGTAGAAATGTGCCAAACTGCTCCGTGGGAATGTAGCTGAGGAACTCTTTTCTCGGCGGTCCGAATTGGGGCAGATAGGTACCCGGTGTGAAGGTCTTTTCGATTGGCTCCCGCACGGAAATACGTATGGGTTCCATTTTCCTGACCACAAAGCCAGGAGACTTCGCGCTGAGGATCTGCACCTGCTTGGTGAGAAATCTCCACCCTGGTCGCAATTCATATTTAACCTTGAGGGAATATCCGTCGCGTTCGTAATAATAGGCGATAACACCATTCTCTTGCTTTATTACGGGTGTACTGTCAGTGCTGGTGAAGGAGTCCTGGTCGATCTCGAGGGAGAATTCGTCGTTCTGAAGATGAACGGTTTCGCCGGAACCCTTGTTCTGAAGGGAGACCAACCCTCTGGGTCCAAGATTTGCAGCGAATTCCGAGTTTTCCAAGGAAAACGTTTGAGCACTACAAATCGATGCGACAACCCCGAGCAAAAAGACGAAGGCGGTGAGGCGGAGAATGCCAATCATGGTGACATCCTTCCTATTCGAGTCAACATTCAGGCAGGGATTAAAGGACTGCGACATGGGGAATGCCGGTCCAGCTGAACCCGGCACTCCCATTGGATTCGCGTTACTAGAAGCGCAGGCTAAGTCCGAGTTGCAACCAACGCGGGTTGAACTGTGAAGTAGATTTTCCAAATGTACCATCCGCAAGATTGCCATCCACGCCTTGAAGGTTTACGTGGTTGAAGACGTTAAAATAGTCGAAGCGCAGCTGCACGCTGACGCGCTCCGTGATGTGGGTATTTTTTGCCAGGCTCATGTCCCAGTTGTAGTAACTCGGACCGCGGTAGCGATAAGGCTTCTCATTTCCTTCCGTACCCAATGTGGGGGTAGTAAAGTTAGACGCCGGGAATACTCCGTTCAGGAAGGAACTACGGCTCGTTCCCTGCGAGTAACTGACCACGTTGGGAAAGTCGTAATTGAAAGCGTCCGCGTTATAGTCACCACTTCCCGGCGCTAGTCCAACTACGTTGCCTGCTCCATTGAGAACTGGTTGGAACGAGGCGTTCGTGTAAACCGTGAAAGGCGTTCCGCTCTGAAAAATAGTGATGTCGCTGAAGACCCACCCATTCGTCAGGATGCGGGCAAAAGCATTTTCAGATTTGAGGCCCGGAATCTCATAGGAAAATGATAGAGATAGCCGGTTAGGGGCGTCCCAAACGGAGGGGCCATAATATTGATGAAGGTTGGTAAAGGTAGGATAGATCTGCGCATCATCCTTGGAGCTCGAGCGGGTGTAGGAAGCATTGAAATAACCTCGGGTGCTCAAGCGGCCGCGGATAGCGAGTATAAGAGCATTGAATCCACTCTCGGCCCCGTTCTGGGCGTAGGTTATGGCGCCGAAGCTTGGATTGAGTCGCTTTGGCGATGGGTAGTTTGCGATCAGGTCACCGGCGAATCGGTTGATGTCTACACCGTAGGACGTCGCAGTCTCCTGTCCGCTCCCTGTGATCAGATCCCTCGATTGCGATCCGGAATACGCGACGCTCGCTACGATATCCCGAGCGATCCTTCTTTCCAAGGTCGCAGTGTAGTTGTACGTGACCGGCGATCCGAGATTGGGGTCTATGCCGCCGACGTTGAATTGTGAGCCCACGATTCCACCATGGGAATCGAGTGTCGAACCCGGCAGTGCTGGATAAGGAAAGCCAGTCGGCGTGGTCGCGCTGGTGCCTAACGCAAAAATTGGAGGCGTTGGCGAACCTCTAAAAAATGTCGGTATGACAAATCCCGGCGGATTGCCTTTCAGCCCGTTTTCATCATTTCCCAGCGTAGTCCAGTCATGGTAGACCCCAAATCCACCCCGGACTACCCAGGTAGCCTTGCCCGTAGGATCCCACGCAAATCCAATGCGCGGACTAAAGGCATCGGCGAGAGAGTGATTGAATACGTTGCTTTGCTGCAGCATGAAGCCGTTTGCAATTTGGTCGTTTTCCGTTGCCCCAGGCCCCAGATGGAAATTCGCAAGAGTCGTGCCAGCCAGCGGATAGGGATTTCCGAAATCATCCCAGCGCAGTCCTAATGTCAGGGTTATGTTCTTTTTTAGTTTCCAGACATCTTCAGCAAAAAGACCATGCGTATTGATCGCATACTCGTACTGTCCCTTGCCTGGTTGCCCGCTTAAGACGTCATACGCCAACCCGGATTCAGTGTTGGGGCTATCTTGAGCAAGATCCAGCAGATTGTTGAAGCTGAAGTTAGGCTGATTGTAAACAGGCGCAAACAACGCTAGGTCATCTCCGTGACGTCCTTCATACCCGAATTTAAGAGTATGGGTACCGTGAATATGGGTCAGCACGTCCCGCCAGTGATAGTTGTGTTGAATGAAGTTTCCCTGTGCGAATCCGACTCCAAAGCCGACTCCTTGTCCGGAGACACCGATGCTTGGCACCGTGAAGTCACCGGTCTCGTCTAGAATTCCTTGGACTTTCAAATACCCAAAGACTGCTTCGTTGAGGGTATTGGATGTGAACGTGTGCGCCTCATTGATCTGCAAGGAATCCGCGACATAGTTGTTCGTGGTCGTAAACGCCGGGCGCACCGACGGGCCGCCTGTATTCAACGTCGTGCGATAGAAGTTCCCGTACAGTCGATCCTTACTGAAAACCTTGTCGATACGAACATTCCACTGCAGTCCATTTCGATAACTGGAAGCGTTGAAAACACCATTGTCAATCATGGGGGTGTCGCAGGGCAGAAACGAGGTTGAAGCAGTTCCGCACGCAGTAGCGGAACCTGCCGGAAAAATGTCTGCAGCTGTCTTGGCAACACTCGTGACGGTTGCTCCGGTTGGAGCATACTTAGCCAAGATTTTGGTTCCTACCGTATCGGGGAAGTTTTGTTCAGCGAAGGCAGTGAAAGCAGGGTCTTCAAAAGTCACCGAACCGGTTCCCGTGGAGGCTGACGAACGCAGCGGCTCAATGCCGAAGAAAAAGAAGAATTGATGATTTGGAATTATTGGCCCGCCAATTGTGGCCGAATAATTATTGGAGTGAAACGGATTGTAGTTCTTCACGAATTCCGTTCCGGCCCAGAAGCCTTGATACGTATAGTAGTCGCTCAAATTACCGTGGAACTGATCGGTACCCGATTTCGTCGACATGACCATCTGTACGGAACTCGCTCGGCCGTATTGGACATCAAAAGTATTGGCCTGAACCGTTGTCTCTAGAATCGTGTCGGGATTTGGAGTTAGGTTCAGGACACCAGGACGAATGTCGCTCGTTACGTCCAGTCCGTCCACGACGTACATGTTACCGACGCTACCCCTGCCGTTCGCGCTTGCATCCACCTGGGTTTCCGTCGAGAAATTGTCTGCAGCCGATCCCGGGCTTCCGCCCACCAGTCCCAATCCCGTAACACCCGGAGCGATGGTGGTTAGCGCCAGCAAATTTCTCCCCTGCAATGGTAAGTTCGCGACGGCCTCGGACTCCAGGGTCATCTGCGTGCGCGAATCAGCCGTATTTAGTGTTGGAATTTCCCCAGTGACCTGCACCTGTTCCGTAATGTTGCCTATGGACAGCACGACCGGAACGTTGAGTGTCTGCTCTGTGAGGAGATCGAAATTTATCAGCGCCGTTGAGAAGCCCTTGGCCGCAACGGAGAGCTTGTAGTTGCCGGGACCCAGGCTCACGAACCGGCAGTTCCCGGCAGAGTCCGTCTTGGTCGTCAAAATGTTGTGGGTTGCCGTATTCGTTAGTGTGACCGTTGCATCGGCAACCGCACTCCCGCTCGGATCCTGAACGCTACCGGTGATACTCCCGTTAAACTGGGCTCGCACTGCGCTAGCAGCGGCGGCCATAACGCAAATCAGAAAAAGAAAACGAATCAACTTGCTTTTCATCGCCACACCCCTTCGTTGAAGGCTACGGAAGGACCCCAATCGGCCTCGTAAGCGCTTACATGGTATGTCCATGAAACCGCTTACATTCTTGCGCCAAGTTTCACCCATCAAAACTGCACCTGTCAAGTATTAAGTTTTTGAATTCGCCCGTTCAGTTTGGTACTGGTCCGGCGTTCTTCTCACATTCCGCATTACCGTTCTTGGGCTAATTTCCTTATAAACGCTACTTCTTCGGGTTTGTACGGCGTTCCATCGTTGCGGAATATTTCGTGAAACCACACGGCTGGTTAACGGTCGGTGTATGGATGTTTCCACGAGTCCCAGGGAAGGAAAGTTTGTGTCTTGCCGGCTACAAGGCCCCAGTTGATGGCACCGACGTGATATTTCTTGGCGATGGGCAAAGATCCTTGAAACGTACTGCCGTTGCCGCGGGCCATATATTCAGTGCAGATCATCGGTCGATGATAGCCCTGGAGCCAGTGGATGCGCTCTTCGAATTCCTCCGGTTTTCCGTAGTCGTGGAAGGAAAGCACATCGGACATCTCAATCTGTATCCTCTCCATCGCATCCAACTTGTCCGGAGACGACCAGCCGCCTTTCCAAACTCCGCTGGTTAATGGTTGCCTCGGGTGAACCGCGCGCGCCCAGTCGTATACCTGTGGCAGCAGCGCAACCACCAGAGCAACTTTGTTTTTTGGCTCCAGTTCCCCATAGCTGCCATCGTTCGTGTTATCCGGCTCGTTCCAGAGATCCCAACCCAGGATGCGATTGTCATTGGCAAAGGCTCCGACAACACCTTTCACATATGCTTCCAGTCGCGGATATTGTGCGGGATCTTCTAACGCGCGGGCACCCGGACTCTGAACCCACCCAGAATTATGCACACCGGGACGTGGCTCATGCTGCTTCCCGAGCTTGGGATCCGGATCCCAGCACGAATCGAACAACACAAACAAGGGGCGAATTTTGTGTTTATCCGCGATCTGAAGAAATATCTCGATGCGTTTTTGAAAGCCCTGGGCATCCTGCTGCCAAGGAAGATCATGAAGAAAAACGCGCATGGTGTTCAGGCCAATCGACTCTGCCCACCCGAGTTCAAGATCAATCCGCTTCGGGTCGAACGTTTCTGCCTGCCACATTTCGAGTTCATTGATGGCAGTGGCGGGGATGTAGTTGCTTCCCAGGAGCCACGGATGCTTTGCGTACCATTCGGCAGCCTGTTTTTCACTCCATCGTGGTGTGTGTTGCGGTGGCCGCGCGCACGCCAGGCTCGACAGCATTAGTGCGAGAAGCGTTGCTGCCCACTGCTTGCTCCACGTTCGATTGCTCATTTCGTCCTACCCTCCTGCAGATTGCCTTTCAAAATCGCCTCGTAAACCTTATTTCGGGGGATCAGCCGCTGTCCCGGTCCCGGTTGTGAATCGCGCTCATGGACTAGCAGTCGAGCGGAGCGCTTTCCGATAGCTCGGAGAGCTCCACCATTTCTGCGCCTTGGGACGCTTCACACACGTAGATATTTGGTTTGAGGCCGGTAGCAGCCTGATACTGTGCGGCAACACGTTCTCGAAATATCCCGGACTCGGCTGCGCTTACCAAGTTAATGGTGCAGCCGCCAAATCCGCCACCTGTCATGCGCGCCCCAAAAACGCCAGGTTGCCGATTAGCCAGTTCCACCATGATATCCAGCTCAGGACAGCTCACTTCGTAGTCATCGCGAAGGCTCCGATGTGAATCTGCCATCACCTCGCGCAACAGTTCCAGATGATTACTCTCTAGCGCAGTTGCGGCTTGAACCGCACGCGCATTCTCCGTAATCACATGACGGCACCGCTTGTAGATGGTCTGGCTGAAGAGTCCGCGATTGGTTTCCAATTCGACGAGCGAGACGTCTCGCAAAGCGCGAATCCTCGGAAGCGCCTTGGACAACTGACGAACCGCCGCCTCGCACTCGCTACGCCGAACGTTGTACTCTCCACCGCCGAGTTTGTGTTGCACCATCGTGTTGCAGATCACCAGGTGAAGTGCGGAGGGAAGTTTCACCAGGCGAAAATCCAGGGAGCGACAGTCAAGAAGCAACGCGCTTCCCTCACGACCATAACAAGAAACAAATTGATCCATTATTCCGCAACGCGCTCCGACGAACTCGTTTTCGGCCTTCTGGCAAATAAGTGCGAGCTCCTTCGTTTGGATCGCGCACTGCGCCACGTCCATCAAAGCCAAAGCCGTGGACACTTCCACTGCCGCGGAAGAACTGAGTCCCGCGCCCAGAGGAACTTCGCCCTGAATATATACGCTTGCTCCTCGCAAACCGTAGCCTGCCTGTTCCAGGACCCAAGCAACGCCGAGGGGATAATCGGCCCATTTCCCTGTGGCCCGAATCTTCAGTTCGTCGAGATTCGCTTCTACAGCCTCATCAAAGTTTTCCGAATAGAGAGCAAGTCTACGGTCATTTCGGGGGGCTATCGCCACCCAGCAATAGAATCCAATCGCCGCCGGAAATACAAATCCATCGTTATAATCCGTGTGCTCACCTATCAGGTTTACGCGACCGGGAGCCCGAAAGATCGCCGCCGAGCCGCCAAAGCGAGTTTTGAATTTCTTCAAGAGGTCTTTGGCTCTTTCCATCCAAGCTCTCCGACACCAATCTCAGACGCGGCCCGTGCCCAGGACAAAGTTGAAATACACGGCCATGATGGTTCAGTCGACACTGGTTAGGCCCATCCTGATCGCTCTCCTCGACTGAGTCTTTGTCCCGGGCTGCTGCGTACGGAACTTCGAAACAACGCCGTATGGCGCACGAAGGTCCGTATCCGGGGTTGGAGTGCACACGCTAATGTAAGCGATTACAGCAAAAACTACTCTCAATAGCCAGCGAAAAGCACACCTTGCCGTTTGTTTGAAGAGCCGCTGCGCCGGTTGCTTATGCTGCCGAAGTCTTAAGCGTAGAATCTCGCACAACCAAACGCGTGTCGACGCGATACTCATGCCCTGTCTTGGAAGTTCCCCGGATGATGGTGTGGAGAGCCTCGAATGCTATTTCGCCTAATTCCCGGCGCGACAATCGAATGGTGGTTAGAGGCGGTTGGGTTACCTGACATAGTTCAATATCGTCGAACCCTATCACGGAAATATCGTCCGGCACGCGCAACCCTGCGCCGGAGATCGCTCGTAAGGCTCCGAACGCGGTCAGATCATTAGAAGCAACGAGCGCAGTAGGCCGAGGAGAGAGCGCAAGAAGCCGCCGCATAGCCGCATCGCCTCCGTCAATTTTGTGATTGCCGGACTCGATCAGTTTTTCATCCAGCAGCAGGCCGTAGTGTTCAAACCACTTCAGAAAGGCAGACCGCCGAGTCATCGCGGAGCGGAGATCGGATGGTCCGCTGATAAAGCCGATTCGTCTGTGGCCAAGCTGAAAAAGGTGATCCACGGCCTCCCGTATGCCCATGCCATAGTCGACTTTTATGTTGCTGACTAAGTTGCGGACTTTTCCTGTATCCAAAAAGACCATCGGAATCTGACGTTTTGCCATTTGCGAGATGAGGTCCTTGTCCATCTCCGAAGTCATTACCGCAACCCCATCGACTTTTCTCTCCATCAAGCGCCGCACGCAGTGCACCATGCGTTCCGGATCGTAGCTCGTATTTGCCACCAGCACTTCCAAACCGCTCCGAAGACCCATCTCTTCAAAGCTTTTTACCAGTTCGGGGAAGAAGGGATTGGCAATATCCGAAATGATCAATCCAAGCAACCTGCTCTTACCAGAGGCCAAAGCTCGGGCATTTGTGTCCGGGTGATATCCCATGGCCCGGATCACCCGCAGCACCTTCTCGGCTGTTTCGGGCGTGACGCTATCGCTGCCGTTAATGGTTCGCGAGACGGTCGCAGTGGAGACTTTCGCTCGGCGGGCAACCTCTGCAATATTCATAGGGAGTGCCTTGATTCTAGCGAATCGGATGTAAAAAGATACATTCGATATTATGGTACAACCCGACGAACATATTCGACTCGCATAAACTTAACATTTTGAAACTAGATTGCGAATTCCAACTTGCCCGGGGAGGAAGGGAGGTGCGTGTGATGAATCCGCACCTAAATATAGGTCTCGCAGACGGACCCATTCCCTCAATAGCGAATTGCTGTTTACTCTATGTCAGAGAAATTCAGCCCAGTTGGATCCCATGCCACTGCCTTAACGAGAATCGGGCGCGGTTGCACGCGCTAACGTACTTTTGGGCGGCAAAGTCGGGAAATCATCGGAAAGTTACACGGAGAGAGGAAAACCACGACTGAATGGCGGAGAGGGTGGGCTACTCGCCTAGCCGTTTTTGCTATCCTTCAATCTTTTCAGCAATATGCATCAAAGCCTCATGGATATTGGCGAATTCTACGATTTCAGCTATTTCAACTCTTTCTCCTATTTCAACCGTTTGGGTCCGATTTCGCGCCTAAACAGACACCAAAGACACCAAGAACCTGGATTCAATGAAGGGCAGGCACCCGGTTTTTCGACCTTGCACCTGTGAAAGTCTTTGCAACACGGTCCAAGTTCAGACCAGATCTCTACCTCATGAGTACAACTGATATCGGCGATCATCGTGTCGAATGACAACGGTAGCCGATATGATATGTTGTCGGCGTTTTTGACCGTTGCCGTCACCCGACCGTAGTGAGTATGGGATCTGGCCGGTCCGGCCGCATCAACAGAAACTGATCGTAAGCGACAATGGGTAATGGTCGGATGCCGCAATCGAATTGTGAACCTGAGCGTCGGTACCGATTAATGGGCCCCGGAGGAGTATGCAGTCGATGACGCGATCACGCCCTGAGAGCACGCTAGAGGATGTCCTCCAATTCGAAATCGATTCGATGGGCCAAGAGTTTCCCAAGGACATTCAAGAAGTGGTCAACTACGTAGCTGCCATGAATTCTGGCTTAGAACGTCTGAAGACCCTTCCCTGAAGTTTGCCAACTTTTCGGCAAAGCGTTTTATAGAGGATGACACCATTCGAGTAAGCACTCAACTCGGAAGCGGAGCATCCGGGCTTTCAGCCCTCTCAAGGCTCTGACTCTGAATCAGCCCGTGGCCGTGGCCCCCTCGAGACGATCAAGGTCATTTCCACGATCGTAAGTCGCGAGTTGTCATCGGTAAAGGATGCGGGAGCACCTCCTGTGGGCGTCTCTTCCTTGATTTGAGAGTGTGTGTTCGGAAGACCGAACAGCGCTACGAGAAGCTCCGGGCTTACATACGGAAACAAGAGACGCCCCAATCAGTTCTGGTCCGGGCCCAAAAATACTTTGTACGCGACGGCTGAATCGGTTGCCGGCTGTTTGTCAGTTTTGTCCCGAAGTTGCTCTCGCATTGCCCCTCTCCTCGTACCTTTCGCAGGGTCGCAAGACGCTCAACATTGCTTCTCGCCCTCACTTGGTCTACAGGCAAGATCTAAGCCAATCTGCGAAGCCGTAAGTCGCTGAATTTTCGGTGGGACCTTTGTTCCGAGATGTCAGAAGTCAAGAAAGTTAGAAATGTCGAATGGAGGCGATGTTGAACAGTCTGAGCGACTCGGATGGCTAGATAGCCGGGCAGCCATCAGGAATACAACTTTGCGTAAATACCAAGCTTTCTCATTCGGTACATGAGGGTGGTTCGGTTGATATTCAGGCGGACTGCAGCGCCATCAGCACCACCGATGCGGCCCTTGCATGCGGCAAGCGCCTGTGTGATTTCGTCGCGCTGCTTCTTTTCATACTCCTCGGCGCCAGCGTCAATGTCAGGCTGTAAGCTGCTTGCTTTGCGATCCGTTCGCTTCTTGTTCACGACGGGTGCATCTGAGGCCGTCTCCGTTTCTGCTTTTCGCAGTTCTGTGAGCGGTACTTCAAGGGCCTTGCCGCGCGTCAGGATCACGGCGCGTTCGATGAAATTCTCCAATTCGCGGATGTTCCCAGGCCATTCCCAAGCTGTGAGTCCCTTCATCACTGCAGAAGGTACCGATTCAATTTCCTTCTGCATCTGTTTCGCAAACTTCTGCACGGAAAAACTGACCAGCAGGGGGATGTCTTCCTTCCGCTGTCTCAAAGGGGGTATTCGGATCGGGAAAACATTCAAACGATAAAATAGATCGCTCCGAAACTCGCGCTCCGCAACCATTTTTTCCAGGTTGCGGTTCGTTGCGGCGACCAGACGAACATTCACTTTGCGTGTGTGAGTGCTTCCAAGGCGTTCAAATTCCCGTTCCTGCAGGGCACGTAACAGTTTTGGCTGAATTTCGTTGGGGATGTCCCCTACTTCATCCAGGAAGAGCGTGCCCTGGTCAGCAAGTTCCAATCGTCCAATTTTCTGCGTAATGGCTCCGGTGAATGCTCCCTTCTCGTGCCCAAAGAGTTCGCTTTCGAGCAGGCCCGTGGGGATCGCAGCACAATTAAGCTTCACAAACGTGCGGTTCTTGCGCCGGCTGCGTTCGTGAATTGCGCGTGCAATGAGTTCCTTCCCCGTTCCCGTTTCGCCTAGCAGAAGAACAGTGGAATCGCTCGGGGCGACGGTCTCCACCAGTTGCAGAACGTGCTTTAGCGCAGCGCTTTTTCCAATGATCCGCTCAAAGCCGCTGTCGCCGCGGATTTCCTCTTCGAGGTAGAGTTTTTCCTGCGCAAGCTTGTCCTTGAGTTCTGAAATTTCCTGGTAGGCCAACGCGTTCTCAATTGCGATGGCTATTTGTCCGGACGCCCGGCTCAGAAAATCGACATCTTCTGGCATAAACGCGGTTTCAGTCGTGCGCGAAATCGCTAGGATTCCGAGAACTCGGCCCCGATTTGCAAGTGGAATAAGGCAAATGGCTTTTATGCCTTCAGCTACCGCGATCTCAGTTGTCCCAGACAGGAACTCCTCGGGTTCTCGCGTATCAATGACTACGGGTTTCAAAGTGTCCATCGCTTTTTTTGCGGCGGCGCTCGGCGTAAAGAACAACTCTTCCTTGATGACTCCCTTGCCGTGTGGAAAATCCATGGCAAATACCCTGGATTTTCCCGATGTTGCATCGATCAGCGAAACGGCCACAGCATCAGCGTGCATGACCTCGCGGATATTCGCTGCGATCGCGCGCAAGACCTCTCGCAGATCGAGGGTTGACGTGATTCTGGCCGTGAGATTCAGAAGCAACTGGAGCCGGTCGTTCTGACGCTGCAGCTCTTCACTGATGCGGATGATCCCTTGGTCGCGGTTTAGATTGTTCGCCACGGGTATACGAGCGGTCATGCTCATTTCCTTGTCTTGGATGCCCCATGAGACTAGATAGCTATAACACGCTTCTCAGTGATTCGAGTTCACGCCGACAGATGTTGCTGAATTCGCGCTGGGGGTCATCCCGTTGGCCTACTCTTGCGCCCTCGCTAATGAAGTCGGAAACCAATTGCTCGCGATGAGCAATCTTCTTGGCCAGGAGATCCTTCCGGTCGTGATGCCTCTGCGTGAGCACGCACTTAAAGTTGAATGCAAACCCGCCGACGAACGATCCGGAGACGGCCACCAGCGCCGACACTGTTGCTGGATCCCAAGAGCGCCCAATCCCTCCCATTCTTCGATACCTCAGTGTAGTGAAACTGGCATTGGCCAAGCGAATATTTTCCATCCATTACTGCTGCTGCCACCCGCCACCTAGCGATTGATAGAGCTGGACCAGCGCAAGCCGCTCGTTCAGTTGCGCCTGAACAAGGTTCAGCTCCGCGGAGAAATAGTTCGTTTCGTTGGTCAACACTTGGAGATAACTCGCACCGCCCTGCTTATATAGAATCAACGAGAGGCGGTCTGACCGTTCCGCCGCCTGGACGAGCAGTTCCTGTTGCTCGCGGAACTGGCGATCTTTTTGAGACGCGATGAGTGAGTTTGATACCTGTTCGAGTGCGTTCTGCACGGTCTGATGATAAGCGAGCACCGTTTCCTGATATTGCGCTCGCGAGAGTTTGAGTTGCGACCGGAGCGCTCCGCCTTCGAAGACGGGCTGCGCCACGCTCAGGGCCCCCAGCCAGGTCTCGGAGGGTGCGCTGATGAACCGACTCAATTGGTTACTTTCTAGCCCACCCGTCCCAGTGAGCGCGATGCTAGGAAAGAAGGCGGCCTTAGCCACGCCGATCTGCGCGTTTGCCGCCATCACGTTAGCTTCGGCCTCGCGGACATCCGGGCGACGCTCGAGCAATTCCGAGGGCAGGCCGGCTGGGACGCTATCCGGCACGGGCTGTTCTGTGAGCGCGCGGCCGCGGGGTATTGAGCCAGGATTTTCACCGAGCAGGATGCTGAGAAGGTTTTCCTGCTGTCTTATCTGCCGCTCAAGGTCGGGAATGGTTTCTGACGCGGTATAGACGAGTTGCTCAGACTGGCTCAGGTCTAAATCGGACGCTGAACCATTAGTAAAGAGGGTTTTCGTCAATTGCAGGGATTGTTGCCGCGATCCCAGGGTCCGCTTGGCGATCTCAAGTTCGCTATCCAACGCACGAAGCTGGAAGTAGGTCGTCGCTACATTTGCAACCAGTGACGAGATCACTGCCTGCTGTCCCCACTCCGAAGCGAGCATCTGAGCGCGAGCTGCTTCGGTTTGACGGCGGTATTTTCCCCAAAAGTCCAGATTCCAGATCACCGACAGGTTCACTTGGCCTGCGTTGACCTCGTAAGGCGGAAACAGATTTGAAACCTTGGCATTTTGCTCACTAAAGACGCTCGCACCGACGCTTGCTGAGGGAAACTGGTTGGCGCGTGTTATCCCGAGTTGCGCCTGAGCCTGCAGGACGCGCGTCGCCGCAATACGCACATCATAGTTCTGTTGAAGCGCGGTGTGAATGAGTTGCACTAGCACGGGGTCCTGATACATGTCCCACCATTTCTCGTTGCCGAGTGAGGATACCGTGGCGGCCTGGGCTGCCATGCTGTCGCGATAGTCCGTTGGCACTCTTATTGTCGGCCGTTTGTAATTCGGTCCCACCGTGCATCCAGCGAGCCAAGCTGCAATCGCTAACGGCAGAAACCTTTTCATGTTAGTCGGCCTCTCCCGATGCTTCGGCAGACGTTAGCTGCGGTGCCCCGCGCTTGGCGGCGCCGGAGATGCGCTCAACGACATAGAAAATTGCTGGAACAAAGAACCTGCCGATGAAGGTCTCCGCCAGCATGCCGCCAATTACCGCCGTGCCCAGAATTTGGCGTGCTACCGCACCTGCTCCAGACGCCGTCCACAGCGGCACGCAGCCGAGAATAAAGGCGAGCGCTGTCATCATGAGGGGCCGGAAGCGAAGCCTCGCCGCGGAAAGTGCTGCATCGGCGACGGACATACCGCGTTCGTAATCCTCCTTGGCAAACGCGACGATCAGAATCGAATTTTTCGCAGCCAGGCCGATGAGCATCACAAGGCCGATCTGAGCGTAAACATCGTTCTCAATTTGAACCATGTACGCAGGCAGAAAGAGACTGAGCACGACGCGCCGCAGCCAGAGGGCTGCCAGGGCGCCGAAGACTGCCACTGGCGTGCTGAGCAGCACGCTAAAAGGCACTGTCCAGCTTTCGTAGAGCGCTGCCAGGATTAAAAAAACGAACAGGAGCGAAAACGCGAAAATCACCGAAGCCGGCGCGCCTTGTTCCGCCTTCACCTCTTGATAGGACATTCCGATCCAGTCGTATCCCATTTCGGAAGGCATGGTTTGTTTGAAAACGTCCACCAGGGCTGCTCTTGCCTGATCTGCGCTATAACCGGGTGCGGCGGCCGCATTGATCTGCGCGGACCGGTACTCGTTGTAACGCATGGTGAACTCGGGGCCGAAACGGGTCTCGAATTTTGCCAGCGCTGAAAGCGGCACCGTCTGCCCTTGGCCGTTGCGGACATAGAATTGGTCTAGATCGTCGGTTGTCGATCGGTAAGGCGCTTCAGCCTCCACATACACCTGCCAGGTACGTCCGAAGTCGTTGTAGTAGTTGACAAACAAGCCGCCCATATACGCTTGAATGGTGTTGTAAACATCCGTCAAATTCACGCCTTGCTTCAACACCTTGTCCTTATCCACATCGATGAATTCTTGAGGCACACTCGGAATAAACGTTGTGCTGACCGTGCCGAGCTCAGGGCGCTTGCGGGCGGCGGCCAGGAACTTGGTCAGGTTGTCTGCAAGAAACTTGACATCCTTACCAGCACGATCCTCCAGCACGAACGTCACGCCACCGGCAGTACCGACGCCGGGAATCGCGGGTGGTGAGAAACTGAAGACAGTCCCTTCCGGCAGCTGCTTGAGTTGCTGGTTCAAACTTGCCTTGATGGCTTGATACTGTTCGCTCCGACCTTGGCGCTCATCCCAGGGCTTCAGAGACACCCAGAAGAACGCGTTGTACGAAGTGCGGACGTAGCTGAGCAAACTGAAACCCACCACGCTGGTCGTGTAGTGGACTCCTGGTGTCTTTGCGAGAACGTCCTCTACTTGTTTCGCAGCTGCGCTGGTGCGTTCGAGCGACGCCGCGTTGGGGAGCTGCATATTGATGTAGAGATAGCCTTGGTCTTCATCCGGCAGGAAACTGGTGGGCAGGTGGGCGCTAAAGAGCCACGCTGCACCGCCCGCAACGACAAGCAGTACCATCACCACCGCAGCTTTGCGAATCAGGTCGCCGGACCAACGTACAAAGCTGTCGGTCGAGCGCTCGAAATAGCGGTTGAAGTAGCCAAAGAATTTTCCGAGCGGCCCGCGAGTTGCCTTCTTGGGTCGGAGCAGTAGCGCGGAAAGTGCCGGGCTGAGCGTGAGCGCGTTGAACGCGGAAAGCATCACGGATATGGCGATGGTGAGTGCAAACTGCTGATATAACCTGCCGGTAATGCCCGGAATGAAAGCCGTCGGCACGAAGACCGAAGCCAACACCAGAGCTATGCCGACGACCGGACCCGAAAGCTCTTTCATAGCCTTTAAGGCGGCCTCTATTGGAGACAGACCTTCCTCGATGTGGTGCTGTACCCCTTCGACGACCACGATGGCGTCGTCAACCACCAATCCAATTGCGAGCACCAAGCCGAACATTGAAAGTGTATTGATCGAGAAGCCAACCAATGGGAAGACGACGAAGGTTCCCACCAACGAAACAGGCACGGCCAGCATAGGAATCAGAGTGGCGCGCCAGTCTTGCAAAAACAGGTACACCACAAAGATGACTAGCACAATCGCTATCACGAGGGTCCAAAGGATCTCTTTCATGCCTTCCGTGACCGGAAGTGTTTGATCGAGCGATATGGCGTAATCAATGTCTTGCGGGAAGCGTTGCTTCATCTGGGTCATGAGCTTCCGGACGCCCTGCACGGTTTCGACAGCATTGGTTCCGGGCAACTGATACACGGCAATGGCAGCACTGGGCTTACCATTCAAGCGAGCAATCAAGCTGTAGTCCTGCGTGCCCAGCTCGACTCGGGCCACGTCTCTCACGCGAACAGTCCCGCCGTTTGACGCTTCGCGCACGATCACGTCGCCGAACTGTTCCGGCGAAGTCAGGCGGCCTTGAGCCAGCACAGCGTAGGTGAACTGCTGGTTGCTCTGAGCCGGCTCGCCCCCGACCTGGCCAGCCGGATTAACGGTGTTCTGGGCTTGAATCGCGTTAACAATATCCGTGACGGTGATACCCAGCTTGGCCAATTGGTCAGGCTTGACCCATAGCCTCATGGCGTATTGTCCCGAGCCGAAGACCTGCGTCTGGCCAACACCGTACAAGCGTGCGATAGGGTCGTTGAGGTTAATGTAGCCGTAATTGGCCAGGTAGTTAGAATCACGGGTGCCGTGCGGCGAGTATAGGGCGATGAGCATCAGCGGAGCGGTAGTCGATTTCTTGAGGGTTACGCCGTAGTTGTTGACCTCCGGCGGAAGCTGACCGTTTGCCAGTTGCTCGCGCGACTGTGTGAGGATCAGATCCATGTTGGGATCCGTTTTCAAATCGAAATCGACAAGCAGCGTCGTTTGCTGGTTCGCAGTGGCGTTTAGCGAATACATGTAGGTCATGTTGTCCACGCCACTGACTTGCTGCTCGATGGGTACGGCGACAGCTTGCTCGAGAGTCTTTGCGTCTGCACCTGGGTAGTTGGCTTGCAACCTGATCTCGGGTGGAGCGATCTGCGGGAACTGCGCTACCGGCAAGGTCACGATGGTAATCACGCCGACTATGACCGTGAGAACTGCAATCACGATCGCGACGATGGGCCGTCGAATGAAAAAGTTCGCCATGGCTTAACGTTCCTCCGTCTCTTTGTAGGGCGTGGGATTCACCAGTTCGCCTTCTTTTGTCTTCTCCGCACCAACCGCCACGACGTGTTCTCCCGGCCTCAGCCCGGATGTGATCACCCAGAGCGTGCCCACTCTCGGCCCGACCTCCACCGCGCGGAGCTGCGCACGATTGTCGGCGCCGACCACAGTGACTTGATTCGTTCCTTGCTGCTGATTCACTGCCGCCTGCGGCACCAACGATGCTTTTGGCAGATATCCTGTCAACGCGCGAATGCGTGCGTACTCACCTGGCCGCAACAAATTCTTGGAATTCGGGAATTCGCCGACGATCTGGATGGTTCCCGTCTGCGTATTCACCTGGCGATCAGCGAACACGATCCTGCCGGGATACGAGTAAGTAGTCCCGTCAGCCAAGATCAACTGCAACGGGATGCGCGACGCATGCGTCAGCCAGTCCACAGTGCCGGGTGCCCCACCGTCCGCCATACGCAGATATTCCTGTTCGCTAATGGGGAAATAAACTTTGATCGGACTTACCCGCGAAACCGCGGTGAGCACGGTGGACGGTCCCACGAGATTCCCGACCTGCACAGTGTTGATGCCGGCGATGCCGTCAATCAGCGAAAGAACTTTCGTGTATCCCAAATTCAGCGAAGCCTGTTCGACCGCAGCCTGGTTTGCCTCCACAGCTGCGTGTGCCCCGCGAAGCGCCTGTGTATCATTGTCAAGCTGACTCTGAGGAATAGCGTGGGCTTCCGCCTCGGGAACGTCGCGCTTCACATTCAATTCAGCGTTGGCCATCTGCGCCTCGGCCTGAGCCAATTGTCCTTTAGCCTGATCAAGCGCCGCCTGAAATGGTCGAGGATCGATTTCGAAAAGAACCTGGCCTTGCCGGACAAATCCGCCTTCCTGGTAGTCTTGGCGAATCAGATAGCCACTCACATGGGGTTGAATCTGCGCGTTGACGTACCCTTCGAGCGTTCCTACCCATTCCCCCTCAAGCGGTACGTCTTGTTGGATGACTGGCTCAACTTCGACTGTAGGCGCCGGTGGAGCAGAGGCGGAAGCTACCCGACGTTCGCACCCTGCGCTTACCGCGCCAAGTAGGGCACCGACTACGGCTATTAACTTTCGCGATTTCCAGATTTTTGCATCAGTACTCATTTCTTCGTTCCTTCCGAGAACAGGTCACCTCAGTGCCGATATGGCAGAGGCTGTTGTGTTCTATAAGAAATTTGCGAGATCTCGTGCTGCGTCAGCCCAAAAGCAGACTAAGTACCGCAACGAGAAACAGTGCGAACACGACTATTAGGGTGAGTTCACCCGGAAGCGACTGGTCGAATCCGATTTTTGTTTCCCTTCCCATACGATCCTCAAATTCCTCGTGTGATTGGCGGCGACGCACATGTGCAGAGAACGATGCTTCGAGATTTCGCGGCATTCTAATCTCATGTTTAAGGAGCGGAGTCCGTAGTCCCGACTCTCGCGGTTATCTCCTTGAGAATGTGTTTCGTGTAGAGTCCGCTGGCCGTGAATTGCGCCCCGCCCCTGGCCAGTATGCGCAAGAGTCGTTCACCGCACTTGTCGATGAAGGTGACTTCGTTCAGGTCCACGATGCAAGCGCGTTCCATATCTCTGCGGTGGTTCTTCCTCCAGCACGCCCTGAACTCACGTACCCAGGGGTCCGCGAGCCGGCCATGAAGAATCCATCTCTCTTCCGCTGGTGTTTCACTGAAATTGATCTTCAACATGCGATTCCCTCAGAGCGTGTGCGTAGGAGCAGTGGGCCACCGCGGGATGGCTTGTTTCTAGCCCTTCCCAGCTTGATGACCAACGACCAAGCTAAATAGCATCGCGAGCTCATTTGCTTTTCGGGCCCTCAGCGTTGCTCTGGCGGTGCTTTTCTTTTAGCTCGCGTTCCGCCTGTACCCAGTCGTCCAAATCACAGCCGTGAATTCCGCCGCGTTCGATGTGAATCTCAAATGCTCGTTGACGGATTTCCGCCAGCGGTGGCTCGTTCTTGTCTCTTTCTTCCGCAAAGTCCGACCGACGGATGCCGGTTGGTACGTCATGATTCGTCGCCAAAATTTCTGATTTCATACTCTTCCCTCCTTACAAAGCTCTTCATCTAGTTTTAGTAGCCGCCCTTCGGGCCACGAATCCCGATCAGGGGACCTGTGACCACTGGGCGGTCTCACCCTTTAGAACCGAACGGCGATAACAGCTAAGAGCTGAGACTTCCTTGGTGTGCCGACTGGAAGGGGCCATTTTTAGATCTCGCCTCCAAGCCCACCGATTCAGCGATGTCGTCCATGCCCTATCGCCTGCTGGAGTTCCTGTTTCACTGCTGCTATTGCAGCCGGTAGCCCTGAACATGAGCGCTAGCACAAAGAAAAGCCCAATCCAGGAAAGCAGAATGACGCCCCAACTGCACCACGTGCCGGTTCTTCGTTCTTGTGCGCCCATAAATACTTGCTAAGAACCACCTGAGTCGCTTCGCAGACCCGCTCTTCGATTGCGAGCCAACCTCTTGCACATGTGAACCTCGGTGCCTCCCTGTTGGAACGAGACCTCATCCATCGTGGACTTCATGAGCTGGATGCTGCGTCGGTGCTCCAGCTCAACGTTGTCGACGGCATCGAGATCAGGAATGGCGTGCGCGTCAAATCCTTGACCCTGGTCTGAGACGATCAGCGAGATCCCTTTGCCGACCTCGCAGCGGCAGCGGATGTGAACTAATTTGTGAGCATCCTGCCGGTTGCCGTGAACGACTGCGTTGCTCAGAGCTTCCCGGAGCGCGAGTTCGACGGCGTGTTCCTCGCCCGTGATGCAGTGCGATCCCTCGACGAGCCGCATCAAGCGGTCCACCAACGGAGAGATAGCCTTAACTTCACTCGGCATCCACGCGTCGACCTCTAGCAGGCTTCCGCTCCCTGGAGGCCTAGCCAAATGCGCTCGCAAATCCGAGCGTCTATTTAAGGCTTCGATTCGAGCCACAATGCATCCTCGCTTTCAGCCGTGCGCCAGCCACAGCCCATACCGAACAGAATGAAAACGTCCAAAGCCCTTGCGGTAGCGCAGCACGCGATACCAATGTTTCCACTTACCGATGAAACTAAGATTCGAGAACATGCGATTTCCTGCTTTCACATGCGTTCCTTTCGGACGCCCATCTCATTTCTTTTTGCGCCTTCATCGTTAATCCTGTTGTACTTTTCCCGGAGTTCGCGTTCCGCCTGCAACCACTCGTCGAGGTACTCGTCCAAGTCGTGACCGTGACCGCCACGTTCGACGTGAATCTCAAGTGCTCGCCGATGGATTTCGTCCAGGGTTGGTACGTTCTTGCCTCTTTCGTCCTGCACGTCTGACCCAATAGCGGTTGGCATGTCCTGCGCGTTCGTGGCCAGATTTTGCGCCTTCATATTCCTTTCTCCTTTCCCAAAGCGTTCCGTTTAGAACCGACCGACGGTACTGGCGGAGGGCTGAGCTGAGTGCCTTGTCGCACCGGAATGAGAGCTGCGAATCCAAAGTCAGATCGACCGCTAATATACGAAGCTGACCTCAACTCCCACCCTCCGAAGACCGTTCAATGATGTCGCTTCGTTCTTACAAGACCAGCTGGACCGGTGAAGCAGAGAAAAAGTAGAATCGTCAGTGCAGCGAGCGATAGATACGTCACAACCAGAACCTCCTTTCTCACCGGTCTCAATTCCAGGCGCAGGTCACGCAATCTGCGAGATTCGCGAGGCGTCTTCGGCAACAGCGGGGAGACCGTTCCCACACGTCGGACGTGGTCTCATGTAGTGCCTCAGTGATTGGCCTAGCTTCCTTCTCGCGCGGAACACGTTTGCTTTTACAGCTGGTACCGAAACACCCATGTGCTCAGCCGTTTCCTGGACTGATAACTCTCTGAGTTCCTGCAGCTGGATGGCTCTCCGCATTCCAGGACTTAGCCGGCGAATTGCCGCGGACAAAATTCGTGTCCCCTCTCTCTGCAAACACCTGGCCTCAGGGTCTGGACTTGCATCAGCCAATTGAAGCGTCAGTGTGGTTCCCTCGTCGCCGCTCGAATCATCGATGGGCACCTCGTGCAGTGCTCGGCGTTTGCGTAGCGTCATCAGGGCTTGGTTGATGGCGATGCGCGTTGCCCACGTGGAGAACGAGGATTTCCCTTCGAACTGCTGCAAGTGGACGAATGCTTTCTGGAAAGTTTTCTGGACAACGTCTTCGGCGTCTTCCCGAATACGCGTGTAGCGGAGCGCAAGCGCAAAAATCTTGCACCCGTGGCGCTTAACGAGCGTTTCAAACGCCAGTTCATCGCCACGCTTTGCGGCAGCGACGAGTTGTCCGTCCACAGCGGAATCATGGAAGGAAGCGACGCCTCTTTTGGCAATCCTGTTTCGAAATTGACCTACCATGTTTCACCTCACGAATGGCCCAAGACATTCAACATTGCCTTTTGCCCTCGCTCGAACTAAAGGCAAGGCACAAGCCAAAACTTCGAAGCTGTAAGTCGTTGATTTTGCGTGGAACACTGGTTGAAAAGTCGAAAAGGTCAGAAAAGTTAAAAACGTCAATCTGACTAACACGCGAAACATGCCGTCAATGTGAGCAGGTCCACGATTCGCGAATTGCAAGGTGAACAGCGATCTGCTGGTTCAATGGCCCGCAAATCTATGAAAGGACGAAAAAAAGAACACGCAAACGAAATGAAGCGAAGGGCTGCTCAAAACGGACGGAGATCGGACACCCAGTTGCACAAGCTTGTGATGGGAGGCTGGGATTTTCATGCCGATTACCGAATTCGATAAGGTTGCCGCCCTAATCGCCTTTGATAAGCAGACGGACAAGGTACAACCGGAGCCGAAGCTAATGCCTGAGCAACCCCAAGGATCTGTGCAGCTCCGTCCGCAGTTGTCTAAGGTCGTATTGGTCGCGGCACTTGGCTCGTTTCTTGCGCAGCTAGACGTGACCGTTGTCAATGTTTCGCTTTCCAATCTTGCGATTGACCTGCACAGTAGTTTGTCCGTGATCCAATGGGTCGCAAGCGGATATCTTCTTGCGTTGGCACTCATGCTGCCGCTGAACGGGTGGCTTGTCGAGCGCCTTGGGCCCAAGCGGCTTTACGTCATCTGCTTTTCTGGATTCACGTTCTCGTCTCTGCTGTGCGCCTTGAGCTGGTCCGCCAACTCCCTGATCGCGTTTCGCGTTCTGCAGGGAATGAGCGGGGGACTGATGGCGCCCATGGCCCAACTTATAATTGCCCGTACCGCGGGCAAACACTTTATGCGTGTTGTGGGCTACGTGGCTGTGCCTGTTCTGCCGGGTCCGATCGTCGGCCCGGTGATCGCGGGAGCGATTTTGCAACATATGTCCTGGCGTTGGCTTTTTCTAATTAACCTCCCGATCGGTATATTCGCAGTTGCACTCACGGTCCTATTCCTTCCCAACGGAGTGGGCATGCCATCGGTCACAAGAGAATTCGACCTCACGGGCTTTCTTCTGCTTTCGCCCGGCTTGGTGCTGTTTCTGTACGGATCAGATCATCTCCGGCAGCACGGTGGTATTGCGGCGCTCCTGATCTCGGTTCTTTTAGTCGCAGCTTTTCTTCGTAAAGCATGGAGAGAACGAGAGCATCCGCTCATCGATCTTCAGCTCTTCAGAACCAGAGTCTTTTCCGCCTCGGCCGTGACACAGTTCACAACGAATGGCTTGTTAGTCGCCGGACAGATGCTGATACCTGTGTACCTCATTCGCGCGGCTGGAAAGTCACCGGGCAGTATCGGCTGGCTTATGGCGCCTCTAGGTCTGGGAATGATGTGCACCTATCGATGGCTGCAGAAGCTGACGCAGCACTTTGGCGTCAGAGGAACATCCGCCGGAGGCGCACTCCTCGCGTTTCTAGGCACGCTACCTCTGCTCTATTTGAGTTCCCAACACTTCAATCTTTCTATTCTCGCAATTTCGCAATTTGTGCGGGGCATAGGAATGAGTGCGGCCGGCACTCCGTCGATTTCCGCCGCTTATGCGTCAGTGCGGAAAGATGAGCTGCCGATGGCGACGACCTCCCTGAACATCATGCAGCGCCTGGGCGGGCCTGCGTTGACAACTGTTTGCACAACTTTTCTGTGCTGGCGGCTCACGGCTACTCCTTTATATGCAAGCGTATCTAACGCATTTACGGTCAGCTTTGCCCTACTTTGCAGCCTTCACGCGTTGCTGATTTTGGCTGCCGCCACGCTTCCGCCCAGGAATAGCCTCAATGAATTCGCACACTTTGAGATATCGGAGGTTAAAGCATGACCGAGAAAGAAATTCGTGTAGGAATCGTTGGTGCAAACGCCAGATCAAGCTGGGCGAAGGTGTCGCACGTTCCGGCGATCAACGGTCTTCCCGGCCTGAAGCTCGCGGCGGTGTCAACGCGCAACGAGCAGAATGCACGGGAAGCGGCCAAAAGCTTCGGTGCTGAGCACTGGTTTTCCGACCCCTTCGCAATGATTGACGACGAACGGATTGATGTAATAACGATTTCCGTCAAAGTGCCCGAACACCGCGAACTCGTTCTGGCGGCGCTCGATGCCCGCAAAGCGGTCTATTGCGAGGCGCCTCTCGGACGGAACATCGCGGAGGCAGAAGAGATGGCTAGCGCGGTAGCTTCACTTCATACCGCCATCGGATTGCAGGGGCGTTTGAATCCAGCGGTGCGCTGCGCGGCCCAGGTACTTTCCTCTGGAAAGATTGGACGTCCACTCAATGCGAGAATTGTCTCCACTACCAGCGGCTTCGGGCCGGAATTGCCTTCTTGGTATGACTATTTCAATTGGACATCTTCAGGCGCCAACCTGCTAACCATCACTGCGGGGCATACGCTCGATGTGGTGGAAGCAGTCCTTGGAGAGATCATCGAGGTTGACGCCCGGACCGAGATTCTGTGGCCGACCGTCAAATTGACGGACAGTGGCGAAGAGCGTTTGCGTGAAACTCCAGATCACGTCGGCGTCCTGGGAAAGACTCACTCTGGTACCGTGTTCGCGGCCGATATTAACGGTGGTGCGGCGCCGGAGGAAGCTCGCTTCAGCTTCGAAATCAGGGGCTCAGAGGGATGGCTCAGCCTGAGAAGCAATCACCCCTACGGCTTCCAGGCCGGGGATCTCAAGTTGACGTCGAACATCCCATTCACACCCGACGAGCCCGCGATCTCTGGTGGCTTCATGGGTGCAGCCATCAACGTGGGAGAGGTCTACGCTCATCTTGTGCGCGATTTGTATGTGGGCACCTACAATACACCCGACTTTGACCATGCACTTCATAACGCCCGCCTGATCGACGCCGTGAGGCGCGCCGCCGAACAAGGCCAGCGGCAGAAAGTTACAACTTTGCAAGGAACGGATCTGGAACAGGAGCCTATTACAAATGCGCGCAATGGTTTTTCACGGTACGGCAAACCAGATGGGTCCGGGACCCGCTGATTCCGAGATGCGCCCGAGCATCTTCGGCCTCACCAACCACAGGCCACACCAGTCCATACTCCTCGCTCCCTAGATCCGGTTGTGGGAAGTCGTAAGGCGTATCGGATCAGCAGATGTGCCCAAAATCAGTTTGTTTTTGGGCAAACCAAATCCTCAAATTTGAGGCTCGCAGAATCAGCCTCTTGCGGACAGTAGGGAGAAGTGGTTTTTGGGCCGCCGCAGTTTTCTTCAGGGCGTAAGGCATCGAGTTTTTGTCGTTCTCGGAGCACATGGACACCAGCACGCGGCGGGCAAGATGGTCTTCACAGTCCTAGGCGCCGTGGCAGAGCTAGAGCGATCTCTCATCGTGGAACGTGTCAAAGCCGGACTGCGAAATGCAAAGGCCAAAGGAAATCGCCTAGGAAGGCCGAAGCGCGTTGTGGACGCTCGCTAACTCGCGGGGCTGCGGGCTCAGGGCTTCGGCTGGAAGAAAATCTCGCGAGAGATGGGGATTGGAGTCGGAGCGCCCTATCGGCGCGCCAGGGAGGGTTCCAAAACTCGGGAAAGGGTTTTTTGAACCCATGGACTCGATTCCCAAATGAGGTACAGTAGCCCCACAATCACGAGTTAATCCTCAGGAAATCCGTTTTGTGATATTCTCCGCGCCACTCACCGACGGAACTCGCTCTTCGAGTGACGCAAAAAAATCATCACTAGGTTCAAGTGGAAGGAGAGCTTATGAAACGAGTCACGTTGTTAGGGGTTGCAGTTGCGATGGCTGTGGGCTTTCTTGTGTCAATGCCACGCACAACTGCACGCTCCGATGAACAGGCCTCCCCGATCTACGGCGTCACAATTCCCTCGGGATACCGCGATTGGAAATTGATCGCCGTGGCCCAACTCCTGGTACCGGGCAAGACCGACCAGTTGCGCGCCCAATTTGCCAACGATATAGCGATCAAGGCCTTCAAGGAAAAGACCATCCCGTTCCCGGACGGCGCCATCATTGCCGCCGTTCATTGGACTCGTGTCGAGTCCGAAGAAAACAACAAAGTCTTGAATGGCCCCTTCCCCGGCGCTCACTCTTTCGTTGTCGGGTCCGGCGTGAATGTTCAGTTCATGGTCAAGGACTCTAAGAAGTATGCCGCGACCGGCGGCTGGGGCTTCGCTGACTTTAAGGACGGAAAGCCGGGCAGCAAGGAGTTTGCACGAGAACTGTTTCCCTTGCCACGTACCGGTGAAAGATCGCGACTACGTCTTCACCCGTTACGCTCCTTGATACCGATAGGCAAGGAACTCTCAGCCGACGGAACCGCGAAAACATACTGCTAGGTACTGGGCTGGAATCTTCGGATGAGGTTGAGGATGTCAAGAATCATCGCCCGTCGGCCCCGCGTCTAACCTTTAGGAGAAGATTCGCCATGTCGCATCATTTCGATACGCCTACCGCAAAAGAAGACCCCCGCATCAACGTCTGCGACTTCTACTTGTTTCGCGGCCGCCCAGGCACAACGGTCATGGCTTTGACCGTGAATCCGAACGCCGGCGTCGGCGCGCCAGACACCTTCCGCGACGAAGGTCTCTACGCCTTTCGCTTCGACACGAATCGCGATCTTCGCGAAGACGTCGCCTTCAAGGTCCAGTTCGGCGCGCCCGCCCACGCCGATGGCGGTGACCACCGGCACGTTCAGACCTTCACGGTCCGGCGCGCTACTGGAGCGGACGCTCTGAAGGGTGCCGCGGGCGAACTCATCATTTCCGGGAATACGGGATGCGTCGTGAACGCGGATCAGGGCTGCCTGGCGTACGCAGGCCTCGCGCCCGATCTGTTCGCCACCGATGGCGCCGGTTTCGGTGCCTTCAGAAAAGCTCTGTGGT